>Ga0075154_10000822_pt1 | contig 24222 bp, 19 predicted proteins | sample JI71714BDNA_FD_70965 | JGI IMG/M metagenome (GOLD analysis project Ga0075154, IMG submission 70965) | Wastewater effluent complex algal communities from Wisconsin, to seasonally profile nutrient transformation and Carbon sequestration -... | ecosystem: Engineered > WWTP > Effluent > Algae...
AGGATAGCAAGATTGATGGCGAGCATTAGCAAAAGATCATGCATCCGTTAGTGCCCCTTCCTCTTCAAGAATCCGCAGACCGCCGGGACGCGGGTTTTTTGGGATGACATCGCGATAAAAGTCGAACAGTTTTTTCATGTCGGCACGGTAGTCGCCTGTCGGCCAAATAGTCGGGCCAATGCCACCGGATTTCTTGCGATAATCCACTACGCCAAGCACAAGTGGGACACCCGCGCCCATGGCGATGTGATAAAAACCGGTCTTCCAATATTCGACAGTTCGCCTTGTCCCCTCCGGCGCTACCGTTAGGATGAATTCTTTGCGCCGGCCAAATTCCTCAATCATCTGTTCGACATAATTATGGCTGCTCTTACGGTCGACCGGCACCCCGCCCATGTCGAGCAGGAAATTCTTCCAGGGCCAGCGAAACAGTGGTTTTTTCGCCATGAAATAGGGCATGATTCCAAGTTCTTCGGTCAGACCCATGAAATAGAGAAAATCCCAGTTTGACGTATGGGGAGCGGCCACCAGCACGAAACGGCGCGGTTCGGGCACAGAACCGATGGCAGTCCAGCCTGCGCGTTTATAGATGCCGACTATCGCCCACCGCGCAAAACGCGACAACAGGCTGGGTCGCCTTTGCTCCAATGCCATGGGGCGTATAACCTTCCTCTCTAAACACCGCTCTGGACGGGTGCGCGGCTAAAAGCAATTGGGTTGTTTCCTGTTTCGCCCGGCGCTAGTCGGCAGCGATAAGAACAGACGAAGCGGGATTGCTATGACAAACGCCTTTACACCGGTCATTTCGGCGACGGGTCTTTTTACGCCGTCGGATATCATCACCAATCAGGAATTGGTCGAAAGCTTCAACGCCTATGTTGATCTGTACAATGCTAAGAATCCTGACGCCGAGCCATTGGTGCACAGCTCGGTCGAGTTCATCGAAAAAGCCAGCGGCATCCAGTCGCGGCATGTCATCGACAAAAGAGCCATCGTCGATCCCGCGATCATGGAGCCGCGCTATGCCGAGCGGCCGAATGAGCAAATCTCATTGATGGCGGAAATCGGCGTTGCTGCGTGCCGCGACGCGCTGGCAAAAGCGGGGCGTGATATTGCTGATGTCGATGCGGTGCTATGTGCGGCGTCTAACATGCAGCGCGCCTATCCGGCGATGGCGGTGGAAATCCAGCATGAACTCGGGATGGAGCGTGGCTTCGGCTTCGATATCAATGTTGCCTGTTCGTCGGCAACCTTTGGCATCCAGACCGCCGCCGATTATATTCGCAGCGGCAATGCGCGTTCGGTGCTGGTGGTTAATCCCGAAATCACCTCAGGCCATTTGAACTGGCGTGACCGCGACAGCCATTTCATCTTTGGCGACGTGGCCACCGCGATCCTTGTCGAGTCCAAGGAGTTGGCGCCGACCTGCCACTGGGAAATATTAGGCACCCGCCTGAAGACGCAATATAGCAACAATATCCGCAACAATTTCGGCTTCCTCAACCGTGCGGAAGGCAAGGGGCCGATCGATCAAAGCGGTCCGCGTACGGACAAGCTGTTCGTGCAGGAAGGGCGCAAGGTCTTTAAGGAAGTGGTGCCGATGGTCGCGCAAATGATTGTCGATCATGCCGCTGATCTGGGTCTGTCGAGCGAAGCGCTGCGCCGCCTTTGGTTGCATCAGGCCAATCAAGGCATGAACCGCCTGATTTCGCAACGCGTGCTGGGGCATGAGGCGAATGAGGATGAAAGTCCGACGGTGCTCGACACCTATGCCAATACCTCAAGCGCGGGATCAATCATTGCCTTTCACAAACATAATGACGATCTGAAGGCGGGCGATATCGGGCTGATCTGCTCCTTCGGAGCGGGCTATTCGGCAGGCAGCGTATTTGTGCGACGGGTGGCGTGATCCGGTAGCGTAAAATTACAAGCATTTGGCAAGTAAGCGGGCTATCCCGTTCCCAATACAATATGGGACTTTGGGGGATCAGAATGCGGTTGAAGCTTATGTCATTTTTCTGTGCAGCAGCGACGATTGCCATGCCGCTTCATGCCGCACCGCGTCCGCCACTGTCAGACGAGCCGATTTTCTCTGCTGGGCAGATTGCGGACCTTGATCCAGAAAGCGGCAATGAACTTGATCAAATCGTCTACGGAGCAGCCGAGACTTTGGTCGAAGATTTTTCCGTGTCGGGAATTGTCTACACTGACAACAGCATTCACAAGGATTGGACGATAACCGGGGCTGAGGCCAAGGTTTTGCTCGTTTCCATATTTGAATCACTCGCGATGCAAGCCAATGGTGCCATCGATGGCTTATTATATGAAACGCCCAAAAATGATGCAGAATCTGTCACTGCGACGGCGGTAAAATCGTTCGAACAAGCGACCAATCCCATGCCCGCATGCCGGATATTGATCGGAACCAAGTTCGTTGTTTCATCGAGTAAGGTAAAGGCAAAGCCGCTTGCGGCCGGCTCGACCGTAACATGGGAGCAGGCAGTCGCCTGTTTTCCCGGTGCTGGCGTCGCACCGGTGGCGATGAAGGCGTATGATCGCACAGCAGCGGCGCGCGGCAAGCCGATCACGCGTGGTGAATTTGTTCACAAGTTGAACGAAGCAGCTGGTCGCAGCATCGCGAGCTTTTCCGACGCCATTTTTTGAGCAGAATTACCGCTGGTGTTCGGCGCGCCACTCTTCGGGGCGCTGAAAGGGTCCGCGCCAAATGCCTTTGCGAGCGGTGCGGGCGACATCTTCCTGGTCTCCATAATCACGCATGCCGTTAAATTCGTGGCTGACGGCCAGGCCTTCGCTGACCTGAGCAGCAGCGACGTCTGCGGTATGGGCTGTGCGACAGGTGGCGAGCGCGCGGGCATATTTGTCATGCACCTCAACTTCGCACTGCAGATCGGGCTCCAGCATCAGCTTTTCGAGCGAAGCCCGGGCTGCTTTGCCGCATTCCCAGTCGCGCCCGGCTTCGTCGGTGCATAGCTGCCGATATTCCGGGGCATCTATGCCGTCGAGCCGCATTTTGCGGGAGCCAAAGGCAAAACTATCGCCATCAGCGATCAGGATTTTCTGCCCCGAGGCCGAAACTGTTTCTCGTTGATCTGCGGATTGTGCGTAATACCATCCCGCGACCAGCATTATCAGCAACAGAAAAAGGGGCGCGAAAAACGGACGCCGCTTGCGCGGGTAAACTCGATCTTTCGGAAATTTCAGATTCAGACGAAACCCTTAGCGATTGCCGGCCAGACTTGGATGTTTCGCCACTATGTGATCAAAAATGGCTTCGTGCAACGGATTGACAAAGTGGCAGCCATATTCGTCGTTACGCCGCCAGGCGATGCGCGCTTCAAGTGCAGAAAAACCCGGAATGGTGATGTAAAGTGTGCGGTCGGGGTTCAGATACATGGGTGTGTTAAGTCGGCAGCCGGAACAGGACAGGTCCTCAACCACCGCCTTGTGGTGGCCAAAGCCCTTTTCCCGGACGTCCGCGAGAATTCTCACATCGCCGCGATCATAGCGGCGAGAGTTGAAAATATCGTCGCTCACTCCCGCTTTCCAATTCCCCTCGATCATCAAACACACCCTTCAAAATTTTGAAGTGGCTGCAATTATAGCCAGCTTTGCTGTGGTATGCCCGCAAAAGCCTACTATTTCCTTATCAGTCGAGAATGAGGCCGAGTGCGATATAAACGAGCAATGCCGAACCAAAGCCGAGTAGTGTGGCAAGCACGAAAAATACGCGCATTACTGTCACATCAATGCCGCTCCAGTCCGACAGTCCCGCGCAAACGCCGAGGATTTTCTTGTTTGCGCGGTTCAGGCTGAGTTTGGTCATTTTAGGTCCTTTCAAATAATTGGGTTGGTGTCAGGCGATATTGGCGGTTGAAGTCGTTGTCGAAGGCGCGATTGCCGGGGCGATGCTGGTGCCGACTGTGACGAAGGCACAAAAAATTGCGGCGATCAGCGAAAACAACTGGGTGCGATGGGTCGAGGTCATGATGATGTCCTTTATTGGAGCTTAGCGGTCAGGCTAAGAGATTGGCTGCCGGGGCGATTGCGGGGGCAACGCTGGTGCCGACGGTGACAAATGCGCAGAACAGGGCTGCTACAAGTGCGGTGAACTGGTGGCGGGTCGCAATGGTCATTTCAAATTCCTTTCAGATGTTCAATTTCCGGTTTCCCGGTATGCCAGCGATATTGCAGAGATCGTGCCAGTCTATGAAAAAACATATAATACAATATGTTAAGTGATTGACATCAAATTGCAGGTGATTTTACAAAGCTGAATATTAGGAAAATACACCAACTATCCGCAATCAGCTTGAGCCGTTATGAGCGTTTCGGGTTTGAAGCGAACTTTGGCGGTTGACCCGGATAGATTGCCGTATAGGTCAATCGACGATGGCGCTCGACCGGCTCGACATTTCCCAATTCCGCAACCACCGTTCGGTGGCTTTGCAGACGCGACATCCGTTCGTAATCCTCCATGGGCCCAATGGTGCCGGCAAGACCAATATATTGGAGGCGGTGTCGCTGCTGGTTCCGGGGCGTGGTCTCAGGCGGGCGGCATTCCAGGAAATGGCCCTGCGTGGAGGTGATGGCAGTTTCGCCATATCCGCCGAACTCGATGGCAACCGCATCGGAACCGCAGTCGAGGCGGCCAATCCCAATCGACGGATCGTTCATATCAATGGCGCCACCGCATCGGCGGCTTCGTTGGCTGAATGGCTGGCGGTGCTGTGGGTAACACCGGCAATGGACCGGATATTTGTTGAAGGAGCCACTGGGCGCAGGCGCTTTCTTGACCGGTTGGTGCTGGCGCTTGATCCGGGACACGCCGTGGCGAGCGCGCGTTATGAAAAGGGACTGCGCCAGCGCAACCGCATGATCGCCGAAGGGCAGGGGGATAATCAATGGTTTGACGCCGTCGAGATGCAGCTTGCTGAAGCGGGTAGCCTTGTGGCGCAAGCGCGCAGTGAAACCGTCACCCGTTTGCACGCGGCGATCTCGGCAATGCCCGATCTGCCCTTTGCCCGGCCCGAACTCAACCTTGAATGCGACACGCCGCATGATGCTGCAACATTGGCTGAATGCTATCGGGAGTTCCGCCAACGCGACTGCGCGGCCGGTCGTACGCTGGTCGGGCCGCACCGTGCCGATCTGGTTGCACATCATGCCGGACATGGCGGAGCGGCCGGACAATGTTCGACCGGAGAGCAAAAGGCGATGCTGCTGTCGCTGATCATCGCGCATGCCAATCTGGTGGGCGAATTGCGCACAGCGCCGCCGGTTTTGCTGCTTGATGAGGTGGCTGCCCACCTCGACCCGGATCGCCGCGCTGCCTTGTTCGAGGCGCTGCGTGCGACCGGGAGCCAAGTCTGGATGACCGGTACTGAACCGGAATTGTTTGATTCAATAAAGGCTGATGCCCTGCGCCTGCATGTTGCCGACGGCAACATTGCGGGCTAGGTCGGCCTCATGCAAAGCTTGGAAGATCGCTATATCAATGCAGGATTGCGCAACCCGGATCTGATCGAAGCGGCGTTGGCCCTTGCCGAAAATCGGCTGCATGATGCGGAACCACTCCTCAAAAGGCATTTGAAAGCGGACCCCTTCGATGTCGCAGCGATGCGTATGCTGGCTGAACTGGCGGGGAGGATCGGGCGTTACAGGGATTCCGAGAATCTTTTGCGACGCGCGCTGGAATTGGCACCGGGCTTTACAGCAGCGCGATCCAATCTTGCTTTGGTACTTTATCGACAGAACCGGACATCCGAAGCATTAGAAATGCTGGATGCACTGCTGGAATTTGATCCTGCACATTCGGCCAATTCCAATTTGAAGGCCGCAGCGCTCGGTCGGCTGGGCGATTATCAAGAAGCAATCGCGTTGTATGAGAAGGTGCTGTCCGACGTTCCGGGGCAACCTAAGATATGGATGTCATATGGTCATGTTCTGAAAACGGTTGGACGGCTGGATGAAAGTATCGCAGCCTATCGACGTGCTCTCGAGATCGCGCCGATGCTGGGCGAAGTCTGGTGGAGTCTCGCCAACCTGAAAACGATCAGGTTTGACGAACATGATATTTCCGCAATGGAAAATGCTCTGAATACACCACGGTTAAAGTCTGAGGACAAGCTGCACCTTCATTTTGCGCTGGGCAAAGCCTTCGAGGAATTGAAACAACCGGACGCGTCTTTTGAACATTATAACGCAGGTAATATGCTGCGTCGCGCCATGCAGGACCATGATCCTGAAACAACCAGCCGCCAGGTAGAGCGCGCGAAGGCCAGCTTTACTTCGGCATTTTTTGCCAGACACAGAAAAACCGGACATCTTGCCGTCGATCCGGTGTTCATCGTCGGTATGCCACGCGCGGGATCGACATTGATCGAACAGATATTATCGAGCCATTCGATGATTGAGGGAACATCGGAGCTTGCCGATATTCCTGCCCTAGCGGCACGCATTGGTGCGCGCGGCCAAGGGATCGAAGCGATCGAAGCTGCTGAATTGAAGAGCATGGGTGAGGAGTATTTGCAGCGGACGCGGATTCACAGAAAATCGGACAAGTCGATGTTCATCGACAAGCTGCCAAATAATTGGGCGCATGTCGGTTTGATTTCGCTGATCCTCCCAAACGCCAAGATCATCGATGCGCGCCGCAATCCCATGGACTGCTGTTTTTCGAATTTTAAGCAGCATTTCGCGCGAGGGCAGGGCTTCGCCTATGATCTGGAACATCTTGGCCGCTACTATTCCGATTATGTGGATTTTATGGCCCATTTTGACGTCGAACAACCGGGGCGGGTATATCGGGTTATTCACGAACAGCTTGTCGAGGATCCCGAGCAGCAGATCAGTGCGCTGCTGGACTATGTTGGCGTGCCGTTCGAAGACGCCTGTATGCGATTTTACCAGAATGATCGCGCCGTAAGAACTCCTAGCTCTGAACAAGTGCGCCGCCCGCTAAACCGGGACGGTTTTGATCAGTGGCGACCGTTCGAGGCGCATCTTGCTCCTCTGACCAGTGCGTTAGGCGATATTGTGACTTGCTATCCGAAGGTACCCTCCCGGTTCGCCAAAAGATAGTTGCATTTGTGCAACAACGGCGCACGAATCCGCTGTCGAAGCTGCCTTTTTTGAGCCTAGAGGTTGTCATCTTACGCGTAATGTGTCGATTATGGCGTAAATCAAACTCAAAGGTCTTTTATGTCAGTCTCGGTAAAATCAAAGAGCGTCAAGACGGCTATGGCTTTGCTTCTTGCATCGTCGGCCATTTCCATTTCTCTCCCGGCGATGGCTCAGGATGCTGCCGATGCCTTTGACGATGAAATTGTGGTTACGGCGCAAAAACGCGAAGAAAATCTGCAGGATGTTCCTATCAGCATCCAAGCTCTGGGAACAAAGAAGCTTGATCAGCTGAATGTCACCAATTTCAACGATTTTTCCAAGATGCTGCCAAGCGTCAGTTTTCAGACCACGCAGCCCGGCTCGACAACTGTCTACATGCGTGGGGTTGCCTCGGGTGGTGACGGCAATCACTCGGGTTCGTTGCCCAGCGTAGGTGTCTATCTGGACGAGCAGCCGGTTACGACAATTGGCGGTAACCTTGATGTCCATGTCTACGACATTGCCCGGATTGAATCGCTAGCCGGTCCGCAGGGTACGCTTTACGGCGCTTCATCTGAAGCAGGCACCATTCGCATCATCACCAACAAACCATCGACATCCGGCTTTGAAGGTCGCGTTGATGGCGAAATCAACACTGTTGCGAAGGGTGGAATTGGGGGTCGTTTGGAGGGGATGATCAATGCCCCGCTGAACGAGTCTGCGGCAATACGACTGGTTGGCTGGTATCAGCATGATGCCGGGTATATCGACAATGTGGCCGGAACGCGCAGCTTTCTGCCGACGGCAGGCGGCATTTCGGTAAACAATGCGGCTTTTGTAAAAAAGGACTATAACGACGTCGACATTTTCGGTGGACGCGCTGCCTTAAAAATCGATCTTGACGACGATTGGACGGTTACGCCGACATTATTGTATCAGGACCAGCGCAATCACGGCAGCTTTGGCATGGACCCGCGCGTCGGAGATCTGCAGTTGCAGCATTTTGCGCCCGAATTCCGGCATGACAAATTTGGTCAGGCGGCGCTTACCATCGAAGGTAAAGTCGGGAATTGGGACCTGACCTATGCCGGCGCATATCTTGATCGAAAAACGAACAGCTCCAACGACTATATCGACTATGCAGAGGCCTATGACGCGCTTTACGCCTCCTATGGCGGGCTCGCAGGATATTTCTATTATCAGAACGCGGCCGGTGCGACGATCAATCCGCAGCAGATTGTGCTGGGGACAGATCATTTCAAGAAAATGAGCCATGAATTGCGCGTCGCTTCTCCGCAAGATTCCAGCTTCCGAGTTACTGCGGGCATGTTCATGCAGCGGCAAAGCAACCTTATCCATCAGGATTATCGAGTTGCCAATCTTGCACCCGCTCTGTCAGTCAACGGTTTACCGGGCACCTTGTGGTTGACCCAGCAAAAGCGCGTCGACAAGGACTATGCCATGTTCGGCGAGGCCGCATTCGACATAACACCGAATGTTACACTGAACAGCTGGCGGTCGCGCCTTTATTTATGATAACTCGCTGATTGGCTTTTTCGGCTTTGGCCGCAACCCTGCGGGTCCACCTTATAATGCCGCTGGCAGTTCACGTACCGGCGTCGCAGGATGCTATACTACAACCGGTGCGATTGTTCGGGACAACCCGACCGGCACGACAATCGCGCCAAGCGTTGCAGGCAGCCCATGCACCAATTTGGGTACTTTGCTGACAGGGACCAACACTATCATTCCAAAGGACACAGAAGGGTCCGGCTTCACCCATCGTCTGAACCTGACATGGAAACCTAGCGAGGACTTGTTGCTTTATACCACGTGGTCGCGCGGTTTCCGCCCGGGTGGCATTAACCGCCGTTCAACCATCGCGCCCTATGCGCCTGACTATCTCACCAACTATGAGGTCGGGTTCAAGGCTACATTGCTGGATGGGGCATTGCGCTTTAACGCAGCCTTGTATCAGCAGGAATGGAAAAAATTCCAGTTTTCCTTTTTGGGAGCCAACAGCTTTACCGAAATTCATAATGGGCCCAATGCCCGCATCCGCGGGCTTGAAGCAGATATGACTTTCAAGCCGGTTGACCGTTTGTCGATTTCGGCAGCGGGTAGCTATACCGATGCGAAAACACTTCAAAATCTTTGCGCCATTGATGATCCAACTTATTCTTGTACCGATGCCGGTAACTCGATCTCTGCACCAAAGGGGACGCGTTTGCCCGTAACGCCGAAGTTCAAGATTAACAGCACCATCCGCTACACCATCCCGATGGGGGAAGCGGATGCCTATTTGCAGGCCGTCGTTGCGCATCAAAGCTCGGCATCGGCCGACATTCGGACTGTTCCGGCTGCTGAACTTGGTTTGCTGGAGGCGTTTACCAGCGTGGATTTCGCCGCAGGAAGCGAGTTTGGTTCAATCAGCGCCGAAGTGTTCGTTTCGAATTTGTTCGACGAACGTGGACAGTTGTCGCGCGCCTCGCAGTGCGGTCAATGCAATAGCCGAACCTACATATTCACAAACCGCCCGCGTACCATCGGTCTGCGGCTGGGAACCAAATTCTGATAGTCAGTTTCGTCGAAAGACGGGAGGGGGAGAAGCCGGGCCTTTGGGTCCGGCTTTTTCCATTTGTGCGTCAGCGCCAGCGCCCCAGAAAGCGGGTGTCGGCGATCACTTCGCGCGCACAATTGTGACCTGGCGCGCCGGTCACGCCGCCGCCGGGATGGGTACCTGCGCCACACATATACAGCCCCTTCAGCGGTCCACGATAGGCACCATGGCCTAATACAGGACGCGCGGTCCACAACTGGTCGAGGCTCATATTGCCGTGCATGATGTCGCCGCCGACCAGCCCGAATTTGCGCTCAAGCCCCTTGGGGCTTAGAATTTGGCGGCCGAGGATAGAGGCGCGGAAGCCGGGAGCGTAGGCTTCGACCGTGTCGATGATCGTGTCAGCGGCCTTGCCTTCCTCTGCATCCCAATCCCTGCCGTCGGGCAATTCCGGTGCAAATTGCTGACAGAACAGCGATGCGACATGCTGCCCGGCAGGGGCAAGGCTGTCGTCAACGGTCGAGGGAATCAGCATCTCGACAATCGGCTTCTTGGACCAGCCATAGCGTTTGGCGTCGAGAAACGCCTCGTCCATATAATCGAGCGTCGGCGCAATGATGATGCCCGATTGGTGATGCTCGCCGGGTTCGGGGAGGCAGGTGAATTTGGGCAGTTCAGACAAAGCGACATTCATGCGGAAGGTGCCACTGCCGGCTTTGAAACCTTTGACGCGGCGCTTGAACTCGGGCTTCAGGTCGGCATCGTCGAACATGCGGTCGTACAACAGCTTTGGCCCGACATTGGCGATTACACGGTTGGCTACGATCTCCTCGCCGCCCTCCAAGCGCACGCCCGCGACCTTGCTGCCATCGACCAGCACGCGCGATACCGGGCTTTCGAGGCTGATCTCGACACCGAGTTCGCTGCACACCTTCGCCATGATCTGGGTGATGTTGCCCATGCCGCCGACACTGTGGCCCCATGCGCCTTTCTTGCCATTCACCTCGCCAAAGACATGGTGGAGAAGGACATAGGCGCTGCCCGGCGTGTCGGGGCTGGCATAGTTGCCGACTACGGCGTCGAAGCCGAAAGCAGCCTTCACCGCTTCGCTCTCGAACCAGCTGTCAAGCAGCGTGCGCGCCGACTTGGTGAATAAGTCGAGCACGTCACGCTGCCGCTCGATCGGTAGACCTGCAAGCTTGCGACCCTGAAGGGCTCCGTCGATCAAGGTTTTGAATCCATCGCCGATATTAGGCGGCGACTTCATGGCCAGGTCGCGCAGCACATCGGCAACGACCTCAAGACTGTCATAATATTGGGGGAGGATGTCGGCGTCGTGCTTGGAGAAGCGCGCAAATTCGGCCTGTGTGCGTTCCAGCCCGCCGCCAAGTTTCAAATAGCCACCATCTTCCTGCGGCAGGAAGTTGCTGATCGGACGTTCGATAACACGGTAGCCATGGTCCGCCAGCTTCATGTCGGCAATGACCTTGGGCTGCAGCAGGCTGACGGTGTAACTCGCGACCGAATTGCGGAAGCCGGGGTGGAATTCCTCGGTCACGGCTGCTCCGCCCACGACATCGCGGCGTTCGACGATCCGGACCTTTAGGCCAGCCTTGGCAAGGTAGAAGGCGCAGACAAGGCCGTTATGGCCGGCACCGATGATCACGGCATCATATTTCTGGGTCATATATGGCTCCAGCCCGGGGCAGGGCGTTGTTCGTTGCGCGCTTCGGGGATGATTTCGCGGATGCGCTTGCAAAAATGTTTCAGGCACACTTCCTTGTCGGACAGCGGCCCCATTGAAAAGCTGCGCGACGCCATGCCTTCCTGCACGCGGGTGATCAGCGCGGTATCCTCGGCATTGACTTGCCGGTTGATCCGCCAGTTGAGATAACGCGCGGCATTCATTTCCCGCCGCTCATCGGGCAGGACATAGCTGATCTCGCGGATGATGCAGCTGGTCGGGCCGGTCGGCAACCACTGCATGAAATCGACCTGATCGGGATAGATGTCGAAGGCGACTGACGGCCATAGTTTGAAATAGAACCAGTGCCGTTGCTTGTCTTCGGGTAGATGCGGGACGGGGGGGAGCAGCCGTTGATAGGCGCGCTCCGACCAGTTGACCGACTCGCTATCCTGCAAATCGCCCCACATACGATCGACATGGGGTTCGGCCTCGATGCCATAGCTTTTGCCGAACAGCCGGGTCAGGCCGGGATGGGCGATGGGGATGTGCAGTCCATCGGAATAATTGTCGCCGACATTCTTCCAGTTCACTTCCCGGGGGCGCAGGGTGACGCGGCCGAGCGCGCGCAATTCTGGGAAGCGGAAAGGCGCTATCATCGCTTCATAGGGTGCCATCATCTCGGCAACCGATGGGCCACCATCTTCGAGCCGAACGAAGATGAAACCCTGCCATGTTTCGAGTGTAACCGGCGCCAGCCCAGCCTTCGCCTTGTCGAGCGTGGGATAGCTGGCGCTGTCGGGAACCCCGCTCAAACGGCCGTCCAGCTCATAGGTCCAGGCATGATACGGGCAGACGAGCTTTTTCGCGCAGCCGCTGCTGCCATCGACGATGCGGCTGCCGCGGTGGCGACAGACATTGGTGAAGGCGCGCAACTGATGATCGGTGCCGCGCACAACGATCACGCTCTCGCCGATATAGTCGAGGCTGTGCCAGTCGCCTGGATTGGGGATGTCGCTTTCGTGGCAAACCACTTGCCAGCCTGGGCGGAAGATACGGTCGGCTTCGAGTGATGCGAATTCGGGGTCGCTATAGGTCCACGCAGGCAGCGACCAGCCATCCAGAGAAACCTGACCTACAGTTGGGTTGGATTGGGATTGCGTAGTGCTTGTCATGAGTCGATCCTTGTTATACAGTCGTATAACAATATGCAAGTCGCCCGGCAATCTTTCACGCGCGAAACGCCCGATTTTCGCAGGCAGAGCCTGATCGAAGCAACCGCGCGCTGTCTGGCGAAACATGGCGCACAGGGGATATCGGTGCGCGCGATCTGCGCCGAAGCCGGAGTGTCGCCGGGATTATTGCGGCACTATTTCACAGGAATAAACGATGCGATTGCCGAAGCCTATCACTGGACCGGCAGCCGCGTTGAAACAGCGCTTGCTCATGCCGTTGCGATGGCAGGGCCAGATCCGCGTGTGCGACTGCTTGCATACCTAACTGCCAACTTCCGTTCACCAGTCAGTGACCCCGACCTGCTGGCGACTTGGCTTGGATTCTGGGGATTGGCTCGCACCGATGCCGCGATTGGCGCGGTCCATGATGAAGTCTACGCCGCTTCGCGCCAGTCGATAGAGGCTCTGATCAAAGCCTGCCCCAATGCACCCCAAAATCCGCAATTGGCAGCGGTCGCTCTGGTAGCACTGGTCGATGGGCTTTGGCTGGAACTTAGCCTTGGCAATGCGCCGTTCAGTGTGGACGACGCCAACACTCTGGTCGAACAGTGGCTCGACGCATTGCTAGACTGAACCTCAATCGACCCGCGCGCGAATCACAATTGTGAAGCTGCTCGGGCTGGCAAGGCTGCCTGCCGCCATTGTTCCTTTTGGGTTGATACGAATTCCGGTCACGGCACCGTCATAGCCGGCAACGTCTGGTGACGGCGCATAAGTGAAGGGTGGGCCGCCGCCGGTCTGGTTCGACCAGCCGACATCGGTCGCATAAGTGAAGGTCAATCCGCTGGGATTGGGGCCTTCGACAAAGGTCACCGGCATTCCCGACACAGTCGAGACATAAGACGAGATACTGCCAGGCATGATGTCTTCGATAACGATGCTGTCTGAATCGATCGCCGCTGTGCCTTCATTGAAAACCGTGATCCGATATTCGATGATCGCCCCCGGAATCGCTTTGGGGTTTGAGCCACTCACACCATCAGACAAGACCGAGGAGGATTTTTCGATCCGCAATCCCACAGTGCTGGGCGTCAGCGTTGCGGTGTTGTTGGTGGCGAGCGGATCGGGTGTGGTGGTCGTGATCGTCGCAACATTCTGGTAATCACCGGTCGGGTTGACCGTTGCGTTGATCACCAGCGTGGCATTGGTTCCGGGCGACAGATCGCCAACCGTCCAGTCTGGATCAGCAAAGCTGCCGACACCCGGGGTGGCGCTGACGAATGTATAGCCCGTTGGCAAGGCGTCAGTGACCTCGATTGCGCGTGCGGTTGATGGGCCGTCGTTGATTGCGGTAATGGTGAAAGCAACCGGCCCGCCAACCGGCGGTGCCAGTGGAGACGCCGTCTTGGTCACCCGCACATCGGCGCTGCGGGTCAGGGTATTGATGTCGCTTGCCTGATTGTTGATTGAAACCGGGTCAAACACGCCCGCTGCGGCTGGATCGACAATGGCGATATTCTCTACCGTCGCTGCCATGCTGTCGGGGTTCGCGGTCGCGGTCAGGGTGAAGGTTGCGACGCCCAAGGGAGCCAGAGTCACTGTTGTCGCAATTGCTCCCGTTCCAGATGGCGCAGCGCAGCTCGATCCCGGCGTTGCCGCACAGGTCCATGCGGGGAAGGTAAGATCGGCGGTTTCATCGTCTTCGACCGGCAGTCCAGCGACGGCCAATGCGCTGCTGTTGTTGGTGATGGTGATTGTATAGGTCGTGTTGGTTCCCGCGACCATGGTCGCGACAGGATCGGATTTGGTGACGGCTACATCGGCATTGCCCGAGCTCAACAGTGAGGCAGAGGAACTGTTCACATTGCTCAGACCCTGGGTCGAGGTCATGTTGTTGGCAGGGATAGTGTTGGTCAATGTCCCAACCGCGTTGGTGGTGACATCGACCGCCAATTCACAGATTGCACCCGAACTGATCGACGCGCTGCTGATGCCGAATGTGCCTGTGCCGGGAACGGCATTGATTAGGCCGGTGCAAGTGCCGCTGGTCGCGGTAAAAGTCGCATTGGCAGGCGATTGGATGACAAGGCCCGACGGCAGATTGTCGGTCAGCGTCGCCCCAGTCATGGCAATGCCAATGCTCGACGGATTGTTGATGAAGATCGTAATGCGCGACGTTCCGCCGGGAATGATCGAGATCGGGCTGAACGATTTGTTGATCGAGACGCCATCGACAACCGTCACAGCGGCGCTGCCGGCGGCGACATTGCTAACGGCACCGACAGCGGTGTTTGCTGTGACATTGCCGATGGGAATGGTGTTGGTGTGCACGCCCAATGTAGTCGGTGCGCGGACATTGACAGCGACGGTGCAAGATGCAGAGGATGTGATAACGGTCCCAAGGCTGGCACCAGACAGGCTGAAGCTTGTGGCACCCGAAACCGCCGTAACAGTTCCACCAGTGCAGGTCGTTGTGGGGCTGGGCGTCGGCGCGACTGTCCAGCCCGATGGCAAGGGATCGGTCATTGCCAGCCCTGTAAACAGCGCAGCGTTGGCAGCGCGTGTGATGGTCACTGTGATCCGGGTGACTCCGTTGCGAGCAACTGTCGTGGGCAGGAAGGCCTTGGAAACGGTGAGCGGGGCAGCGACGCTAACGGTAGCAGCAGCGGCGACATTGTTGTTGCCCCTGTTGGTTTGCAGACCATTGACGGCAATGGTGTTGGTGCGCGTCCCGGTTGCGGCGGTGTTGCCGACCTGAACCGGCACGGTGATTGTGCAGGTTCCCGGCACCGCCGCGCTTGCCGCTGCTGGAATAGTCCCGCCTGTCAGGGTGATGGGAGTTGTTCCCGCACCTGCCGTCAAGGTTCCGCCGCAAGTGGTTGTGGCAGCCGGGCTTGCCGCAATGGCGATATTCGCGCCCATGGTGTTCAGATTGTCGGTGAAGCTGGTAACCGTCGCAGTGCCCGTTGTCGTGCGGTTGATCAGCGTTATCGTCAGCGTGGTTACCCCGGTCCGCGGCACTGTTGTCAGGCTGAACGCCTTTGACACTGCAACAGATGAAACCACCAGCGTTGCACTGGCCGCGCTATAGCTGATCCCCGCCAGATTGCCGGCGGGAACACTGTTGGCAAACGAACCATTGGCCGGCGCGGTTACAGTTGCTGTCAATGTGCAACTGGTTGAACCGATTCCGCTGGGTGCCGCCGCCAGATTGCCGCCTGTGACGGTCAGGGAAGTGGCAGTAAAGCTCGCCGTGCCACCACAGGTCGTGGTCGCCGGACCGACGACAGTTATTCCTGCGGGCATGGTATCAGTGAAATTGAATCCGCTGATTGCGGTTGCGTTGAAATTGCGCAGCGTGATCGTCAGCGTGCTGCTGCCGCCCGCAACGATACCCGCCGGGGAAAAGGCCTTGGTCACGCTCGCGGCCTTTTGCACGCGGATCGTCCGGCTGATCGCGGCGGTGTTGCGCGCACCCTGGGCGGAGGTTACATTGTTCGCAGCGATGCTGTTGGTCGCATTGCCATCATTTGGCGATGTGTTGGGGAGCCGTGCGACGACATCGGCCTGAATGACGCAATTGCCCGAAGCCGGAATTGTCCCGCCGCTGAGCGCGAGCGAGAAGCCGCCTCCAACGGCAGTTACCGCGCCGCCGCAACTGTTCGACACATTGGGTGTTGCCGCCAGTTCCAACTGGGTCGGAAAATTGTCGGTGAAGGCGACGTTCGTCAGCGGAAAACTGTTGCTGTTGTTCAGCTGGATACGCATTCGCGTGGCGGGACCGTTGCCGTGCAGGTTGGTCGGGGTGAAGGTTTTGCTGCCGGTGATCGCATTGACCCCGCTGACCGACAATGTGGCAGTGGCGGGAGAGACCGAGCCGCCAATACTGCTCGACACATTGGCGATCGGGATGGTGTTGGAATAGCTTTGACCCGCGCTGGCAGCGACAGTCTGCACCTGAACCGTGATCGTGCATTGTCCGGCAACACCTCCCGACGAGGCCGCTACCGCTCCGCCTGTCAACGTCACTGTTGTGGTGCCGGGCGTAGCAGTGACCGTTCCGCCGCAACTGTTCGACAATAATCCGCCGGGTCCAATGGTCAGGCCTGTGGGCGACGTAGGGAGGTTGTCGGTCAGATTGACCGCTGTTGCAGCTGTCGCAGTATTGTTGAAAATCTGGATCGTCAGCGTCGAAGTTGCAGCGGGCGGAATATTCGCCGGGCTGAAGGATTTGTTGACCAATAGCTGGGCGTTGGCGATATTTGGAAACAGGACTGATAGCAGCAAGGCACCGACAATCAGTCGAAACAAATACACCAAATGGCTGCCTGCTTTCCCCACAGAAAAGCTTTTGCATTTCCATCCGTTAGAAACAAGATTAACCGGTAAAATCTGCTGTTCCGTTTCGGTACCGCGAGAGCGGATGCACAAATTGCAGCGCAGGCTGGAATAGTTTCAAACGAAACTGTATCGCATCGCACATGACCGACACACCGATGACCTATGCGCGCTATCTCGCGCTCGACACCTTGCTCGATTGCCAGCATCCGCAATCGGGTGAGGGCGATGAAATGCTTTTCATCATCATTCACCAAACCAAGGAGTTGTGGCTGAAACAGATCATCCGCGAACTTCATCTGGCGAAGCGGCAGGTGCAGGCTGACGCGCTTGTCCCAGCCTATAAGGCGTTGGCACGAGTCAGCCGAATCCAGTCGGTTATGACCCAAAGCTGGGATATTTTGGCAACGATGACACCGTCGGATTACAGCCGGTTTCGCGCCGGACTGGGACCGAGCTCGGGCTTTCAGTCGGACCAGTTCCGCACCATCGAATATCTGCTGGGTCTGAAAGACGGAGGCTTTCTGAAATATCAGGAGGATCGACCGCAGGCGCAGTCGGCGATGCAAGCGGCGCTCCATGCGCCTAGTGTTTGGGATGACACATTGGCCGCAGCGTCGCGCGCAGGCCTGTCAATTCCGCAGGCTGTGCTGGCGCGCGATGTCAGCCAGCCCTATGTGCCATCGGCCGATGTCGAGGCTGCTTTCCTGACCGTGTATCGCGAACCCGAACGTTATTGGGAGCTTTATCAGCTTGCCGAAAAACTGGTCGATCTGGACGACGCAATGGCGACCTGGCGGCACAAGCATGTGCTGACGGTCGAACGCATCATCGGCGGCAAGCGCGGGACCGGCGGGACAGCAGGTGTCAGCTATTTGCAAGGCACGTTGGCGAAACGGGCCTTTCCCGAGCTTTGGTCGCTGCGGACCGCATTGTGAAAATTTCCGTTCCGTTCGTGCTGAGCTTGTCGAAGCACGACATAACTTACCCCATCTGCTTACGTCCTTCGACAGGCTCAGGACGAACGGAGAGATTGTTTTGACCTATAAGCATCTCTTTTCCCGCGCCTTGTCGGCGAATCCCCACCGGCTGCACTTCGCAGCGCACAGCCACCATCTGTGGCCCGATGCGAGCTTTGCGGGTCAAGTGGAAGCATGGGAGGATGCAGCCGCGCTTGCCGATCACAAATGGGATAAGGTGATGGGTCCGGTTTGGAGCGAGGCGCAGCAGCATGTTGCGTGCGAACTCAATCTGCCCGACCCTGCAACCTTTGCCTTTTCGTCAAACACGCATGATTTTCTGGTCCGCATCCTCTCCGCCATGCCGATGAAGACGGTCCGCGTGCTGGCAAGTGACGGCGAATTCCACAGTTTTCGCCGCCAGATGGCGCGCTGGGTGGAAAGCGGCGCGGTGGTGCTGGAAACGGTGCCTGCCGAAGCTCTTGTCGCGCGCGCCGAGGCGGGCGGGTTCGACCTTTTATTCGCCAGCCATGTGCTGTTCAATTCGGGTACCGTTCTGGGCGATCTGGGGAAATTGGCTGCGCTGGCGCGACCGGAAGGGCCGTGGGTGGTTATCGACGGCTATCATGGCTTCATGGCGATGGAGACCGATCTGTCTGCTTTTGCCGACTGCATTTTCTACCTCGCTGGCGGCTATAAATACGCAATGGCCGGGGAAGGCGTATGTTTCCTGCACGCCCCTCCGGGTTTCGCGCCGCGTCCGGCGATCACTGGCTGGTATGCCGCGTTTGACGAACTTCATTTGCCGCCGGGCGAAGTCGGTTACGCGCCCGATGGCAGGCGTTTCCTTGGCAGCACATTTGATCCTTCAGGGCTGTATCGCTTCAACGCGGTGCAACGGATGCTGTTGGCGGAAGAGCTGACGACCGCAAGGATTTCAGCTTATGTCGCAGATCTGCAAAAGCAGTTTGTCGATGTCGCGCCGCTGCCGCAACTGACACTGCTCAATCCGATTGACGACAAACCCCACGCCCGTTTTCTGGCGTATCAGGGCGTGGAAGCCCCCGCTGTCCACGCGATGCTGGGATCGAAAAATATCGTCACCGACCTGCGCGGCGATGTGCTGCGCATCGGCTTTGGTCTTTATCATGATGCCGACGACGTAGAGCGGTTGCTCGCCGCTATATGATCACCGACACCAAGATTAGCTGCGCCGATCCCCTTTTCGCCGGTCTTCGCTTTCGCGTGGAGCTGTAGGATTTTTGCCGCTGCGTCTGTCAGCAGAGCGTCGATCGGCGACCATGTCCTCGGCAAGTTCCAGCCCTGCCTTACCACCTGCGACGGTGTGCGCAGGGGCGTGCGGATGTTCGATAAATTCGGGTTCCTCGACCTCAAGCATGCCTTCCCATTTGGTGATGACAGAAGTGGCCACTGCATTGCCGACAACATTGGTCGCGGTGCGGCCCATGTCGAGGAACTGGTCGATGGCAAGGATGATGGCGACGCCTGATGCAGGCAGGCCGAACATGGCCAGTGTGCCTGTAATCACCACCAGCGAAGCCCGTGGAACCGCAGCAATACCCTTTGACGAGATCATCAGCGTCAGCAGGATCATGATCTGCGTACCGATGGACAAGTCAATGCCATAGGCTTGCGCGATGAAGATCGTCGCAAAGCTCATGTACATCATCGAGCCGTCGAGGTTGAAGCTATAGCCCAAGGGCAGCATGAAACCGGAAATGCGGCGCGGTACGCCAAAGCGATCGAGCTGCTCAAACATTTTGGGCAGGGCAGCTTCCGACGATGCCGTCGAAAAGGCGATCATCAGCGGTTGGCGGATATAGCGTATGAGCGTCCAGATGCGTTCACGAAGGAACAGTGCGCCAATCGAGAGCAGGATAGCCCACAGGATCAGCAGGCTGGCGTAAAATTCGATGAGCAGCCAGAAATAGACTTTCAATATATCGAGGCCACTGGCCGCCACCACATTTGCAAGCGCGCCGAACACCGCAACGGGCGCATAGCGCATTACATAACCGGTGATTTGCAGCATCATTTCGGCAAGCGCGTCGGCACCGCGCACAAGAGCTGAACCCTTTTCGCCGATTGCCGATAGCGCAACGCCTGCGAAGATCGAGAAAACCAGTATCTGCAAGATATTATTCGTGGCCATCGCCTCGAACGCGTTTTTCGGAAAGATTGAAAGTATGAATTCGGTTGCCTTCAGTTCCTTTACCTCGCCCACCGCTTTCGCAGCTTCGGCAACATCCGGAATGGGTGCGCCAATGCCTGGTTCAAGCAGGTTGACCATTAACAGGCCAAGCCCGATCGAAATGAAACTGGCGGTGATGAACCACGCAATTGCTCTAAAGCCGATCCGGCCCAAGGCGCTGCTGTCTCCCATATGTGCAATCCCGACGACGATGGTCGAGAGCACCAGTGGCGCAACAAGCAGCTTGATCAGGTTCAGGAATATGTCCGAAAGCAATTTGAACCAGGGGGCGACGCTCTCTTTGACCACAGCCGGATCGACCATGCTGTAAAGTATCTGGCCAACAATGACCCCCAGAATCATTCCGCCCAAAATATACCAGGTCAGCCGCCGGTCCATAAATCTTCCCCTAATTTCGCTGCTCTGTCGTAACCCGCTATCTTGCTAACGGCAAATGCTTCGTCAAAAATCGTTTCAAATGAAACTGCCCTGTTGTTTGCGCGCGACAACGGGGGCATAGAGGGCGTAATAATATTTCGCGGAGATACATCATATGGCGACCGCCAAGGCGAATGCTGCAAAACCCGATCCGAAACTGCTCAAACAATTGCAGGATGCAATGGCAGCGGGGGCATTGCCGGGCGAGAATGACGGCTTTGATACTGCAGCCTGCCAGGAAGCAGCCGCCTATGTTTTGGCAAATGCGATGCAGCGCAAAGCTGGCGTCGCCAATATCGCGGTTGATAGTTTTTCCGGCACCGGTGAGCGGCTGGCGATGCGCGTTGCCATCGTCAATGATGATATGCCGTTTCTGGTCGATTCCGTCGCGGCGGCGCTAGCAGCGGCAGGGATAGCCATTGACCGGCTAATACATCCGGTATTGGGTGTGACGCGTCACAAAGACGGCACACTAACGGCGCTGACCACCAAACGCAGCGAGGGCGTCGCGCGCGAGTCCTACATTTATCTCGAAACCGCCCGGGTCGATGCGAAGGAACGCCGTGCGCTAGAACTTCGGCTTGCCGCAGTGCTGGGTGATGTTCGCGCCGCAGTGGTTGACTGGCGCAAAATACAGGGCGCTATGGCGGAGGATGCCGACAGCCTTCCCGAAGGCGAAGGAACGACATTGCTTCGCTGGTTCCTTGAAGGCGCGATGACAGTATTGAGCCACGAAATTTTGCACATAGATGGGAAAAGGGAATCTCGGCTTGGTTTGGCCCGCGCCAGCGACGAGCCGCTGCTGTCCGATGAAAGCCGTGAACGCGCACGCAAATGGTTCGCTGAAGGTGGGCGGGCGCCACTGTTGCTCAAATCGAGCAGACTTTCGACCGTCCACCGTTCGGTCCAATTGGACTTAGTCGTTGTGCCGGTGCGCGATGGTGAGACAATCAGTGCCTTGTCGATCACCGCCGGATTGTGGACGAGCAATGCGCTCGCCACCCCGCCCGAGCGCATTCCCTTTTTGCGCACACAATTGTCGAACATGATGGAACGCTTCGGCTTTGACCCGTCTGGCCATGCCGGCAAAGCGATGTCACATGTGCTGACCGCGCTGCCGCACGACTTGCTGGTGTCGTTCCGCAAGGACGATCTGGAACGGATCACGCTGACTGCGATGTCGCTGACCGACCGGCCCCGGCCTAAACTGGCGGCGGTGCGTTCGCCGCTAGGTCGGCACTTGTATGTCTTTGCCTGGTTGCCGCGCGATGATGTTTCGACGGAACTTCGCCATCAAATCGAAACGATGCTGGTCGAGGCATCGGATGCGATTGTGCTCGGCTGGTCGATCACGCTTGAGGATGGCGGAATTGCGTTGGTGCGCTTCATGCTCGACCTGCCCGACCGCAACGTCACCATTGATGAGGCTGCGCTTGATCGCCGTCTGAAACTGATGGTGCGCGGCTGGGAACCTGCGGTTGAGGCTGAACTTGTCCGGTTGCAGGATGAAAAACGCGCGGCGGCACTGGTCGTCCGTTATGGCGCAGCGTTCCCGCAATCGCACCGCGCGCTCTATTCGGCGAACGAAGCGGCGCAGGATATGCTTTGCCTTCTAGCCATGGAGCGCGATCATAGCCGCGTAACGCGCCTGATCGCCGATGATGATGCGGATGCGGCAACGCTAAGCCTGAAGGTTTATAATCAGGGCGGAGCCATGCCTTTGTCCGATGTTGTTCCAGTGCTCGAAAATTTTGGTTTCGATGTTGTCGAGCAGGTGCCCTCGGCGCTTGATGACGGGCGGCTGGCTTATATCCACGATTTCCATCTTCGCCTGCGCGGCGGTGCGGACAGTGCCGAAGTGTTGAAGCGCAAAACAGTATTGCAAGGCGCGCTAACGCAAGTGCTCGACAGCGATGCAGAAAATGACGCATTCAACCAGTTGATCACACTTGCAGGGCTGGAGCCGCGCGCGGTAATTTGGTTGCGTGCATGGTATCGTTATTTGCGCCAGACCGGCCTGACCTATGGAATGCCCACCGTGGTTGCGGCTTTGGGCAAGCACCGCGCGCTGACCAACGCCATTGTCGCAATGTTTGCGGCGCTGCACGATCCCGCCTTCAAAGCGGACCGCGAGAAAGAAGCTGCCAAGCGCGCCGCAGAAATTGACGCTGGTCTGGCCAAGGTATCTGCCATCGATGAAGATCGCATATTGCGCCTCTATCGCGCGGTGGTGCAGGCCTGCCTGCGTACCAATGCCTTCGCCGCTGCTTCTGCTGAAGCACTGGCGTTCAAGCTCGACAGTGTGAAGGTGCCCGGCCTGCCGCTGCCTTTGCCGTGGCGCGAGGTATTTGTTTATTCGCCCCGCGTCGAGGGCATCCATTTGCGTGCGGGGCCGGTGGCGCGCGGCGGGCTGCGCTGGTCCGACCGGCGCGATGATTTCCGAACCGAAATATTGGGGCTGATGAAGGCGCAGCGCGTCAAAAATGCGGTGATCGTGCCGACTGGAGCAAAAGGCGGTTTTTACCCAAAACGCCTGCCCGATCCACGCACCGACCGTGACGCCTGGTTGGCAGAGGGCACCGAAAGCTACCGCATTTTCATCCGCACTTTGCTGTCGATCACTGACAATCTGGTGAAGAACAAGGTTGTTCATCCCGCCGATGTCGTGATCCGCGATGGCGAAGACCCCTATTTTGTGGTCGCCGCCGACAAGGGCACCGCCACATTTTCTGACACTGCAAACGCCATCGCGCTCGAACGTGATTTCTGGCTGGGCGATGCCTTCGCCAGCGGCGGGTCGGTCGGTTATGACCACAAGGCGATGGGGATCACCGCCAAGGGTGGCTGGCTGTCGGTCCAGCGTCACTTTGCCGAAATGGGCATTGATGTGCAGAAAGAGCCCGTCACTGTTGCAGGCGTTGGCGATATGTCGGGCGATGTGTTTGGCAATGGCATGTTGCTGTCAAAAACCCTGAAAATCGTCGCCGCCTTTGACCATCGCCACATCTTTCTCGACCCCGATCCCGATCCGGCAATCAGCTGGAAAGAACGGTCGCGTCTGTTCAAACTGCCACGGTCAAGCTGGGCCGATTATGACGCAAAGCTGATCTCCAAGGGTGGCGGTGTGTTTGCGCGCAGTGAGAAGGAGATAAAAATATCTCCCGAAATCCGTACCTTGCTCGGCATTGATGCGAGTGTGCTGGAACCTGCCACATTGATGAAAGCTATTTTGCGCGCACCGGTCGACCTGTTCTGGTTCGGTGGCATTGGCACCTATATCAAGGATGCCGGACAGGCCAATGTCGAGGTGGGCGACCCATCGAACGATGCCATCCGCGTCAACGCACAAGAAGTGCGCGCGCGCGTGATTGGTGAAGGTGCCAATCTGGGCGTGACGCAGGCTGGCCGCATTTCCTTTGGGTTAAAAGGCGGTCGGATCAACACCGACTTTATCGACAACAGCGCAGGCGTCGATTGCTCGGACAATGAGGTCAATATCAAGATCGCGCTCAACGCCGAAATGACGGCGGGCAAACTGAAATATGAAGCGCGCAATACGTTGCTGGCCAGCATGACCGATAATGTTGCCGAACTGGTGCTGGAGGATAACCGGCTGCAAACGCTGGCGCTGTCGATCGCCGAAAGCGGCGGGGCAGGGGATCTGCCCGCCTATGTGCGGCTGATGGAAATCTTCGAGGTCACCGGCAAACTCGACCGCAGTGTCGAGGGGCTGG
>Ga0075154_10000823_pt1 | contig 24216 bp, 25 predicted proteins | sample JI71714BDNA_FD_70965 | JGI IMG/M metagenome (GOLD analysis project Ga0075154, IMG submission 70965) | Wastewater effluent complex algal communities from Wisconsin, to seasonally profile nutrient transformation and Carbon sequestration -... | ecosystem: Engineered > WWTP > Effluent > Algae...
TTCGTATCGCCAGTGCTGCCTTGGCGCAGCGGTCTGGGCTGCTATGGGGATGCGCATGGCCGAACGATTCGCCTTTTCCATCTCTGCCACCGACGGCAAAGCCCGCACCGGCAGCATCCAGATGTTGCGTGGTGAAATCCGCACGCCTGCCTTCATGCCTGTCGGCACCGCCGCAACGGTTAAGGCAATGCGCCCCGCTGAAGTGCGTGCGACGGGGGCCGATATCATTTTGGGCAACACCTATCATCTGATGCTGCGCCCGACAGCCGAACGCATGGCGCGGCTGGGGGGATTGCACAAATTCATGGGCTGGGACCGCCCGATATTGACCGACAGCGGCGGATATCAGGTGATGAGCTTGTCGAGTTTGCGCAAAATCACCGAGGATGGCGTGACCTTCAAGAGCCATTTGGACGGATCGCGGCATGTTTTGAGTCCCGAACGGTCGATGGAGATCCAGCGCATGCTGGGCTCCGACATTGTCATGGCCTTTGACGAATGTCCGGCCAATGGCGTTAGCCGGGAAGAGGCAGCAAAGTCGATGGCGCTATCGATGCGCTGGGCGAAGCGGTCGCGCGACGGCTTTGACAGCGGCGGCGAGCATGCGGAGCGCGCCGCTTTGTTTGGTATCCAGCAAGGTTCGCTCGATGCGGGTCTGCGTCAGGAAAGCGCCGACGCTCTGATAGACATTGGTTTTGACGGCTATGCCATAGGCGGGCTTGCGGTGGGAGAAGGGCAGGAGGCGATGTTTGGCTGCCTCGACTTCGCCCCGGACATGCTGCCCGCCGACAAACCGCGTTACCTGATGGGGGTGGGCAAACCCGACGATCTGGTCGGCGCGGTCGAGCGCGGGGTTGATATGTTCGACTGCGTGCTGCCGACGCGCTCGGGCCGCAACGGGCAAGCATTCACCTGGAACGGCCCGGTCAACATTCGCAACGCCAAACATGCAGAGGACCAAGGGCCGCTGGACGAGCGTTGCGACTGCCCGGTCTGCACCACATGGAGCCGCGCCTATCTGCATCATCTGGTGCGGTCGGGCGAAATATTGGGGGCGATGCTGATGACCCAGCACAATCTGCATTTTTACCAAAGCCTGATGGCGACGATGCGGAGTGCGATTGCGGGAGGGCGGTTTGCGGCCTTTGCCATCGATTTCCGGCGCGACTATTTGCACAAATAGCGATAGTCACTGCGCATGGCTCAAGAGATCGCCCAAGGCACTGTCCATCAAGTCCCTGCCGATTTGGGGGATGCGCTGATATCCGATGCAGAGCTGTTCGCGCTTTGGCAGAATATCACGCCGCTGGGCCGCAACGAATTTATCTGTTGGGTAGAAGATGCCAAACAGCCCGCAACCCGCGCGAAGCGTATCCGGCGGACTGGCGAAGAGCTGCGCGAAGGCAAGAAACGCCCTTGCTGCTGGCAGGGCTGTATCCACCGCACCGATAAAGCGCCGAGCCGCTGGCAGCAAGACGTGCTGATTGACAAGAAAAAGCGCTGACCATGGAAGCTATCACCCGCGCCCGGACCAATAGCCCATTTCTTGCCAGCTTGATTGAGCGCCAACCCGATCTGGTCGTGCTGCTCGAAAAAGGCGCGTTTGACGAGGCGCTGGCGCAGGCACTTGCGGTCATGGTGGAGGACAATCCCGGCGCGACTTTGCGGAAGCAACGACAAGGGGTTGCATTGGTCACCGCGATTGCCGATCTGGCGGGAGTCTGGGATTTGACCAAAGTCACCCGCATCCTTTCAGACTTTGCAGACACCGCGCTCGACATCGCTATTGCCGCGGCCTTTGCCGAACGGGTGCCCGACGCGCCGGTACAGGGCTTTGCTGTGATCGGCCTCGGCAAGCATGGCGGGCAGGAGTTGAATTATAGCTCAGACATCGACCCGATATTTCTGTACGATCCCGAAACGCTGCCGCACCGTGAGCGAGAGGATGTCGCCGACAGCGCAGTGCGCATCGGTAAGCGTGTGGTCGAACTGCTCGGCGCGCGCGACGAACATGGCTATGTCTTCCGTGTCGATATGCGGTTGCGGCCTTCCCCCGAAGTCACCCCGATCACACTGCCGATTGAGGCTGCAATCAGCTATTATGAATCGAGTGCCTTGGCCTGGGAACAGGCGGCCTTCATTCGCTCCCGGACCGCAGCGGGCGACCGCGCGCTGGGCGATTATTTCCTCAAAAGCATCCAGCCCTTTGTCTGGCGGCGCAGTCTTGATTTCGGGCAGATCGCCAATATTCGCGACATGAGCGGACAGATACGCGACCATTATCACAAGGGGCAGGAGCTTGGCCCCGGCTATGACCTGAAGCGCGGAAGAGGCGGGATTCGCGAATGCGAATTTTTTGCACAAGCGCATCAGCTGATCCATGGTGGGCGCGATCCCGTCCTGCGCATGGCCGACACCCGAACTGCTTTGGCTGCACTGGCGGCGGGTGAGCGGATCGGTGCCGATGATGCACGAGTCTTGACCACGGCCTACGAATTGCTGCGCACCATCGAACACCGCCTGCAAATGGTCGATGACCGGCAGACACACAGCCTGCCCGAGGATGAAGCCGAACTTGACCGGGTGGCGCGACTGCACGGGTTGAAAGACGGCAAGGCGCTGGTCAGCCTGTTGCAGCCAGTGGTGACCGAAGTCGGCTCAATTTACGACGGACTCGCAGGCGAAGAGGAAGATCGCCCCCGCCGCTTGGCCGATGACGGTCTGCCGCTTGAAGAGCAATTGTCGGATATGGGCTATGCCGACGCAGCGGCGGTGGCGCAGCGGCTGGCGCGGTGGCGCAGCGGGCAGTTGCGGGCGATCCGTTCCACCTCGGCGCGTGAGGCATTTGAAGGCGTTCTGCCCAAAATCATGGAGGCGCTGGCGGAGGCGCCCGACAGCGAAGCGGCATTGGCACGTTTCGACAATCTGATCGAGGCGCTGCCCAGTGCGATCAATTTCTTCAACTTGCTCGACGCGCGCCCCGGCCTCCTCAAGCTGCTCGGCGATGTGCTGAGTTACGCGCCGACACTGGCCGATGCCTTGGCGCGGCGCAGCGAATTGCTCGACGGCATGATTGATACCTCGGCGCTCGATCTGCCGGAAGGCCGGGAGGCATTGGCGGCGGAATTGGCGGCGCGAACTGTCGATGACGATTATCAATATTTGCTCGACCTTGTTCGCGCCTTTGTCGGCGAAAAGCGATTTGCGTTGGGCGTGCAACTGGTTGAGGGGCGTCAAGACCCGATCGATGTTTCGCGTGCCTATGCCTGGCTTGCCGATGTCGCGATTGACCGGCTGACGCGGGCCACCCTCGAGCAATATGAGGAAGCGCACGGTAGAGTTCCGGGTGGCGAACTGGTGATCCTTGCCTTTGGGCGATTGGGGGGAGAGGCGCTGACCCACGCCTCGGACCTTGACCTTGTGCTATTGTTTACCGGTGAACATGGGGTTGAATCGGACGGACGACGTCCGTTGGGGGCAACACAATATTTCAACCGGCTTGGGCAGCGGGTGGTGGCGGCACTGTCGGTGCCGACCGCGACCGGCGCGCTCTACGAGGTCGATACCAGATTGCGGCCCTCGGGAACGCAAGGGCTGCTCTGCGCCTCGCTCGACAGCTTCGCCAAATATCAGCGCGAGGATGCCTGGACGTGGGAGCATATGGCACTGACTCGTGCGCGGGTGGTTTATGGTTCTGAGGATGCGCGGGCGGCGGTAGAGGCCGTCATTGCCGATATACTGAACATCGAGCGAGATCCGCAAAAGCTGCGCAAGGACATCCCCGAAATGCGCGCCGAAATGGCGGAGCATAAGCCACCCAAGGGGCCGCTGGATGTTAAGCTGTGTCCCGGCGGGCTGGTCGATGCCGAATTTGCCATCCATGCGCGTCAGCTTGAATTGCGTACCGCCTTCACTCCGCGACTCGACGAGGCAGCTAAGGCGCTGACAACGGCTGGATTGCTGTCTGCTGGCTTTGCTGAAGCACAGGCGCTGCTGTCGCGATTGCTGGTAATGCTGCGGCTGGTGGCTCCCGACGATCAGGAGCCGGGGGAGGCCGCACAGGCATTGGTCGCAAAGGCGCTGGGGCAGGCCGACTGGACCGCGCTGATGGCAGCGGTTGCGGATGCGAAAAAACTGATCAAGGATGCGTGGGACAGCTACGCAACGAGCAAGCAGGAGCCAAGCAAATGACCGATATAGGCGAAACCCTACCCAAGGTGAGTGTGAAAGACAGCGCCGGAAATGCCGTTGCGCTGGCTGACCTCAACGGACCCTTCGTCCTCTATTATTACCCCAAGGCCGACACGCCGGGCTGCACCAACGAGGCAAAGGATTTCACGGCGCTAGCGGCCGAATTTCGGAAAGCAGGCGTCACGGTCTATGGCATGTCGAAGGACACACCGGCAAAACTCGCCAAATTTGCCGACAAATATGGACTGTCGGTGAGCCTGCTGTCTGATGAGGAAAGTGACGCGACCGAACAGATGGGCGTCTGGGTCGAAAAATCGCTCTATGGCAAAAAATATATGGGCATCGAACGCTGCACGTTCCTGATCGGCAAGGACGGCAAAGTTGCCCGCGTCTGGCGCAAGGTTAAGGTCAAGGGGCATGCCGAAGAGGTGTTGGCGGCGGTGCAGGGGCTTTGATGGTTATTCGAGGTTCCGTTCGTGTCGAGCGAAGTCGAGACACCGTGAAGGGCTGCGGGGCATCTCGACTACGCTCGATGCGATCGGAATAAATAGATAGATTTTGACCACCCCTGCCGCCCTCCTCGTCGTCGTCACTGCCTTTCTGACAGCCCTGTTGTCGGGCATTTTCGGCATGGCGGGCGGGCTGGTGCTGATGGGGGTGCTGGCGCTGATGCTGCCGGTTTCGGCAGCCTTCGTGACGCATGGCTTGTTGCAACTGGTCGCCAATGGCTGGCGTGCGGTGCTCCACCGCCAGCATATCAGCTGGCCGATTTTGTGGAATTATGCACTGGCATCGGCGATCGCCGCAGGGGTTGTGCTTGCGGTTGCCTTTGTCCCGTCAAAGCCCTTGCTATTTCTACTGCTCGGTCTGGTACCAATGCTGGTGTGGCTGCCCAAAAACTGGCTGCAATTGGATGCATCAAAACCTTCGCACGCGCTGGTTTCGGGCTTTCTTGTGACTGCCTTAAATCTCAGCGCGGGTGTTGCAGGGCCACTGCTCGATATTTTCTTCGTGCGCACCGCGCTCAGCCGGCACCAGATTGTCGCGACCAAGGCGGCGACGCAGGTTTTCAGCCATTTGGCAAAGATCATCGTCTATGGCGCGCCGATGCTGGTCGCAGGCAAAGGCGGGGTGCCGCCCTGGTGGCTGTTCGCGCTCGCCATTCCTGCCTCTATGCTGGGGACGACGGCGGGCGGTTGGGTGCTCGACCGGCTGAGCGACGCCAATTTCAAACGCTGGACCGCATGGATCGTCACCGCCATAGGGCTGTTCTACCTTTGGAAGGCGGCGCAATTGTGGTTTTGAGTTTGGGAGAAGCCTGTTGTTCAGTGCTGCAGACCGCCGAACCGACGGCAAAGCTGATGCGTGCCCGTGCGGTTGCGCGTGACTGGCGGCTGGGGCGGATTGCGCACAGTTTTGACGCGGCAATGCCCGATTTCCCCAACCGACCGGCGCATCCCGAATTGCTTGCTCCACGCTTCATGCCCAAGCGCCGCCGGGCCGGGTCAGAACGCGCGCGGATCGCAATGCTCCACGCCTTTGCTCATATCGAATTTGTCGCGATCGACCTTGCCTTTGATCTGGTCGGGCGGTTCGGCGCCGAATTCCCGCGCGAATTTGCCGATGACTGGCTGCATGTAGGAGCCGACGAAGCGATGCATTTCGCTTTGCTCGATCGCAGGTTACAGCAATTGGGCAGCCATTATGGCGCAATGCCCGCACATGATGGCCTATGGGAGGCCGCGTATGAAACCCGGCACGACACACTCGCCCGGCTGGCGATTGTACCTATGGTGCTCGAGGCGCGTGGGCTCGACGTCACACCAGCAACAATTACCCGATTCGAGGCACAAGGTGATTCGGCTTCGGCGCGCATCCTGAACCGCATTTTTCACGACGAAATCCGCCATGTCGGTGCGGGGACGAAATGGTTTGAATCGGCTTGCCGCAGCGCGGGGGCGAATCCTGTCGAGACCTGGAAACACAAGCTTGAAAGCCACTTTCGCGGGTCCGTTAAGCCTCCGTTCAACGACTCGGCGCGTTCAAAGGCCGGTTTAACGCGCGATTATTACGCGTGGGTTGCAATGCCCGAACCCGACCGCCTAGACCCATGATCAATAAGGGGTGGGCAGAAAAACTGCCTGTTTTTGGGTCAAGCAGTTCGTATCGTTTCGGTGATGCGGGTCGCAAATTAAAGGGCAATATCACACTCATGGTACGCAGCGCTTTGGCCAAAGGCCAATCACTGATCGGAAAAGTGTTGTTTGCAAGCAGCGCTCTGGTTTTCGCCTCCACGGCGATGACGTCGGCTTCGGCCGCAACCGCTTCGGCGGCGGCATCCGACAGCTTCCGCATCAATCCCGAGGATGTAGAAGCCAACAAGACCGCGCTTGGCGTGTCCGACCCCGAATTCCGTTCGCTGCACAGCAGCTGGGGCCGTATCAAAGGCGTGCAAAACCGCGTCGAAGTTTCGATCCCCTCGATCAACCCGGTCGACAAGATGGATTTCTCGAGCAATTTCGGTCCGCGCCGTGCGCCGACCCGTGGCGCCAGCCGCAATCACAAAGGCATCGATATTCGCGGACCTGTTGGTACGCCGATCTATGCAACCGCCGACGGTACAATCGGTCGTGCACAATGGGTGCGCGGCTATGGCAAGTTCATCGAAGTCGAACATGGCAATGAAATCCAGACCCGCTACGGTCACATGTCGGCTTTGAATGTCTATGCGGGCCAGCGTGTTCGCAAGGGCGATCTGATTGGCTTCATGGGCTCGACCGGCCGTTCAACCGGCAGCCATTTGCATTATGAAGTGCGCATCGCTGGCGAAGCGATCAACCCGACATCGTTCCTAGCCGTTGCTGCACCTGAATCAAATCGGTTGCTTGCAGCAAAGGTTAATGATACCGAAGCAATGGGCGGTCCGACCGAGTAGGTCGCCCGACCGTAACGCATCACCTTTGGGAGAGGGTGTAGATTTGGGGGGCGCATAGGACGGCAACGTTCTGCCCCCCTTTTTGTTTGCTCCCGCTCCCGCTCCCACTGTTGCGCGTGCCGCTTGCTCTGCGCACTACCAATCCCTACATGTCAGTCATGAATGCAGTCTCCGACATCATCCTGTTGCCCAATGCTGCGCGCCGCGTTGCTGAAATTGCTGCGAAACTGGGCAAGCCTGCGCATTTGCGTTTGTCGGTAGAGGGAGGCGGCTGTTCTGGCTTTCAATATCGCTTCGGTCTGGCCGAGGGCATCGACGCAGACGACATTGTCACCAGCGAAGGTGACGCCACGCTGGTGGTTGATCCGGTCAGCCTCGATCTGGTGCGTGGCTCGGCGGTCGATTTCGTCGAGTCGCTGGGCGGCAAAAGTTTTCAGGTGACTAACCCCAATGCAGCCTCGGGCTGTGGCTGCGGATCAAGCTTTTCGGTTTGATACCGGCCGGACCCGTCGCTAGGGTCAGGCCATGCGCATCGCCACATTCAACATCAACGGTATCAAGGCGCGGCTGCCGCGGCTCCTTGAATGGCTTGAGGAAACCCGTCCCGACATTGCCTGCTTGCAGGAAATCAAGACGCAGGATGAAGGCTTTCCGGCCGAGGAATTTGAACGCATCGGCTATGGGGCGATCCGGCATGGGCAGAAAAGCTTCAACGGTGTCGCCATTCTTGCCCGCGACGCCAAACCGGTAGAGGTGCAACGTGGCCTCCTTGGCGAACCTGAGGATGAGCATTCGCGCTATATGGAAGCCGACGTAAACGGTCTGCGCGTCGCGAGCATTTATCTGCCCAATGGCAATCCGCAGCCGGGACCAAAATTCGACTATAAGCTGCGTTGGATGGAACGTTTGCGCACGCGCGCCGCTGAACTTCTGGCACTCGAAATTCCGGTGGTACTGACTGGCGACTATAATGTGATCCCGCATAGCCACGACATTTGGGCACCCACCGCGTTGCTCGACGACGCACTGCGTCAGCCCGAGAGCATCGCCGCCTACCGCCGCATATTGGCCGAAGGTTGGACCGACGCGCTCGCCAGCCATTATCCGCAAGGCGGGGTGTGGACCTATTGGGACTATCAGGCCGGCGCATGGCAGAAGGACCATGGGTTTCGCATCGACCATTTTCTGTTGAGCCCAGCTGTTGCGGACCGCTTACAGGCTTGCGGTGTCGACAAGGACCATCGCGCGCGGGAAAAAGCCAGCGACCATGCCCCAGTGTGGGTCGAATTGGACTGATTGTCAGGCGTAATCCGGAAAAACCGTCCGCCGGAATCGCTCTGGTTCAATCCCGTAATGCGCCGACAGCGCTTCGGTCACCAGTGCTTCGAAACGCATCGTCGGTTTGAGATCGCGGCTTTCGTAAAGTTGCCCGGCAGCAAGGCCTGGCCAGTCTGCGTTAATCCGACCACCCTTTGCCAGACTGCCGCCGAACAGCATTGCTGCCGAAGCGGTGCCGTGGTCGGTGCCGCGCGTTCCGTTAACATGGACGGTGCGTCCGAATTCGGTCGCGACCAAGATCACTGTCTTGCTCCATGCCGGGCCAAGGTCGGTGCGCAAGGCGGCGATCATCTCATCGATACCCTTTAGCACATTTCCCAGACGCCCTTCCTGATTGATGTGCGTGTCCCAACCGGTGGTTTCGACCATAGCAACCCGCGCGCCATCGGCACCAGCCATCAGGCTGGCAATCAGCTTACCCGTTGCGGTTCCGCCGCGGCCGTTGCCGGGATCGACCGCACCGGCCATCGCCTCGGTCTGTACCGCACTGCTCCACAAAGGTGCCAGCTGTGCATCCTCGGCATAGAGCATGGCCACGCGTTCGAGCAGCGCGCTGTCGGCATCGGGTAGGCGCGATGGAGCATAGCTGGATACGGTGACCGGACCGCGCAGCGCAGGGGGAATTGCGGTCGCCAGTGCCAGCGCTTTGCTTTCGCCTTTTGGAAGCAGTGCCAGCAGCCGGTTTATCCAGCCATCATCACGCGCATATGGACGCGTCCCAGCGGTTTCGAGCATATTCTGCCCGTCAAAATGCGAGCGTTCGCGATAGCCCGAGGCAATGGCATGCGCGAACAGCGCCTGTTTGTTGCGGAACAGTTCTGCGCCAGTTGCAAGGGCAGGATGCAGCGTGAACAGGCTGTCCAGCTTTGCACCACTGGCGGCATTGGCGGCCAGATCTCCGCGAGCAGCGGCAAAGGCAGGGTCTCCGGTCGGGGCGAGTATGGCTAGGCCATCGGCAGCGCCGCGCTGGATGATGAAAATGAAGCGTCGGTCGGTTTCGGCGGCGGCAAAGGCGATACGTGGGGCGAGCAATGTTCCCGCACCCGCAAGGCCGGATAGGATCAGTTTGCGACGATTGATCATGGTCTTATCTCCGCAGAAATTCAGGTGCGACAAGCATCAGCGCCAGACCCTGTTCGGGACTTTCGGCGCGCGCGATATGTTCGGCGGTGGTTTTGGTCAGGGCGTCGCCGAGGATATCAGGGGCCAGATTGCGTGCATCGACTCGGTTCGCCGCCAGTCGTGCGAAACGCCCGGCGGTCTCGACCCGGCGCAGTAGTCCGGCAGGACCCGCCCAGTCTGCGGCAACATCGCCATAGCCTTTGGGTGATCCCGGTTTCCAGACTGGCTGCCCCATCTGGTTGAACAGTGCGACAGCGGCTTGTTCGCGTCCGGGCATTTCGGTGACACCAAGCGCGCGCAACGCCGAAACCGTCCACTCCCACGGATTTTTGAATTTCGCCTGTTGCGGTGCCCAGCTTTCGGGTGCCTCGATCAAAGTGCGATAAAGCGATGGCAAATCGCCGCCGGTTTTGAGGAAGCTCGCCTCAAGCTTTGCCACCAGTGTCGCCGGGGGCAGGTCGGCGACAAAATGCCGCGCCAATTTTGTGGCGATGTGCCGTGCGGTCGCGCGGTTGGTAGAGAGATCGGACAGGATCGCGCCTAACGCCTTCTCGCCGCCCTGCGCATAAGTTTGACCGACTATGGTGCGTTTGCCGGGCTCGTGCATGGCCTCTACGAAGACCGCCTCTCCGGGCTTGCTATTGCCGGTCAGCCTTTGGAATCGAGCGCGGCCAAGCCCGCCAACGGTTAGCCCGGTCATTGCACGGGCAAATTCGGTGACGTCGGTCTGGCTATAGGCGCTGCGGTCGCCAAGCGTGTGCAGTTCCAATATCTCGCGTGCCAGATTTTCGTTGAGACCAATGTCGCGCTTTCCACGCGCGCCGACACGCTGTGCAATCTTGCTGTTCGGTCCAACCGATTGCGCCTGATCCAGATAAAGCAGCATCGCGGGATGGTAGGTCGATGCGTGAAGCAGATTGGCGAAACGGCCAAAAATATGCGGGCGAATAGCCTCAAATTCAAAATTGCCCGCCAGTCCAAATATGGCGATCTTTTCGATCGACACCGCGAAATGATTGGCCCAGAAATGCACCAGCCGCTCGGCAAAGCTCGTCGGCGATGACAGCGCGGTTTGCAGGCGGGCGTGGACGGCCGACACATAATCCTTGCGGACCGCCCTGCGCGCGGGAAGCGGTGTTTTTTCGGCATCGGCTGCCATGTCGGTTTGGGCAGCTGCCTTACGTTGCTGTTTTTCCTCACGGACTTCGCTCAGTGCCGAAACCAATTCGGCGCGGGCAGGCTGTGCCGCAATCAGCGGCGGTCGGGGATCAAAGCTGTCGAACTGATTGAGCAGCGCTTTGTGCGGGTTTGCTCCAAGGGCCGAGCCGGGCGTTGCGCCCAGCCCGAACCGGTTCAGGGCAATGGCTTCATCGTTGCGCATAGGGATCCTTCATTACCAAGGCCCCCAATTTTTCGGGGCGATACCCCCTAACGCATCAGCGCAATCAACCCTTCGCGCGCACCCGCCAAATAATATTGCTAACATCATCGCTGAGCAGCAATGCGCCGGACTTATCCACTGTAACCATTGTCGGGCGGCCTTTGGCTTTGCCGTCTTTGGTCAGGAAACCAGTCAGCACCGGGATTGGTTGCCCGACAGGCCGGCCTTTTTCAAAGCGGACGAAAACGACATCATAGCCCGACGGCGGTGACCGGTTCCACGACCCATGGCGGGCAATGAAGGCTCCTTCGGTAAAGGCGCCACCCAGCTTCGCCTTGTCGGCAAAGGCTAGTCCAAGCGCTGCGACATGCGGGCCGAGTGCATAATCGGGGCGGCGTTCATATTGGCGCTTTTCTTCCATTCGCGGTTTGACACGGAAGTCGGTGTAGCGCCAATAATGGTGTGGCCAGCCGAAATCGGCTGCCTCTTCCACTCTGGTCAGATAGTCGGGTACGAGGTCGGAACCGAGCATGTCGCGTTCGTTGACGACGGTCCACAGCACGCCATTGGCATCCCAGGCAAGCCCCACGGGGTTGCGCAGGCCGCTGGCGAAAGCGCGGTTCTTCATGGTTTTCAGGTCGAGTTCGATGACCCGCGCACGGCCTTTTTCTGCTTCGAGTCCGTTTTCTGCGATATTGCTGTTCGATCCGACAGCGATGTAAAGCTTGCTGCCATCGGCACTGGCCGCAAGGTTGCGCGTCCAGTGGTTGTTGGGCAATTTGGCGTTCAGGCTCATTACCTTCTTGCCGGGCGCGCTGATGCTGGTTGCGCCTTCCTTATAAGGGAAGGACAGAACTGCATCGGTGTTCGCGACATATAAGGTGTTGCCAACCAATGCGATGCCAAAGGGTGAGTTCAGCCCTTTCAGGAAGGTTGAACGCAGTTCGGGTTTTCCATCGCCATCGGCGTCGCGAAGCAAAGTGATGCGGTTTGCAGACGGCCCGGTCGAACCTGCCTTGTCCATCAATTTCCGTCCGATCCATGCGACCAGTCCCTTACCCATATGCCCGGGAGGGGCCTTGGTTTCAGCCACCAATATGTCGCCATTGGGCAGCACGACCATATTGCGCGGATGATCGAGCTTTTCGGCAAAGCGTTCGACGATCAGACCTTCCGCCGCCTTGGGTGCTTCACCCGCTTTCCAGCTGTCGATTTCTGCTACCGCAACTGTCGGGAACATTTGCTCACGCGGATCGGTGATCAAGGGAGACGGACCAACCAGTTTCTCCATCGGCACCTGCGCCACATCGGGGCGGCTGATATACCAAAAGCCGCCAATTGCCGCGATCAACAGCAAGATGGTGAAGTTACGGATATGTTTCCACATGGTTTATTCCTTTCAGCCGCGCTTGCGATCAAAGAGCCAGACCAGCACAGCGAGCAAGCCGCCTCCGGCAAGCCCGGCGATCATTCCCAGAGACGGCTCGCGCAGAGCAATGCCGCCGATTATCCCGATAATGGGCCCGATTAGCAGAAATATGCCACCGGCAAGTCGCGGGCGCGCAGGCGGCTTTGAAGAAAGCGTTTCAAGTTCGGTCATGCGCGCCTTCTGACACCATAAGCAGCTTTTCGGCAAGCGTCATTTGTGCAGCGGACCATTGCGGAAATACTAGCTAATATCCGGGTAACCAATTGCCGAGAGGGTTCCTCCATTGCTTCACGGCATAAGCGGTTGTGCAGACGGGTTGCACCCCAGCCCGTCTGTGTCTTGCCTGAACTGAGGATTGTGCGAAACGATGTATTTGCCGCTTTATGTCGAACGCCGCGATGTCGCAGAGGCAGAGGCGCTGCTTGCCCAGTTTGGCAATGCTGCGGGGCTTGAGGCCGCCGAACGTGCGACAGCCAGCCGCACAACGGGCAATCACATCATGTTTTGTCGCTGGCGTCAGATCGAGCGATTGGTAATCCTGCTCAGTCTCGAAACAAGTCTGGGCACAATCCACTGATTTATTGAGTTTGCGGCCCAGACAAGGCCTTCCCTTTACTTGCGATCCTGCCTAACAGCATTGGCATGTGGCAACTTCTGCAATTTCCGCTTTGCCCCTTTTCGCGCAAGGTCCGCCTGTTGATGGGCGAAAAGGGTATTGCCTATAGTCTGGTGCGCGAAAATCCCTGGGACTATCGCGATGAATTTCTCCACATGAACCCGGCGGCACGCACGCCGGTGATGCTCGATGAAGCGCGCGGGCTGACACTCGCCGATTCGGTTGCGATCTGCGAATATCTTGAAGAAACCAACGAAAAAACGCCTCTGATCAGCGGCTCTGCTGCCTATCGTGCGGAAATCCGGCGGCTGGTCGCGTGGTTCGATCAACAGTTTTACGGTGATGTCACGGCACCCTTGCTGCACGAGCGGATGAAGAAACGGATCGTCAACCGCCAACCACCCGACAGCTCGGTCTTGCGTGAAGCGATGCGATTGGCGAACGGTCATCTTGATTATATCGACTATCTGATCGACCACCGTGCGTGGATGGCGGGGGCAACGATGAGCCTCGCCGATATGGCCGCCGCCGCGCAAATCTCGGTTGCCGACTATCTGGGCGGGATCGACTGGAGCGGACATGAGCAGGCAAAGGCATGGTATTCCATGTTCAAAAGCCGCCCCAGCTTCCGCCCCTTGCTGTCTGAACGGATGGAAGGCGTAACCCCGCCGCCCTATTATGAGTTGGTCGATTTCTAAGCAGGTATTGTGTGGGGGAGGAGGTGCGATGCGGTCCATTGTCCTGACCTTGGCGTTGCTGGGCCTTGCGTTTTCAGAGGTTGCGCAAGCGGCGCTGCCACCGCCAATTGCCGAACAGATTGCTGCGTTGCCCATTGATCGAATGTGCTCAAAAGATGGGGCATCGGGCCTGAAATTTGGCGCTACCGAGCATGGCATTTCGCCAATCCACAAGCCGGGCTCAATCAACCGCGATCTGGGGACGGAATTTGCACCTTTTCGTGAGGCCGCGTTGGGCGCGACCAAATATTCTAACAAGTTCTTTACCGCCGCCTTCCGGGTTGATCTGGGCGACAAGGATTTGGAATTGGAAGCGGTCAACGCGTTGGCGCTGCGTTTTGAAGAAGCCGGCTGGATATTGGGCGAACGGACTTTGGAAGATGACGGCCCGTTTTATGACATTCCCCCCGAAGAGGACGCGGTTCAGTTCTACAGTGCCGCTGGCGTGGAATATCCGGGAAATGGCGAAGGCGTTCGTCTGCTGATCTCGGTCAGCTTGGGCGAGTTGACGGTCGATTGCGAACATGTCGCCTTGACCAAAGCGCATATGCAGGAGGCGCTTGGCCAAATGCCGGCGGATACGCCAAGGCCGAAATTCATTTCCAGCCAGTCCGCCTTTGGTTTTCCCGAAAGCGACTGTGACGATCCTGCAAAAAGGGAGCTTGTGCTCAATCGCCTGCGGCGCGGTGACATGTTCGCAATGGCGCCGGGGGTGGACCAGATTACTTATGAAGAACGGCTCGCTGACTGGAAAATCATGAAGCTCGAGCAAAGCGGCAAAATATCGCGGGATGAAATTTCGGACAAGATTATCGGTCTTTTAGACAATCCCGAATCGATGGGCTCGATTCAGGACGGACTGTCGATGATGGAAGGGCTGATGGATTATATGGATACCGCGAAGCCCGGCGATGACGCGGGGCTGTGCCGCGCCATTAACCGGATGCTGGACAAAGGTGCCGCTGCAGCTGCTCCTGTTGCAGGAGCGAAAGGCGATGCTGTTACGCCGCAATGGCGGGCAACGCATGAACTGCTCGACCGCGAGGCTGCCCGGCTGGGCGTGTCATTCGCTGATGAATAAAGCGCTTAGCCCGGCCAGCGTATGCCAGTTAGATCCTCGCTGATTTCCCACAATTTTGCCGCCGCATCGGCATCGCAAGCATGCGGCATAACCCCGCCCGGTTGTGTCAGTCCATCGGGACCGGTTAGCGCTGCGATGTCGCAATCTTCGCAATAGACGCCGCCCTTGTCAGCCAGCAGCGGCGAGGTTGCAGCCCAGACGGTAGTTGCCGCACCTTGTTCGACGGTTTTCCATTCGAAGCTGGGGCCAGCTGACGCGTCACCTTCGGACCGGGCACGCATCATCGCGATATCTTCTTCGGTCAGATAGCGGCCCAGATTGGTCATGATACCGCCGGGATGCACCGAAAAGGCGCGAATGCCGGACGGGGATGCCAAAGTATCGAGATACAGCGCAAACAGCGCATTGGCTGTTTTGGCCTGCCCATAGGCTTGCCACTTCTCATAGTCGCGGCGCTCATAATTTGGGTCTTCGGGGTGAAAGGCGCTGCGTTTATGCGCAAGACTCGAAAGCGCGATCACCCGCGCGCCTGCTCCCGTCGCCTTCACCAACGGCCAAAGCCGCATTGCCAACTGAAAATGACCAAGGTGGTTGGTAGCAAACTGACTTTCGTAGCCCCGCGCATCGCGGGCAAGCGGGCAGGCCATGATCCCGGCATTGTTGATCAACAGATCAATCTTGCCGGTTTTTTCAGCCACGGCCGTAGCACAGGCGTCAATCGAGGCAGGATCGGAAAGCTCGAGCTTGACCACATCGATCTGGCCGCGAATGTCGGCAAGCGTTGTGTCGGCTTCTTCGGGGCGTCGTCCGGCGACAATGACCTTTGCTCCTGCCGATACCAACGCCTTGGTGGTTTCTGTCCCGATCCCCGAATAGCCGCCAGTGACCAGCGCGATCTTGCCGGACAGGTCGATGCCTTTGATCACTTCGGCAGCGGTTGAGCCATGGCCGAAGACGGATGGAATCGGGGTTTGCGGGTGGGTCATGGCACTCTCCTTTGTTGCGCACAGCGTGGCACGATTGGGGAGTGCGGTCCAGCCTCCGATCACCGATCTGCGAGCGGGTATCGATTTACGCAGGGCTTACCTGATTGCCGAACCAGCGCGTTTCAAACCACAGCGCCAGATTGACCAAGGCAATCAGCACCGGCACCTCGACCAGCGGCCCGATAACCGCCGCAAATGCGACAGGCGAAGCCAGCCCGAACGCCGCAATGGCCACGGCGATGGCGAGTTCGAAATTGTTGGAGGCGGCGGTGAACGACAGCGCGGTTGTCCGGGGGTAATCCGCTCCAATCGCTCGCCCTGCAGCGAATGCCAGCACGAACATCACAACAAAGAAAATGACCAGCGGGATTGCGATTCTTACCGCATCCATTGGCAGAGCCAGTATCTCCCCACCCTTCAGGCTGAACATTGCGATGATTGTGAACAGCAGCGCAACCAGCGTGATCGGACTGATTGCCGGCAAAAATTTCTGGTCATACCATTCGGTGCCCTTCGAGCGGATGAGTGCGAACCGCACCAGAAATCCAGCGGCAAATGGGATGCCCAGATAGATTAAAACAGCCCTGGCAATGGTCGAAAAGTCGATGTCGACGACATGCGCCTCAAGCCCGAAAACCGGAGGCACGATGGTCAGAAAGAACCATGCATAGGGCATGTAGAATATGATCTGGAACAGCGAGTTGAAGGCGACCAAACCGGTAACATATTCGGGACTGCCTTTTGCCAATTGGTTCCAGACAAGCACCATGGCGATGCACGGCGCGATCCCGATCAGCACCAGACCCGTCAGATATTCGGGCTTGTCGGGCAACAATGTGGCGGCGAGCATGAACATGAACGCCGGAGCGACAATCCAGCAAAGCACGAAAGACAGCGCGATCATTTTGCCATCACGAAACACTTGGCCCAGCGCTTCATAACGAACCTTGGCCAGTGGTGGAAACAACATCAATATCAGACCGATAGCGATAGGAATGCTGGTTGACCCAACAGACATATCGGCGAGCATTTGCGGCACAGCGGGTGCCAGCTTGCCCAAGGCAATGCCAAAAGCCATTGCGGCAAAAATCCACAGTGTCAGATAACGGTCGAGGAAACCCAGTCTGGGACGTTGGTTCTCGCTTTGGGACGAAATTGTCATGCTGCCCCCTCCATCTGGCCGATTATATTGAGCGCATTGCGCAATTCAGTGGGAGATAATGTGTCGAGCGGCAAAGCCAGAAAAGCCGATATCCGCATTTCGAGCAACTTTGCGGTACGGGCAAAGGCTGCATCGACTTCCTCTTCGCTGCCTTCGACATCGGCGGGATCGGGCAACCCCCAATGCGTACGGACAGGTGCGCCCGTGAAGATCGGGCAGGCTTCTCCCGCTGCATTGCCGCAGACGGTGATTGCAATGTCGATAGGGGAGGATGCGGCGCTGGCAAATTCATCCCAGCTTTTCGACCGGAACGCTGCCAGATCATAGCCATTGGCCGCAAGATAGCGCAGTGCGCCGGGATGCGGCACGCCTTTGGGTTTGCTCCCCGCGCTGAAGGCGCGGATGCGGCCTTCTCCCATGCGGCCCAGAAGCGCTTCGCCCAATATGCTGCGCGCCGAATTGCCAGTACAGAGCACCAGCACGGACCAGACTTTGTCGCTCATTGATTCAGCCGCAGCAGGACGTCGCGGCCGCAGGCTTGGGCGCGCAACAGGCACCACCGGCTGCGTTGGGCGAGGCTAACTGCCCGAATTCGGGCCCTTCACCATAAACGGTTGAATCGCCATTGGTCAGAAAGGCTTCCCAGATCACGCCATCGGGGTCGGCAATCCAGCTTTTCTCAGACTGGGCGTAGCAACAGGTGGTTTCGCCTTCCTCAAGTACCGGCGCATTCGCGGCTATCAGCCGACCATAGACCGTTGCCAGTTCTTCCGATGTCTCGACCTGTACGCCGACATGCTCTATGCCTTTTGCGGCACCTTCATGCTGCGAGATCGCGAAATTGACGCGCGGATCATCGAGCATCCACTTGGCATAATCGGGCTTGGTCACGGTTGGTGCGGCACCAAATAGGCTTGTGTAGAAGGCGATGGACTGATCGAGGTCGGTGACCCCGACATGGACGTGAAAACGCATCATGCGGCGTTCCTTTCTTTTTCTGTTTGAATTTGGGGAGGGCAGGCGCTGTCAGTTGTGCAGGCAACACCGCCGCAGCAATTTTCCATCAGGAAGCCGACCAGCGCGTTCATCGCGCCATAGTCGGCGGTGTAGATCAAAGACCGGCTTTGCCGCCGTTGCGCGATCAGCCCGGCATGCGACAATTGTGCGAGGTGGAAGCTCATAGAGGAGGCGGGCACGCCCAACCGCTCGGCAATCGCTCCAGCGGGTAGGCCATCGGCTCCGGCCTGCACCAGCAGCCGAAATGCAGCCAGCCGATGGTCCTGCGCCAGCGCGCCGAGCGCTTGAATTGCCGTGTCCGCGTTCATTGCATGCCCTATGATTTGATATTTCGATAAATATCGAATCATAGGGACGAGTCAACTCATATTTCGAATTTTATCGAAATATGAGTTGATCAGCGTTTCAGGGTTCGTGTTTTGAGGCTCTCACCGGCTTGACCATGCCTGGTGCGACAAAGCCCATTCCCTCGGGCACAAGCGCGGCTTGTTTTAGCTTCGTTTCCATCGCGCGATATTCCTCCTCCATTTCTGGCGAAACGGTCGCACGACTGGCATTCAGCGCTTGGGAGAAATGCGCCATGCGAACTTCATTGGCGTCAGCACCGCCTTCACGGAGAGCAAACAGACCAGCGCGGCGGACGAGATCCTCCAGATCGGCTCCGGTATATCGGTCGGTCCGTTCGGCGATTTCGTCCAGATCGACATCCTTGCCCAGCGGCATTTTCGACGTGTGAATGCCCAAAATGCGGCGTCGCCCGCCTTTGTCAGGAACGGTGACGTAGACCAATTCGTCAAAGCGGCCGGGTCGCAGCAGTGCCGGGTCCATCAGCGTTGGCCGATTGGTTGCGCCGATTACGACCACTGACTGCAATTCCTCCAGACCATCCATCTCCGCGAGCAGGGTGTTGACCACGCGCTCGGTCGCTTGCGGTTCGCTGGTACCGCGACCGCGCGCCGGGGCGAGGCTGTCGATTTCGTCGATAAAGATTACCGTCGGTGCCACCTGCCGCGCCCGTGCGAACAGGCGTGCGATTTGCTGCTCGCTTTCGCCATACCATTTGCTCAACAGGTCGGACGATTTGGTCGAAATGAAATTGGCCTCGCTTTCGCGCGCCACGGCTTTGGCCAGCAAAGTCTTGCCTGTGCCCGGCGGGCCATAGAGCAGGAAACCCTTGGCAGGACGGATTCCGAGCCGGCGGAAAGCATCGGGGTTTTTTAGCGGAAGTTCGATTCCTTCCTTCAACTTGGCCTGCGCCTCGTCGAGACCGCCAATGTCTTCCCAGCGGATGTTGGGCGACTGTACCATGACCTCGCGCATCGCCGATGGCTGGACGCGTTTTAGGGCCTCGAGAAAATCATCCCGGGTGACCTTTAGCTTTTCGAGGATTTCTGGCGCAATCGTCCCGCTCGACAGGTCGAGCTTTGGCATGATCCGGCGCACAGCCTCAATCGCAGCCTCGCGGGTCAGCGCGTTGAGATCGGCCCCGACAAAGCCGTAAGTCGTTCGCGCCAGTTCGCGTAAGCTGACCTTGGCATCAAGCGGCATCCCGCGTGTGTGGATTGCCAATATCTCGCGGCGGCCGCTTTCGTCAGGGACGCCAACGATGATTTCACGGTCGAACCGGCCGGGGCGACGCAGAGCTTCGTCGATCGCCTCAGGGCGATTGGTGGCAGCAATCACGACCAGATTGGTGCGTGGTTCCAGCCCGTCCATCAGCGTCAGCAACTGCGCAACCAGCCGCTTTTCCGCCTCGCCATGCACTTTGTCGCGCGAGGGGGCGATGGAGTCAATCTCATCGATGAACAGAATCGACGGCGCTGCCTTGGTCGCCTTTTCAAAAATCTCGCGCAGCTTCTTTTCGGATTCGCCATAGGCTGATCCCATGATTTCGGGACCATTGATCACGAAAAATTCGGCTTCGCTCTCATTGGCGACGGCGCGGGCGAGGCGGGTCTTGCCGGTCCCTGGCGGGCCGTGCAGCAACACGCCGCGCGGCGGATCGACACCCAGCCGGGTGAACAATTCAGGATAGCGCATCGGCAGTTCAACCATCTCACGCAACTGGCGGATGGTGTCGCCCATCCCCCCGACATCATCATAGGTAACATCGGCACGGCGTCCGTCGCCGGGATCTGAATATTCGGCGCGCAGTTCGACCTCGGTCGATTGGTCGATATGGACGATGCCTTTGGGATTGGTTGAAACCACATTCAGCCTGATTTCGGTGAGAGCAAAGGCCGGTGCAGCCAGCATCTGCTGCAATTGCGGTGGCATATTTTCTGGCGCCACGCGTTGCTGGCCATGCGTTGCCACAATGTCGCCAGCGGTCAGCACACGTCCAATGAAGCTGCGCTTCAACGCGTCAGCCGGACCTTCCAACCGTATTTCAGGCTGGGCTGGGGCAAAGATGACTTTCTTGGCGGCGACCGAATTGACTTTGCGAATCTCGACATGATCGCCCGCGCCTACCCCTGCATTGGCGCGTTGCAGGCCGTCGAGCCGAATGACCTCAAGGCCTTCATCCTCGGGATAGGGATCGACCGCGCGCGCGGCGGTGCTGCGTTTGCCGATAATCTCGACCACATCGCCCTGTTGCAGACCGTGCCCGGCCATATATTCGCGCGAAAGGCGGGCGAGGCCGCGACCGGAATCTTCAGGTCGCGCATTTGCCACCTGTAACTTGCTGATTTTTTTGTCTGCCATAGACTGTCTATCTTGGCAGTCTGGACGCCATTTTCAACCCGCGATCATTTGCTGTGCGAATAGGGCAAAAAAAGGGGCCGGCAGAGCCGGCCCGTATCAGTCTTTAGGAGAGGATGCCTGTTAGGCACGTCTTATATGTGGCGAATCGAATTATTGTGCAAGTGCGAAGAAAAATTTTTTGATTGCAGTTTTTGCAATTTGAATTAACTTTCAACCACCGGAATATAAGGGAAATGCGGCGGTAAACGGTAAAACCGTATCTGTTGCGTTGCACAATTGTTACAGGATTCCTCCCCATGCGTCGATTACCGCCCTTGCGTTCACTCGAAGCCTTTGTCCGTATTGCTAAGCTGGGCTCTGCAAAAGCCGCAGCATCCGAACTGGCGCTGTCGCCTCCGGCGCTCAGCCGGCGAATCAAGGCTCTCGAGGATTTCATGGGAAAGCCGGTCTTTGATCGCAAAGCACAGGCGATGGTGCTCAATGCCGACGGTCAGGCCTTGTTGTTGGCCATTGAACCGGCGCTGGAGGCAATGGCTGATGCCATTGATGACCTTTCTGGGCAGGGCGGCGAATATAGGCTTCGTCTCGGCGTGCTGCCGCTGTTCGGCACGCAACGGCTGATCCCCAGGCTTCCTGAACTGCGCAAGCTGTTTCCCAAATTGCACATCGACGTCGATACTTCTGCGCATGCCGAAAATTTGCTGGGCGATGTGGTCGATGCCGCGATTATCATTGCCGATCAGGTCGATCCGCGGCTTTATTCGGTACGGCTCGACCGCAACAATGTTTATGCGATCACCTCACACGATCTGGCGACCAGCGCAAAGCTTGGTACGCCTGCCGACCTGAAGAACCAGACCGTCCTTGTTCACAGCGACATGCCGCTAATCTTCGATGCCTGGCGCAATGCCGTCGGCCAGCCAAAGCTTAAGCCTGCCGCCATCGATCATATCGATTCAGGGCCTTTGATGCTGGAAGCGGCTGCCAACGGGCTTGGGGTTGCGATCATGCACGGCAGCCATTTGACCGACGCCAAGGATGATCGGCTGACTCGACTGTTCGATGTCGAGGTCGAAAGCCCTTATAGCTATTGGTTTGTCTGCCGCCCGCGTGCTTTGAAACAACGTGCAGTGCGAATCTTCCACGATTGGCTCGTGAAGTCTGAAATCTGACATTTGGAAAATTTGCCGGGGCAGGTGTGTTTATCAGGCCCCGGCAGGAAGCCTACACGAGGAGATCGTGTCTGCGGGTCGCTGCGGAGGCCTATCCGAAATGGAGGAGACGGTGCGTGACGGGGATCACGCTTTTCAAAAGCGCGCGTAGGGGATGGAAAAAGTCTATCGCCAAACCGCTGTCGCATGAGCGAGCGATGAATTTTCATGCTCGCGCGCATGTTCGACGATCCAGCGGATCCGTTCCACTTCACCGACACTCAGCGAGCTTTGGAATTTCACACCACAACGCTCGCCGCGAACCCAGGCGACGGTGCCCAATGCTTCGATTCGCTCAACCCGCACCAATGCGGTTGCGCCAACGCGCGGCGGATCGGTGACTTGCAGGCGGCAGCCGGTGCGCGAAATATTTTCGACAATGCACGACACCCGCCTGTCGGGCAGCACCAGACCGGCGTCGATGTCCGTCGCCAGCCGCGCCATGGACCGATTGCCCAGTTTGCCAAAGGACCGTGAGTTGATCATTCACCCAGTTGTAGCGGGAGGCGGTGAAGAATTGGTTATAGCTGTAACACCATGTCTCAAGGGGCATCGACTTGCCCGATCAGCTTCACCCAAAATAAATGGGCGCTGGTATCGCTACCAGCGCCCACTGCGCCTGACTTTGGAAGTCCTTGGCCCTAAGGCCATTCTTTCCGCTTTCCGGCGTCCGGCTCCCCGACGTCCCGAAGGGCGTCGGTTTGCCTGACTGCTTTCGGTATCCTGCCCGGCGTTGGCTTTTGGCGGTGAGGCCTCAACCCGCACATGGCGTTCGTTGTCCGGCAGCAACCCTGCTTTCCTGTTTCTTCCGCTTGCGCTTCTGAAACGTTCTTGCTGGGTATCTGGCTTTTCCACCGATTGGATCCGCTTCCCGTTTCCGTTCTGCTTTTCCGGTTGGCTTCCTTGCCTGACAACTGAAAGGTCTCATCAATTACCGAGTCGGGCAAACGGAAAAATGCGACTTATCCACAGGCAGGCGGCTTTGCGGTGGATAAAAGAGCGAACAAAAGTCCGCCATCTGTTGGCTGGCAATTTTGATGCTTTAGCTTGGAACATTGCTACAAACGAAGACGGCCTCCACGCTGTGCATGAAGGCCGTTCGTCATTTCGGCGAGCGGGGGGAGAGGAGGAGAGTGCCCGCCGATCAGAATGCGTTTCGGTGACTGGCACCGATGAAACCCATTTGAAGATTGGCGGCGTTTTGTGCAATTGCGAAAAGAATTGACCCAATTGCAAGAAATGCAACTACTCTCCGTTTGACCTTAGGGCGCGATCCCGTTCTGTGGTAAGGAAGCGTTGACGATTCCGCCGTCGCAAGCAATTGTTTCACCGACGATATAGTCTCCGGCGCGCGATGCGAGATAGATCGCCAAGCCTGCCATATCTTCGGGGGTGCCGATGCGCGGGAAGGGAATATTCTTGCCGACTTGATCGCCAAAATCACGCGCCGCCTTGTTCATTTCCGACTGAAACGCGCCCGGTGCAATGCCGCTGACCAATATATTTTGCGGTGCCAGTTCTGCGGCCATGCGTCGGGTTAAGTGAATCACAGCGGCTTTGGACGCCTGATAGCTATAGGTCTGCCAAGGATTGATCTTCATCCCGTCGATCGAGGCGATGTTGATCACCTTGGCCGGTCGTTCAAACGATGCCGCAGCCTTAAGTTGCGGGTGCAAGGCCTGGGTGAGGAAGAACAGTGATTTGACGTTCAGGTCCATCACCCGGTCCCAACCAGCCTCGGGAAAGCTTTCAAAGTCTGCGCCCCAAGCGGCCCCTGCATTGTTGACCAATATGTCGAGCTTGTCCTCGCGTGCTGCGATTTCGGCGGCTAGCGAACGGCAGCCTTCGACGGTCGACAGGTCGAGTGGGATGCCCACGACCTTGTCTCCAAATTGTTCAACCGCCGCCTCGATCTGATCGACTTTGCGCGCACTGATATAGATGCGCTCAGCACCTGCGGCCAGATAGCCTTCGACGATCATCGCACCGATGCCGCGCGAGCCACCTGTGACGAGCGCAGTGCGACCTTTGAGGTTAAAGAGTGAGTTGATGTCCATGATCAATATCCGTTCAGTTTGGCCACGCGGTCGGCGTGGAAATAAATGTCGCCCATAAATTCGGAAAGCGCACGGTCGCGCTTCATATAAAGGCCGATGTCATATTCGTCGGTCATGCCGATACCGCCATGCATCTGCACGCCTTCGCGCACGGCCAAATTGCAGGCGAGACCTGCCTTCGCTTTTGCAGCAGCAACGTACAATTCAGCCTTCGCATGGTCTTCATCCATCAAGGACTGCGCCTTCA
>Ga0075154_10000825_pt1 | contig 24121 bp, 17 predicted proteins | sample JI71714BDNA_FD_70965 | JGI IMG/M metagenome (GOLD analysis project Ga0075154, IMG submission 70965) | Wastewater effluent complex algal communities from Wisconsin, to seasonally profile nutrient transformation and Carbon sequestration -... | ecosystem: Engineered > WWTP > Effluent > Algae...
GCTGGACCGGCACCATGTGCCTGACCGAACCGCACTGCGGCAGTGACTTGGGCCTGCTGAAGACCCGGGCCGAACCGGTCGGTGACGGCAGCTACAAGGTCTATGGCACCAAGATCTTCATCACCGCGGGTGACAACGACTTCGCCGACAACATCGCCCATCTGGTACTGGCGCGCCTGCCGGATGCCCCGGCCGGCACCCGCGGTATCAGCATGTTCATCGTGCCCAAGTTCGCGGTAGCCCGTGACGGCACCGTAGGCGAGCGCAATCCGGTGTTCGCCGGCTCGATCGAGCACAAGATGGGCCTCAGCGGCTCGGCGACCTGCGTGATGAACTTCGACGGCGCGGTCGGCTATCTGGTCGGCAAGGAGAACCGTGGCCTCAACGCCATGTTCACGATGATGAATTCGGCGCGGCTGGGTGTCGGCATCCAGGGCCTGGGACTGATCGAGACCTCCTTCCAGAACGCTGCGGCCTATGCGCGGGATCGGCTGCAGATGCGCGCGCTGTCCGGTGTCAAGCGCCCGGACAAGCCGGCCGATCCGCTGACGGTCCACCCGGACGTCCGTCGCATGCTGCTGACCCAGCGGGCCGTCGCCGAATCCGGCCGCCTGCTGTGCCTCTACAACGGTCTGCAGGTCGATCGGGTCAACCTGCTCACCGATCCGGCAGAGCGCGCGGCTGCCGATGCGCTGTGCGGCTTCCTGACGCCGATCACCAAGGGCCTGCTGACCGAGCTCGCGATCGAGTGCACCAGTCACGGCATGCAGGTGCTGGGCGGTCATGGCTACATCGCCGAGTGGGGCATGGAGCAGCTGATGCGTGACTCGCGGATCACCACGATCTACGAGGGCACCACGCAGATTCAGGCCATCGACCTGCTCGGTCGCAAGGTGCTGGGTCTGAATGGTGTGGGTCTCAATCTGTTCCTCGCCGAGATTCGCGGCTTCCTCGACGCACATGAAGGGCGCAGCTCGCTGGTGCCCTTCGTCGGTGAACTGCGCCGTCTGGCCGACGAGTGGCAGACCGCGACGCTGGAGATCAGCCTGCGTGCCAAAAGCGATGCCGAAGAAATGGGCGCCGCCGCGGTGGACTACCTGTTCTACTCGGGCTACATCACGCTGGCCTACTTCTGGGCGCGTTCGGTCGAAGCCGTCACCCGCGAGAGCTTCGCCGGCACCGCTCGCTTCCGTGAGGAGAAGCTCGCGCTGGCGCGCTTCTACTTCGAGCGGATCCTGCCGCGCACCCAGCAGCATCTGGCGACGATCCGCGCCGGCGGCAGCTCGCTGATGCAGGCGCCGGACAGCCTGTTCGAAGCGGCCTGATGGGCGCACCAGTCCCGACGACAGCAGCCGAGCTGGAGGCGTTTTTCCACGCCTCCATTCCGCTGACCGCGGCGCAAGGTCTGGTGGTGGCGGCGCTCTCGCCGACCGCCGTGGAACTGCGGGCGCCGCTGGCGCCCAATGTCAACGACAAGGGCTGTGCCTTTGGAGGTGGCCTCGGCAGCTTGCTGACGCTGGCAGCCTGGACGTTGCCGGCGACTGCGCTGGCGCGGGAGGGGCTTGCCGCCGAGGTCTATATCCAGGACGCGACGCAGAAGTACCTGGCGCCGGTCTGGGGTGATCTGGTCGCCAGCGCCGAGTTGTCGGAGGCGGCGGCCACCGAGTTTCTCGACGCCTTTCGCAGCAAGGGCAAGGCGCGGCTGACGGTGACCAGCACCATCTACTACGATGGTGCTCCCGCCGCTACGCTGGAGGCGCGCTTCGTCGCGCTGAAGCCCCGATGAGCCTGCTGCCCCGATACTTCCTGATCGTGCTGTCCGTTCTCCTCCTGTCGGCTTGCGGCAGTCAGTCCCGCAAGCAGGGTGAACTGGACGAAACCCTCAACGCCTATCGCCAGGCGGTGCGCTGGGGCAATCTGACCCAGATGGAGACCTTCCTGTCGACCGAGGCGCGCGAGCAGCGCGCACTGGACGGTCTGGAGCGTGAGCGCTTCGCCCAGATGCGCTGCACCAGTTATGTCGAGGTCTCGGCGCCGATCGAGAACGATGACGGCAGCGTTTCGCAGACCGTCGAGATCGAGTACACCAACATCCACACCCAGGTGCCGAAACGGGTCTTCGATCGGCAGACCTGGATCTGGGAGGACCGCCGCTGGCAGTTGGACAGCGGCTTGCCGAAGCTGGCAGGCGGCGAGTAACGCCCTCAGCCGGTGTTCTGCACGCCGGCCGAGATCCCGTTGACGGTGCCGACCAGGGCAGCGAAGAGATCGTCCTCCGGCCGGCCTGCCTCGCGCCAGCGCTTCAGCAGGTCGACCTGGATCAGGCTGATCGGGTCGACATACGGGTTCCGCAGTCGGATCGACCGGCGCAGCCGCGGGTCGCCCTCCAGCAGGGTGCTGGCGCCCTTGACTGCAGCGATCAGCGAACTGCACCGGGCGTATTCGGCTTCGAACAGCGGGTACAGGCGGTCGTGCAGGGCTGGCCCGGCCAGTGCCGAATAGCGACGCGCGACGTCCAGATCGGATTTCGCGAGCACCATCTCGACATCGTCCAGCAGCATGCCGAAGAAGGCCCATTCGGCCGCCATTTCCTGCAGACGCGCCAGCCCGAAGTGCTCGATGCCGGCGGCCAGTCCGGCGCCGACGCCGTACCAGCCGGACAGATTGAGCCGCGTCTGCGACCAGGCGAAGACCCACGGAATCGCCCGCAGGCTGTCGATGCCGGGTTTGCCCTGCGCCCGCTTCGGCGGCCGCGAGCCCAGCGTCATTCGTTCGATCACGTCGATCGGTGTCGCCAGACGGAAGTAGTCGACGAAGTCCTCGCGCTCGTGCACCAGCCCGCGATAGGCCGCGGCGCTGGCCTCTGCCATCTGCGCCATCGCCTCGCGCCAGATGGCCTCGCGCGGTTCCGGCGGGCGAGGGCGCAGGGTCGCGCGCAGTACCGCACCGCCCATCTGTTCGAGGTTGCGCAGCGCAATGGCGCGCAGCCCATAGCTGCGGTGGATCACTTCGCCCTGTTCGGTCAGCCGGAGCTGACCACCGATCGAGCCGCGCGGTGCGGCAATCACCGCCCGCTCGGTCTTGCCGCCGCCGCGACTCACGGAGCCGCCGCGGCCGTGGAAGAAGCGCAGCCGGATGCCGTGACGGTCGGCGACCTCCAGCAGCTCGACCTGTGCGCGCTGCACGGCGAAGCGTGAGGCCATCAGCCCGCCGTCCTTCGAGGAGTCGGAATAGCCGAGCATCACGGTCTGCTGCCCGCGACCGGCAAGGTGCAGCCGGTACACCGGATCACGGCACAGGGCGTCGAGGATGCCGGGAGCAGCCCGCAGATCGTCGACGGTCTCGAACAGCGGCGCCACATCCAGCGGCACTTGACCGGCGTCGGTCAGACCCGCCGCGCGCGCCAGCGCCAGCACCGCGTACACGTCTGCCTCGGAGCGGGTCATCGAGACGATGCTCAGGCCCAGCGCGCCGGCACCGTGGCTGCGGCGCATGCTGGCCAATGCCACGAAGACGTCCAGCACCTGGCGGGTGGACTCGTCGAGCGTGGCTCGGTCGTAGAGCGGTGCCTGCCGCATCAGGCCGGCGAGGTCCAGCGTGTCGAAGGCGCGTCCGGTCAACTGCTCCAGCGCTCGTCGATGGACCCGGCTGTCCTGCCGCACATCGAGCGCGGCGAGATGAAAGCCGAAGGCGGCGATCCGTCGGCGGAATCGTCCGAGCACGAACAGGCCGGCATGCTCGCCGCGATGCGCCCGAAGGCTCTCGGCAATCAGGTCGAGGTCACTGATCAGCTCGGCAGCGTTGGCATAGGCGGCGGGTGCCCGATGCGCGCGAGCAGCCTTCAGGCGCTCGACCATCAGCAGCAGCAGACAGCGGTAGGGCATCTCCAGATGTCGCGGACGCAACTCCGCCGCAGCCTCCGGCAGCAGCTCGCGATAGTGCTGCAGACGCGCCTGCACGGCCGCACTGACGCCGACGCGCGAGACGGACTGGCTGAGTCGCCGGGCCAGTTCGGTGGTCTCGTTCTCGTACTGGTACAGCACCAGCGTGCGTTGCGTCTCCAGCGTCTCGCGAATCGTCGCGGCGCCGACATTCGGATTGCCGTCCATGTCGCCGCCGACCCAGGTCCCAAAGCGGAGCAGGGCGGGAAGCTCGGGAGCGCGGCCGTACACCTGCTCCAGGGCTCGCGCGAACTCCTCGTGGACCACCGGCAGCACGCGATACAGGACCTGGCCGAGGTAGAAGCAGACGTGCTGGACCTCATCGGCCACGGACGGGCGCAGGGCGGATTGCTCGGCCGTCTGCCAGGCACTGGTCAGCGCCCAGCGAATCCGCTCGTCGGCCTCGGCACGTTCGCGCGGCGTGGCGGTCCGGTCCAGATCGCCGATCAGCACGCTGGCGATCAGCTGTTCCTTCTCCAGCATCGCGCGGCGCACGGCTTCCGTCGGATGGGCGGTGAACACCGGCTCCAGCTTCAGCTCGGGCAGCAGCGCCTCGATCTGCTCCAGCGTCACGCCGTCATCCTTCAGTGCCGCCAGCGTTGCCAGCAGGCTGCCGGGCTGTGGCGCGGCACCCTGGCGCTCGTAATCACGCCGGCGCCGGATCCGGTGGATCCGTTCGGCCAGATTGACGCATTGCAGCAGCGTCGAGAAGCCGCGGGTGACGGCGTCGGCGACCGCGGGCGCCAGACCGGCGGTCAGGCGGCCCAGTGCCTCGGTGTCGTGGCCTTCGCGCTCACGCCGGGCGATTGCTTCGAGCCGGATCGCCTCGACGTGCGCGAGCAGCGGGGGGCCTCCTTGCTCGTCGAGCATTCGTCCGATCAGCTCGCCCAGTCGGCTGACCTCGTCGCGCAGCGGTTGGTCGGTGGCAGCAAAGGCCACGGTACGGGGCTGATCGATCATGCGGACTCCACTGAGCGCGTCTTGGCGAGTCTTAGCACGGCCGGTATCGAGGTTGCTGCCGGGTCGTGTCTGCATACGTATGCGATTCGCCCCAGTTTCTGTACCGGAGCCCTTGCAAGCGTATTCCCCGTAGACAATTGCAAAAGATGCGTCTAACCTGTGCTCGCTTTCGTTTGAGTGTCGCTTGACCCAAGGTCCACCACTGACAGCCGTTGGCTAGCTGTTGGTACCGCAGGTGCATGGAGCTTGATCGCAGAGCAAGTCGCGGCACTTTCGCCGCAAACACCAAAAGATCTTCGCCGATCAAGGAAACTGAAATGGCACACGGTACTGTCAAGTGGTTCAACGACGCCAAGGGTTACGGCTTCATCACTCCGGAAGATGGCTCGAAGGATCTCTTCGCCCACTTCTCCGAAATCCAGGGCAGCGGCTTCAAGTCGCTCCAGGAAGGCCAGCGCGTCGAGTTCGTCGTGAAGCAGGGCCAGAAGGGTCCGCAGGCTTCGCAGATCAAGCCGCTCTGAGCTAACCCGCTCGGGTTCGCTGAAAGGCCGCGCCGCGAGGCGCGGCCTTTTTGTTGCGCGTGATTCGGTGCGACCGATCCAGCCGACGCGCAAGCGTGCAGGGCTTGGCAGTCCAGAGCCCTCGCGCTGCGCGATCATGCGCACCATCGCCAGGAGGGAGGCAGGCAGATGCGTCGTCGGATGCGCGAGTGGATCTTGCGGATGCTGGTGGTCGCCGGACTCGGACTCTCGGTCGGTGCCGCATCGGCCGGTGACTGGATCTTCCAGGCGCGCTTCGAGGAGCCTGCCGAAGGTCCGTACAACCCGCGCGAGGCATCGCGCTTTCTGACGCAGGCCAGCTACGGCCCGACACTGGCCGAGATCGACCGTCTCGCCCGGATCGGCTACCACGCCTGGCTCAACGAGCAGTTCGCGCTGCCGGTCTCGCGGCAGCTGCCCTTTCTGGACCAGCTGATCCAGCAGGCGATCAACGCCGGTCAACCGATCGAGGTGTGGCAGGACCGGCGTCAGGAAATCTGGTGGCGCAACGCCCTGCAGGAACCGGACCAGCTGCGCCAGCGAGTGGCCTACGCGCTGTCGCAGATTCTGGTGGTGTCCGATCAGAACGGCGCGCTGGAAGGCAATCCGACCACGCTCGCGCATTATCACGACCTGCTCGCCGAACACGCCTTCGGCAACTACCGGGCCTTGCTGGAGGCGGTGACGCTGCATCCGGCGATGGGCCGTTATCTGGCGATGCACAAGAACCGCAAGCCGGATGCGACCCTCAACATTCGCCCGGACGAGAACTACGCCCGCGAAATCATGCAGCTGTTCTCGATCGGGCTGGTCCGTCTCAACGCCGATGCCACGGTGATGGACGGCGACCCGGCCACAGCCAGCATCCAGCCGATCCCGACCTACACGCAGGACACCATCCGCGGCTTCGCCCACGTCTTCACCGGCTGGAACTACTCGACCTGCCAGCCGCCGACCGCAGCCGAGGGCCCGATCCTGAACTGGTGGGCGTGGGAGTACTGCCCGACCGGGCCAGAGAATCAGGACTGGCGCCAGCACACCGGCTGGCGCACGCCGATGCGGCCGTGGGGCGAGGGCACCAGCTTCGGCGAGATCTACCACGCCAGCGCCGGCACCAAGCAGCTGCTCAACTATCCCGGCGTCACGCTGCCGAATGGCGTGCTGCCCGCCGGCGGGACCGCCCGCACCAACCTCGGCGCTGTGCTGGACAACCTGTTCCGTCATCCGAACGTCGGCCCCTTCATCAGCCACCAGCTGATCCAACGGCTGGTCACCAGCAACCCCTCGCCGGCCTATGTCGGTCGTGTCGCCGCGGTCTTCGCCAACAACGGCAGCGGCGTGCGCGGTGACCTGCGCGCCGTGGTCCGCGCGATCCTGCTCGATCCCGAGGCGCGTCGCCCGACGGCGGCCCATGCCGGCAAGCTGCGCGAGCCGCTGCTGCGCGTCACGCAGATGTGGCGCGCGTTGGATGCCCGCTCGCCGGACGGCCGTATCCGCGAGGGGTGGCCGGAGTGGTACGCGGCACAGGCGGCGCTGCGCTCGCCGACCGTGTTCAACTTCTACCTGCCGCGCTATCAGTTGCCCGGCGAAGTCGCCTCGCTGGGTCTGGATTCGCCGGAATTCCAGATCACCACCGACACCTACCTCATCAACATGACCAACGAGATCGGCGGCAAGGTCTACTGGGCCTGGCTCGGCAATCCGGACCTCGGCAGCTGGATCCCGGTGCAGATCGACCTCTCGCGCGACCTGCCGCTGGCCACCAATCCGCGCGCGCTGGTCGAGCGTTACGACCTGCTGTTCCTGGCCGGGCGGATGTCGCCGGCGATGACGCAGACGCTAATCACCCACATCAACGACATCGTCGTGAACTCCTGGGCCGGCTGGCAGCGCGAGCGCGTGCAGGACGCGCTGTGGCTGACGCTGACCTCCCCGCAGTACGTGGTCGAGAAGTGAGGAACCGACCCATGAGCACCCGACGCGACCTGCTGAAGTTCGCCGCCGCCGGCGCGGCCCTGTCCACCCTCGGCAGCAAGCTGGCGCTGGCGCAGACCCTCACTGGCGGCCGCATGCTGGAGGGCGCCGGCACCGACTACCGCGCGCTGGTCTGCCTGTATCTGTACGGCGGCAACGACTGCTTCAACATGATCGTGTCGCGCGACAACGCCTACAGCGTGTACGCGGCGACACGCACCAACCTCGCGGTGCCGCAGGCGCAGTTGTTGGCGCTGAACCCGACCGCGCCGCCGACCGGCGGCGGCCAGTACGGCCTGCATCCGGAGATGCCCGGCCTGCAGCAGTTGTTCAACGAGGGCCGCGCGGCGGTGGTGGCCAACGTCGGCCCGTTGGTCCGGCCGGTCAACAAGGCGATGTACCAGCAGCCCGGCGCGTTGCTGCCGGCGCAGCTGTTCTCGCACTCCGACCAGACCGTGCTCTGGCAGACGCCGCGCGCCGATGCCAGCACCCGCACCGGCTGGGGTGGCCGACTCGCCGACCTGTTTGCGCCGAGCAACATCAATCAGATCCTGTCGATGAACGTGTCGCTGGACGGCGACAACGTGTTCCAGGCCGGGCTGCAGGTCGCCCCGTACTTCATGTCGCGCGAGGGCGTCGAGGAGATCAGCCAGATCCAGACCGGCGCGGCCAACTGCGCGCCCGGCAACCAGTCCTGGAACCGGCGCCGCTGCCTGAGCTTCCAGGCGCTGTTGAACGAGCCCTCCAGTCACGCCTTCGAGCGCGCCTACATCGACAAGACCCGGCGGGCGATCCAGACCGCCGCGCAGGTGCGCGCCGCGATCGCCCAGTTCCCGGCGAGCGATTCGGTGTTCCGACCTTTCTGGGACGCCTTCGGGCTGACCTGGAGCGCCACCAATCCGCCGGCCTTGCCACGACTTGCGCAGCAGCTGCTGATGATTGCCCGCGTCATTCGGGCGCGCGACGTGCTGCAAATGAGCCGGCAGCTGTTCTTCGCCGGGATCGGCGGCTTCGACACCCACGACGACCAGCTGACCGCCCACCCGCCGCTGCTGCGCGATCTTTCGCAGTCGCTGCTGGCCTTCTACCAGGTGCTGCGCAGCCCGAGCTTCGCGCTGGCCGACAAGGTCACCAGCTTCACCGCCAGCGAGTTCGGCCGCACGCTGACCAACAACGGCGACGGCACCGACCACGGCTGGGGCGGCCACCACCTGGTCATCGGCGATGCCGTGCAGGGCGCTCGGATCTATGGCCGGATGCCGAGCCTCGCCGCCACCAACAACCCCGACGACGCCGGCTGGGGCCAGATCATCCCGACGCTGTCGGTCGACCAATACGCCGCGACGCTGGCCAGCTGGTACGGCCTGACGGCCGCCGACCGTGACGCGATCTTCCCGAACCTGCAGTTCATGACCGGGGCGATCCCGGCGATTACCGGGCCGAATCTGGGCTTCATGCGACCGGCGTGAGCACAGCAGCCGGTCGCGGCGGGCCGCACAAGGCCTGGGCGCGGTACCACGGGCCGCTGCGGTGTCGATTTCGCTGGCGGTGTACGCACCGGAACTCGACCTTTCCGGTGCAATCTGCCGCGCTGTCTTGACGTCGGTGTTGGCGGGCTGGACCCTGCCGGCCTCACGTCCATTCGGCTCGGCCAGGCAATGACCCGTAATTGTTTTTCTCACGTGATTGCCGTCGACGACGCACCCTTTCCGCGAGAGCACCGGGGAAATGTGCCGATTGCCGGGGTCGCTTTTTCGGGTCTGCGCTTCGAAGGCACCCTGCGCGGCGAAGTCCGGCGCGACGGGACGAACGCGACGCGCGCATTGGCAGCGATGATCCAGTCATCCCGATTTGTCCGGCATACGCGTCTGGTATTGCTCGAAGGCATCGCCTTGGCGGGTTTCAATGTGGTGGACATTCACGCGCTGGCCCGGCAGCTTGATATGGCCGTCCTCGTGGTCGTCAAACGAAAGCCCAGCATGCTGGCCGTCAGAGACGCCTTGCTCGGACGCGTGCCCGGTGGCGACCGGAAATGGGCGCTGGTACAGAAGGCCGGAGATATGGAGCCCGTCGAAGGGCTGTGGGTGCAGCGAGCGCGGATCTCGCTGGAAGCGGCTGGCGACGTCATCCGCGGCCTGTCCGCGCACGGGCGCATGCCCGAACCGCTGCGGGTCGCCCATTTGACTGCCCATGTGTTGGCAATCAAGGGCGCCTTTCCATCGAACACCCCATGAACCGCCCAAGCCGATGGCTGCGAGTTGCGGATTGGCTGTTGCCACTCCTTCCATGGTTGCTGTTCGTGCTGATCTACGCAGGCGTGGATCCGTATCTCCCGCCGAGCTTGCCGTGGTTCGAGGCGATCGCCGGAAGCTTTCTGCTGGCGACCGCCTACTGCATCGCGCGCCTTTGGGCCTTGACTCGGGCTCGGGCACTTTTCAGTCTGCGTGCCCTGTATTTGGGCGTGGGTCTGGCAGTCGGCACGCTTCCGAGCATCATCGTGAGCGTGATGTTGCTGGATCGCAGCCTGGATGCGATTGCCCGGGAGGTTACCGTACAACTTGCGCTTGGTGAAATCATCGATTCGCGAACCATCGAGCGAACGTATGGAATGGACAATGATCTGGTGGTGGTTTATACGCTGATAGAGTCGATTGACCCGATCGAATTGCAGAGCCACGCGGGAACGGGACGCTTCTACATCGAATCCTATGAGGATGCCCTGCTGGTGGCCAATTACGACGGCGACCGCTGCGGCACTGCCAGCTCTATTACTCGATCGGGCCAAATCCGAACCAGCTGACGGTGCGGGTCACTCGATTCTGATCGCCCTGCTCCTGAAAGGAGCATTGCATGCCGCATCGATCGATCCTGTGGAACACGGTGACCTCTATCGCTGCTCGGCAAAGGCGGGGCGCCGAGCGTGGAGGGGCCGCTACACTCGGCGGCTTCGTCCGTCCAGGAGTCAGTCGGTGGCGCGTCTGTCGGTTTCCTTGCTTGCGGCGGCGCTGATGCTCCCCGCTCTGGCCGCGGCGGCGCCCGGCTATTTCCGTTCCCCGGCGATCCGCGGGGACACGGTGGTGTTCACCGCCGAGGGCGACTTGTGGGCGGTGTCGACGGCGGGTGGCCTGGCGCGGCGCCTGACCACGCATCCGGCCGAGGAAAGTCAGGCGGTGATTTCGCCCGATGGGGCGCAGCTCGCGTTCGTCGCGGCTTACGACGGTGCGCCGGAGCTGTACCGGATGCCGCTGGCCGGCGGCGCGCCGGAGCGGCTGAGCTACGGCGGCGGGCGGCTGCTGCTGTCGTCCTGGGGCGCGGACGGGGCGCTGCTGTACAGCAGCGACGCGCTGTCCGGGCTGTCCTCGTTCCGGCGGGTGCTGGCGCTGGATCCGGAGCGCGGTCTGGAGCGCGTGCTGCCGCCGGCCGATGCCACCGAGGCCCTGCGCGAGGCCGACGGCACGCTGTGGTTCACCCGCTACGGGGCCTGGCAGACGGCGGACAACGCCCGACGCTACCGCGGCGGGGCAATGGCGCAGCTGTGGCGCTGGCGCGAGGGCGAGCCGGAGGCGACGCGGATCGCCGCGGATTGGTCGGCCAACCTGAGCCGGCCGGCGCGCTGGCGCGATCGGCTGGTGCTGACCGCGGATCCCGAGGGCGTGGCCAGCCTGTGGTCGCTGTCGCTGACCGGCGCGGATCCACAGCCGCTGACCCGGCACACGGATTTCGAAGTGCGCGGCGCCCGACTGGACGGCGATCGCGTGGTCTACCAGCACGGCGCCGATCTGCGGCTGCTGGACCTCGCCAGCGGCGAGAGCCGGGTGATCCCGATCCAGCTGGGCTCGGACTTCGAGCAGCGCCGCGAGCGCCATCTGCGCAAGCCGCTGGCCTTCGGCTCTGCCTTCCAGCTGGCGGCCGATGGCGGCAGCGTCGCGATCACCGCCCGCAGCCGGGTGGTGCTGGCCGGCAGCGGGCCGAAGCGCCGTGTCGAGATCGCCGTTCAGGCCGAGTCGCGGGTGCGTGGCGCGGTGCTGTCGGTCGACGGCCAGTCGGTGTACGCGATTGTCGATGACGCGCGGGGCAGCGAGGTCTGGCGCTTTCCGGCCGACGGCAGCCCGGGCGGCAAGGCCCTCACCGAGAGTGGCGACGCCCATCGCTGGCGGCTGTATCCCTCGCCGGATGGTCGCTTTCTGGCCCATGACGACAAGCAGGGCCGGCTGTGGCTGACCGAGCTGAAGTCCGGGCGGACCCGGATGGTCGACGAGGCGGCGCTGGAGCGCGACGACGCCTACCAGCGGGTCAGCTGGTCGGCCGATGGCCGGCTGCTGGCGGTGTCGCGGCCGGATACGGCGCGGTTGTTGAACCAGATTCTGTTGATCGAGGCCGCAGGCGATCGGCGTGCGGTGCTGACCAGCGACCGCTACGAGAGCTTCGACCCGGCCTTCAGCCGCGACGGCCAGTGGCTGTACTTCCTCTCCAACCGCAACTTCCAGACCACGCCGGCGGGTGGGCCCTGGGGCGATCGCAACACCGGGCCGTTCTACGACCTGCGCACCCGGGTCTACGCGGTGGCGCTGGGCACCGGCACGCGCTTCCCGTTTCTGCCGCCGGACGAACTGGCCGATGCCGGCAAGGCCGACGTGAAACCGGATGACGCCAAGTCGGATTCCCGGACGAGCACCCCGGCGATCGTCTGGCAGGGTCTGGCCGAGCGGCTGTACGAGGTGCCGATTGCCGTCGGCAACTACCGCGGCCTGATGCTGGATGGCGAGCGGCTGTACCTGCTGGATCAGCCGGCGGCGGCCGGCGCGCGGGCCAGCCTGAAGACGCTGGCGATCAGCAACGCCGCGCCGATGCCGGCGGTGCATACGCCGGAAGTTGCCGCGGCGCAGCTGTCGGCCGATGGCAAGAAGCTGCTGATCGTGCGCCCCGGCGCGGATCCGCAGGCGCCACAGGCCCCCGGTGAACTCTTGATCGTCGATGCCGGGGCGACGCTGCCGGCGGACGTCAGCAAGGCGAGCGTGCGCTTGGGCGACTGGGCGCTGCCGATCGACCCGGTGGCCGAGTGGCGCCAGCAGTTCGATGACGCGTGGCGGATGCAGCGGCAGTTTTCCTTCGACCCGGCGATGCGCGGCCTCGACTGGGAGGCGGTTCGCACGCGCTATCTGCCGCTGGTCGAGCGGCTGACCGATCGCGCCGAACTCGACGACCTGCTGGCGCAGATGAGCGCCGAGCTGGGTCTGCTGCACTCGCAGGTCCGCGGCGGCGAGTACCGCGTCGATCCGGAAGCCGCCGCAGGCGCCAGTCTGGGCGCCGAGCTGACCCAGCAGGCCGACGGCGTGCGAATCGGCCGGATCTGGCGCAGCGATCCGGAGCTGGTCCACGAACGCGGCCCGCTGCTGGCGCCGGGGGTCGACGCCCGCGACGGCGACCGGCTGCTGGCGGTCAATGGCCGGCCGGTGCAGCGGATCGGCGAGGTGGTGTCGGCGCTGCGGACGCTGGCTGGCCAGCAGGTGCTGCTGACGCTGCAGCGCGGCGAGGCGTCGCCGCATCGGACCGTCGTGGTGCCGGTGCCGCTGGATCGCGAGGCTACGTTGCGTTACGCCGACTGGGTGCAGGGCCGGCGCGAGCGGGTCGAGCAGGCCAGCGGCGGCCGCTACGGCTACTTGCACCTGCGGGCGATGACCGCCGGTGACATGGCCGGCTTCGTTCGCGACTTCTATGCCCAGTTCGATCGCGAGGGGCTGGTCATCGACGTGCGCCGCAATCGCGGCGGCAACATCGATGCCTGGGTGCTGGAGAAACTGTTGAAGCGGGCCTGGGCCTTCTGGAAGCCGCCCGGCACGGTGCCGTATACCAACATGCAGCAGGCCTTCCGCGGCCGGCTGGTGGTGCTGGCCGATGCGCTGACCTACTCGGACGGCGAGACCTTCGCCGCCGGCGTCAAGGCGTTGAAGCTGGGGCCGGTGGTCGGCGAGCGCACCGCCGGCGCCGGCATCTGGCTGTCGGATCGCAACCGGCTCAGCGACGGCGGCAGCGCGCGGATCGCCGAGTTCGGCCAGTTCGACCTGGCCGGTCGCTGGCTGATCGAGGGCCACGGGGTCGAGCCGGATGTGGCGGTCGAGAACCTGCCGATCGCCACCGGTCGCGGCGGTGATGCGCAGCTGGATGCGGCGCTCAGATTGCTGGACGAGGCGCTGCAGCGCGAGCCGGTGCAGCCGTTGAAAGCCGAGCCGATTCCGTCACTGGGGACCAACGGCCGCGGCTGAGGCCGGGGCGACGCCGAACTGGCTGTCGGCGTCAAGCCCGTTGTTCACGGTCCGGACAAGTCGCAACCGCGCCGACAAGCCCTGCAACGGCGCCGACAGCGCCGGTCGCGAGCCGGTCACACGCTAGGACTCGGTGGAGTCGGTGGAGCGTGGACATGATCCGGATGACGGCGCGATGGTGGATCGGCTGGTGGGTCTTGCTGTCGCTGTGGCCCGGTCTGGCGCTGGCGAGCGAAAGCCTCGGTGAACGGCTGACGCAGGCGGAGCAGCGGGTCAACTCCGAACCGCGCGTGGCTCTGCGCATCGCCGAGGACGTGCTGGCGGCGGCGGAGTCGGTCGGCGACCGCCCGACGCAGGCCGAGGCGCTGCGTCTGCTCGGCGTGGCGCGCAACATCACCGGCAGCAATGAGACGGCCCTGCAGGCGCTGCAGCGGGCGCTGGCGCTGTTCGAGGCCGAGGGCAACCGGGCCCGGCAGACGCTGGTGTTGCGCCATCTGGGCGTGGTGCATTTCGACGCCGGCCGCAGTGACCAGGCACTGGACCATTATCTGCGCGCGCTCGCCGGCTTCGAGGCCGCTGGTGAGCCGATCGAGGTTGCGAAGACCCGCGCCAACATCGCCAACGTCTTTCAACGGACCGGCCGCGCCGCCGAGGCCGTCGCCCAGCATCGCGCGGCCTTGCAGACTTTCGAGCAGGCCGGTGCGGCGTTGCCGATCGCCGGCACGCACCTGAATCTGGGCAGCGCCCTGCGCGCGCTCGCGGAGAGCGAGGGCAACGACGACGCAACGCGGCGGCGCGCCCTGTACCTGGAGGCGCAACAGAGCTTCATGGCGGCGGCGCGGATCTTCCGCGGGCTGGACGTGGCGCGGGGCGTGCTCAAGGCCGAGGCGAATCTGGCGGCGACGCTGGCCTCGCTGGGCGACGATGCCGCCGCCAGCCGCTCGCTGCGCGAGGTGCTCGGCGTGGCCCGCGAGGTCGGTGACGTGCAGGAGGAGATTCTGGCGCTGAAGCGGCTGTTGAGCGTCGAACATCGCCTCGGCCGGCTGGCATCGGCGCTGGCGGCGGCCGCCGAGGGTCTGAGTCTGGCGGTGAAGCTGGAGGATCGGGATGCGCAGGAGAGCTTTCATCGGTCCTTGTCCGAGCTGCACGAGGCCAGCGGCGACACCGCAACCGCGCTGGTTCACGCGCGCCAGGCCGAGACGCTCGCGAAGCAGCGAGTGCAGAGCGAGCAGGCGCTCCGTGTGGCCGAGATCAGCCGGCGATACGAAAACGCCCAGCGCGACCGTGAGCTGGAGGCGCTGAAGCAGGCCGCGGCCCTGGATCAGGCCGAGCTGGCCCGGCAGCGAATCCTGCGCAACGCCGCGATCGTGATCGGCACGCTGGCGCTCGGTATCCTGCTGCTGTATGCCTCGCGCCACCGGCTGCGCGAGCAGGCCCGGCAGGAACTGGAGCGGGCGGCACAGAGCGATCCGCTGACCAGCCTGCTGAACCGGCGCGGCCTGCGGCAGCGGGTCGGTGCCGGACTGCCTGAGGTCTATGCCGTTGTCCTCGCCGATATCGACAACTTCAAGCGGATCAACGACCAGCACGGCCATGACGTCGGCGATCTGGTGCTGGTCGAGACCGCCCGACGGATTGCCGCCGCCGTCCGGCCGGATGACCAGGCAGCGCGCTGGGGTGGCGAGGAGTTCCTCGTGCTGCTCCCGCTGGCCGACAGCGCGGCCGCCATGCAAATCGGCGAGCGGCTGCGTCTGGCGGTAGCCGCCTCGCCGATCGGGGATCCGGCCACCGGGCTCAGCGTCACGCTGTCGCTGGGCGTGGCGGTGCGTCTGCCCGGGCAGCACTTCGACGCAGTGGTCCAGGCGGCGGATCACGCGCTGCTCGACGCCAAGCGCAGCGGCAAGGACCGCGTGGTCTATGCGGCACCGAGGCTGCGCGGTCTGCCGGCCGTTGCGGCCGGCCAAGGCTGAGCGGCGCTCCCGTGGGTGCCTTCCGCAGGTTGGAGGATCCGAACGACGTTCCGCGTGTCGGGTCGGTCGCAGATTACTCGGCGCATCGGCGCCTTCGGCCCGGACGGGTACACTGAGGGCCCCCGAACACCCGATGGGCGCCGGTGTCGATACCGCCAGATCCACCGCCGGTGATGCGTCGATGGAGCAGGTCGGGCAGCCTGCGGCGCGCTTTCTGGCGCTGGCTCACCCTGTTCCTGCTGCCGGGGCTGAGCGCATCGTTCCAGGCGGCGGGTGGTGAGAGCGGTCGACCGCTGCTGCAGACCTGGGGCGCAGCGGACTTCGGCACCAGCGCCCAGCTCTGGCGGGTCCGGGTGTTGCCTGATGCCCGAGTGGTCATCGCCCACAACAGTGGGCTCAGCGTCTACGACGGCACCCGCTTCGAACTGCTGACTCTGCCGGGCGGACGCACTTTCGACCTGCAATCGGATGCATCGGGCCACCTCCACACTGGTGGGCCGCAAGGCCTCGGTGCCTTCCAGCCGGATCCGCAGGGCCACTGGCGCTGGCAGAGCCTGCCGCTGCCGCCGGAGGCGCCGGCGCCTGACGTGGTCGGCCGCGTGCTGCATCTGGCGGGCTGGACGCATTATCTGACCCGGCGCACCGTCTTTTCCCATCACCCCGAGCAGGGCTGGCGCTGGCAGAGCGCCAACCAGAACTTCGTCGAGCTGCGTCGGCTGGACGGCAGCGCGAGGGTGCTGGAGCTCGGCGTCGGCTGGTGGCAGTTCGATCCGACCCGCGACGAATGGCAACGTCACGACTGGCCGGACTTTCCGCTTGGGGATATCACGGCCAGCAGCGAGGAAGACGGCGCCTGGTACTTCAACGACCGTCAGCAGCTGTGGCGCAGGGTCGACGGCCGCTTCGAGCGCTTTGCCGAAGCCGCCTGGGCCGAACTGCAGACCAGCCGCATCGAATCGCTCGCGCGGCTGCCCGATGGCGGCCTCGCGGTCGGCACCCGCTTCGCCGGCCTGTACCAGTTCGATGCCGAGGGGCGCCTGCAGCGGCGGGTGGCGCCGGCGCAGCTGCCGGGCGAACGGGTCGCCGACATCGAGGCCGATCGCGAGGGGTTTCTGTGGCTGGCGATCGATGGCGGGCTGGTGCGGATCGCTCCCGATGATCGGGTCACGCGCTGGGATCGCAGCCTGGGTGCATTCCAGATCGAGCGCATCGTCCGCGATGGCGCCACGCTCTGGGTACCGACCCGGGTTGGTCTGAAGCGGCTGCAGCCGCCTGCGGCGCCCGGGGAACCCGCGCGGCTGGAGGTCGACCGCATCGACCGCACCAGCGTCTGGGACGTGTTGCCGACGCCGGCCGGCGGTGCGCTGGTCGGCGCCGGCAACGGCCTGTGGTGGCTGCCGGCGGACGGCGCGCCGGCCCAGCTGCTGCGGGAGGGCGCGCGGGTGTCGGCTCTGGTAGCAGCCGACCCGGCCGCCACGCAGGTCTACGCGATAGCGGGCAGTGCACTATGGCGGGTACGCCGGAAGGCCGGCGCGTATGTGGTGGATGACGCCGAGGTGCTTGCCCAGCCCATGCACGACGCGCGCCTGCACGACGGGCGGCTGTGGGCCAGTGTGGACGGCGGCGGCGCCCTCCGCTTCGAGGGCCTGGATCGCTGGCCCGAGCTCACGCAGCGCCATTTCGGTGAAGCCGAGGGCTTGCATGCGGGCCGGCTGATCTTCGGACAGCTCGATGGCCACCTGTTGCTGCTCGGGACGACCAACCATCAGGTCGGGCGGGATGGCGAGCTGCAGTCGCCCGAGGTCCTGCGCGGCTTGCCGCTGCTGGACCATCTGCAGGCGGACGGGGCCGATGGATTCTGGGCGGTGCACACCGAGGGTCACTTGCTGCGTGGACGCGCCGGGCCGCAAGGGACCTGGCGCGTGGAGGATCACCTGCTGTCCGGCGTCCGGGTGCCCCTGCGACATCTCTGGGTCGATCCGGACGGCACGCTGTGGACCGGTAGCGATGAGGGCCTCGCGCGAATCGCCGCCGACCTGGCGCCCACCGCCGCGCCGCGCGTGGTGCCGCGGGTGCAGCGGATCCGTGCCGGCGACCAGCAGCGCTGGGCCGGTGCGGGTGACCTCGCCAAGCCGCTGTCCCTCGTTCCGGAGCAGCGCGAGTTGCTGGTCGAGCTGAGCCTGCCGGGCTGGTATGCCGACCAGCCGCCGCGATGGGCCTGGCGGTCTGGCGCCGATGCACCGTGGCAAGCCCTCGAGCAGCCGCGGCTGCACTGGCAGGTGCCGTCGGCGGGTCATCACGCGCTGAGCTTCCGGGCCACCGATGACAGCGGTCGCGCCTGGGAGGCGCCGCCGCTTCGGCTCCACACCGAGCCGATCTGGCACGAGCATCCGCTGGGGCGGGTCGCGGTCGGCCTGCTGGGGTTGCTGTTGACGGTCGCGGTCGCCAGCGTCTGGAGCCAATGGCGGACCCGACGGTTGCTGGCCGCGCAGCGCGAGCTCGAGGCGCTGGTGGCGCTGCGCACCGCCGAAGTGCAGCGTCAGGCCGACGAAATCCGTGCGTTCTCCGAGGCGCGCACGCGCTTTTTCGCCCACGTCAGCCACGAGTTCCGCACGCCGCTGACGCTGGTGCTCGGCCCGATCCGCGATGCCCTGAGCGGGCGGCACGGCGAGCTGCCGACGGCGCTGCGATTGGCGCTGGCCACCGCGCGGCGCAGCGCCGAGCGACTTCTGCAGCTGGTGAACGAACTGCTGGACCTGAGCCGGCTGGCCGCCGGCCGCTTCGATCTGCATCTGGCCGCGCACGATCTGGCTGCGCAGCTGCGCCGCGAACTGGAGGCGCTGCAGCCGGAAGCCGCGCGCCGCGGCCTGCGGCTGGACGCCACCGGTCTCACCGATCCGCTGCAGCTGGTCTACGACGCCGACCAGCTGGAGCGCATCGTCACTAACCTGCTCGGCAACGCGTTGAAGTTCACGCCGGCCGGCGGGCAGGTGACGCTGCGGCTGATCCCGGCGGCCACCGAGGTCGGCATCGAAGTCGAGGACAGCGGCCCCGGCGTCCCGGCGGCGGAGCAGGCGCGGATCTTCGAGCGCTTCCAGCAGGGCAGCGCCGCCGCGCCGGCCGATGCACCGGGCACCGGCATCGGCCTGGCGCTGGTGCGCGAACTGGTCGAGCTGCATCAGGGCCGGATCGAGCTGCTCAGCGAGCCCGGTCAGGGCGCCTGCTTCGCGGTCTGGCTGCCGCGCAGCCTGCGGCCGACCGCCATCGGCGCCCGGCCTGAAGCGACGGAGGTCCGGCCCGGTGACGACGCTGCCGCGGCCGATCCGGCCGACTTGCCTGCCGAGGCCGTGTTGGCCGAGGCACCGCTGGTGCTGGTGGTGGACGACATTGCCGAGCTGCGTCACTACCTCGCCGACCGACTGGGCGGGCTCTACCGGGTCCACACCGCGCGCGACGGCGACGAGGCGCTGGCGCAGATTGCCGAACTGCGCCCCGATATCGTGGTCAGTGATGTGATGATGCCCGGCCGGGACGGCTACGCCCTGCTGCGCGCCCTGCGCGCCGATCCGGACACCGCCGGCGTGCCGGTGTTGCTGCTGTCGGCGCGCTCGCGCACCCGCGATGTGGTCGCCGGGCTGGAAGCAGGAGCCGATGACTATCTCTCCAAGCCCTTCGAGCCTGCCGAGCTGATCGCCCGGATCAACGCCCTGCTGGAGCGGCGGCGCTGGCTGCGCCGCGAGCTGCTGGCCGGTGCGGTGGTCGAGGCGGCTGTCGGCGTCGACGGTCCGGCACCGGAAGGTCCGAAGACGTCCCCGCCGGGCCTGGAGCATCGTGACGGCCACGCAGCACTGCCCGAGCCGCCGGAGAGCGAAGTGGCGGTGGCGGATCCGCGCTTTCTGGCGCGGCTGGAGCAGCTGGTGTCACGCGCCGCGAGCGATCCGCGCTTCGGCGTGGCCGAGCTGGCGGCCGGCCTGCACATGGATCGGGCCACCCTGTTCCGGCGGCTGAAGGCGGCCAGGGGCTTGAGCCCCAGCGACTACCTGCGCGAACGCCGGCTGCAGCTGGCGCGAGAGCTGCTGGAATCGAGGCGCGGGAATGTCTCCGAGGTCGCGTATGCAGTGGGCTACGAGAGCCTGTCGCACTTCACCCAGGCGTTCCGGCGTCGATTCGGCTGCACGCCCTCGGCGGTGCTGGAGGGCCAGCCGGTCGTGCAGTCGAACTGACTCCGTCCGGGCCCGCCATCGCGCGTGTGGTCCGGCAGATCACCCGCAAGCGCTCAGCCGTCCCGGCGTTTCCAGGCGCTGCTCAACGCCGCAAAGGGGTTGTGCGTCGCGGCGGCCGTCACGTCTTCACGCAGCACGCCATTGGCCTCCAGCTGGCGCTGATGCTCGTTGTCGTGGCAGTACAGACAGAGCAGCTCCCAGTTGCTGCCGTCGGGCGGGTTGTGGTCGTGGTCGTGGTTGCGGTGATGGACGGTCAGCTCGCGCAAGTTCGCCGGGTTGAACTCGCGGGCGCAGCGGCCGCAGATCCACGGATACAGCTTCAGCGCCTGGCCGCGATAGCTGGCCGCACGAGCATCCTGCTGCCGCCGTGCTTCGGCGACGATCTTGTCCAGCGCGGCAGAGTCGGGCTTCTTCGGGCCGATGTTCATGGGGACTCCGGATGCCAGTCGGGATGGGGAAGGGCGATGAGATCGGGCGCCGGACCGAAGTCTGCCCACAACTCGGTCATGGTCCGGCCGTCGACCGGGTGCAGCAGCGTCGGCGCCAGTTCGGCCAGCGGCCGCAGGACGAACGCCAGCTCCAGCACGTCGGCGCGCGGCACGGCGAGATTCCCGGGGCCACGCCAGATCAGGTCGTCGTACAGCAGGATGTCGATGTCCAGCGGTCGCGAGGAAAAGCGCGGGACGTCGCGGCGGCGGCCGCGGGCGTCTTCCAGCGCGTGCAGCCAGCGGTCCAGGGCCTCGATGTCCATGTCGGTCTCGATCCGCGCCACGGTATTCCAGAAGCTCGGTCCGTCGAAGCCGACCGCGGCACTTGCGTAGATCGTTGACAGCCCGACCGTGCCGAAGCGCTCGGTGAGCGCGGCAATCGCGGCCTCGAAGTGGGTGGCCGGCTCCTGATTGGAGCCCAGGCCCAGATAGACGATGGCCATGGGCTCAGGCGCTGCGGCGGCGGTGGATCATCACGCCGACCGCCTTCGAGCCGCGGACTGCGCCGAGCTTGCGGATCTTCAGCCGCACCCAGGCCACGCCCAACTCGTTGACGACGATGTCGGCGCAGCGTTCGGCCAGCGTCTCGACCAGCTGGAAGCTGCTCTGCGAGACGAACGCGATCAAACGCTTGGACACGCGCTTGTAGTCCAGCGTGTCGTCGATGTGGTCGGTTGCGGCGGCGCGCCTGTTGTCGAAGCCCATTTCCAGATCGAAAGCCAGCGTCTGCCGGATCTTCCGCTCCCAATCGTAGATCCCGATCACCGCGTCGATGCGCAGGTCCTCGATGAACACGATGTCTTCGGCTAGGGCGGGGCGGGCGTCGGTCTGCATGGTCGATCCTCCAGGGCGGGCGGCGCGAGGATCATCGCAGGCGCGTGAAGCGGGTGCGGCCGATCAGTCCGGCGTGCGGACGCGCTGACGGGCCTTGATCGCCTCGATGCGCTTGCGCTCGGCGGCCTCCAGCGCCTTCCGTTCTTCCGCGCTGGGCTGGTACTGCTGCGGCTGCGCCGTGGCGCTGATCTTCGCTTGCACGAAGGCCATCACCGAGATGAAGGCGAACAGCAGCGTGCCGATCGGCGCCACGATGCCGCGGAACACACTGGTGCTGGTGAAGCTGGTGCTGAAGGCAAGCACGAGGGTGATGATCACCCAGATCCATTTGCGTTCCACGGTTCGGTAAGGGCGCAGGGACGAGTTCTGCAGGGTAGGCCGGCGGACGCGATGCGTCCACCGGCACCGGTCACAGAGCGTTGAACTGGCCGCCGAGGGTCCCTCTGATCGCCGGGATGACGGCCAAGCTACACTTCCGGTTTCGACCGAGTTGCCGGAGGCACGATGAGCCGCAAGAAGCTCTACCCCACTGCACACGAAGCCCTGGCCGGGCTGGTCGCCGATGGCCAGACCCTGGCCGTGGGAGGCTTCGGCTTGTGCGGTATTCCAGAAGCACTGATCGCGGCGCTGCGAGACTCCGGCGTCAGGAACCTGACGGTGATCTCGAACAACGCCGGCGTCGATGGCTTCGGGCTCGGGATGCTGCTGAGTACGCGGCAGATCCGGAAGATGATTTCGTCGTACGTCGGCGAGAACAAGGAGTTCGAGCGCCAGTATCTGTCCGGTGAACTGGAACTCGAGTTCAACCCGCAAGGGACGCTCGCCGAGCGCCTGCGGGCTGGCGGTGCCGGCATCCCGGCGTTTTTCACGCGTACCGGCTTCGGCACCATCGTGGCCGAGGGCAAGGAGTCGCGGCGCTTCGGTGAGCACGACTACGTGCTGGAGTCGGCGTTGACCGCCGACGTATCGCTGGTCAAGGCATGGCGCGCCGATGCGTCGGGCAACCTGGTGTTCCGCAAGACCGCGCGGAACTTCAATCCGGCCTGCGCCATGGCCGGCCGCATCTGCGTGGCCGAGGTCGAGGAATTGGTCGAGGTGGGCGCCATCGATCCCGATCACGTGCATTTGCCCGGCATCTATATCGACCGGATCGTCGTCAACGCGACGCCGGAAAAGCGCATCGAACAACGCACCGTCCGTCTGGCCTGAGGAGCCTTCAGATGCCCTGGAATCGCGAACAGATGGCGCAGCGCGCCGCTCTGGAACTCACCGACGGTGCCTGCGTCAATCTCGGCATCGGCTTGCCGACCCAGGTCGCCAACTACATTCCGGAGGGAATGGACGTGTGGCTGCAGTCGGAAAACGGGCTGCTCGGCATCGGGCCCTTTCCGGACGAGGATGCGGTCGATCCCGATCTGATCAACGCCGGCAAGCAGACCGTGACCGCCCGCCCCGGCGCCAGCTACTTCGGTAGCCACGACAGTTTTGCGATGATTCGCGGCGGACACATCGACCTGGCCATTCTCGGCGCGATGCAAGTCACCGACCGGGGTGATCTGGCGAACTGGATGGTCCCCGGCAAGATGGTGAAGGGCATGGGGGGCGCCATGGATCTGGTCGCCGGGGTGCGCCGCGTCGTCGTGCTGATGGAGCATTGCGCGAAGAACGGCGAGCACAAGATCCTGCCGCACTGCACGCTGCCGCTGACCGGGCTCGGCTGCGTCAACCGCATCATCACCGATCTCGCCGTGCTCGACGTCACCCCGGAGGGCCTGCGCCTGCGCGACCTGGCCCCCGATGTCGGGCTCGAAGAGCTGCGGGCCAGGACCGGGACGCCGATCCTGGCCGATTGAGAGTCTCCGGGGAGACCAGCGAGCGGTGGGCCGAGAGACTGGCGGCGCCTGCGCGGATGATCCTGCGCAGGCATGCCGAACGGTTCGACATGCTGTTCTCGCAGCCCGGGCTCGCACCACCTCTGGCAGGTTCGTACAGAGGCCCGGTGCGTACACCGACTACCGGTCGGTTACGACCGGGCACCAGGGTCCGAAGCACGGCGACTCCCAACCTCAGGGTGATTCGCGTCCGGACCCACGTGCGCCGACGCGGCGAGTGGAACCGGATTGCCGCATCATCGGCCGTCAGTTCCGCTCCGGAGTCCCCCATGCTCGAACCCACCCCGCTCGGCCAACAGGTGCTGAAACAGGCGCAGGCCTTCATCCGCGAGGAGATCGCGCCGATCGAGGCGGCGATCCTGGCCGACCGGCGCGCGGCGGCGAACCCGTGGGTGGTCGATCCGCGGGTCAGCGAACTGAAGGCGAAGGCGCGCTCGGCGGGCTTGTGGAACCTGTTCCTGCCGGGTGCGCACGGCGCGGGCCTGACGACCTACGACTACGCCTTCATTGCCGAGGCCAGCGGCCATTCCTTCCTCGCCCCGGAAGTCTTCAACTGCAACGCGCCGGACACCGGCAACATGGAAGTGCTGGAGAAGTACGGCACGCCCGAGCAGCAGGCCGCATGGCTGAAGCCGCTGATGGCCGGCGAAATCCGCTCGGCCTTCTGCATGACCGAGCCGGAGGTGGCGTCCTCGGACGCTACCAACATGGCGGCGCGGATCGACACCGACGGCGACACGCTGGTGTTGAACGGCCGCAAGTGGTGGTCCACCGGCATCGGCCATCCGCATTGCCGCGTCGTCGTCTTCATGGGGGTCAGCAACCCGGAGGCGCCGCGGCATCGGCAGCACGCGATGGTGCTGGTTCCGACCGACGCGCCGGGCGTGCAGATCGAGCGGATGCTGCCGGTGTTCGGCGAGCTGGATCCGCCCTACGGCCACGGCGAGGTGTCCTTCACCGACGTGCGCGTGCCGGTCGCCAACTACATCGGCGGGCCGGGTCGCGGCTTCGAGATCGCACAGGGGCGCCTCGGTCCG
>Ga0075154_10000827_pt1 | contig 24097 bp, 20 predicted proteins | sample JI71714BDNA_FD_70965 | JGI IMG/M metagenome (GOLD analysis project Ga0075154, IMG submission 70965) | Wastewater effluent complex algal communities from Wisconsin, to seasonally profile nutrient transformation and Carbon sequestration -... | ecosystem: Engineered > WWTP > Effluent > Algae...
GCCGAAGCCGATGACGACGGCGCCGGTGAGTCGGGCGAGGTCGTGGGTGGCGGTCAAGGTGGCGGCGGGCTGGCCGAAGAAGGGGACGTACACGGAATGGCCGCGCAGGTAGTCCTGGTCGGGCGCGTACCAGAGGATGCCGCCGGCTTTCAGGTGGCGGATCACGGCCTTGAGTTCGTCGCGGCGGAACATCGCGCTGGCGTAGCGCAGCCGGGCGCGGCGGATGCCCCATTCGAAGACCGGGTCGTGGTGTTCGCGGTACATGCCGGCGATCGGTGCCCGTTGCGTGAGCAGTCGGCCGGCCAGCTCCAGATGCGAGAAATGTCCGCCGACCAGCAGCACACCGCGGCCGGCGGACTGCGCTGCTTCGAGGTGTTCGAGGCCGACGTACTCGACCGGGATCCGCGCGATGGCGGCGGGGCTGGCCATCCAGCCGACCGCGAACTCGGCCAGCATCCGCCCGAGCTCCTCGCGCTGGGCTTGGGCGAGCGCGTCGCGCTCGGCGGCCGGGCGCTCGGGGAAGCAGTGATCGAGGTTGCGCCGGGCGATCCGCAGGCGCTTGCGCAGGACCGGGGCAAGCGCCCGGCCGAGGGCCGCACCGGCGCCGAGTAGCCAGCGCAGCGGCAGGCGGGCGATCAGCCACAGCAGGCCCAGCCCCAGCCACGCCGGCCAGCCGGCCGGATGCCAGAGTGGGCGCGCGGCGGTCTTGACCTCAGCCATCGACGCGCTCCGGGCGCTGCTTGCGCAGGGCGGCGGTGTAGGCCGGCGCCATACCCGGCGGCCGGGTCTTGAAGCGGCGGTGCGCCCACAGGTATTCGGCGGGGGCGAGGCGGATCTGCGCTTCCAGCCAGGCGGCATCCAGCGCGGTGTCGGCGACGTCATCGCCGCTGGCGGGTTCGGCTGGCGCCAGCGTGACGGTCCACTCGATCAGCCCCGGTCCGCGGCGGATCGAGCCGCGCAGCTTCGGTGCGCTGCTCAGGCGGGCGAGTCGCGGCAGGATCTTCAGGGTCGCCGCTGGCTGGCCGAAGAACGGCACGAAGGCGCAGTGGTAGCTGAAGTCCTGATCGGCGGCGAGCGCGACGGGGTGGCCGGCGCGCAGCAGGCGCAGCAGGGTGGCGACGTCTTTTTTCTCCACCGTGTGCTGGCAGTGTCGACGCCGGCCCCAGTCGATGAAGGCCTCCAGGCAGGGATTGCCGTGGCGGCGCACCAGCTGCGGCACCGGGACGTTTCCGGCCTCGGCGAGGATCCGACCCAGCATCAGCATCGAGGTGTAATGGCCGCAGACGATCAGCGCACCGTGGCCGTTGGCCAGTGCCCGATCCAGGTGCTCCAGGCCCTCGCACTGCAGCCAGTCGGCGCGCAGGCGGCGCAGCCGGAACAGGGCGACAGCACCCTCGAACAGGCCGGTGACGGTTTCGCGGTAGTTCTGTTCGGCGAGCGCGGCCCGGCGGTTGCGGTCGAGTTCGGGGAAGGCGAGATCGATGTTGGCGCGGATGATCTGCCGGCGTCGGCCGGTGAACGGCCGCAGCAGCCACGCGGCCGGCTGGGCCGCCGCCAGCCACCAGCCGATCGGCAGCTGCGCCAGCAGGACGACCATCCCGAGCAGCAGCGCCAGCGGCCAGTGCCGCGGCGATCGCCACCACGATGATTCAGCGGCTGCGGATCCGCGCTTCATGGCGCTTGGCGTCCTTGAGGAAGGCGTAGAAGGCCAGCACGACGGCATTGACGAAGCCGGCCCAGCCGTTCAGGAACTGGCGTTTCAGCAGGTAGCTGCGGAGGAAGTACCACGGCGGGTACACGACCATGCGTACTCGCAGCTGCCAGAGCGGCATGTCTGGCCGCTCGTGCTTCAGGCCCTCGGCGTAGGCATTGATCTTGCGGACCTTGGTGTCCAGATCGCGCTCGCCGTCGTGGAAGAAGGGCGCGTCGGCGAGCGTTCTCACCAGGCCGCTCACTTCCGGCGCGGCATGGATCGGCGAGGCGCTCATCCGGTATTGCCGGCGGTCGAACAGCCGCAGATAGGTGTTCGGCCGCGAGGCCGGGTGCTGGTAGCGCCAGAACAGCCACTCGATCCGCGGTAGCCGGAAGCCGTGGATGCCCACGGTCGGTGCCGTGGCCAGCGCCTGCTGCAGGGCCGCGGCACTGTCGGCCGGCAGCCATTCGTCAGCGTCCAGCAGCAGGATCCAGTCGTGGCGAGCCAGCGCGATGGCGTCGGCCTTCTGCGGCCCGTAGCCGCGGAAGGCCTGCACATGGACGGTCGCGCCATGGGCCTCGGCGATCTCGCGGCTCGTGTCGCTGCTGCCGGAATCCAGCACCAGCAGCTGGTCGGCAATGCTGAGACTGGCGAGGCATTTCACCAGCGTGTCGGCGTTGTTGTACGTCGTCACTACGGCGGACAGCGGCGGACGTGCGGTGTCAGCGGCCATCGTCGCCTCCGGCGTCGCGGACCGGCACCAGCAGCGCGGCACTGGCCAGCGCCAGCAGCCAGAAGAACAACCCCGACCAGTACGCCGAATAGAAGGCGAGGTGGGTGTTGAGCGGGAAGGTCATCGCCAGCAGCCCGAGCAGCCACGGCAGCGCGCGGCGGCGCTGCTCGGCGTCGGCATCGTGCCAGTAGCGCCACAGCAGCCCCAGCCCGAGCAGCCAGCAGATCAGCCCGATCACGCCGGTCTCGGCGGCGATTTCGAGCACGAGGTGATGCGCATGCGCGGCGCCCCGGCCGTCGCCCATCAGCAGCCACTTGTCGCCCGGCACGGTGTGCTCGGGGTAGGCCTCCTGGAAGGCGCGCACGCCGACGCCGTTGACCGGGTGCTCGGTGGTCATCCGCAGCGCCGCCTCGAAGATCGGCAGCCGATGCGCCAGCGCGTAGTCGATGCTGGCGCGATCCAGCGCGAAGCCGGTGGTGGTCCGCGCCAGTCGCTCGGCGAAGACCGGCGAGAGTTGGGCCAGCGCGAGGATCGCGCCGACGCCGATCAGCGCGGCGGCGGACAGGGCCGGCAAGGTCCGCCGCCAGCGTCGGCCGAGCAGCAGATGGATGCCCACCGCCGCCAGCACCGCGGCGCTGACCCAGGCCGCCCGCGCGCCGGACAGCAGCACCACCAGCAGCAGCAACAGCGAGGCGAGGGTCGCGGCGGTGCGGCGGTGCAGGATCGCGTGGTCGCGGCGATGCAGGGCGGCAGCGGCCACGGCGACCGGCGCGAGGGCGATCAGGGTCGGGCCGAGCTTGAGATTGTCGGCGCCGAAGATGCCGGACAGCCGATCCGGCGCGCTGTCGCCGCGCAGCCCGACGCCGAAGGTGGCTTGCACCAGGGCATCGGTCACCCAGACCGCCAGCAACAGCCCGACGGCTTGGGTCAGCCGCTCGGGCCGCGGGGCGCGGGCGTACCAGAGCACGGCGATGGCACCCAGCCCGGCATAGCGCAGCGCACCGAGCGCGGTCTGCCAGGATTTCGCCGGGTCCCAGGAGTCGATCGCCGACAACAGCGCCGGCTGCACGTAGCACCAGAGCAGCAGCAGAAAGCCAAGCAGCGGCCCGACCAGCGGCAACCAGCGGGTGCGTTCGCGAACGGCCAGCGTGATCGCGATCAGCAGCGAGGCCAGCACGGCGGCCTCGGCGGCGCGGCCGAACGGAAGGAGCAATACGAAGCCGGTCAGCGGCGCCAGCAGCAGCCACGGCAGCCGCTCGGCGCCGGGGGCACCTGCAGAAACGCCGAAAGCCGGCGCGTGGCCGGCTTTCGGAGCATCACCCTGCGTCACGGCGGAACTCCGCCGGCTGGCTTCAGGCCAGCGCGCGAATCGCCTTGGTCAGGCGGCTCTTGTGACGGGCGATCTTGTTCTTGTGGAAGTAACCGCGGTCAGCGTTGCGATCCATCGCCGGGACGGCTTCCAGCAGGGCGGCTTCGGCACCTGCCTTGTCCTTGGCGTCGATCAGCTTGACGACCTTCTTGATCGCCGTGCGGACCATCGACTTGACCGAGCTGTTAAGCGCGTTGATCTTGATGGTCTGCCGGGCGCGCTTCCGGGCGGAGGGTTTGCGGGCATCCTTCTTCTTTGCGCCCTTCTTGATGGCAGCCATGCGTCGAATCCTTTCGAAGTGCCTGAGAAAAGACCGGCGAAACTAGCCCGGGCGCCTTGTTGGGTCAAGCAGTGCGCCGCATGCTCACCGATCACCCCCTCGCATTTGTTCAGTCGATGAAGCTTTTTCGCTCGACCGCCCTGGTCAGTGCGCTGACGTTCTGCTCGCGAATCCTCGGTCTGGTGCGCGAAGCGCTGGTGGCACGCTGGTTCGGCGTCTCGGCGGCGACCGATGCCTTCTACATCGCCTTCCGCATCCCGAACATGCTGCGCCAGCTGTTTGCCGAGGGCTCGTTCTCGATGGCCTTCGTGCCGATGCTGGCCGAGTACAAGGCCAAGGGCGACCCGCAGGCGCTGAAGGACTTCATCGACCGGATGACCGGCACGCTGCTGGCGGCGTTGATGGTGATCACGGCGACCGGGGTGCTGGCGGCGCCGGTGGTGGTGTCGATCTTCGCGCCGGGCTTCCTGGACGATCCGGAGCGCTTCGGGCTGGCCACCGAGATGCTGCGGCTGACCATGCCCTACATCCTGCTGGTGAGCCTCACCGGCCTGGCCGGCAGCATCCTGAACACGCATCGACGCTTCATGGTGCCGGCGCTGACGCCGATCCTGCTGAACCTGTCGCTGATCGGGGCGACCGTGTTCCTGTCTTCGCATCTGGCCGAGCCGGTGACCGCCCTGGCCTGGGGCGTGCTGGTCGGCGGCATCGTGCAGTTGCTGGCGCAGATTCCGGCGTTGCTGCGTCTGGGGCTGCTCCCGCGGCCGCGCTGGGGCTTCGGCGATGCGGGGGTGCTGCGAACTCTGAAGCTGATGGTGCCGACACTGTTCTCGTCCTCGGCCTATCAGGTGAATCTGCTGGTGGACGGCATCATCGCGTCGTTCCTGGTCACCGGCGCGATCAGCTGGCTGTATCAGGCCGAGCGGCTTCTGCAATTCCCGCTCGGGGTGTTCGGCGTCGCGTTGTCCACCGTGATCCTGCCGCATCTGTCGGGCCGGCATGCGGAAGCCGATGGCGACGCCTTCGCCCGGTCGCTGCTGTGGGGCGTACGTACCGTGCTGATCATCGCGGTGCCGGCGGCGCTGACCATGCTGATCCTGCCGGAGATGCTGGTCTGGACGCTGTACGGCTACGGCAAGTACGGCGCCCACGACGTGTCGATGGCCGCGCTGTCGCTGGGCGCACTGGCTTTCGGATTGCCGTCCTTCCTGCTGATCAAGGTGCTGGCGCCTGGCTTCTACGCGCGTCAGGACGCGACCTCCCCGGTCAAGGCGGCCTTGACCAGCATGGGCTCGAACATGCTGCTGAACGCGATCATCGTCGGCACGCTGGTCTGGATCGGCTTCCACGCGCCGCATGTCGGGCTGGCCTTCGCCAGTGCGCTGGCCGGGGCGATCAATGCCGGCCTGCTGTGGCACTGGCTGAAGCGCGACGGCATGTTGCGGGTCGATGCTGCCTACTGGCGGCATCTGCGACGGCTGCTGGTGGCGGGCTCGCTGTTGGCCGGCTGGTTCCTCTGGGTGAAGTTCGGCTGGGCCGACTGGCCGGCCTGGCACGGTCTGCAGCGTGTCGCCGCGATGCTCGGGATCCTTGCGGTGGGCGGTGGCTTGTATCTGGGCTGCTTGTGGCTGCTGGGCCTGCGACCGCGCGACGTGCTGGACCGCCAAGTCTGAGGTTCGGGCGGAGCGTTGCAGCCGAACCGCTTCTGACGGCATGAACGACGAGTGAGCATGGCTGCTCCCGGTCCGCCCGATAACAGTGATGGAAGTCAAGGCGAGACGGAGTCGTAGCGCAATCAACCATCAAGTAGCGCGCTGCCGTTGCGGTACAGAATGTAGAACGCGACCACGAACACCACGCCTGCAAAGACGCGGGCGAGGGTGTTTTTCTGCTGACCCAGATGCAGGGACAGCCGCGTGCCGAGCAGGCCGCCGCCAATGCCCCCGGCGATGAACAGGCCCGCGATGCGCCAGTCCACCAATCCGGAGGCGGCGTAGTTCATGGCGGTTGCGAGGCCGAACGCCCCGACCGCCAGCAGCGAGGAGCCCACGGCCTTCGACATCGACATGCCGGTGGCGAGAATCAGCGCCGGCACGATCAGGAAGCCCCCGCCGATCCCGAAGAAGCCGGCGGCGCCGCCGGCGACGAGCGCCACCGCGGCCGTGCGCAGGCAGTTGCCCAGCGTGGTGACCTGGGCCGTGGCCGGGGCCTCGCGGCGCGGGATCAGCATGGAGACGCCGACCACGATCATCACCAGCCCGAACAGGAACAGCAGCAGTTCACCGCGCAGCGACTTGCCCAGCGTGGAGCCGGCCAGCGCCCCCAGCGTGCCGATCACCGCGAACACCGCGGCGCAGCGCCACAGCACGTTGCCCTTGCGGGCGTGGCTGATGAAGTTGGCGAAGGCATTGACCGAGACGGCCAGGGCGCCGGTGCCGATCGCCACATGCGGCTGACTGACGCCGACCACGTACAGCAGCAGCGGCGTGGCCAGGATCGAGCCACCGCCGCCGATCAGGCCGAGGATGAAGCCGACCAGCGCGCCGGAGCCCAGCGAACTGACGGTGGTCCAGAGGGTGTCCATGCGCGGGTTCCGGTCGGGGGTGGCGAGTGCAACGCCGAGAGACCGGCCGCGTGGCCGGTCCCCGTCGTCGGCGAGTGGATCAGGCGGCCGGCTTCATCGAGAAGTACCAGTCGGTGGTCTCCAGCCCTTCCTGCATCCGCGCGTCCAGCTCGGCCACCGTCTTCGGCGCGCCGACCAGGCACTTGTCGCCCGGCTGCCAACCTTCCGGCGTGGCGACGCCGTGGGCGAAGCTGTGTTGCAGGCCGCGGACCAGCCGCAGGATCTCGGCCACCGAGCGACCGTTGGTCATCGGGTAATAGACCATCGCCCGCAGGATGCCGTGGTCGTCGATGATGAAAGTCGCGCGCACTGCGGCGGTGTCGGCTGCGCCCGGATGGATCATCCCGTAGGCACGGGCCACCTTCATCGACAGGTCCTCGATGATCGGGAAGGGGATCACGACGCCGAACTTCTCCTTGATGTTCTGTACCCAGGCGAGGTGCGAGTAGATCGAGTCGATCGACAGACCGAGCAGTTCGCAATTGGCGGCGGCGAAGTCGTTGGCAGCGCGGGCGAAAGCGGTGAACTCGGTGGTGCAGACCGGCGTGAAGTCGGCCGGATGCGAGAACAGCACCAGCCACTTGCCGCGGTAGTCGGCGAGGCTGCGCGGGCCGAAGGTGGTGTCGGCACGGAAATCGGGCGCCGGCTCGTTGATGCGCGGCAGGCTGACGACCGGGGCGGTGATTGCCGCGGCGACGGGGGCTGCAACCGGGGCGGGAGCGTCAGCGACTGACGCGGGTGCAGCAGCGGGGATGTTCGGGGTGGTGTTGGCACAGCTCATGGTGAGGCTCCTGATTTCGGATCGTGGGGACTTCGGAAGGACCGACGCTGGAAGGCGTGGTGAAGGGGAATCAGAGGGCGTTGATCGGCAGCTTCAGGAACTGGCGGCCGTCGGTATCGACGGGCGGCAGCTGGCCGGCGCGCATGTTCACCTGCAGCGACGGCAGGATCAGCCGCGGCATGCCGAGCGTCGCGTCGCGGGTGGTGCGCAGCCGGACGAAGTCGTCCTCGGTGATGCCGTCGCCGACGTGGATGTTGTGGGCGCGCTGTTCGGCGACGGTGGTTTCCCAGCGAATCTCGCGGCCGCCCGGGCCATAGTCATGACAGAGAAACAAGCGGGTTTCCGGCGGTAGCGCCAGGATGCGGCGCATCGAGCGGAACAGCGTGCGGGCGTCGCCGCCGGGGAAATCGGCCCGTGCGGATCCAGCGTCCGGCATGAACAACGTGTCGCCGACGAAGGCGGCATCGCCGATCAGGTGCGTCGTGCAGGCCGGTGTGTGTCCGGGCGTATGCAGCACCTGCGCGGTGATGCCGCCCAGCTGCCAAGTGTCTCCATCGGCGAACAGCCGATCGAACTGGCTGCCATCGCGGCGGAATTCGGTGCCCTCGTTGAAGACCTTGCCGAAGGTCTCCTGCACCGTGCGGATGTGCTCGCCGATCCCGATCCGGCCACCGAGTTCGCGCTGCAAATAAGGTGCGGCGGACAGGTGGTCGGCGTGGACGTGGGTCTCGATCAGCCACTCCAGCTGCCAGCCGCGCTCGCGGATGAAGGCGAGCAGCTGGTCAGCGCTGCGGGTATGGATCCGGCCGGCGGCCGGGTCGAAGTCCAGCACCGGGTCAATGACCGCGCAGGCGCGGCAGGCCGGGTCGCGGACCACGTAGCTGACGGTGTGGGTGTCGGCGTCGAAGAAGGCGTGGACGTCGGGTCGGGGGATCTGGCTCATCACGGGCTCCTCGGGGAGCGGCTTGCGGTGCAGCCAAGGTAGGCCCGGCCAGATTTCGAGTAAAGCGAATAAAAATGCACTCCGTGATCGCTTTTCTCGATAACTTCGCGGAGGTCCCTGACAGTCCTCGTCGCCATGCCGCACCTGCCCAACTTGCGCCACCTCCGCTATCTGGTCGCCCTCGCCGATCACGGCCACTTCGGCCGCGCCGCGGCGGCCTGCTTCGTCACCCAGTCCACCCTGAGCGCCGGCATCCGTGAGCTGGAGTCGGCGATGGGCGTGCAGGTGGCCGAGCGCACCCGTCATTCGGTGCGGATGACGCCGATTGGCCATCGCATCGTGGTCAGGGCGCGCTTGCTGCTGCGCGAGGCCGAGGCGTTGATGGCGCTGGGCGCCGAGCAGGCCCGACCGATGTCCGGGCGGCTGGAACTGGGCGTGCTGCCGACCATCGGGCCGTACCTCCTGCCCAAGCTGATCCGCGCGCTGGGCGAGCGCTTCCCGCTGCTGAAGCTCGGCCTGCGCGAGGACCGGACCGGCAATCTGCTTCGGCTGCTGGCCGAGGGCCGGCTGGACCTGGTGCTGATGGCATTCCCGTATGACACGCCGGGCATGGAACGCATGCTGCTGTTCGACGACGCCTATCGGTATGTCACTGCCACCGACTCGCCGCAGGCCGCCGCGACCCCGGCATCGTTGCGGCCGGTCAGCGAAGCCGACTTCGAGGGCGAATCGCTGCTGCTGCTGGAACACGAGCACTGCCTGCACAGCCACGCCCTGCCGACGCTGCAGCGCATCGGCGAGCTGGCCCAGGCCAGCTACGCCGCCACCAGCCTGCCCACACTGGTGGCCATGGTCGCCGAGGGGCTGGGGTCGACCCTGCTGCCCGACCTCGCCATCACCGGCGGCATCCTGCACGGGCATGGCGTGGTCGTGCAGCCCCTGGCTGGCGCCAGCGCCCGCAGCATCGGCTTGTGCTGGCGCCGCGGTTCGGCGCGGGTCGACAGCTTCCGGTTGCTCGGCGAGTTCCTGGAGGACTGGGCGCGAACCCACGTACATGCTTGGCAACCCGACCTGCCCACCGACGGACCGCCGCTTCGCTGAGTCGCCCGCCCGGATCGTGAGGCACCACCACCCGACGATCCCCAAGATCCTCCGCCCAGGCCCGCATCTACGCTGGCGGAACTGCCGGGGTCAGCGACTCGCCGCCCTGACCCCAGCCGGCCAGCGCAGGCGCGGCCATGCCGCGGGCATTGCCTCGGGTGCATGGCTGACCACGACGCAGCAGCGTGTCGCCAGCCACGGGCGCAGCTGGTCGATCACCTGAGTGAGGACGGCGGTGTCCAATCCGCGGAAGGGCTCGTCCAGCAGGACAATCTCGGGGTCGCGCAGCAACACGGCGGCCAGCTGCAGCCTACGCGCCTGTCCGCCGGAGACCCGGCTGCCGCGCGGGCCGAGCGTGTAGTCCAGCCCGGCGCCGGTCTGGCGGAAGACTTCATCCAGCGCCACCGCATCAAGCACGCGATGCAGTTCGGCGTCGGGAACCTCGCCCAGCCCGAGTCGCAGGAACTCGCGCACGGTCAGATCCAGCAGGTGGTCCTGCTGGCCGAGATAGGCCATGCGGCGGTAGCGCTGGGCATCGGGCTGTGCCAGCCAGTCCTGGCCGTCGAAGTGGACGCTGCCGGCGAGGAGCGGCAGCTCGCCGGCCAGCGTGTCGAGCATGCTGCTCTTGCCGCTGCCGCTGGCGCCGTGGATCACGAGCGGCGATCCCGGCTCGACACAAACCCGCCATGGCTGCGCCTGTCCGGGCTGGCGTCGGGCCCGCAGGCCATCGATGACCAGCGTGCGAGTCGCCGAGCCCGGCGGGGCGAGCTGGACCGGCGCGGGTGACGATGCTGGCGATGCCGGTGCTTCCAGCGCCTGCACGCGTCGCGCCGCCGCTTCGGCCTCGCCGATGCGCCAGCAGGCGCTGGGTAGCGTGCTCAGCGCCTCGCCCAGACCCAGCGTTAGCAGCGCGAGCAGCGCCAGCGCCGGGCCGCTGACCTCGCCCCAGCCGAGCGCGACGATGCCGAGCAGCCCCAGGCCGATCAGCGCCTGCACCGCGTGCTCGCCGGCGAGTGCCAGCGTTTCCTGCCCGGCTTCGCGCGTCAGCTGATCACCGGCCAGGGCTTCCAGCGCGGCGCGACTGACGTCGGCTCGGCGGTAGGCGGTCAGTTCGGCGAGGCCGTCGAGGTGGTCGTCCATGGCGATGCGCAGGCGGGCCCGCCCGTCGATCAGCGCGGCGCCGCGGCGGCGGCCCAGCAGCGCCACGCCGAGCGCCAGGGCGAAGACGACGCTGCCGCCGAGTCCCAGCAGCAGGGCCATCGCCGGCGTGCCCCAGGTCGCCATCGCCAGCACGGCGGCCAGCAGCGTCAGCGCCGCGGCGATCAGCGGCCCGAGGACGCGCAGCGGCACGGCGTCGAGGGTGTCGATGTCCTGCGTCAGTCGGGTCACGAGATCGGCCTGGCGCTCGCCGGGCGCGCGGGCTTGCCAGTCGGCGGCCGGCAGCGCGGCGACAGCACTGAACAGTCGGATGCGCAGGGCGGCCAGCAGATGCAGCACTGCGGCGTGGCCGACCACGCGCTCGACGTAGCGGGTGATCGGCTTCAATAGCGCCAGCCCGCGGATCGCGGTCGAGGGCGTGAAGATGTTGAGGCCGCTCATCAGGCCGAGGCCGGCCAAGGCGCTGGCGGCAATGAACCAGCCGGACAGCGCCAGCAGCGCGGCGCCCGCCATCCAGGTCAGCGCCAGAAAGCCCCAGCTCAGTGCCCAGCGACCGAGGTCGCGCCGGTACAGCCCGGCCAGCTCGCGCCAGATGCTCATGACGACGGACTCCCCGCGTCGAGGGCCAGCACCCGATCGCAGCGGGCCAGCACGACCGGATCGTGGCTGGCGAGCAGCACGGCCGCCCCGGCCGTGCGGGCCAGCGGCAGCAGTCGATCCAGCAGGCGATCGCGGGTGAGCTCGTCGAGGGCAGCGGTGGGTTCGTCCAGCAGCCATAGCGTCGCGCCGGACAGCAGGGCGCGCGCCACGCCGATCCGCTGGGCCTGTCCGCCCGACACGCCGGTGTCGCCGTCACCGATCGGGGTGGCCAGTCCCTGCGGTAGCGTCGCTTGTGGCAGTGGCAGACCGACCGCATCCAGCGCGGCCACCAGCGCGGCGTCGTCCGCGGTCTCGCAAGCCTGTTGCAGATTCGCGCGCAGGTCACCGTGGAACAGATGCACGCGCTGCGGCACCCAGGCCCAGCGCTGGTCGCGGGCAATGCGTCCGGCCGTCGGTGACAGGAAGCCTGCGGCGAGGGCCAGCACCGTGGACTTGCCGCTGCCGCTGGCGCCGGACAGGCCCAGCACCTCGCCGCGATGCAGCACGAGGTCGAGCGCGCGCAGCAGGGCGCGGGGTGGCTCGCCGTAGCCGAAATCCACCGCCTCGAAGCGCAGCGCGAGCCTGCGGTCGTCGAGAGTGTCGGGATGCGTGACCGGATCGGCCGCGGCGAGCAGTGGCGCGAGGGAGTCGACGGCGGCCAGCGCCGCGCCGCGGTCGTGGTAGGCCTGCGCCAGCTGACGCAGCGGCAGGAAAGCCTCCGGGGCCAGCATCAGGATGAAGAAGCCGGTTACGGGCGTCAGCTGCGGCGCCGGTCCGAAACCAATCAGTCCGAGCAGCGCGAAGCCGATGTACAGCGCGACCAGTCCGATAGCCAGCGCGCTGAACAGCTCCAGCGTCGAGGAGGAGAGAAAGGCCACCCGCAACACCCGCATCGCCAGCACCCGATATCCATCGGCCGCGTCCGCCACGGCGCGGGTGGACTCGGCCAGCGCCGAGAGGCGTCGCAAGGCCGGCAGGGCGGCGAGTCGCTGCTGCAGTTCGGCGGCCAGCCGCGCCTGACTGTCCTGCTGGGCATCCTGGACAGCCTGCGTGCCCATGCCGATCAGGGCCATGAACAGCGGAACCAGCGGCAGCGCGATCAACAGCAGCAGGCCGGCCACCCAGTCCAGCGCCAGCACCAGTCCCACCACGATCAGCGGCAGCAGCTTTGCGGCTTCCAGCACCGGCAGGTATCGGGCGTGGTAGCCGTGCAGGGCGTCGACCTGATCGAGCAGGCGCTGAGTCCACCACGCGGTTGCGCCGCGGGCGGCCAGTCGGACCGGGCCGCGTCGGCTGGCTGCCGCCAGCAGCTCGCTGCGCAGCGCGTGGCGCACGCCGGCGGAGAGCTGAAGGCCGGCGCGATCGCGGGCCAATCCGCCGAGCAGCCGCAGCAGCAGCCCTGCAGCCATCGCGATCCACGCGCCGGGCGGCGCGACCTCGGAGGTCGCAGTCAGGGCGCCAGTCAGCAGCGAGGCCAACCCGGCATACAGCAGCCCGACGCCGATCAGGCCCAGCAGGGCGCCGCCGCGCGCCAGCCACAGCCAGCGCCGATGCGGCCGCAGCCGCTCCCGCAGCCAACGACCAGCGGCCCCGGAATTCGGGGCCGCCGTCAGCGTCTTGGCTGCCGTGTCAGTGGTAGCCGACACCCAGCTTCACCTTGCCGCGGAACACGTAGTAGGTCCACGCCGTGTACATCAGCACGAAAGGGATCACGAACAGCACCCCGACCAGCAGGAACAGCTGGCTCGCCGGCGCCGAGGCCGCGTCATGGAAGGTGTGGTTCGGCGGCACCACGTAGGGCCACTTGCTGAAGAGCAGTCCGCCGTAGAACAGCCCGAACAGCGCGATGGTGCCGAGGAAGGGCAGCGCCTCGCGCCCGCTCCGGATCCAGCGCGCGATCAGGGTCGCGGTGATCACGGTGGCGGCCGGCAGGATCCATAGCCAGGACAGGTTGCCGAACCAGCGGTCGTGCACGTAGGCGTCCTTCAGCGGGGTCCAGACACTGACGATCACGAAGAAGCCCATCACCACCGAGAGCAGCCGCAGCGACCACTGCCGCATCCGTACCTGCAGCGCACCCTCGGTCTTCAGCACCAGCCAAGTCGCACCCAGCAGTGAATAGCCCGCCACCAGCCCGAGCCCGGTCATCACGGTGAAGGGCGTCAGCCAGTCGAAGGCGCCGCCGACATAGCGCATGTTCTCGGTCTGGAAGCCCTGGATGTAGGCGCCGACCACCGCGCCCTGCGCGAAGGTCGCCACCAGCGAGCCCCCGGTGAAGGCCAGGTTCCACATCGGCTTGCCCTGGGCGGAGGCCTTGAAGCGGAACTCGAAGGCGACGCCGCGGAAGATCAGCCCGGCGAGCAACAGGAACACGCCGATGTACAGCGCCGGCAGGAAGACTGCGTAGACCAGCGGAAAGGCCGCCAGCAGTCCGGCGCCGCCGAGGATCAGCCAGGTCTCGTTGCCATCCCAGACCGGCGCGACGGAATTCATCATCACGTCGCGTTCGTCCTCATTGGCGGCGAAGGGAAACAGCATGCCGACGCCGAGGTCGAAGCCGTCGGCGAGGATGTACATCAACAGGCCGAAGCCGATGATGGCGACCCACAGGTAGGTGAAATCGAACATGGCGGGTGCTCCTGCGCTTCAGGCCTGGAAGAAGGATGGCGAGGGCGTGCCCTGCGCCTCGATATCGACCGCCGACAGCGGCCGCTTCGGACGGCCGCTGTCCTGGCCGTGGGTCGGCAGATCGGTGATGCCGTGCTGGATGACCTTCCGCAGGTAGTACAGGCCGGCGCTGAAAACCACCGCGTACACGGCGACATAGCCGACGAGCGTCAGCAGCACCATCCAGCCGGTGAGGCTGGGCGTCACGGCGTCGGTGGCGGTCATCACCCCGTAGATCAGGAAGGGCTGGCGGCCGATCTCGGTGACGAACCAGCCGGCCAGCACGGCGATGAACGGGGTCGGGATCATGAAGGTCAGCAGGCGCAGGTACGCCGGCGAGGTCTGCAGCGTGCCGCGCAACACCTTCCAGGCGCCCACCAGTCCGACCACGATCATCAGCATCCCCATGCCGACCATCACCCGGAAGCTCCAGAACACCATCGCCACCGGCGGACGCTCCTCTGCCGGGAAGTCCTTCAGCCCCTGCACCACGCCGTCGGCGTCGTGCTTGAGGATCACGCTGGCCAGCTTCGGAATGCCGATTTCCAGATGGTTTTCCTCGGCGTCCTGATCCGGCAGCGCGAACAGCAGCAGCGGCACCTGACCGCCGGTTTCCCAGTGGCCCTCCATCGCCGCGACCTTGGCCGGCTGGTGCTCCAGCGTGTTCAGGCCGTGCAGGTCACCGACGAAGAGCTGCAGCGGCGCGATGAAAGCCAGCAGCACCAGCGTCATCTTCAGCGCCCGCTCGGCGGATTCCACGGCATGACCGCGCAGCAGGTAGAGCGCCGAAACGCCCGCCACCACGAAACCGCCGGTCAGGAACGAGGCCAGCGCCATGTGCGCGAAGCGGTACGGGAAGGAGGGATTGAAGATCGCCTCGGCCCAGCTGGTGACATGGACCATGCCCTCGCGCAGCTCGAAGCCGGTGGGCGTCTGCATCCACGAATTGGCCGAGAGGATCCAGAACGAGGAGATGAAAGTGCCGATCGCGACCATATAGGCCGACAGCAGATGCAGCCCGCGCGGCACCTTGCCGCGCCCGAACAGCAGCACGCCGAGGAAGGCGGCTTCGAGGAAGAAGGCAGTCACCACCTCATAGGCCAGGATCGGTCCGAGGAAGTTGGACGCGATGTAGGCGAAGTTGCTCCAGTTGGTGCCGAACTGGAAGGCCATCACCAGCCCCGACACCACCCCCATGCCGAAGACCACCGCGAAAACCCGCGTCCAGAAAGCGGCGAGCCGCTCCCAGTGCGGACTGCCGGTGCGCAGCGCGATGGTTTCGAGGACGGCGATGTAGCTGGCCAACCCGATCGTGAAGACCGGGAAGATGGCGTGGAAAGACACGACAAAGGCGAATTGCAGCCTTGAGAGGAAGACAGGATCGAGTTCCATGGTGCGGGCTCCGGGTGTCGGCGGACGGTGCCGCCGTGGACTGGCAGGGCCGAGGGGTCGGCCAATCGGAGCAGGAATCGATCGTCACGATCTACCTTGCTGCCGATCGGCCTTGACGCCGCTCTCATATTCGAGTTTACTCATATTAGAAAGTACTGAAGTGAAGACCAAGGGGAAGCCGTCATGCGTAATCGTCGTTGGAACAAGTACTTGCATCGGATCGCTCCCGGCGATGGCGCGCGGCAAAGCGTCGCAGCCGCACGATCGAAGCCGCTCCAGCGAGCGTTGCTGGCCGTCGGGTTGATGGGCGCGCTGATCACGGCCCACGCGCAAGCCCCGGCCGAACCGACTCCGGAGCAGCGCGCCGGCGCCGCCGCCAAGGCGTTTTCCGGCGAGTTGCGCAGCACGCTGGCGGCGGCGATGGCCCAAGGCGGACCGCTGGCCGGGGTCGAGGTCTGTCACGCCGAGGCGCCGAAGATCGCGGCGCGGGTCGGCGAGGCGCACGGCGTGCAGATCGGCCGAGTCGGCGTGCGCTCGCGGCAGCCAGCGAATCGGCTGGAGGGCTGGCAGAAAAAGGTGCTGGCCGATTGGGCGGCGATGCCACCCGCCGGCAGCCCTGCCACCTGGGCGCCGGTGGTGAATCTGGATGCCGCCAGCGGCACGCTGCGGTGGGCCAAGGCGATCGAGACCGAAGGCGCGTGTCTGGTCTGCCATGGCGACGCCATCGGGCAGCAGCTGCAGGCGGCCATCCGGACGCGCTACCCGGACGATCCGGCCACCGGCTTCGCCGCCGGCAGCCTGCGCGGCTTGCTGTGGGTGGAAGTGCCCGCATCAGCGGAGCCGCCGGCCGCCGAGCCGGATCAGCGGCAGTCCTTCCGGCTGAATCCCGCTCAGGACGCCGCCCTGAAGGCACAGATGCGGCTGCATCTGGAGCGGCTGGAGGGCGTGCAGAACGCGCTGGCGGTGGGCGATTACCCGGCCGCGGCGGCGTTGCTGGAACTGGCTGCGGGCGGCGGCCATCACGCCGGACCCGACGACTTCCGGCCGGCGCTGCCGGAAGGTTGGCGCCGCTTCGCGTGGCCGATGCACGCCAGTTTCCGCGAGGCCGCCAGCCGCGCCGCCGCCGGGGATCTGCCCGGCACGCTGGGCCACGTCGGCACGGCGATGGGGCAGTGCAACGCCTGCCATGTGACTTATCGCGTCACCGCCGCAGCGCACTGAGCGGCGTTGACCGGCCTTGCGGACGATCTCCGCAAGGCCGGTCGTATCGACTCAGAAGCCCACGCTCCATTCCACGCCCAGGCTGCGACCCGGCTCGTTGACCCGCACGGCCTCGGGGTTGAAGGGGTCGGCGTTGGCGCGGCTGACGTGTTCGGCGTAGGCGCGGTCGAAGACGTTGTCCAGATGCAGGCGCAGCCGGTGCGCGCCGGACTGCCAGCTGAGCTGCAGATCCAGCACCGCCCAGCCGGGACTGACGCCGGCATCCAGCGCGCTGCCGGTCTGCGTGCTGGCATCGACGCGATCCTGTCGGGCGGCGAAGCGCAGGCGGGCGAGGGTGCCGATCGACTCGCTGGCGGCCCAGCGCAGGCCGAGCTGCCCACTCAGCGGCGCGATCAGCGGCAAGGGCCGGCCGTCGCTGCGGTTGTCGCCGCGGGTCCACGCCAGGGTGAGTTCGGTCGACAGGCTGCGACTCAGATCGTGGATCCAGCGCGCCTCGGCGCCGTACAGCCGCGCCTCGACGTTGCGGTAGATGCTGGCGCCATCGCGCTGCAGGATGCCGGCCTGGCCGCGCGCGCGATCGCGGGTGATGTAGTCGCTGACATCGTTGTACCAGCCGCTCAGCTCGTACAGACCGCTGGCGGTGGTCTGCTGCCAGCCGATGTCGAGCTGATGCTGCACTTCGGGCTTCAGCCCCGGATTACCGACCCAGCGCCGATCCGCCGGGCTGCCGTTGGCGGCGAGAAAGCGCTCGCTGGCGTCGGCGACCCGCACGCTGCGGCTCAGGCTGGTCGACAGCACCGCGCCACTGGCCAGCGGCCGGGCGTAGCGCAACAAGGCGCCGACGCCCAGATCATCGCCGCGCGAGCGGGCGGCCTCGGCGCCGTAGTAGCGGGTCCACAGCGCTCGCGGCGACAGCGACATGCCGGTGGGCTGCAGATCGGCCAGCGCGGCGCTCCAGTCATGCCGGTCCAGCCGCAGGCCAAGCCCCAGCGTGGCGCCGGCGTCCAGTGCGAACTGGCCCTCGGCGTGCAGGCCGGCCCGCCGCACCTGCGCGTCCGGCCACATCACCGAGTTCAGCTGGGTCACCTGCGACGGGTTCGGGCCGGCAAAGCGCAGCGCCTCGCGCTGATTGCGGCTCCAGGCAAACCCCAGCGACCAGACGCCGTCGCGGGCGTCGAACTGCAGCGTGTCGGTGTCGGAGGTGGCCGGCACGCGCATCGCCATGCCGGCGAGCGGTCGTAGCGCATAGTTGTTCATCAGGTGATCGACCGCGGCGCGCGCCACCCGGCTCTCCACCGTCCAGCGGCCGAGCTGGCCGGCGTGGCGCAGCTGCAGGCTGTCGAGGTCGTCGATCGGCGCGTCCATGCCGGCACCGGCGAACAGCACGTCGCGGGCCTGCTTGCGCTTGACGAGCAGCTCGACGCGCTGACCCTCGCCGAAGCCGACGCCACCGCGCAGGTCGGCTTCGCGCTGGCGGTACGCCGAGCGCACCGCCTCGCCGGCGCCGTCGCGGTAGTTGCCGGCGTCCTGCCAGCCCAGCGTGGCGCGAAAGGCGTTGTCGCCGCCGGCGCTCTGCGCATCCAGTCCGGCGCCGCGTGTCGCCCCGTTCTCCCGCCAGGCGGCCTGGACCTGCTGGCGCGCCTGCGTGGCCAACCACGGCAGGCTGCTCTCGATCGACAGCGTGCCGCCGCCGGCGCCCGGACCGGTGGTCAGGGTCTGCACGCCGCGGCTGACCACCATCCGGTCGATCTGGCCAGCGCTGGCAAAGGCGGTCGGCGGGTCCATCCGGTTCGGGCAGGCGCCATGCACCTCGACCCCGTCGATCAGCACGCGCAACTGCGTCTGTGACTGGCCGCGAATCACCGGCTCCAGCCCGTGCCCGCCCATCCGCGCCAGCTGCACGCCGGGCAGACCGCGCAGCCATTCGCTGGCATCGCCCAGCGGCAGGCGCTCGGCCGTGTCGGTGTCGATCGCATCGCGCTGCGGCGTCGGTCGGCGTTCGATGACCTCGATCTGCGGCAGCGATTTCGGGGTAACCGGTTCGGGCGCAGCTTGTGCCGCCAGCACGGCAGCGGTGAGCAGTGGGGTCCACATGACGGGGATCTCGAAGGGTGACGTGGGCCGCAAGCTATTCGGATGACCGTGGGTCAGGACTCCGCTGCGGCGCGGCACCGCGCGACCGAATGACGCAGGGGATTCCGGGACGGCGCGGCGCCGGGCGATCTGCCGCTGCGGTGCGTGGTCGCAGTCGCGGCCACTCCACTTCGAATTGCCGCACGTTCCCACGCGGAGCAAGCCGGATCTTTGGCGAACAAAAATAATGAGCAGCGGCGTCGGTATCGTGATCGTCATCATGGTCGGCCTCGCCGTCGCCGGGGTGATCCGTGCACAAGCCGTTGCCAGGTTGAAGCCGGTCATCGAGGCTGCGGCCAGAAAGCACCGTGCGCAGGTTCACCAGTCTTTTCCGGGCATGCCGCAGATCACGAAGCTGCATCGTGGTCACGTGCTGCGGCTGACACCCATGACCCTGTCCACCGCTTCGCCCAAAGGTGGCGGCGAGATGACCTGTGTGGATTTCGAATGGCTGGCTCCGGGGATGGGTGAGTTTCGGGTGCGGGAAAAGTCGGAGGCACGACGAAACACCGTGCCGGTGGCCCTGATGGGGGGCGACCGACCTTTCACGCTGGGCGATCCCGGGCTTGATGAGCGCTTCCATGCCACAGGGACGAATACGGCAGCTGCCCTGCGCGTGCTGGGGCGCGCAGGTGTTTTCGAAAGCATCGAGTCGCTTCCGAGGGGTGCAGATATCCACATCCGCGGGGGACGCTGTTCGGTGACCGTGAAGGGATATCCGTCCACGGTTGCGGAGGTGGACCGCCTTTTCGCGCTGTCCGAGCTTCTGCTGGAAGCGTCCATGGACGCATCGGGAACGCCATGATCTCGATCTTTCGCCGAAGCGCTTCGATCCCCGAGTCGGGGCCGGTCACTGGTTCGGCACCGACCGCTTCCATCGTGAGCGCATGGATGGCGCTGCTGGGTTTGCTGCTCTGGCTGTCGCTCGCCAGTCCGCTGATCGCGGCGCCCGCGGTCTCCCGAGAGGCACCGCCGACCGAGTTGGTGGTCTATGTGCGCGAGGGCTGTCCGCACTGCGCGAAGGCCAAGGTTTTTCTCCACGCCCTGCAGGCCGAACACCCGGCTCTGCGCATCGAACTGCGGCCGATGGACGAACGTCCCGAGTACGCTGCGGAACTGCTCGAGCGATCGGAAGCCGCCGGCGTCTGGCCGCCCGGCGTGCCGGCTTTCGTGATCGGAGACACGCTGTTGGTGGGCTTCGACGACGCCGGCCTGCGCGCCGCCGAGCTGCGAGCGCACCTGCTGGGTCGGGCCACGCCAGCGCCGGACGCCGGGCTTGTGTCGCTGCCGGCACCGGTCGATGCCGCACCCGCGTTGCTGCCGGACTGGCTCGACGTCTCGACGGTCGGGCTGCCGGCCTTCACGCTGGCGCTGGGCCTGCTCGACGGCTTCAACCCCTGCGCGATGTGGGTGTTGCTGTTCCTGCTGTCGCTGCTGGTCCGCCTCAATGATCGGCGCCGCATGGCGCTGATTGCCGGCACCTTCGTGCTGGTCAGCGGCTTGATCTACTACGCCTTCATGGCGGCCTGGCTCAACCTGTTTCTGCTGATCGGCTTCGGCACGGTGGTGCGCGTCACCCTGGCGGTGATCGCGCTGCTGTTCGCCGTCCTCAAACTCAAGGACGCCCTGTTCGGCTTGCAAGGGCCGAGCCTGTCGATCCCGGACGCCGCCAAGCCCGGCATTTATGCGCGGGTGCGGACGCTGCTGACCCCGACCAGCCTCGGCGCCAGCCTGCTCGGCGTGGCGGCCCTGGCGGTGCTGGTCAACACCGTGGAGCTGCTGTGCACCGCCGGTCTGCCGGCGATCTACACCGCGGTGTTGACCCAGCAGGTCGAGAGCAGCGGCCTGCGCTACGCCTACCTCGCGCTGTACATCGTCGGCTACATCGCCGACGACAGCCTGATGGTCGCCCTCGCGGTCAGCGCCCTCGGATCCCGCAAGCTGAGCGAGCAGGCCGGCCGGGGTCTGAAACTGGTGAGCGGCGCGGTGATGCTGCTGCTGGGCCTGACGCTGCTGCTGAAACCGGACTGGCTGTTGTAGGGCTCTGTGCGCGGCGATGCGCCAGTCCGCTGCTGGCGGCTCGGGCGGGTTTGGTGTGCAGCTCCCGCGCTGGCAGGTCTGACGTCACGACCCGCAAGCTGAGAAACTGGCTGACCGATCGGGTCTTGCCGAGTTTTGCCGGCCGCATCCAGCACACGGCACCCACGACGGCCAGGCGCAGCCCACGGCTAAACTCGTGCGTCGCCTTGCCTGAGCACGTTGATGTCCAAAATTCCGCCGAAGTCCCAACCCCGAGGCCGCGATCCGCGCAACGCGATTGCCGCTGGACCTGCACTGCCGCGCGATGCGCCGCGCCGCGCCCCAGCCGAGGCCGATTGGGTCGCTGGCATCAACGCGGTCGAGGGTCTGCTGCAGCACGCGCCGACGCTGGTGCTGGAAGCGGCCGTGCAGCAGCCGGCGCCGGCCCGCGCCGAGGCGCTGCTGGGCCAGCTGCATCGACTGGGACTGGCGGTGCAGCGAGTACCGGCCGACGCGCTGGCCCGCTTGAGCGGGCAGGAGCGGCATCAGGGCATCGCCGTGCGGGTGCGGTCGGCGCCGCTGCTGGATGAGCCGGACCTGGAGCGCCTCGCCGAGCAGGCGGGCACGAATGCGCTGTTTCTGGTGCTGGATCAGGTCACCGACCCGCACAACGTCGGCGCCTGCATCAGAAGCGCCGCCGCCGCCGGCGCCACGGCGCTGGTGTTTCCGAAGGACGGCGCCGCCTCGATCACGCCGGTGGTCCATCGCGCCGCGGCCGGCACCAGCTGGTGGCTGCCGCTGGTGCAGGTCACCAACCTCGCCCGCGCGCTGGACAAGCTCAAGGAAGCCGGGGTCTGGTGTTACGGCCTCGCGCTCGGCGCCGAACGCCAGTCGCTGTACGCCACCGACCTGCGCGGCCCGGTCGCGCTGGTGCTGGGCGCCGAAGGCGAGGGCTTGCGCGAGTTGACCCGCAAGCGCTGCGACGGCCTGCTGGAAGTCCCGATGGCGCCGGGCGTGGAAAGCCTCAACGTCTCGGTGACGGCGGGGGTTTGCCTGTTCGAGGTGCGGCGGCAGCGGGGCGGGTGATGGCGCCCGGCGCGTCGAGCGGTGCTCAGCCCAGCGCCACAATCAGCGCCAGATGCAGCGAGACCACGGCGAAGGTCAGGTGCAGGCGCAGGCGCTTGAACCAGGCCGGCCAGAGCGCATGGGTGCCGCGGGTGACGTCGAACAGACCGACCACTGCGAAGGCCAGCGCCAGCAGCGGCAGGGCATGTTCGCGATGGAGCAGCAGGCAGCCAGCGGCGATCAGGCTCGGCATGACTGACAGGCCGAGCTGTTGCCAGTCCGGTGCCGGCAGACGGACGCCCCAGCGGATGCCGCCGAGAAAGGACAGGATCACACCGCTGTAGATCACGAACAGGTCGAGCCCGAACTGCCGCTGCTCGGGAGTGCGCGCGGTCACCGCGATGGTCAGGCCAGCGAGAAAGGGAAGTACGCCGGTGGCGCCGTAAACCAGTGCGGGCAGCGGAAGGGTGCGGCGGAAGGCGTCGGACATCGCGGCGGGCTGCGGCTGGAAGGTGGGCAAGTGTGCGGGCCGGCGGCGTCGCCGGGGTGTCAATCCGGTCGTGTTCCGGGGCGGCGATGCGAATCGGGCGGTGTGTACCCCGGCCGTGAGCAGCGTGGGTATTGCCAGCGTCGACGCGGCTTTCGGCATGATCGGCAGTGTCCTCCCGCCACCTCCAGCCTTCGGGGCTCCAGCATGCTGTTGATGCTCGACAACTATGACTCCTTCACTTTCAACCTCGTCCAGTACCTGGCGGAGCTGGGCGCGGACGTGCGGGTCTACCGCAATGACGCGCTGACGCTGGATGACGTGGCCGCGCTGGCGCCGGAACGTATCGTGATCTCGCCGGGGCCCTGCACGCCGAACGAGGCCGGCATCTCGGTGCCGCTGATCCAGCGCTTTGCCGGCCAGATCCCGATCCTCGGCGTCTGCCTCGGGCATCAGAGCATCGGGCAGGCCTTCGGCGGCCGGGTGGTGCGGGCTCGGCAGGTGATGCACGGCAAGACCTCGCCGATCCATCACGCCGATGTCGGCGTGTTTCGCGGCCTGCCGAACCCCTTCGAGGCCACGCGCTACCACTCGCTGATCGTCGCCCGCGAGGACCTGCCGGATTGCCTGGAGATGACCGCGTGGACCGCGCTGGCCGATGGCAGCGTGGACGAGATCATGGGTTTGCGGCATCGCACGCTGCCGATCGAGGGCGTGCAGTTCCATCCCGAGTCGATCCTGACCCGCGCCGGCAAGGCCTTGCTCGCCAACTTCCTCGACTGTGGGCGGACCGCGGCGCTGCTGGAGGCTGCGGCATGAGTGGCGCGCTGGCTCAGGCCTTCCGCCGCGTGGTCGAAGGGGAGTCGCTGGATGCGGCGGCGATGGACGGTGCGATCCGCGCGATCATGAGCGGCGAGTGCGCGCCCGCGCAGGTGGCGGGCTTTCTGGTCGCGCTGCGGATGAAGGGCGAGAGCATCGCCGAAATCGCGACCGCCGCGCGCGTGCTGCGGGATCTGGCGACGCCGGTGGACTTGGCCGGGATCGGGCCGGTGACCGACATCGTCGGCACCGGCGGCGACGGCGCCTCGACCTTCAACGTGTCGACCGCCTCGGCCTTCGTGCTGGCGGCGGCCGGCGCGCGGGTGGCCAAGCACGGCAACCGCTCGGTGTCGAGCTCCTCGGGCGCGGCCGACGTGCTGGAACAGGCGGGCGCCCGGCTGGCACTGGCGCCGGCCGAGGTCCGCACGCTGATCGAGCAGACCGGCTTTGCCTTCCTGTTCGCGCCGGCTTTTCACGGCGCGATGCGTCATGCCGTCGGTGTCCGCCGCGAGCTCGGCGTGCGCACGCTGTTCAATCTGCTTGGCCCGCTGAGCAACCCGGCCGGTGCGGGTCATGGGCTGATCGGCGTTTTTGCGGCGCGCTGGGTGCGGCCGATGGCCGAGGTCCTGGGCGCGCTCGGGGCGGCGCATGTGCTGGTAGTCCACGCCGACGACGGACTCGACGAGCTCAGCGTCGCCGCGTCGAGCCAGGTCGCCGAGGTGCGCGACGGCGAAGTGCGCGAGTACCGCATCGACCCGGAATCGCTGGGGATCCGCGCGGGCGCGCTGGCCGAGGCACGGGTGGCCTCGCCGTCGGAGAGTCTCGCGATGTTGGAGCGGGTGTTGCGCGGATTGGATCGCGGCGTGCCGACCGAACTGGTGGCGCTGAATGCCGGCGCCGCGCTGTATGCCGCCGACCAGGTCGCCGATGTTGGCGCCGGTGTCCGCCTTGCACGTGAGGTGCTGGCCAGCGGC
>Ga0075154_10000830_pt1 | contig 24074 bp, 26 predicted proteins | sample JI71714BDNA_FD_70965 | JGI IMG/M metagenome (GOLD analysis project Ga0075154, IMG submission 70965) | Wastewater effluent complex algal communities from Wisconsin, to seasonally profile nutrient transformation and Carbon sequestration -... | ecosystem: Engineered > WWTP > Effluent > Algae...
CCCGAGGGCGTACCGCCCCGTGAGTGCCCACGATATGTGCTTGCGAAGCAGAAACGCGCGCGACCCGTTCGAGACGATCTGGATGAAGCCATGCATCACCATGGCCGTCGCCACCGGAACGATGCTCGCCAGCACGCCCATCAGGATCAGGCCGCCAGCCATCCCGAAAACGCCGGAAATCGTGGCTGTTACAAAGGTCGCAGCGAGGAGAAAGGCGATGACGGCGAACGACATCGGCGGGGCTGTCCGTGGCGAATCAGGAACGGCGGATCGGATGTTTCCAACGGGGCATTAACGGCGCGCACTGCTGATGTCGAATGCAATCCACTTGCCTATCGGCGCGAGCCCCATCACCTTCATTGTGTCGGATGGAGATAGGACATGATCCACATTCGCCCTGCTGAGCTGTCCGATGCCGCTGGCATAGCCCGCGTGCATTGCCTCACATGGAAGGAAGCCTATCGCGGCATCCTCGACGATACCTACCTCGAAAGCCTCTCGCAGAAGCGCCTCACCACGCGCTGGCGCGCCACGCTCGAGCATCGCAGCCAGGACCTGGACGAGCAGGTGTTCGTCGCCGTGCAGGGCAAGGCTGTCATCGGTTTCCTCACGATCGGCGCCTCGCGCGAGGCCTTTGCGCCGTGGGAATCCGAAATCGGCATGATCTACATTCTCAAGGAACATCGCGGGGCCGGCATCGGCCGTGTCCTCATGAAGGCCGCCGCCGATCATTCCATCCGGCGCGGCATGTTCTCCTGCGGATTGTGGGTGCTGCGCGACAATGGCGGCGGCAGGGACTTCTACGAAGTCCTCAAAGGCGAGCCCACCGGCCGCAAGACAGACAGCGTCGGCGGGCATCTCGTCCAGCTGGTCGCCTACTGGTGGAGTGAAGTCGCCACGCTCGCAGACCGGCATCCGACGCACATCCTGCCCGGTAGCCGCTAGCTCCCGACGCACTGACGCTGGTCAAAGTCGCCCCGCGACCTTCGGCCATACCGGTTTTTCCAAATCTCGCCCGGCTGCCATTGCCTTGGCCTTTGGGCGCGGTTACGGCTGTCCTCACCAAAAACCATAGACGCACGGCTGCGAACCCGACGGGCAGGGGTCCGAATAACGGGACGCGGCGCTGAACCGCGCGGCGATCAAGCAGGAGCCTGTCCCCATGAACTTCGAATACACCCCGAAAATGAAAGAATGGATCGCCCGGGTCACGGCGTTCATGGACACCCACATCTACCCGAACGTCGAGACGTTCGAGAAACAGCACGCTGCTGGCGACCGCTGGGTCACGCCGCAGATCGTGCACGACCTCAAGGCCATCGCGAAGAAAGAGGGCCTGTGGAACATGTTCATGCCTCCGCACAAGGAGCATGACAAAGGCGAGTGGCACGGCGCTGGCCTCACAAACCTCGAATACGCACCGCTGGCCGAGATCATGGGCCGCGTGAGCTTCGCCTCCGAAGTCTTCAACTGCTCGGCGCCCGACACCGGCAACATGGAAGTCTTCCACTACTACGGCACCGAAGAGCAGAAGGTGAAATGGCTGCGTCCGCTGATGAATGGCGAGATCCGCTCCGCCTTCCTCATGACCGAGCCGGCCGTCGGCTCCTCCGACGCCACCAACATCGAAACCCGCATCGAGCGTGATGGCGACGAGTACGTCATCAACGGCACGAAATGGTGGTCCTCCGGCGTCGGCGACAGCCACTGCAAGGTCACCATCGTCATGGGCAAGTCGGACCCGACCGCCGAAAAACACAAGCAGCAGTCGCAGATCATCGTGCCGCTCGATGCGCCCGGCGTGAAGGTCATCCGCATGCTGCCCGTGTTCGGCTTTGATGACGCGCCGCACGGCCACGCCGAAGTCCGCCTCGAGAACGTCCGCGTTCCCGCCACCAACATGCTGCTCGGCGAAGGCCGCGGCTTCGAGATCGCGCAAGGCCGCCTCGGGCCGGGCCGCATCCACCACTGCATGCGCACCATCGGCTCCGCGGAAGTCGCGCTTGAGAAGATGTGCAAGCGCCTCCTCTCGCGCACCGTGTTCGGCAAGAAGATCGCCGAGCATTCGGTCTGGGAAGAGCGTATTGCCCGCGCCCGCATGGACATCGAGATGACGCGCCTCCTCTGCCTCAAGGCCGCCGACATGATGGACAAGGTCGGCAACAAGGGCGCGCAGAACGAGATCGCCATGATCAAGGTCGCCGGCCCGCTCGCCGCGCTCCGCATCATCGATGACGCTATCCAGGCCCACGGCGCTGCCGGCGTGACGACCGATTTCGGTCTCGCCAAGCAGTACTCCTCGATGCGCACCATGCGCCTCGCGGACGGCCCGGACGAAGTCCACAACCGCGCCATCGCCCGCAACGAGTTCAAGAAGTACCGCGACAACGAGTACGCGGCGAAAGTCGATGCGGACAAGAAGGTCGAAGGCTCGCGCTGGTAGGCGCTTGTCACTGAAAGTTTGCGGCGGCGCAGCAATGCGCCGCCGTTTTCTTTTCTGCTCCCGATGGCCGCGGCGCTACGCCTGTGCTTGCATCACACCAACAGCGAAGTCGGGGGCGATCATGAAGCTTGGAATTCTTGCGGGCCTGGCCCTCGCCGCGCTGACCACAGCGCCAGCCGCATTCGCGCAGCGCGACGTGGTGGTCGTCACCGGCTCCCGCATCGACCGTGACGGCGGCAGCCTTCCGGTCATCTCAATCCGCGTTCCCGCCGACTTCGTCGTCTTCCTGCTCGAAGTCGAAACCGCAACCCGCTCCGAAGACGAGCGGGCGAGAGAGCTTGAAACCGCATTCGCCACGCTGGTTGATCGCGTGCGCCGCGCCCAGGGCTTCACGCTCGAAGCAGGCGACGCTTACACCGCCATCCCGATCGACACCGTCACCGCGCGCGAAATCATCGAGCCCGACGACGAAGATCCTATGCGCTCAGAGATCCGCCTGTCGCTCACCGTGGCGGTCAAGCCGGGCGACACGTTCGACAAGATCCGCATCCGCGCCGAAGAACTCATCAAGGGCGCGCGCCTGCCGGGCCGCGTCGAGATCGTGATTGGCGCCGACCAGTTCATGGGCGTCAACGACCCCAAGAAGCATCGCGAAACCCTGCTGCGCCAGATCGCTGCCGATACCGAGCTGCTGCAGTCCCTGTTCGGGCGTGGACCGACGGGCCCGGCCTCCATCGCGCTGAACGGTTTCGAGGGGCGTGTACAGAGCAGGCCCGTCGCCCCGCTCGAAATGGAGCTCTATCTCGATTACTCGTTATCGCTGGTGCAGGCGCCGCGCCCGTAAATCTCATTGCAGCCGGCGCCCCGGCTTTGCCGTGATTTGGGCGTCTGTCGCGCTACGCGCCTGCCGGTCGCGACTGGGGCAGGGCGCAAAACCGGAGGGACACCCCATGAAACGCATTCTTCTTGCCGCCGCAGCCGCCATCGCGATCGCTGCGCCCGCTGCCCACGCCCAGGTGGTCCGCGGCGACCAGATCGTGGCGCAGAGCAACTATGTCAGCCGCACCCCGACCGCGATCCCGCAGGTCTCCGTCATCGTGCGCGCCGACTTCGTGCTGTTCAGCGTCCGCTACGAAACCGGCACCCGCTCTGAAGACGAACGCGAGACCGAACTCGAAAAAACCTTCACCCAGGTCACCCAGCGCGCCGGTCGCACCAATGGCGATCTCGTCATCGAAGTCGGCCAGCCCGGCAACTCCGCCGCCATCGAAACCGCCGCCCTGAAAGAGCTGGTCGTGAACATGGGCGAGCGCTCCTACATCGACCTCGTGCTCAAGGTCGCCGTGAAGCCCGCCGACACGTTCGACGCCATCCGCGCTCGCACGGAGAAATTCGTGGCCGACAGCCCCGTCACCGGCCGCGTCGAAGCCGTCATCGGCGACAGCCAGTTCCTCGGCGTCTCCGAACCGAAGAAGCACCGCGAGACCCTGATCAAGGCCATCGCCGAGGACCTGCGCCTGATGCAGGCCACCTTCGGCGGCCCCAGTTCCCCGGTCCGCGTCTCCCTCTCCGGCATGGAACAGCGCGCCCAGACCCGCCCGGTCGGCCCCCTCGACCTCGAAATCTACATTCCCTACTCGATGGGCCTCGTGTCCGGGTCGAACGACTAGGGGCGCCTTGCAGCAGGGCCGGGCGCAGCGTAATCGCCACGCATGATTTCCCCGCGCCTGGCCCGCCGCATTGCGACCGTCCACAAATGGCTAGGCCTGATCGTGGCCTTCCAGCTGGTCATATGGACCGGCACCGGCCTGTTCTTCGTGGCCTTCCACATCACCGACATCCGCGGCGAGCATCTGGTCCACCCCGCGCCCGATGCGCCAACCATGAACGCCGACAACCTGGCCTTCACCTCTGCAGACGCCCTGAAAGCCGTCGCTGAGGATCGCCCCATTGAGGTCATCCTCCGCCCCCTCGGAGGCGAGCCCGTCTACGAAGTGCGCGGCGAGATCGGCACATTCCTCGTTTCCGCCGCAACCGGCGAGGTGATCGATATCGACGAGCCTCGCGCCCGCGCGCTCGCGCAGGCCAGGTGGATCGAGCCCGACGCCGTCCTCACCGCCACGTTCAAGGCCAGCGCGCCAAAGGAGTCCGGCCTCTCGGGATCGGTCTGGATCGTCCGCTTCAAGGGCGAGGGCAATCCCACGCTCTACGTCTCCGCCGTGAACGGCAAGGTCAGCGCCCCGCGCACCGATCTCTGGCGCACCTACGACTTTCTCTGGCAGCTTCACCTGATGGATTGGGGCATGAACGAGAACTTCAACACGCCCTGGATGCTCGCCGCCGCCATCCTCGCCCTGTCGACCGTCCTGTTCGGCATCGCCCTGCTAGTACACCGCTTCACGCGCGGACTGATCCGGAAGGAAGCGCCATGACCGACAAGCTTGCCCCCGAAGGCGAACGCATCGCGAAATTCCTCGCCAGCGCCGGCATCGCCTCGCGCCGCGATGTGGAGCGCATGATCGCCGAGGGCCGCGTCAAGGTCGATGGCAAGGTGCTCGATACGCCCGCCTTCAAGGTGACCGGCCGCGAGGCCATCCTCGTCGACGACAATCCCGTGCGCCGGCCTGAGGCCACGCGCCTCTGGCGCTATCACAAGCCCGTCGGCCTGATGACCACCAACAAGGATCCCGACGGCCGCCCCACCGTATTCGGCGCCCTGCCGAAGGACATGCCGCGCGTCGTCACCGTCGGCCGCCTCGACATCAACACCGAAGGCCTGCTGCTGCTCACCAACGACGGCGAACTCGCCCGCGCGATGGAGCTGCCCTCCACCGGCCTCAAACGCTCGTACCGCGCCCGCGCTTACGGCCGCATCACGCAGAAGGAACTCGATCGGCTGCGCGACGGCATCGTGCACGAAGGCGAGGAGTACAAGTCGATCCTCGCAAAGCTGGATCGCACAACCGGATCGAACTGCTGGATCGACGTCACGCTCTCCGAAGGCAAGAACCGCGAAGTCCGCCGCGCTCTCGAAAGCCTCGGCCTCAAGGTGAACCGCCTCATCCGCGTCAACTACGGCCCGTTCGCACTCGATGATCTCGGCCCGGGCGCGATTGAGGAAGTCTCACCCTCCGAACTGCTCGCCTCCGCCGGCGATCTCCTGTCCGAAAAACGCCGCCCCCGGCCGCGTGACCTCAAAGTCGCGCGATCATCCGGGCAGGGCGCCACGCCTTATGTCAAACCCGCCAGCACCAAGCCCGTTCACGCCAAGCAGAAACCGAAATATGCCCCCCGCTCCGAAGCCGACGATGGCACACGACGCAAAGGCCTCGACGCCTACGTCGACAACCGTCCGCAAAAACACCGCCCTCCCTCCCGCGCCAAACCCGGCGCGTCGGCCCGCCCCAGCGCCTCCTCGCGCCCCGGCAGCCCGAAACGTCCCGGCGGAGCAGGCCGCCCCGCTCGCCCCGGAGGCAGCGCTCGTCCCACCGGCGGCAAGCCGCGCAGCAGATAACGCCTCACCTCCAAGCTCGCCCCACAGGGAGACCTTTCATGAACCTTTACCACGCCCCCATGGCGCCCAACCCCGATCGCGTGCGCTTCTTCATGCAGGAGAAGGGCATCTGGGAATCCTTCCCGAAGACCGAGATCAGCATCATGAAGATGGAGCATCGCACGCCTGAGTATCGCGCGCTCAGCCCCATGGGCCACGTCCCCGTCCTGCAGCTCGATGACGGCACGGGCCTGACAGAAAGCCGCGCCATCTGCACATACATCGAGGGCCTCCACCCCGAGCCCAACCTGATGGGCGCCGACCCGCTGGAGCGCGCGAAGATCGAGATGTGGGATCGCCGCGTCGAGCTCACCTATTTCATGCAGATCGCCGGCTGGTTCCGCAATTCACACCCCGCCATGGCCGAACTCGAAAAGCCGCAGAACCCCGAATGGGCGGCCATCTGCTCCGAGCGCGCAAAGAAGGTCGCAAAATTCTTCGACCGCACACTGGGCGAGACCCCCTATGTCGCCGGCGACCGCTTCACCATCGCCGACATCACGCTCCACGTCTCGATGGGATTCGGCCGCCTGGTGAAGTTCAAGCCGTGGGAAGAACACGCCAACATCGCCGCGTGGCGCGAACGCATGACCGCGCGGCCGGGCCTGAGCTGACCGCTTGTTCGACGATCCGGCTGCCCTGACAGCGCACGACGCGCCACAGTCCCTGTGGAACCGTCTGGCCCGACAGACGCCCCAGCCGGATCCGTTCTGCGCGCTCACGGCCTGGCAGTTGTCCTTCCGTGACGCGATGGACCCGGGCCGTCCCTATATCGTGCGCCACAACGAAGACGGCCTCGTGCAGTTCGCCCTTCACGTGCTCGGGAAGACACCCGTGCTGGGGCCCATTGAGCGGCTCTGGCTGTTCGGCTGCAACGTCCTCGGCCCGGCCGGGCCGGACCTGCTGGAACAACTGGTCGACGAAATACCGGCCGTCTCCGGCAATCGCTGCACACGCTTCGGCATCTCCGGCATCGATCCCGAAGGCGTCCTCGCCCTCGAACTCCGCAAGCGCTTCGAAGGCCGCTGCTCGATCCTGCTGCTTCGCGAGGACGTGCAGGGTGCAGCCTCGCTCGTCGGCGGCCTCGACGGATTTTTGTCCCGCCGCTCTCCCAGCTTCCGCCGCAACCTCCGCAACAGCGAACGCCGCGCGACAAACGTTGGCGTGCAGTTCGAACGTCACTGCCCCACAACGCCCGACGAGTCAGACGCCGTCTTCCAGCGCATGATCACGGTCGAGCAGAAAAGCTGGAAAGCCGGCGGCGGCATGGACGAGGGATTCTCCAGCGTCTTCTACGCGGCAATGCTGCGCCGCCTCTCCGCCTCGCGCGATGGCCGCGTCGTGCTGGCGACGCGCGACGGCGAGGACGTCGGGTTCATCTTCGGCGGCATGATCGACGCCATCTATCGCGGCCAGCAATTCAGCTTCGCCGACGCCTGCCGCGACCTCTCGCTCGGAAACCTGCTCCAGCGCGAAATGATCGCATGGCTCTGCGAGCGGGGCGCCGAACGCTACGACCTCGGCCCCGCACGCGGCCCCTTCATGGACTACAAGGCGAGCTGGGCCGAACTGGAATTCCCGATGGAATCCTGGGTCCTCAGCGTGTGAGCAGCGGACGTGTGTTTGGGCAGGCGGCGGACGATCTCAGCGCGCCAGGCCCCGCGCCGGCGCGCCGCATAGACTGCACTCAGTCATGTCTGCGGCGATGACGTGACCATTGGTGCAGCGTGGCTCTCCAAGGCCGAGGCGACCTCCCGAAATGAACACGCAACACGCGTAGGAGAAGAATGCCGCGTCGAGCACATAGACCCGGGGATACGTCCCTGAAAGCGCGCCAACGACAAACGATCCAATGACCGCCCCAACCCATGTGATCCACATCGCGAGACGAAGGACGCGCGGAGCGCCCCTCATCGCGACCGTGAAGTGCTTCTGACCCCAGGCTTTCGGCGCCAGCCAGATGCCCACGACCAGGCTGAGTATCCAGATCAACAACCAGGGAGACGTGACCAGAGGCTGAACGAAGGGTTCGGCTTCCGCGAGATCGGTCGCCGTAGCTGCAATGGGAAAGAACGTTGCCGCAGACCTGAAAAGTGAAAGCACCCAGAGTGTACCCGCGACGCCGCCGAGGATCATTAGAATGATCTGGAGAAGAGGCATTGCGGTTGCTTCCTGCCCGGCGCTGACGGCCAACGACAGCATTCGCGAACGACGCCTGTCGCTCAACGACTATTATGGAAAGGCTTGCTGATTTGAAGGCGACTGGCAGGGGCGGAGGGACTCGAACCCACGACACCCGGTTTTGGAGACCGGTACTCTACCAACTGAGCTACACCCCTGTAGTCGGACGAGGCAGATACGCGATCCGGATGGCCAGTTCAAGGCGGTACATGACAAGGCGGGAATCCCCCGCTAGGGACAGGTAAAACCAGCCTCCCGGAACCCGTTAATGTCCTCCTCCGTCCTGATCGAAACCGGCCCCTGGGCCGGCTGGCGCACCTGGCCGCACGACACCTTCGAGAGCGGCGTAGGCCCCTTCTACTACCGCAAGGACGAGGCAGGCCGGGTCATCTGCCGCTTCATCGCCGAGCCGCGCCACATGAACGGCGGCGGCTTCATGCACGGCGGCTGCTTCCTCACCTTCGCCGACTATTCCTGCTTCGCGATCTGCGAGGACGCGACCAACGGCCAGCCCGCCGTTACCGTGAACCTGTCGGGCGATTTCCTGTCCTCGGCCCAGGTCGGCGAGACCCTCGAGGCGACCGGTGAAGTCACCCGCGCCGGCGGCCGCCTGATCTATGTTCGGGGCCTCATCACCGCCAACCAGCGCCCCGTACTCAGCTTCACCTCGGTCATCACCCGCGTGAACCGGAAGCCGAGAGAGGCGTAGGCCTAGCTCGGCGTCCACCGCGCGAACAGCCCGGTCGGCAACGCGACATCCCGCCCCGCGCTCTCGCGGATGGCCATCTCGCCGGCCGTGACACTGCCGCCGTCCATCGCCGCCGCCAGCGCCTGGCCCACAGCGATATAGCTCAGCCGCACGGCATACACCGTCGCGATCACGAACAGCGGCTTGTCGCTCATCATCGCGCGCACATGATCGAGCAGGACGGGGAAGTCCGTCTCGAACCGCCACGTCTCGTTCTTCGGCCCGCGCCCGAACTTCGGCGGGTCAAGCACGACGACGTCGTACTTCGACCCGCGCCGCAATTCGCGCTCCACGAACTTCATCGCATCGTCCGTGATCCACCGGATCGGCGCACCTTCAAGACCCGACAGCGCCGCATTCTCGCGCCCCTGCGCGATCGACTTCGGCGACGCATCAAGATGCACAACTTCCGCCCCAGCCTTGGCGAGCGCCAGCGACATCATGCCGGTATAGCCAAACAGGTTCAGGGCCTTCACCGGCCGCTTCGCCGCCGCGACCTGTTCCATCGCCCAGCGCCAGTGAACCGAATGCTCGGGAAACACGCCCATATGCCGGAACGCCGCCAGCCGTGCATTCAGCTTCAGCCCGTTCCAGCCAATCGGCCAGTCTTCCGGCGGCTGTTTGCCCGTGAAAGTCCACGCGCCGCGATCATCGTCGTCCGCCTTGGCCGCGAACACCGCATCCGCCTTCCAGCTCTCCACCGGCGCCTTCGGCTTCCAGAAAGCCTGCGGGTCCGGCCGGTTCACCCGCACCTTTCCGAACCGCTCCAGCTTGCGCAGGTCGCCAGAGTCCAGCAGCTGGTAATCGCCCCAGTCATCGCTCACGAGCAGCTGGAAATCCGAAGCGCTCATCTGTCTGCGCCCTTATAGCCTTGCGAGCGCCACGCCTCGTAGATCATCACGCTCGCCGCCGTCGCAAGGTTGAGACTATCCGCCTTGCCCATCATCGGAATGCGCACCAGCTCGTCGCACGCCGCCTCGACATCAGCCGGAAGCCCCGCCTGCTCATTGCCCATCAGGATGCAGCTGCGCTCGCCATAGCTCGCCCTGTCGTGCACATGATCCCCCCGCATCGACGCGGCAATCACCCGAACCTTGTTCGCATCCCGCCACGCCCGAAACGCCTCGAACGAAGTTATCGCCAGCGGCATCGCAAACAGCGAGCCCATCGTCGCCCGCACCGTCTCAACCGAAAACGGATCGCACGTCGTCCCCACCAGGATCACGCCATCGCATCCGGCCGCATCCGCGGTCCTGATCACAGTTCCCAGATTGCCGGGGTCGCGAACCTCATACAGCGCCACAAACCGCCGCGCGCCTGAAGCGGGCAGATCGGCGAGCTCCGTCACGTGCTGCCTGAACGCAGAAATCACCGCCTGCGGATTGTCCTTCCGCGACAGCGTCGCGAGGATCTTCTCCGTCCCCGTCAGAACCCGCGCGCCGGCCTCCCACATCCGCTCCAGCAGGTCCCGCGTCTGCGGCCGGTCCAGCGCCTGCTGGCTCGCGAATGCATAGGCAGGCGACCAGCCGTTCGCCAGCGCCTCCTCGGCATGCCGCGCGCCCTCGGCCAGGAACAGTCCCGTCTCCTGCCGGTCCTTCTTCCGCTCCAGCGACCGCAGCAGCTTCACCGTGTCGTTGGCGGTCGAGGAGATGTGTTCGTACGAGCCCGCCGCACCATGCCCCGGGGAATCGTTTCGCGAACGCGATCTATAAGGGGGCGGATTTTCCAAGCGGGCAGGCTCTCGCGAATGAACGCGCAGCTCTACTGGTTCGCAACCGATTTGAAAATCGCAACTTCGCGCCGGGCCCCGCGACTGAAATCCCTGCGGCACTAACGTAAACGACGATCAACCATACCGATTTCGCTCGCCAGACGGGATGGCTGCTGTAGGATTTGTTCCGGGACCAGACGCGCCGATGGCATGGCGCGGCCGGGTCGGGCCTAAATCCGTGATCTGACCAACGCTTTAGGGCGGTACGCACGCGCATGGCGGAAATATTGATCTGGCTTGTAGTGGGACTCGCCGCTGGCGCTGCTGCCGGCTGGTTTGGCTATCGCCACGTTGAATCGCGCAAGCCGCCTCCGCCGACGCCCCCAACCGTGATCGAAGTCACCGAAGCGCGCCGCCACGCCTCCGAACTCGAAGCGTCGCTGGCCAAGGCGACCGCCGAGGTTGAAGACCTGCGCACCCGCTCCGGCATTCCGCGCGTCGGCGATGAAGCCCTGCCGCTGATCGAAGGCTCGCTCGCCTGGCATCGCCGCCACCTCGAAACCCGTGTCCGCTTTCTCGAGGCCAAGCTCACCGAAATCGAAACCTCCAGCGCCCAACTCCTCGCCGCCGAAGCCCGCGCGGGCGAGGCCCAGCGCCTGCGCTGGCGCAACACCTATCTCGATGGCCGCGTCCGCTATCTCGAGGAAGAGTTCGCCCGCCTCGCCACCCGCCCCGGCGCCGCCGAGCCGGTCGAGCCGCCCGCCGCGCGGCTCCCCGAAGGCGAACAGCCCGCACTGCTAGACGCCCCCCGCGGCGGCCGCAGCGACGATCTCAAGCACATCTCCGGCATCGGCCCGAAACTGGAGCAGAAACTCAACAGCCTCGGCATCTGGCACTACGATCAGGTCGCTTCCTGGAGCCAGGCCAATATCGACTGGGTCAACGCCGCCATCTCCTTCAAGGGCCGCATCGAGCGCGAGAAATGGGTGCCGCAGGCGAAGCAGTTGCTGCAACCCGCCGTCGAACGCGTGCCGGAAGAGCAGGGCAGTTAGCGCCTACTAGCTCTTGGACTTCCACGCCAAAGCCTGGGCCTGCCCCTCCCAATCCCCACGCCCGTCAAAGTTCACAATCCGCACCTCATCAAAGTCGCGCGGATCATCAAGGCAGCGCAGGTTCACGCTGTACCCATCGGGGTTCGAGCGCGGTACATAGAACGCCTTCACGCCACACACGCTGCAGAACATGTGCTGCGCCACGCCGGTGTTGAACGTGTAGTTGGTCAGCTTGTCGCCCCCCGCCAGCAGCCGGAACCGCGCCTTCGGCGCGATGATGTGCAGGAAGCCCGTGCGCGCGCACATGCTGCAATTGCAGTCTTCAACCTCGATTGTGCCCGGCGTCTCCACCTCGAAACGCACAGCCCCGCAATGGCATCCCCCCTGCCGCCAGCGCATCACTTCGCTCATGGAAGCGCCCCTACTTGCAGAAGCGGACAATGCCCGAAAGCTTGTCGCGATCGAGGTTGATCGTGATCAGGCTGAACCCGTCGCGGCTGTTCGCATCCGGCTCCGTCGTCACGATCTGGAAGCGCGTCGCACCGCTCATCACGTCGAGAAAGCGCGGCGACAGGTCTACTGTCAGCGCCACATTGCCCAGCTCCGTTAGGCGCGGTGGATTGATGATCTCGTATGGCTGCAGCGCGATGTGGCGTACGTCCGCAAACCCATCCGGCGTCTGCGCGTCCAGCTGCCATGTCGCAGACAGCCCCTTGTTGGCGAGTTCAACAATGCGCGCGCCGTCGATCGGGCCGGTCGAGCGCGCCACATCATGCACCAGCCACAGGAACAGCCGCGGCGCCCCCGTGCGGTCGCAGTAGATCTCCACCTTGTCCTGCCGCCACTGGTCGCCCTGAAGGTATTGCAGGAACAGCTGGCCCTGGGTGTCCGTCTTGTATTCCCAGCTCTCCGTCCGGTACTCGAACGTGATGCGATACTCGCGCAGCTTGTCTTCCGGCAGCGTGTTGATCGCGTCGGGCTCGGCCTTCGACATCTCCGCAAGGAAGATCGGATCGACACCCATCGAGCGAACGTATTCAACCACCACCCCGTTCGCCACCTGCATCATGGTCAGCGCCTCGTTGAGCTCGGGGCAGTAGTTCACGTTCGGAAGCTCGACCCACGGATAGCGCGCCAGCGCCTTGTCCTTGTCGACGCAGTTCATGCTCACCTGGTGAACCGCATAGATCGACCCGCGTTTCACCTCGCGCTTCACCCCGCCGAGGAAGGCAAGCGAGCACGCCGAGACGCAATGTCCCGGATAGACGCGGCTGTTGTGGTCGAGGTCGATGGTGTTGGCCTGGCCCGGATCGCGCGTGTTGCGCGCAACGCCCGTGTTCAGCTCGGCCCGCCGGACGATCTTGCCGACCTCCATCCCCGCGCCGAGGTCGCCGCCCAGCGAGTTGAAATAGATGACCCGGTCGCGCGTCGTGTTGATGTTGCGTGCAAGGAAAGTGCGCAGCGCGGCGGGCGTCTCGGGCGTGAACTCGCCATCGGCGAAGATCGCCGGAATGTTGTCGTAGGTGACGCCCCATTCGAAGGTCATTGGCTTGCCGGAATTATCGGCGGCTGCGGGTAAGGCCAGCCCGGCCCCGACGGCGCAGATCGCCGCCAGGCGTATAGCCATGCGCAGAAATGGCCCTGTCATTTGGCCACCAGCCTCCCGAATCCAGCTTGCTACATCTACCTGAGCGGTGCGCAGGGGCAATCACGCAACGGCATTACACGGCCGTATTACTCGCCAGTGTTACTTGCCGATCAGGTCCGCCCGAAGAACAGGGCCAGTAGTTCGTCGGCCGCTGTCGATGCTGGGATTTTTGCCTCGGCCACCGCCCGGCGCACCTCCGCGATCCGCCCTGCGACCGAAGGATGCGCCGCAAAGCCCTGCGCCAGTCCATCCTGGATCAAGGCCTCCAGCCAGCGCACCCGCTGTCCCGCCCGCCGCCCGGCGCGCGAGCCTGAGTCGGTGGTCTTCTTCTGGTGCAGCGCGATCGCCGCCCACAGCTCGGGAAGGCCCATCCCCGAGAAGCCTGAAATCGTATGCACCGGCGGGGCCCAGTCCGGGTCCGCCTGCTCCATGATGTGGAGCGCAATTTCATACGCCCGCGCCGCCCGCTTCGCCGCCTTGTCGTCGATGTCCGCCTTGTTGACCGCAATCAGGTCGGCCACCTCCAGCACGCCCTTCTTGATGCCCTGCAGCTCGTCGCCCGCGTTAGGCAGCATCAACACCAGGAAGAAATCCACCATGTCGGCGACAACTGTCTCCGACTGCCCGACGCCCACCGTTTCCACCAGCACAATGTCGTACCCCGCCGCCTCGCACAGCAGCATCGTCTCCCGCGTCTTGCGCGACACCCCGCCCAGCGTCTCGCCAGCCGGCGAGGGGCGGATGAAGGCGCGCTCGTCCGCCGCCAGCTTGGCCATCCGCGTCTTGTCGCCCAGGATCGACCCGCCAGACCGCCGCGAAGTCGGGTCCACCGCCAGCACGGCCACCCTGTGCCCCATCCCCGTCAGCAGCGTCCCGAAGCTCTCGATGAAGGTCGACTTGCCCACGCCCGGCACGCCCGTGATGCCGATGCGCTGCGCCTTGCCCGTCAGCGGCATGATCGCGCGCAGCATCTCGCGCGCCTCCGCCTGATGGTCCGCCCGCCGCGACTCCACAAGCGTGATGGCGCGGCCAAGTCCGGCGCGGGTGGAAAGGTCAAAGCTCATGCCTGCTTTTGCGACGGCGCGTGAATGCGCGCAAGCAGGGCGCGATGATCCGAGCCCAGCGCTGGCCCCACCTCATACCGGCTGACCCTCAGCCCCTCCGAGGCCATCACATGGTCAATCGGCAGCCCCAGCAGCGGCAGCCTACTCAACCATGTCGGCGCAAACAGGTAAGCCCCAATCCGCCGCCCCGGAATGTCCGCGAACGCCGGTGTCCACGGCGTCGCGTTGAAGTCCCCCGCAATCACGAACGGCGAGCGCGCATGCGTCGCCAGCATGGCGATCTGCTTGTCGCGCTCCGCCGTCAGCGCTGCAGTGTTCGGCGGCACAGGATGCACTGCAATCACGTTCAGTACGGCGTCCCCAACCGCGACACTGAATGTCACAAACGACCGCGCATGCGGCCCCGGACCCGCATGAACCACCGCGTCGCCAATCGCCACGCGCGACAAGGCGACGACCCGTGTCGAACAGATCTCTCCCTCCGGCTGCGGAGGCCCCGCGATACGATACGGATAGTCCCCCGCCAGCGCATCGTCCGGCGAAGCCTCGCGTGGATACTCCCCGATCAGGATCACATCCGCGCCCTGCGCCTTCGCCCAGTCGAGCGTGCGCTTCAGCGGCGCTTCACTGGTCCACACATTGGCCCAGACGATGGTAAGCCCCGGCTGCCCGGCCAGGCTCGCATCTGGCCTGATGAAGCGCGGCGAGGGCAGGGCGGCCAAATTGACCAGCGCGAAGCCCAGCGCAATCGCCGCCCACCCCCATGAAGGCTCAAGCCACAGGCATAGCAACGCGCCAACGCCGCCCGCGACAATCATGTGCGGACGGAAATGCTGAAGGAGTTCGATCGGCCAACGCCTGCGCGCCACAAGGCTCACAAGCGTGATCATCGCATAGAGCAACGCCAGCGCGGGAAAGACGATCGCCATCCCGTGCTCCCCGCGCGCGTCTACGGCAATGTTACGGCTGGTACTGGCGCGCGACCGAGTAGGCGTCATACGCCGACGGATCGCTCGGCTTCGGCCCGCGCCCCATCAAGATCTCCAGCGTCGATTCAAACTGCCGCGAATCCCCGCCGAGGTTGAAGCCAAGACCAACGCCCAGGCTCGATCCATACGATCCCGTACCGCCGCCGATGCCGATCGTCGGCCCGCCGGCCGACTGTCCGCCGCCGACAACGTCCGTCATGCGCGAGACAACCTGGAACCACTGATAGCCATTCTGGATCGTGAGGTCGGCCGCACGGCGCAGCGCCATGCCTTCCACATCCGGCGCCTTCATGTCGGGATTGGCGCGGAAGGACACGCGATAACGCTGCTCCTCGATGCGCTGTTCGCGATAGCCCATATCGTCGCCATCCATCGCGGGAATGTAGCGCGTCGGCCCGCTCGAGCAGGCGGCGAGGGCAAGGCCAAGCGACAGGACGGCAATCATGCGTTTCATGGCGGTTCTCCCCATGGAGGTATGGTCTTGGCGCGCAGACTAGCGGGATTTGCGCCCCGCGCCAGCACCCAGGATGTGGCGCAAGGCCAAGCTTAGCTGGCCTGAACCCGCGATGAATGAAGCCTCAACCCGCCGCGGCGTTCCGCGAATTATGCCCCAGCTTGCCCGTCAGCTTGTCCAGCAGCTCCACCGCGGCTTCGGCAATGACAGTGCCCGGCGGGAAGATCGCCGCGGCCCCGGCGGCATACAGCGCATCATAATCCTGCGGCGGCACAACGCCGCCCACCACCACCATGATGTCCCCACGAGATTCCTTGTTCAGCGCCCCGCGCAATTCCGGAACCAGCGTCAGGTGCCCCGCCGCCAGCGAAGACGCGGCCACAACGTGTACGTCGTTCTCCACCGCCTGCCGCGCAGCTTCCTCCGGCGTCTGGAACAGCGGCCCGATATCCACGTCCCATCCAAGGTCGGCAAACCCCGACGCCACAACCTTCTGCCCCCGGTCGTGACCATCCTGTCCCATCTTCGCGATGAGAATGCGCGGACGCCGTCCCTCCGCCTTCTCGAACGCATCGGCCAGCGCGCGCGCCGTCACCACCTTGTCTGATTTCGCACTCATCCCCTGAGCATACACCCCCTGGATGGATTTGATCACCGCCTGATGGCGCCCGACCACTTTCTCGACCGCATAGCTGATCTCGCCCACCGTCGCCTTGGCCCGCGCCGCCTGGATGCCCAGCTCCATCAGGTTGCCACGCCCCAGCTCCGTCGCCTTGGTGATGGCGTCCAGCGCCTGCGCCACGGCCGTCTCGTCCCGCTCGCCTTTCAGCCGCTTCAGCTTGTCGAGCTGCATCGTGCGGACCTTGGCGTTGTCCACTTTGAGGACCGGCACATCCTCGTTCTCGTTCAGCCGGAACTTGTTGACGCCCACAATCGTCTGCACGCCGCTATCAATGCGCGCCTGCGTCTTCGCGGCCGCTTCCTCGATGCGCAGCTTCGGCAGGCCTTCCTCGATGGCCTTGGCCATGCCGCCCATCGCCTCGACTTCCTCGATATGCGCCCACGCGCGCCGCGCGAGATCGTTCGTCAGCCGCTCGACATAGTAGGAGCCGCCCCACGGATCGATCGTGCGGCAGACGCCCGCTTCCTGCTGCAGGAAGATCTGCGTGTTGCGCGAAATCCGCGCCGAGAAATCCGTCGGCAGAGCCAGCGCCTCGTCGAACGAGTTCGTATGCAGCGACTGCGTCTGTCCGCCCGCCGCCGCCATCGCTTCAAAGCACGTGCGGATCGCGTTGTTGTAAACGTCCTGCGCCGTCAGCGACCAACCGCTCGTCTGCGAGTGCGTGCGCAGCGACAGCGACTTGTCACTCTTCGGATTGAACTGCTTCACCAGCCGCGCCCACAGCAGCCGCGCCGCCCGCATCTTCGCGACTTCCATGAAGTAGTCCATGCCGATCGCCCAGAAGAACGAAAGGCGCGGCGCAAACTTGTCGACGTCCAGGCCTGCTGCAATGCCCGAGCGGATATACTCGACGCCATCGGCCAGCGTGTAGGCCAGCTCCAGGTCCGCCGTGGCTCCCGCTTCCTGCATGTGATAGCCGGAAATCGAGATCGAGTTGAACTTCGGCATGTTCTGCGAGGTGTACGCAAAGATGTCCGAGATGATCCGCATCGAGGGGCGCGGCGGATAGATGTACGTGTTCCGCACCATGAACTCTTTGAGGATGTCGTTCTGGATCGTGCCCGAAAGCTTCGCCGCCGGCACGCCCTGTTCCTCGGCCGCCACCACGAACAGCGACATGATCGGCAACACCGCGCCGTTCATCGTCATCGAGACTGACATCTGATCGAGCGGAATGCCCGCGAACAACGTCCGCATGTCGTAGATGGAATCGATGGCCACACCCGCCATCCCGACGTCGCCCGTCACGCGCGGATGATCCGAGTCATATCCACGGTGTGTCGCCAGATCGAACGCCACCGAAAGACCCTTCTGACCCGCCGCCAGGTTGCGGCGATAGAAGGCGTTGGAATCCTCGGCCGTCGAGAACCCGGCATACTGCCGGATCGTCCACGGCTGGTTGGTGTACATGGTGGGGTAGGGGCCGCGCACGAACGGCGCGATGCCGGGCCATCCGTCCATGAAATCGAGCCCGGCCGTATCCGCCGCCGAATACATCGGCTTCACCGGAAGCCCCTCCGGCGTCGCCCGGTTGGTGGTCGCCATGTCGCCTGCGCGGGCCGCCCAACCGGCCATGTTCACCGGCGGCGCGTCTTCCCCGAGCGGAAGCTGGGTGAAGTCGGGAAAGGTCAGGGCCATCTTCGGGCGCTCCGGGACGCGGATTCGATTGAAGTTTCCTAGCACCCTCTATCGCTGTCATGAAGTCTTCGCACCTGCGAAGCGACGCTCATCCCCCGTTCACCTCGGCATTTGTAATCGTTTGTAACGCCCGCCCAAAGCGCGACGGATGCAGTTATAGCTGCCGTTGAAGCTTGAGATCGCTGCCTCACGGAGCGATCAGGGGGACCACACGCCCCATCAAAGGGGCACAGGAGACGAAGACCCGATGACGATCAGGAAAATTCTTGCCGGCACCGCGCTCACCGCGCTCATTGCTGCCCCGGCCATGGCCCAGCCCACTCCGATGACGCCCGAACAGCGCGAGGCGCGTTTCGTCGCAGCCGACACCAACAAGGACAACAAGCTCGACAAGGCCGAATGGACCTCCGTCCTCCCCGAGCAGGCCCGCGAGATGGCCGACCAGATCTGGTCCTCCCGCGTCGACGCCGACGGCGACGGCTTCATCACCAAGGAGCAGTTCCTCGCCCTGCGCATGGGTCCCCCGGGCGGCCGGCCGCAGTAGGCTCTCTTCCACGACCAGCATCGGCCGGCGATCCATTCGCCGGCCGTTTGCGTTTCTGCTTGCCCGTATCGCCGATCCTCCCGATCCTGCGCAGACAGGCGGGAGCAAACGATGACGCGCACAGCGATTGCGATAGCGACAGCCATCGCCCTGTTCGCGTTCCCCGCCCACGCGCAGGATTACCGCGCTCCGCGCAGCTCCCTCGGCCAGCCCGACCTCCAGGGCACGTGGACCAATGAAACCGCCACGCGCTTCGAACGCCCGTCCGAAATGGCCGGCCGCCTGATCATGACGCCCGAAGAAGTCGCCGAACTCGACCGCCGCACCGAGTTTCGCCCCGCCATGCGCGTCAACGGAGAGCCGCGCACCAGCCTCATCACCAACCCGCCCGACGGCCGCGTCCCCGCCATGAAACCCGGCGCCGCGCCCGACCCGCGCTATTACACCTTGAAGCCCGGCGAGAAGGTGACAGACGGCCCCGAACTCCAGCCGATCGACGACCGCTGCATCCTCCCCATCTTCAACAATGCCGGCCCCGTCATGCTGCCGCTCCCCGGCAACTCCAACTACCAGATCGTCCAGACCGCCGACCACGTCGTCATCCTCGTCGAGATGATCCACGACGCCCGCATCGTCCGCCTCAACAGCATGCATCGCACAGACGGCCTGCGCCCATACCTCGGTGACTCCATCGGCTGGTGGGAGGGCGAGACGCTGGTCGTCGAAACCACCAACTTCCCTGCCGGCCAGATCTTCCGCGGCTCATGGATCAACCTGAAGGTCACCGAACGCTTCACCCGCGTGGGCGAGAACCGCCTCCACTACGGCTTCACCGTCGAAGACGCCTCCAAGTGGGACGCTCCGTGGGGCGGCGAATACGAATTCCGCCCCGCCCACGGCCCCATCACCGAATACGCCTGCCGCGAAGGCGAGATATCGCTCCCCTCCATGCTCCGCGCCGCCCGCATCGCCGAAGCCGCCGAAGCTGAATGACGCTCACGCGCCCCCAAACGCGAACACCGCATTCAGCGCCACATCATCCGCCGCGCCGCCAAAATCCCCGCCCGGATACTCCGCGATCAACGTAAGCCGATCCATCGGCAGAAACCTCCGCCCCGGATCACCCACGAGCACCTCGACGCCCCGCGCGACGCACCGATCCAGAAATCCGGTCACGCGCCGCGCCAGCTCATCATCGTAAAACAGATCGCCCACCAGAACGACATCAACATCCCACGCCGGCCCCGCCGTCAGGTCCACCAGCAGCGTCTCGATACCCACACCATTGATCGCCGCATTCAGCTCCGCCGCCACCACCGCATAGCGATCCACATCCGCCGCAACGACCTTGCGCGCTGCAGCCATCGCCGCCGCAATCGCCACCAGCCCCGAGCCCGTCCCGAGATCGATGACGCGCTTCCCCGCCACGCACGCGGGCTGATCCAGCACATACCGCGCCAGCGCCAGCCCGCCGCCCCACACATGCGCCCAGTACGGATTGCCAAACCCCGCATCCGCCTCGGCCATCCGCGACAGACCGCTCGTCGGTCCTGCCCTGTGCAGCCGAATTTCCGGCACGGACCGCACCGGCTCAATCGGAAACCGCGCCTGGATCGCCAGCGCTATGTCGTGCGGGGCAGGGCTCTCGATCATGGTTCTCCGGCGCAAGCCCTCTCTTTGCCTTGGTGATCCGCGCGCGGCAATGCTACCGAAGGGACAAGAGCGGCCAGTCCGCCGCCATCCGCCTCGCAGGGAGCAGACATGACCGACGTCAATTCAATGAAGGGCAAGCGCGCCGTGGTCACCGGCGGCGGAACCGGCCTCGGCGCCGCCACCGCGATGGGCCTCGCCCGGCGCGGCGTCGATGTCTGCATCAACTACAATTCCAGCGCCGACGCCGCCAACGATGTCGTCGCCGAATGTCGCAAGCTCGGCGTCAACGCCTTCGCGGTGAAAGCCAACGTCGCCGAGGATGAAGACTGCCGCGCCCTTGTCGCCGCCGCCGTCGAACAGTTCGGCGGCCTCGATGTGCTGGTCAACAACGCCGGCATCACCAAATTCGCCAAGCACTCCGATCTCGACGCGCTCGACGCCGAAGACTTCCTGCGCCTCTACAAGGTCAACGTGGTCGCCGTCTACCAGATGACCCGCGCCGCCCAGCCGCATCTTGCAGCGAGCGGCAAGGGCACGATCGTCAACGTGTCCTCCATCGCGGGCGTCGCCGGCATCGGCTCGTCCATCGCCTACGCCGCCACCAAGGGCGCGCTCAACACGATGACCCTGTCACTCGCCCGCGCGCTCGCGCCGAACATCCGCGTCAACGCCGTCTGCCCCGGCTATATCGGCTCCGGCTGGTTCACCAAGTACCAGGGCGACGCCGTTGAATCGCAGACCGCCGAACAAGTCGCCAAGACCACGCCCCTGCGCGTCGCCTCCATGCCCGAAGACATTGCGGAATCGATCCTGTTCTTCGCCGGCCCCGAAAGCCGCCACGTCACCGGCGAGTTCATGATCATCGACGCCGGCATGCACCTTGGCTTCGCGCCGCTGAAAGCTAGGTAGGGGATGCGTAGGGTGGATTGAGCCAACGGCGAAATCCACCATACTGCCGCCAACGCGATGGCGCACACAGGGGAGCGACAGCCAATGGCCTTGCTGACAAGCCGCCGCAGCTTCCTCCTCGCAGGCTCCGCCGCACTCGCCGCTTGCACTACGTCGTCCAAGCCCACGCCAACAACCCCGCCTGTCACGCCACCCGCCGCCGCCAACACCGGCTTCCCCCTGATCGCCGACACCGCCGTCCGCCTCGACGCCGCGAAGGCGCGCGCGCTCTACGCCGCCGGTGTCCGCACCGTCTTCCGTTACTACTCCCACATCCCGCCCAGCCTTGTCGGCAAGGACCTCCAGCCCGAGGAAGCCGCCATCATCATGGGCGAAGGCCTCTCCATCGGCAGCGTCTTCCAGCACTACAACAACTGCTTCCGCACCTTCGAGAACAACTGGGGCAGGGAGGATGCCGAACAGGCGCTCCGCATGGCCGAAGCCGCCGGTCAGCCCGAAGGCTCCGCCATCTATTTCGGCGTCGACGCAGACTGGCCCTACCAGCAACTCCGCGATCCCATCCTGAAATACTTCGACGATGTGAAGCGCGCCTTCGAAGGCTCCGGCATTTCCGTCGGCATCTATTCCAACGGCTGCATCTGCAACGCGGTGCGCACCGCCGGCACAGCCAGCTATTTCTGGCTCTCCGGCTCCACCGGCCACTCCGGCACGCAGGCGTTCTACAACACGGGCCAGTGGACCATGTTCCAGAACGCCCTAGACATCGCGCCGCCGCAGGTCGGCTTCGGCATCGACACCAACATCGCCAACCCCACCACGCGCGGATACATCGGCCAGTGGACAAAAACCGGCACAACCACCCAGTCCCACGGCGTCGCCGCAACTTCATCCGCGTCGCCACTGAAATCCGGCAGGACTCAGACCCCGGCGCCGCATCCGTCGCGCCTATCCGCAAGGACCTCAACGTCCGCATTCTCGAGACCTCAGGCGACTGGGTGAAGATCGTCACCCAGGAAGGCGGCCCCCGCGGCGCCACGCCCACCGTCACCGGCTGGGTGCAGGCCGCAGCCCTCGTGCCCATGGACCGCTTCCCCGACAACACCTCCAACTACGGCCTCTGCAACGCGCCCACGGTCGTCAGCGACACAACAAAATACCAAAGCTGCGAACGCGCCACGTCGCGGCTGCGCTAAGCTGAGGCAAGGGGAGCACCCACCCATGCCCATGTTCCACAACGGCAATCGCGACCTGCAGGACCTGTTCGGCTCACGCGCTCTCGCAGACCGCCTCGAACAGCGCCTGCGCCATTCCGAGTTCACCGACGAGGACAAGGCCTTCATCGAGTCCCTAGAATACTTCTTCCTCGCCACCGCGACGCCCATCGGCCAGCCGGACTGCTCGTTCAAGGGTGGCTCCGCCGGCTTCGTCCGCGTCCTCGCGCCGAACCTCCTCGTCTGGCCTGACTATGACGGCAACGGCATGTTCAAGAGCCTCGGCAACATCGCCATCAATCCGTCTGTCGGCCTGCTCTTCATCCGCATGGGCGAAAGCCCCCGCCGCCTCCGCGCTAACGGCCAGGCGCAGGTCTCCTTCGATGACCCGATGATCGCCGACTTCCCCGGTGCGCAGGGCATCGTCCGCTTCTCGCCGATCGACATCTTCCCCAACTGCCCGCGCTACATCCCCGACGCCACGAACGCGCGCGCGTCGCCCTACACCCCGCGCGAAGGCGAGCCACCCGTCGAACCCAAATGGAAATCCGCCGACATGTTCAAGGACGTCGTCCCGCCGAGGAAGGCGTAGGCCTACAACCCCAACTCGGCATGCGCCTTCTCGAGGCTCGCGAGCGCATCGACACCGATGAAGATGAACTCGTCCACGCCGGCCGCCCGCAGCTGCGCCTCAAGCTCGCCCGGCCGCCCGGCCAGATAGACGCGCGCCGCACCCGCCAGCTTCAGCGCCTTCGCCGTCTCCACCGCCTCGGCCGCATAGCGCTTGTCCGCTCCGCACAGGCACACCAGCCTGCAGCCCGCCTGCGCCATCGCCTGCGCATGCCACACCGCGTCGCCCGCTGATGGCACGCCGCTGATGCCGCCCGCCGCAAAGAAGTTCTGCGCATACTGCAGCCGCGCCGAATGCTCGGCCTGCGGCCCCATCGCCGCGAGATAAACCTTCGGCGCGCGTCCCGCCGCCGTGCGTTGATCGGCAAGATCGCGCAACCGCTCGAACGGCTCTGCCAGCCGCACCGGCCAGAACGGCTCGGCCTCGGCGCCTTCATCGTCCGCGGTGCGCGATATATCGGCCAGCGTCGCGCGGTCCTGCGCCGCCGCCTTCAGCGAGAACCACGAACGCGATGCCGGCGCCCGGCCCGAAGCCTCCGCCGCACGCCGTACGATCGCGGGCAGGTTCACAACCTCCACGCTCGGCAGGTCTTCGCCAATGAGCGGGAAGTCCGTCACGCCTGTGATCTGCGCCTTGCGCTTGGCCGTCTCTTCCATGCGCTTCTGCCGGCTGATCCCGACGCCCGTCTGGAACGATCCCTCCTGCAGCGCCTTCACCAGTCCGCCCTGCGCCTCGATCTGCTGGAACAGCGGCCACGCCGCCTTCGCAAGATCATCGCCCAGCTTCTCGACCGCCCACGCGCCGCCGGGCGCATCCACCACGCGGCCAAGGCTGCTCTCTTCCTGCGCGATCACCTGCGTGTTCCGCGCCAGCCTGCGCGCCAGCTTGCCTGGCAATCCCATCGCATCGGTGAAGTTGCGCACCGTCACGATATCCGCGCCGCCCACGCCCGCCGCAAAGCAT
>Ga0075154_10000831_pt1 | contig 24068 bp, 20 predicted proteins | sample JI71714BDNA_FD_70965 | JGI IMG/M metagenome (GOLD analysis project Ga0075154, IMG submission 70965) | Wastewater effluent complex algal communities from Wisconsin, to seasonally profile nutrient transformation and Carbon sequestration -... | ecosystem: Engineered > WWTP > Effluent > Algae...
TCCTATACTGAGAGAAGCAGTAGCTCATGTAAACCGAAGGTTTGAAACCGAAGCATCAGGTGGTGTTACATTGCATACGGTGCGCAAAATTGCCGAAACAGGTGTAGATTATATTTCTGTGGGTGCCCTAACCCATTCAGCGGGTACGTTGGATTTAAGCTTAAAGGTGATTAAGGACTGACCCATGAGTAAATTAGAGCGAATTCTTCATTATTTTCCAGAAACAGAACTTCCTGTCTTGATTTCGGAAGATTACTTGAGCGAATATGAATTGAATAGTGATCCATTCCCACAAGCATTTATTGATGAGGTCATGATGGAGTGGGAAAAAGAAATAGATGAGTTTACGGAGTTTATCCCATGCGTCAGACTGCCTAAAGAAGAGAAGTATGAGGCTGTCATCTATTGGAAAGGAGGTTTGTTAAAGTATGACTTTATTTTAATTACATTAGATAAAAAAGGGGAGCTCATTTCTAAAAAAAGTATCGCCAGTACTGTAGTCAACGATAATATCATCAAAAAATCGGTAGCATCTATAGAGCCTGATCACATCATCAACATTGTGGCTGGTCAGACCTTGGATGGGGAAGATTACGATGCGTCTTTATCAAAAGCTTTTGCAATGGAAATTCTCCCAACAGGGGAGATTATTTTCAATTTGGACATCTAGTGATCTTTTTCATATTACAACTGATTTTGTTTAAAAGGAATAGATTAATGTAGCCTTGGAGCAATGCTTTTAGTCAATGATAGGAAATATATAAAACCACTTATCCAAAGCACATTGATTTTTTACCTGTAAAAATCCACATATTTTTGATTACTTAGTGTATATTTGCCACTAATCCCATAAACCTGACTTATGGGCTTTTTTAGATTTTTAACCATTGTTAAAGCCGATAACCTTATTTATTTTATGAATTTTCATTTTAACCTGCACTATAAGACCGTCTATGGCGAGCAAATAGGTATAGAATATTGCTTTGGAAAGTCTGTCGGGAAGACCGAAATTTTATTGTTGAACACATTTGATGGCGAAAATTGGAGCGGACAATTGCATACAGAAGATACAGTGCAATATAAGTATCTGCTCATCAAAGATCACGAAGTTGTAGCAAAAGAATGGGGAGGTTTTAGAAAATCTGCAAGTTCCAAAAGTTCCAGAACGATACAAAACGATCAGTGGCGAGCACGTGACCAATATGATAATGCATTTTTGTCTACGGCATTTACTCAAGCAATACTAAAAAGAAGTAAACCCACTAAAAAGACAACAAAAAGAAATCAGGAAACAAATGAAGTTCAATTTATATTAAGTTCAGCAACTATCAATACTGATTTAATTTATGGTATTTTGGGTAGTATACCCGCTTTAGGGAGTTGGGTCAAAGCCATTCCTATGGATGATGCTTCCTTTCCACAGTGGTCAGCTAGCGTCGGGGTAGATCAGTCAGTATCATACTTTGAATACAAATATGTAATTATAAATCCTAAGGATGGAAATATAGTAGCATGGGAATATGGAGACAATCGTCGCTTTTTTCAGGTTTTCAATGATGATGTTCCTTCAAAAACTATAGTCTCAGACAACCATTTCAGGCATGCTGATAGTGTTTGGAAGGGCGCAGGAGTAGCTATTCCAGTATTTTCATTAAGAAGTACACAGGGGCTTGGCATCGGTGAATATACAGACCTGAAATTGCTTACGGACTGGACCCATGATGTGGGAATGAAAATGATACAGGTATTGCCAGTAAATGATACCATCGCTACCAAAACATGGGTAGATAGTTATCCATACGCTTCTATTTCCGTATTTGCTTTACATCCTTTATACATTAATATTCAGCAAATCGCTCCTTTCAAAGATAAAAAAGTACAAGCAGAATTTGCAAAAGATCAAAAAGCACTCTATGCTTTAGAGACTGTAGATTTCGAAAAAGTGCTGCAAGCTAAGTTTAAATATCTGAGTATCCTTTTTGAGCAGGAATATGATACATGGTTAAAAGATAAAGACTATTTGCAATTCAAAAATCAGAATAAAGATTGGTTGGAGCAATATGCTGCTTTTTGTCATCTCAGAGATATACATAAGACCAGCAATTTCAACCTTTGGCCAGAGTATAGTGTTTTTTCTGATGAAGTGACTCAAAAATTGTGTTCAACGGCATATAGTCGATATAAGGAAATAGCTTTTTATTATTTTATACAGTATCATGCTGACCGACAATTGCAAGGTGCCAGAGACTATGCCAGAACCAAAGGAGTCGTTATCAAAGGTGATTTGCCTATAGGTATTTATCGATATAGTTGTGATGCATGGGTTGCTCCTGAGCTTTACAATATGAATGGCCAGGCTGGTGCACCTCCAGATGACTATGCCGTTTTGGGACAAAACTGGGGCTTTCCTACCTACAATTGGGAAGTGATGGCAAAAGATAATTTTGCATGGTGGCAAAAGCGAATGCAACAGCTTAATAGATATTTTGATGCACTGCGGATAGACCACATTTTGGGATTTTTCAGAATATGGCAAATACCAACCAATCAGGTGCAAGGTACTATGGGGCTATTTAATCCTCGATTGCCGCTTTCCAGAACAGAACTCCAAAACTACGGTATCACGGGTGATCTCACCAGATACACCATACCATATATCACCAATGAGTCATTGCTGAATGCCTTTGGCCATGATGTAGAAGAAGTTTTTGAAGTCTTTTTTTCAAGAAATGCAGAAGGGAAAATTGTTTTCAAATCTTCGTTTGACAATCAGCAAAAAATAAACCATTTCACCAACCAAAATGCCCGTTTCGAAAAATTTGAAAAAGCGCTGTTAGGTATGATGAGCGAAGTTTTGTTAATCTCTGAACCTGATAGTGATGGACAATATTTTAATCCACGCATTACACTTTCGACAACCTATTCTTATAGTCAACTGGATCAATACACCAAAGCAAAGTTCGATCAGCTGTACAATGACTATTTTTATATCAGACATGATGAATACTGGAAACAGCAAGCTTTATGGAAACTTCCTGCTATCTTGGATGCCAGCGATATGCTGATATGTGGCGAAGACCTGGGTATGATACCTAAATCGGTACCCGGCGTCATGAAAGCGATGAATATCATGTCTCTTGAGATACAGCGTATGCCCAAAGGCAATAACAAGTTTGGCCAGGTTAGACAATACCCTTATTTCTCAGTATGCAGCCCATCTTGTCATGACATGTCTACGATTAGAGGCTGGTGGCAAGGAGACCACGATCTGGCCAAAGATTTTTATTATAATTATCTGCATTGGCAAGGACTGACACCCATGGAATGCAATACAGATATCGTAACCACCATCGTAGAAGATCACATGGCATCACCGAGTATGTTGGCTATATTTCCTATACAAGATCTAGTAGGTATGGATAGTAAGTTGAAAAAGGCTGACGCTGCATCAGAACAAATCAATGAACCTGCCAATCCAAAACACTACTGGAGATATAGATTTCATTTGGATATAGAGACATTGCAGAAGTCAGAAGCATTCAATATTAAGATTAAAGATATGGTCCAAAAATATGGGAGGTAGTTGTTTTGTTAAAGTTATTTTACAACCATAATTTAACAAAAAACAGGAACCTTCATTTCTGAAGTGTTCCCGTTTTAAAATTTTCTTCAACTACAGTAATCACTTGACCGACACAATTTTGTCTCGCCACATAGATGGAGGGCCGTCAAATAGTTAAAATCTATTGTGATAGTCATCATCTTTTCATACGCACAAAGGTAGTCGATGTCAGATTCCTGTGAAATATAACTTTTGTTATATTTATGATGAAAAAGTATAATATGATTTTTGTCAGATAAATAACATATGAGTGCCCACACCTGAACCTTGCTTGTAAAAATCTCCTACGGTAAGTACACCATCCAAATCTTCAAACATGTCTTCTTCTTTGTAATGAAACATGTCCATCGCGAGCTTACAAGCCCAGAGTTTTACGCCTGAAGCGGTAAGAATTTCAAGAAATTCACGCACATCAGGCATATCTATGCGTTCCATTTCTTTTTTCATCATGGATGTGGCCAAAGCTTCCATACCTGGCAATCCGCCCAATAGGGTAGGCATGTGCATGGCCGGGTTTCCAACTGTTGCTATATGCAGATGATCAAGTTTTTTATTGTGAATGGCTTCAAGACCAAAGAAAGTAAAAAAGATTTCAGCTTCGATGCCTTCCATACGCGCACCATTGGCCAATACAAAGCAAGCGTATACATTTTCGAGTGTTGCTTTGGATAAGATGATCATCATCTTGTTGATTTTACCGCTATCTTCCATTTTTTTATTTTTTAAAGATTGAAAATTAAATACAACTTACAGGTTTGGGAATTCCAGCTATTTTTGTTGCTGTTTTTAGCGGTGCTACAGGAAACAACTGATAAAACTCCTTGATGTCCACTACACCACTTTTACCGATTTTTCGGATGCTGAGTGGCACATCATTTTTGTACTCATTTTGTATATATTCGATCACTTCCCAATGTCTTGGTGTGAGTGTTACGTCATTTTCAGCAGCGATTGCATCCGCTATGCTTTTGTCCCATTGACTGTATTCAGTCAAAAAACCTTCTTCTGTAACCGAGATGGTTTTTCCAGCTATTAATTTGTCCATTATAATTTAAAATTTATGATTGTGAATTAAAAATCTTTTCCTGCTTCGTTCATCTTGGCGGTTACAAATGGAATGGGTCGTGCTTTGAGTAGCATATGCCAATATACCCATCTGAATGCGAGTTTACCAAAGTGATTAAATCTAGACTCCTTGAGCAATCTGAGCGGTCCGATGCCTGCTATAGGAAATGTACCCGTCACCGGTTCGTGGTCATAATTGAAGTCTATGAGTAAGGCCTTTCCACCACCTGTTTCAATAAAGCAATTGGCATGCCCATCAAACTGTTCAGTCATCTCTTTGCCTTTGATGAAATTAAGAATATTTTCTGTAAGGATTTCTGCTTCAAAATGGACTACAGAACCTGCTTTGGATGTAGGTACATTGGTAGCATCTCCTATTACAAAAATGTCAGGGTGTTTTTTGGACTGTAAGGTTCCTTTATCTGTAGGTACAAAATTGAGGTCGTCTCCCAAACCAGAAACTTCGATCACATCACGACCTTTGTTAGTAGGTACAGTGACCAAGATGTCAAAAGGAATACTTCTGCCACCGTAATCGTTAATGGTATTATTTTCATTATCCACGGATTCGATTGCAAAATCTGGCTCTATGTGAATGTTTTTTTCTTGGAGCAGATACTCAAGAGTAGCAGTGGCTTTAGGTTTGGTAAATGCACCACTTAATGGAGTTACATAAGTGATCTCTACCTTGTCCCGCATCTTTTTATCCTTAAAATAGCTGTCTGCAAGAAATGCAAATTCTAATGGAGCTACAGGACATTTAATCGGCATTTCAGTGATATGTACTACCATTTTACCACCATTCCAGTCACGAAGCTTGTCTCTGAGCGCTTTTGCACCTTCGAAGGTATAAAACGTAAATATACTTTTGCCCCAAGCATCACTTTTCATGCCTTCAATTTCATCAGGTGCTATTTCAGTCCCTGTAGCTATAATCAGAATATCGTAAAGTAATGCATTTCCGTTGGCAAGAATGACTTGATGGTCATTGGGAGATATCCGAGACGCAGCTACATTGACAAAATCAACTCCTTGCGGAATGAATTCTTGGATAGGTTTCACTACATCTTCAGGTTTGTATTGATCAAATGGTAAAAATAAAAAGCCAGGTTGATAATAATGTTCCTTCCTTTTATCAATAATGGTGATGCGCCAATCGTTTTTATTCAATTCTTTATTCAGGTGATTGGCCATAATGGTGCCACCTGTACCTGCTCCTATAATGACTATATTTTTCATCTCCTTTTATTTTGTATCTCAAAATTAGGAGCTTATAGTTTTTCAAAAAGTGACTATAGTCATATGTGTATATGATCAAAACTAAAATACCACTTATAGGTAACATGGGTTACTTATAAGCGGTATTTATATTGCATTTTAGAGATTTATTTATGAATTCTTCTTTAAAGATTAGCTCAACAATTCTTTAACCATAGCTGCGATTACTTTGCCCTCTGCTTTCCCTGCAAGTCTTTGATTGGCTAAACCAATTACTTTTCCCATATCTTTTGCAGATGTGGCTCCGGTTTCTGTGATGATCGCTTGAAGTGATGATTTTAATTCATCTTCACTCATTTGTGCTGGTAAATATTTTAGAAGTTCTGCTATTTCTTCTCTTTCTGTTACTGCCAAATCTTCTCTACCTTGTTTGGTATATATATCTAAAGAATCCTGCCTTTGTTTGACTAGTTTCTGTACGATTTTAATCTCATTATCTTCGTCAAGTTCATTGCCGCTACCGTCAGTTTTAAATAAAAGGATTGCGGCTTTGATGGCTCTCACTGATCTGAGGGCTGCTTGATCTTTATTTTTCATAGCTTCTTTAAGATCATTGGTGATTCTTGCTTCCAGGCTCATAAATTGATTTTTAATTTTTCTAATTTTAATGTAATATCAACAAAATCTTGTACACTTAGTTGCTCAGGTCTTTGCATAAAATAGGCGTCGTTCATTAAAGATTCTTCTCCAAACAATGGTTTTAAAGTATTACGCAGCATTTTTCTACGTTGGTTGAAGGCTGTTTTTACTACATTTCTAAAGAGTCTGTCATCACATGGAAGTATTGCATTTTCTTTCCTGACTAGCCTGATGACACTGGATTGAACTTTGGGTGGTGGACTGAATGAATTTGGAGTTACATCTATGATTGTTTTGCCTTCGTAATAGGCTTGTACCAATACGGATATCACACCATAAGTTTTGGAACCTGGAGGCGCTACAACCCGGTCAGCTACTTCTTTTTGAAACATTCCTACCATCTCAGGTACCAATTCTTTAGAGTTGACCATTTTAAAAAGTATTTGGGAAGAGATATTGTAGGGATAATTTCCTATCATTAAAAAGGGTTCTCCATCAAATACTTTTTGCATATTCAATTTCAAAAAATCCAGAAAAATGATCTGATTATCATCTAAGATTTTATTTGAAGTCAGATATTGAACCATGTCCTTATCAGCTTCCACAACTTTTAAGTTTGTATCCTGAGCAGCAAGATATTTGGTCAAAACACCTTTACCAGGGCCTATTTCCAGAACGTTTTTGACCATACCAGTCATCTCCAAGCTATTAGCTATATTTTTAGCAATAGATTCATTGGTTAAAAAATGTTGTCCAAATGATTTTTTAGCTTTCATTGATCAATTCTAATGGTGAGCATCAAATCAAAGCATCCAATTTTCTTTTTGTTTTGATTGATAATTGCAAAAGTAGTTTTTTCTGATAGAATTAAATATATCACCAAAGATAAACTTCTAAAATAATCTCATTTAGCTTGCATTCAAACAAAATATAATATCTTTGTCTGCTAAAAACGTATAAAATGATTCATTCTCGTATCCTTGTATTGGGTATAATGTTCTTGGCATTGTCTTCTTGCAATGCTCAAAAGACCATTGAAAAACCTGCTGTAAAAATAGTTCAGGATAAACTAAGTATGACTCCAGAATTACTTTGGGAAGTCAAAAGAGTTTCTAGCATTGGCTTGACTACAGATGCCAGTCAGGTAGTATTTCGTGTCTCTACACCTTCTATTGCAGAAAATAAATTTCAAAGTATGCTGTATACCATTCCCGTGAGTGGTGGCACACCTACAGAGATATCGACTTTAAATGGTCTGATGACGGATAAAAATACTAGTCCTGACGGCTTGTTTACTATTATGGATAAAACTGTAAAGGTGGATGCAGTACATGGGCATGATTTTCATCCCGATCTTAAAAAATCAAATGGACAGATCTATACTTCACTAGATTATAGACATTGGGATACCTGGAATGATGGTACTTTTAATCACGTGTTTTTTGGTCCAAAAGGAAAGCCAGAAATTGAGTTTAAAGATATCATGCAGGGCGAGTCTTATCATTGTCCACAAAAACCTTTCGGAGGTGACGAAGATTATGTATGGAGTCCTGATAGTAAATCGATAGTTTATGTCAGCAAAAAACTAAAGGGAACTGCTGCTGTAGTAAGTACAAATACAGACCTTTATAAATATGACATCAATACTGGTCAGACTCTAAATTTGACCCTAGACAATAAAGGATATGACACACATCCGATATATTCTGTCAAAGGAGATTTAGCATATCTTAGTATGTCCACTGATGGGTACGAATCTGACAAAAACGATATCAAAGTGATCTCTAAAGGTATGACTTATAATCTAACCCAACAATGGGATGAGTCTGTACAAAGTTTTATATGGGCAGATGACGGTAGCAAACTGTATTTTACAGCTGCGGTTAATGGAACCTTACAAGTTTTTGAAGTAGATTTTCCTGGTTTGACTAAAAAAATGCCTGTGGTCCAACAGCTTACCTCAGGAGATTGGGACGTCAATAATATCATAGGGCAATCAGGAGATTTGTTGATTGTTTCCAGAGTAAGCATCAATAGGGCAGCAGAGATCTATTCATTCAACTTGAAGTCGCAAAAGTGGAATCAACTCACCGACATTAATAAAAATATCTATGAAAATGTAGGTACCTGCAACACTGAAAGAAGGTTTGTAAATACCACAGACGGTAAAAAAATGTTGGTTTGGGTAGTATATCCACCAAATTTTGATAAAAACAAAAAGTACCCAACCTTATTGTATTGCCAAGGAGGACCACAATCGGCATTGACACAGTTTTACTCTTACCGCTGGAATCTCCATCTTATGGCCAATCAAGGTTATATCATAGTTGCTCCCAATAGAAGAGGTATGCCTGGTCATGGTCTAGAATGGAATAGACAAATTAGCAATGATTGGGGTGGTCAAAACATCAGAGATTACTTGTCAGCGATAGATGATATAGCCAAAGAACCATTTGTGGATAAAGCCAAACTAGGAGCTGTAGGTGCTTCTTATGGTGGTTTTTCTGTTTTTTATTTGGCAGGTGTTCATGATAAGAGATTCAAATCATTTATAGCTCATGATGGAATTTTCAATACCCAAAGTATGTATGGCACCACTGAAGAAATGTTTTTCGTAAATTATGATTTGGGAGGACCATATTGGGAAGATAAATATAAAAAGTCTTACACCGATTTTAATCCTGCGTCTTTAGTCGCCAAATGGGATACACCAATCTATATCATACAAGGTGGCAAAGACTATCGTGTACCAGAAGGTCAAAGTCAGGAAGCGTTTACAGCAGCACAACTTAGAGGTATCAAGAGTAAATTTTTGTACCTACCTGATGAAAATCATTGGGTCATAAAGCCGCAAAATAGCATACTATGGCAACGTGAATTTTTCAAATGGTTGGATGAGACTTTGAAATAAAGGTCACTAAACCATCATCATACCCTTATTAGTCTTGTTTAACCTCATTTGTGACAGTAGCACGTCAGCAAAATAAAGCAATAAAAATCCGGCCATACTCCATGTGGCATATGTGATGTATGTATCTCCGATTTCGGGTATATATTGTAGATAATTACTTTCGAAAACTTGGTTTTTGGATAGTACAACGATAGATGCAATGGTGACAGAAACGATCATTGCTACGGCTGGAATAGGTAAGATTTGTGTAAAAGAAAGCGCTTTAAATGTTGGTTTTATCTTTTGAGATTGTACAAAGTCAGCCACTTGCAAAGTCAGTGCTTTGTGGAAATCTAAAGATAAGTCAACCTTACTTGTAGCGATCAGTTGCTGATGCATAGTGAAACATTGCTCGTAATCATTTTTGAAGGTTTCGTCGGTTTTTAGCAATCGCTCCACTTCCAAAGTTTCTTCTCGAGTACAGTCGCCGTCTATATATTTCCAGATTAATTCTTCCATCTTTGGTTATTTATATTGATCAAAATATTTTGAAGCATGCAGTGCCATTTCTTTTCTGGCTCTATAAAGCTTGATTTTAATATTACTTTCAGTCAGTCCAGTGATTTTGCACACTTCCTTGATATTCATTTCTTCCAGGTAATACAGACTTACAATCATTTTATCTTCATCATGCAAATGATTGAGTAACGCCTGAATATTATATTTAGTTTCATCATCTTGAAGGTTTTCGTCAGTATATTGGTATGTATGAAGATGAGTTGCCTGATCTATGTCTGTAGTATATTTTATCTTTCTTTTATAGTCTATAGCTGTTCGGTATGCAATGGTATAACACCAAGCTTTTAAGGATCCCTTAGTATCAAAATTGGATAAAGCATGCAGGATTTTCATAATAGCATCTTGAGTGGCTTCTTGGGCTTCGTCTTGATGTGACAGTATTTTGTTGCAAACATGATATATAAATGTCCCGTATTCATCCACAAAAATAGAAATAGCCCTTTGGTCACCCGACAAAAGTCTGTTAACTATTTCGTATTCTTTGTTCTGATGGAAACTCATGCTATTTTATGTACAGCAATATTACGCATCGTTGTGAACTATGGTTACAATTTGTAAAATAATTATTTTTTTGTAACCAAAAATTTGAAAGCTTCGTAATGAGTTTGTAATTATTTTTTTCTAAATTTTTAAATCATCAATAAAATGGCAACAGAAATTATCGGAACCATTCTACTTTTTTCTACTATTATGGTATTTATCGTAAGTTACTTCAAAACACGTCACAACGAACGAATGGCATTAATCAACTCAGGTCGCACAGCCAAAATCTTTGATACCAATGATACCGAATCCAATAAATCCTTAAAGTTTGGATTGTTCTTATTGTCCATAGGTTTGGGACTTTTGACAGGTTTGATCATAGATAATATTTTGGAAACAGAACCAGCTGGAGTATTTGTTAGTATACTTATATTTGGAGGTATTTCGTTGATATTTTACCATATTTATGTGGAAGGTAAAGCTAGAAAATCATCTCACAAAACTGTTGATGATGAAATAGTCTAACGCGGACTATTTCATTCCTTCAAACCTTAATCTATGGTAGCCACCGCCACCACTTAAGCTGTAAAAATATTTTAAAGTATCTCCTGAGAAGATAAAAGATTCTTTTACAATAGGATCGTTTCTTAATGGGTAACAGCCTTTCTCTGAAAAATAGTCAAATTTCCATTCATACTTATCATACAATCTAAGGATGCTGATCCTATCATTATCAAGAGATTGTACCAAAAAATCTCCAGTAAACATGGTGTCTTTGTATGGCACGCAACCAGAGCAATTGGTGTAACCAGCAATATCATGAATGACTCCACTGTATTGTCCTGCGAATTTACAAGATTTACAAGGTTCTACAATTTCAAGAGGATCTTCTTTCCCACAAGATAAAAGTATACTTATTATAACTAAGGTTATTAAATAGGTTTTGAAGTATCTCATATTATTCAATTTTATTTTGCACCTTCAAAGCTAGTTTTGAAATATCCACCACTACCAATTCTAATTCTTTTATTTACAAAGATAATCTAAAAAACGGATTTGGCGAAAATTTTTTACAAGCGTTGACTTACTTGTCTGACCATTACATCTTTCCAAGTTTTGAAAGTGCCTTCCTGAATTTTTTTTCTACTTTCAGTGACGAGCCATAAAAAGAAACTTAGATTTTGTAATGTGGCAAGTTGTGCTGCAAGCAGTTCTTCTACTTTAAACAGATGTCTTAGATAAGCTTTGGTGTGGGTTCTACTGGTGATGGCGGTACTTCCTTCATCTATAGGGCTAAAGTCATCCTGCCATTTGGCGTTTTTGATATTGATGATACCGTTTTGGGTATATAGCAACCCATGTCTTGCATTTCTAGAAGGTAGCACACAATCAAACATATCTATACCAAGAGCGATAGACTCCAGTATATTTTCTGGCAAGCCGACTCCCATTAGGTATCGTGGCTTCTCTGACGGCAAAATACCACAGACCAACTCAGTCATGGCATACATGTCTTCATGTGGTTCGCCTACAGAGAGGCCTCCGATGGCATTCATATCCTGATTTTGTGAAGCTATAAATTCAGCTGATTCTTTGCGCAAATCCGGAAAGGTACTTCCCTGTACGATGGGAGAAAAAGTTTGAGGATAGTCATAGACAGGAACCGTTTCATCCATTCTTTGTATGCATCTTTTGAGCCATCTATGGGTCATGTGCATAGAGTTTTTAGCATATTTGTATTCGCAGGGGTAAGGTGTACATTCGTCAAATGCCATGACGATGTCTGCACCGATGATTCTTTGTATATCCATCACAGATTCTGGGCAGAAAAAATGTTTAGAGCCGTCTATATGTGATTGGAATTTAACTCCTTCTTCGGTGATTTTGCGCATTCCTTTAAGCGAATAAACTTGATATCCTCCAGAATCTGTCAATATCGGTCGGTCCCAGTTAATAAATTTATGCAGACCTCCAGCTTTTTTTAGGACATCAGTACCCGGACGAAGATATAGATGATATGTATTTCCAAGAATGATTTGCGCTTGAATTTGGTCTTTTAATTCTTGTTGGTGTATACCTTTGACAGTGCCTTGAGTACCTACCGGCATAAAAATAGGAGTTTGGATATTTCCGTGCGCTGTGGTAATGACTCCTGCCCTTGCCGATGATTGTGTATCTTTATGTTCTATTTTAAATGTCATATTGTAATTATATATTGAAATTTCTTCGGAAATGCTCCAATATCATAAATTTTTAGATACTAGAAAATTTGATGACGCAATATTTTTCCTAAAGAAAAGAAGGTCTTAATTAGATCTAAATCTTGCCATATCCATTTTTACTAAAACACCGATCATTATCGAGAATGCAATCAGTGATGAGCCTCCTTTACTTAAGAAGGGTAAAGGAATACCAACAACTGGAAGTAATCCCATTGTCATACCTATGTTAAAAGTAAAATGAACTAATAATATACCAGCAATAGAATAGCCATAGTTACGTATAAACTCTAGGTTGGCTCTTTCGGCTATGGTGACACACCTGAATAACAAAATCGTAAATAGGAATATGACTCCCACACTACCTATAAAACCTTGTTCTTCTCCTATAGATGTAAAAATAAAATCGGTCGATTGTTCTGGCACATAATCTAGTTTTGTCATTTCTCCCTGTAAAAAGCCTTTACCTGTGAAGCCTCCTGAGCCAATGGCTAGCTTTGACTGTATAATATTGTATAAAGAACCTCTCGGATCACATTTTTCTGGTCGGAGCCACACATTGATACGCTCTTGTTGATGCGGTTTGAGGATATTTTCAAAAACATAGCTTGATGTAAATGAAAATAAAGTAGCTATCAATAAGACAGGCAATACGAAAGATAATATTTTAAAATTTCGCTTTTTGAGTTGTAAAAATAAATAGAGTATAAATCCTGCCAACGCTGGAAGTAGGACCCAAATTTGCTCTTTTTGATACATGAGAAATAAAATGACACCTAAAATTCCTAAAGAAAAAATGAAGGCTCTTTGAGGTTTTTCCATGTCAAATATAAACACACCTGTGCCCAAATAGAGTAAAAACACCAAAACAAAAAATGGACTGTACATAAGTGAAAGTATGAAAATAGCAGCTGCCCCAATACCTATTAAAAGTATAGCACCTGACATTCCTCTGCGATACAGTAATATGAAAAAAGATAGATAGACCAAAGATGAGCCAAAATCAGGTTGTAATAATATCAACAATGCAGGCCCTAAAAACAACGCTAACGATATAGTAAATACGTTACTATTCGTAATCGTGGATTTGAAAAAACTCAGATAACTGGACACGGCAAGTGCAGTTCCAAATTTGGCCCATTCTGCAGGTTGTATCGAGAAAAACCCAAAAGAAAACCAAGCCTTTGCTCCATTGATGACGGAACCAAATATCAATACCAATATTAATAGTAACACTGTGGTACCATATATAGGAAATGCTAGTGTATTCCAAAACTTCCAGTCGATCGTCAGTACAGCCAAAAAAGTCAATATAGACAATATAACCCACAGAGACTGTGCACCAATAGGTGATGTCACATCGAATATGGCATATGGAACCTTAGGGTCATATAACGTAGAAAATACCATAAACCAGCCGATGATGACCAAACTGAAATACACAGATAGAGTGACCCAGTCAAAGGATTTATCGTTGGAAAGTGATGCTTTTCTTTGCGCCATTTGCTTAATTACTTACTAAAGCTTTTTTGCTGACATTATCATATACGGGTGTTGCTGAAGGAAACGTTTTTTTCAAATCCAATAGGAAGGACATCAACTTATTTTTGTTTTCAAAATAACCGACCCTAACTTGATAATAAGGCGATACGTGTTTCCAATCCATATTCATGCCAGGATGCAATGAGCTGAATTGTGACATCGTGTTTTCCATCTCTCGCCTGTCGTCAGTAGTAATAATCTGTATTCGCCAAGCTTTGATATTTTCGTTAGCTTTTCCGTTGGCTACAAATCTTTCCATCATTCTTTCTACAGATGGAGAAGTATTTATTTTTATATTTTTTTGGCCAGAACTCATCATAGGTAAGATCAGACAGAGCATCAAACTCACTGTACTAATTTGTATATAACGGAGAAAGCCAAAAAAAATATGAAGTATTGTCATGAACTTAAATCAAAATGCAAAATTAAGTAAAATTTACTAAAAATCCTTAATTGAATTCGTTTTTACTACCTTTGTGGCCTTATTTTAATCTATAAGCTTAAGACCACTTCAATATGAGTCATCAGGCAGAATTGCAAAAAAGAAAAACTTTTGGTATCGTAGCCCACCCAGATGCGGGTAAAACCACCTTGACGGAGAAATTATTGCTTTTTGGTGGTGCCATACAGGAAGCTGGAGCTGTCAAGTCAAATAAAATCAAAAAAAGTACCACATCTGACTTTATGGAGATAGAAAAACAGCGAGGTATCTCTGTTGCGACTTCCGTAATGGCGTTTGAATATCGAGACAAGCAAATCAACATCTTGGATACCCCAGGTCACAAAGATTTTGCTGAAGATACCTATCGTACACTCACCGCTGTGGATAGCGCTATCGTAGTGATCGACGTAGCCAAAGGTGTGGAAGAGCAAACTGAGAAGCTTGTAGAAGTTTGCAAAATGCGAAAAACACCCATCATAGTTTTTGTCAATAAGTTAGACCGCGAAGGTAAAGATGGTTTTGATTTGCTTGATGAAGTGGAGACCAAGCTAAAGCTCAAAGTCACACCACTCAGTTGGCCAGTAGGAATGGGCCAAAGATTTAAAGGTGTATATAGTTTATATGAAAAAAACCTTTTGCTATTCAGCCCACACGGTAAGCAAGATGGAGAAGATATATTTAAAATTACCGATCTGAATGATGGCTTACTTGATCAGAAAATAGGCAAGATATCTGCGGATGAGCTCAGAGACGAAATCAATACCATTGTATCGGTGTATCCCGATTTTTCTAGAGAAGACTATCTCAATGGTGATATTTGTCCCGTATTTTTTGGTAGTGCAGTCAATAATTTTGGGGTAAGGGAGCTGTTGGACTGTTTTGTGGATATCGCACCCAATCCGCTGCCACGTGAGACAGAAGAGCGTATCGTCAGACCCGAAGAAAACAAGTTTACGGGCTTTGTATTCAAGATACATGCCAATATGGACCCAAAACATCGTGACAGGATCGCCTTTTTGCGTATCTGTTCTGGTGTTTTTGAGCGAAATACCAATTATTTTCATGTACGCCAAGGCAAAAACATGAAATTTCCAAATCCTACAGCTTTCATGGCATCTAAAAAATCGGTTATTGACGAGGCTTATCCAGGAGATATCGTAGGTCTATACGATTCAGGTAATTTTAAAATTGGAGATTCGCTTTCTGAAGGCGAAGTATTGCATTTCAAAGGTATCCCAAGTTTCTCTCCTGAGCAATTCAGATTTGTCAATAATACCGATCCTATGAAAACCAAACAACTCAATAAGGGATTAGATCAACTCATGGACGAAGGCGTTGCACAGCTATTTACCAAAGAAGATAATGGTAGGAAAATCATAGGTACCGTGGGAGCCCTACAGTTTGATGTTATCCAATATAGGCTCAAACATGAATACGGTGCCTCATGTGATTATGAACCCATTCATCTACACAAAGCCTGTTGGATTAGTTGCAAGGACCCCATAGCACTCAAAGAGTTCATCTCGAGAAGGAAAAAAGATCTCGCCAAAGACACAGATGGAAAACTGGTTTTTCTAGCAGAGTCCGCATGGACGCTTAAGATGGCCCAGGACAATCACCCTGAAGTGGAGTTTCATTATACTAGTGAGTTTTAGGAAGGCATTTTTGGGTTATTAGACTTTACTTTGCAAATTCGACCTTTTTGAAAAACCATTGAAGTTAGATTTGCAATGAATACCATTTACATTTTCCTTAAGGACTGATCTCGACTTTAGAAAGCTTGCTTATTTTTCTGTCGGAAGAGTTACTTAATAATTGTTATGAAGATTTGTTTTTTAGAGAATAAATCCACTTGTCCAACTTATTTTTTTGGTAATCATTAAAGTTTTAAATCCTACTATATCTTCCTACATTTTTCTTTAAACCAAACTTTTACATCTCCTTTGAGTAGCGGCGAGATTTGTTTGTACACTTTTTTGTGGTAATCATTGATCCATTGGATTTCTCCCTTGGAGAGTCGGCTTTTGTCAATCAAAGCATGATCGAATGGATATAGCGTTACGGTTTCGAATTCTAAAAAACCGGGTGTTGCTGATGGAACACATAGTATCAGATTTTCTATACGCATACCAAAGGCTCCTTCTTTGTAAAAACCCGGTTCATTACTAGATAGCATTCCTGGTAGATGGACAGTCTTTCCTCTTTCTGCTATGTTGGGAGCAAAACCTTGTGGTGGTTCATGCACATTCATAAAAAAACCTACTCCATGACCTGTTCCATGACCATAGTTCATACCTTCTGCCCATAAGAACTGACGAGCAAAAGTATCTAATTGAACGCCCATAGTTCCTTCAGGAAATTTTGACCTAGACAAGGCCACCATGCCTTGCAAAATGACCGTATATGCTTTTTTCTCTTCTTCTGAAGGAGTGCTGAGTGCAAAAGTTCTGGTAATATCTGTGGTACCATCACAATATTGGCCACCACTATCTACCAGCAAAATACCTTCAGGCAATATGGTTTTGCACGTTTCTGGCTCAGGATGATAGTGTATGATGGCACCATTTTCACGATATCCTACTATAGCACCAAAACTTTCGTTGTGATAATATTTTTGTTGGCTTCTGTTGGCTATTAACTGGTTTGCTACATCAGTTTCCTTTACTTTTTCTTTATTTTGGAGTGCATTTTCCAACCAATAAAAAGTGTGTGCTAGCGCAGCACCATCTTTTTTCATCACATTTCTGATATGGCCGCATTCGATTTCGTTTTTGATAGCCTTGAGTCCTTTGGGTATCGATATGCCGGTGATGGTTTTGGCATTGATAGCCTCATACAGATTGGCGCTGCAAAGATTGGGGTCTGTAAGGATGGACTTTCCACTTTCTAATTGATTGAGAAAACCTATGATGTCTTCGTAATGATGAATTGTGACGCGATTTGTTTTTAAGGCTTCTGACGCAGCTTTGGAAAGTTTACCAGGATGAATAAAGAGATGGGCATCATTTTTTGCAATCACTGCATAAGCTATGGCTACCGGATTGTAGTCTACATCTTTGCCCCTAATGTTGAACGTCCAGCATAGATCGTCCAATGCAGTAATCAAATGGTAGTCTGCACCAGAATTTTGCATGTCTATCCTGATCAAGGAAAGTTTTTGGTCTATCGACTTTCCTGCATATTTGGTTTCATGGAGTGTGACAGTTTCCATAGATAATGCAGGTCTGTCAGCCCAGGCTTGTGATACCAAGTCTAATCTATGTAAAAGATTCAAATTGGATGCTGATAAAGTAGATTTCATACCATCCATTGCACTTTTTGAAAACATCAGGCCGTTGATAGCTACTATTGATCCTGAGGGAAGTTCATCCACTAAAAAATCTATCCATGGCGCTGAAAACTGATTAATCATTTTATGCAGTACAAACGATGTTCCTTTTAGTTCCATCTCACCTTGGATAAAGTATCGGGAGTCAGTCCACAATCCTGCATGCTTTTGGGTAATAGCTACCGTACCTGCTGATCCTGTAAATCCTGACACCCATGCTCTTTCTTGCCAGTGAGCGGCGACATACTCACTTTGATGCGGATCGCTTGATGGGATGATGATAGCGTCCACTTTATTTTCAGCCATGATGGTTCTTAAGCTTTTGAGTTTATCAGCTATATTCATTTTATATTATTTATATTTGATATTTGTAAATAGATGACTAATTAATTGAATAAATATTACAAAAATATTTAATATATATAAAACATTTTGTACTTTTGTCCCGTAAACATACGATGTAATATTAACAGAGCAAAAGAAACTCTTTACTTTTTTCTTTTGTTATCTTTGTAATGTAGTATTTTATGTAGTTCGAATTTTGGACCAAGGTAAAAGTAGAGTAAGATGTTAAAACAAAGTCTGAGTCAAAAAATGTTGCAAAAGCTGTCTCCTCAACAGATACAGCTTATGAAGTTGTTGCAAATTCCCACAGCAAGTCTAGAGGAGAGAATTCAGGAAGAACTCGAATCCAATCCTGCTTTGGATGAAGGAGATGACTACGATGATGTTTTTGATTTGGATGGATTTAACGATTCACAAGAAAAAGAGTCTGAAAGCGATAAAAATGAACCTGAATTTGAGTTTGATGATTATCTAAACGAATATTTGGATGATGATCCGTCCAACTACAAGATGAAGGGCGAAGATTTTATCAATGAGGAAGAAAGAAGCATGCCAGTACCTGTGGAAAATACATTTCACGAAAGTCTGGAAAGACAAATGGGTATGCTTGATCTTGATGAAAAGGAAGAAGTCATCGTGAGCCAAATTATAGGATCAATAGATGAGGATGGCTACCTCAGACGTGAACCCAATTCTATTGTAGATGATTTGCTATTTGCGCATAATATAGATACAACGGTAAAAGAAGTCAATGGATTTATTAAGATAGTCCAAAAGTTTGAGCCAGCAGGTATATGTGCCAGAACACTACAAGAATGTTTGATTTTGCAATTAGAAGATAAAATCGAAAAAGATAGCAAACACCATGTAGAAGAAAGAAAAACTGCACTAAAGATCTTGAACGACTTTTTTGATGAGTTTACTAAGAAGCATTACATTCGGATGAAAAAAATGCTAAACCTTTCTGACTCTGAACTTAAAGAAGCGATAGATGAGATCCTAAAACTAAATCCGAAGCCGGCAAGCACGGTCGAAGGAAATAGTATGAGTCATAACTATATTATACCAGACTTTATCATCTACAATAGAGATGGAGAGCTAGATTTACAGCTTAATAGTAAAAATGCGCCTGATCTACGTATTAACGATCAGTATATGGATATGCTCAAAGGATATAGAGAGACTATCACAGGGCGTAGGGCTACAAGAACGGAAAAAGAAGCAGTACTATTTATAAAGCAAAAAATTGATTCGGCTAAGTGGTTTATAGACGCCATCAAACAGCGACAAGATACCCTTTATAGGACGATGTATGCTATCATGCAATATCAGTACGAATACTTCACCACTGGTGATGAAAGAAGAATAAAACCCATGATCTTGAAAGATTTGGCAGAGGTTACAGGTTTGGATATATCTACGGTAAGTCGTGTGGCCAATAGCAAATTTGTCCAAACTGAATTTGGTACCAAAAAACTAAAAGATTTCTTTTCCGAGTCTATGCAAGCTCAAGACGGTAGTGAAGTTTCTACGCTAGAAGTCAAGACCATACTCAATGACGAAGTCAGTCGAGAAGACAAGACCAAACCATTATCTGATGAACGTCTGATGGAAATACTCTCAGAACGTGGGTACAATATAGCTAGGCGGACCATAGCCAAATACAGAGAGCAGCTCAATATTCCTGTAGCTAGACTTCGAAAAGAGTTACGCTAAGGCTAAAATTAGTTCATTATTTCTCTGAGTTACGTGGATAAAGTACAAACGCAAGCCAAAAGTGATCAAAAGTGTTATTTTATTGTAAAAATAGCTTTTAATATTTTTCTATTTTAAATAATTAGTATTACCTTTGCGTTCCTTTTTAAAAACAGGTTAAATAAAATATTTTTATGCTTATAATTAATATCAAAGACGACGAATCAATTGACAGAGCCCTGAAGAGATACAAAAGAAAATTTCAGTCAGTTGGTTTAGTTAAAGAACTTAGAAACAGAAAGCACTTTGTAAAGCCTTCTGTAGTGAGAAGAAATGAAATACTTTCAGCTTCTTACAGACAAGAAAAATACGGCAACCAAAACGATTAATTAAGTTTTAGGATATATCAAAATACAGGGCAGCTCAAATGAGTGAGCCCTTATTTTGTTTAATAGAAAACTAAATTGTGTTGTAAGAAATTTCTATTGTTTTACAATCTTAAAACAAAATGAACTACCATTTATAAACATCGTAAGGATATAAATACCTGAATTTAATGATGTCATATTGATCTGCGTTGTATTAGAGTTCAATTCTGAAAGTTTATGTCCACATACATCAGAAATATATCTATATTCAAATCCTAATGTAGTATTGATATTGATAATATCATTTGTCGGATTTGGATAGATTAGTATTTCTGTGTCTAGTAGTGACTCGATATTATTTTGTTTTTCTACAAAGGCTATAACTTTTTGTGTTTCGGAGTCACAATACAGTAGATCTGAAGATACTTCCCAATCATAAAAATACAGATAAACAGATGCTCCAAAAGACGAAGAAAGAATACTGCAAACGCCTGTGACTGTGTAAGGATATGAAACATTGCCTGAAGTACGAACAAATCTTGGCGATCTGTATCCCAAGTTTTGGAGGTTGATGCTTTCATCAGTGCCTATGGTGTAGTTTCCGGGAGCTAAACTAGCATTAAGCAAAATACTATTTAGTCCTTCAACACAATTAATGTCTTTTTCAAAAACGATCTCATCATTTAGCGTATTTTTGATAATAATACGCCTTATACCAGATTGATCTGTGTTTACCTTAAATGAGTTCAGAATGATGTGTTGGTTTACCTCAAAAAATAGAGATCCAGAAGCTGTATTTGTATGGTAAAGATTGGCAGTTGGAAAAGTTTTTAAACCTAAGGGATTGTTAGTGCTATCAATAAGCTTGGTGATTTTTGCCCAAAAAGTTGTAGTTGAATCCAGTGATTGTGTAATTAGAGTGTCGCCTTTAAATATAGGATTTGACAGATCTGATTCATGATACCATTGTGTGTCAGTATCATTTGATACTAATACCGCACTTTTATTTCGAGCAATAGTATCACTTTGAGTTTGAATACTTATTGCGGGATTTATTCGAACATACACACTGTCTTGCACAACCTGATTACAATAATCAATAGCTTTTAATGTCACCCATCCAGTTTCCGTTACATTAAACGATGGTAATTCTGATCCATCTTGCCATAGATATATTGAAGCTCTTTTGGCAAGGATTTCATATGATTGTCCATGACAAACCATAATCTCATCTTTTTCTTCAATAAGATCGATATTTGCGGGAAAACACCCTGAAACTACAGGGATTGGTTTACTCACAGTAACACATCCTTCAGTATTTGTCATTGAAATGTGGTACAAACCGATATTTAATTCGACATTTTGGGTCGTCAAGCCATTGCTCCAGGTGTAAGATTTATAACCATTTGGTGCATTTACCAAAACTGGTTTATTTTTATAAATAACAGGATCCTCAACTATATCGATTTGTTTAGTCATGCATTTTCCTTCCTGAGCGCGATATGTGGTATTGTGGTCTAGATTATAATATTTGTCCACTATACCAGATGGCCATCTGATGATCAGACTATCTGCCTTTGTAGCATCCCCGATACCAAAAGTTTGTGTAAGACTATTGAAGATCCCGTAGCTCTCGCCACCCTTTACAATTCTGACTTGTCTATTCTTATTACTGTATAAACTGAGATGTGCCCCGATAGCGGCTCTGTTGGAAGTAGAACCTACCAAACTTATTTTAAGGTAATGATTTTTAGAGCCATTATTTAGCCAAACTTGATCGTCTACTTGTCCTACTTCGTTGATGGGATCTCCGAGATGAGCAAATATATCAGTAAATCCATCATCATTGTAGTCTCCAACTGAAAAAGAGCGAACTTGTGCTGGTCCAATGATATTTCTAATGATTTCGAAATTCATCTGTCCCTTATTATGTAATAAGATAGCGCCTTCCACACCTGCCAAAAGTATATCTAACCATCCATCATTATCAAAATCAACAGTCACGGCCTGAAAACTAAACGACGAAAACTGTGATGGGAAACTTTTAGGTACAAACCTGCTATTATCTATATTTTCCATGAGTTCATGTGCACTATAGTGATTGACCACCAATGCATCTTGATCACCATCGTTGTTATAGTCTCCGATAACAGTCACCCAGGATTGAGCACCACTGTTGAGATTTAATGCTGCACCACTTTCAGTAAATGTACCATTTCCATTATTAATATAGACACGATTTATTCTTCTCATGTCTTTAGGATCTTCCACGCCTGCCCTGCATTTGGACAATATCAAGTCGGGTAAGTGATCACCGTTAATATCAACCCATTCTGAGCCATAATTGCCACTTCCGTCAGTATTATCATTTAGCATAAAGTTGATCACTTGTGTTTCTTTGATGTTTCCAGTCTTATCATTAAGATAAATTTTGTTAGGACCATCATCATCACAAACAAAATAATCAAGCCAACCATCGTTATTAATATCCACGGTATTGGAACCTTGAGCATAAATATTGGTGAAAAAAGATTTTTTTTGTGGTGCCCCTCTTTGCAATTCCACTATGCTACCCTGATTAAATTCTCCCGCAGTGATAAATTCCAAACTGCCATCGTTATCCAAATCGCCGGCAGTAAGTGTCCATTCCCTTAAAGATGTTGTCCTTATATTGTCTTTTGGTGTTAACTCAAAGCTTTGACCAGAACTAATCAGTGTTTTTAATGTATTGCCCCGATCCAAAATTATAATGTCATCTACTAAGTCACCATTGATATCTGTAGAAGCTCCAGGCATGACACTTCGGGTTGGGAAGTTGGATTTGTAGGTTCTGGTTTTATTTGTAAAGCTTACCTGAGCACTCAAGTCAGCAAACCACAACGATAAAATACATATAAAGTAAACTGAATATTTTTGTTTCATATGTAAAAATCTGATTTAATGGCAAATATACATCACATGTATTTAATTGTTTTATTTTTGTTTAAATTTATTTAGACAAGAATAATTTTAGCCATACAGTATTTATGATCTTTCACAAAGATATTCTTTAGAACTCTGTTCTATTTAAAGCTTTGTTTTAGGTTAGGTTTTAGCTCATTTTTATACATTTTTAATGCATGCGATCACCTCTCAAAGATCTTTTTTTCATGATTTCTGACTCAAAATCAAGCATTTGTTGCCATCTCGCTTTAACCTTTTCTTCAGGCGCGTATAGTTTGGCAAGATCCAAAAAGGTACGATAATGTCCTGCTTCCGAAACCATAAATTCATGATAAAATTCTTTTAGTTTTTCGTCATTGATGTGTAGAGAGAGCAGTCTGAATCTTTCACAACTTCTGGCTTCTATCATCGCTGATATCAATAACTTATCTGTAAGCCTGTCTTCTTCATTTCCACCCTTTCGTTGAAATTTCATCAATTCAGTCACATAGTCATCAGATCTATTAGGTCCAAACTCAAATCCTCTTGTTTTCAATTCTTTCAAAACTTTTCTGAAATGGCCCCATTCTTCTGCCACTATTGGGGTGACTTCCTCGAGGATTTCCTTTTTATGGGGATATTTTACAATGAGAGAAATACAAGTTGATGCTGCTTTTTGTTCGCAGTAAGCGTGGTCTATAAGTATTTCAT
>Ga0075154_10000832_pt1 | contig 24053 bp, 26 predicted proteins | sample JI71714BDNA_FD_70965 | JGI IMG/M metagenome (GOLD analysis project Ga0075154, IMG submission 70965) | Wastewater effluent complex algal communities from Wisconsin, to seasonally profile nutrient transformation and Carbon sequestration -... | ecosystem: Engineered > WWTP > Effluent > Algae...
TTTGATACCGAGATTGTCGAGGCGCTGGATGCGCCGGGGGGGCGGGCTTATGTGCGCCGCGCGGATGGTTTCGTGTTTGACATGGGGCCGACGGTGTTGACGGTGCCGCATTTCATCGAGGAGCTGTTCAGCCTGGAGCAGGACCATGCGATGTTGGGCGAGCCGGATTTTCCCACCCATGTGTTGGATGAGAATAGCCGCATCCGCGAGGGCATTTCGGGCGGGCCGAACACCAGCAAATATCTGGAAGTGATGCCGATTTTGCCATTTTATCGCATCTATTTCGATGATGGCACCTATTTTGATTATGATGGCGATCCGGTGAGCACGCGGGAGCAGATCAAGCGGTTGGCGCCGGAGGATCTGGAAGGTTATGAGGCGTTTCACGAGCAGGCCCGCGCCATTTTCCAGCGCGGCTTCTTGCAGCTGGGCTACACCTATTTCGGCAGCCTGGGATCGATGCTGGGGGTGGTGCCCGATCTGTTGAAGCTGGGCGCGGTGCAGCCGTTGTTCAGCCTGATCAGCAAATATTTCAAATCCGACAAGATGCGCCAGGTGTTCAGCTTTGAACCGTTGCTGGTGGGCGGCAACCCGATGAAGGTGCCGGCGATTTATGCGATGATCCATTTTGTCGAGAAGACCTGGGGCATTCATTTCGCCAAGGGCGGCACCGGCGCGCTGGTGCAGGCAATGATCACCAAGTTCGAGGAGATGGGCGGCCGGCTGCGGGTGAATGCGCCGGTTGAGCAGATTCTGGTGGAAAAGCGCGTTGCCAAGGGCGTGCGGCTGGTGGGCGGCGAGGAGATTGCCGCCGATGTTGTGGTGTCGAACGCGGATTATGCCACCACCTACATGAAGCTGGTGGACAAGGCGCATCGCCGCATCAACCGCGACGCGCTGGTGAAGTTCCGCAAGCAATCCATGTCGTTGATGGTGATTTATTTCGGTTATGAGCGCCGCGACAATGATCCCGATCTGCGCCACCACAATATCATCCTTGGGCCCCGCTATGAGGCGTTGCTGGACGAGATTTTCGAGAAGAAGGTGATGAGCCCGGATTTCTCGCAATATCTGCATATCCCGACGCTGACCGATCCCAGCCTGGCGCCACCCGGCCATCATGCGGCCTATACGTTGATCCCGGTGCCCAACAATGCCAGCGGGCTGGATTGGGACGTGGAAGGGCCAAAGCTGTGTGACCGGGTGCTGCGCTTCCTGGAAGAGCGGGGCTATATCCCCGATCTGGCGGCGCGGTTGAAGCACAAGAGCTTCATCACGCCGGATTATTTTGCCGAGACGCTGGGATCCTATCTGGGCAATGGCTTTGGCGTGGAGCCGGTGTTGACGCAGACCGCCTTCTTCCGCCCGCACAACAAATCGGAAGATGTGCACAATCTCTATCTGGTGGGCCAGGGCACGCAGCCGGGCGGCGGCACGCCTTCGGTGATGATGTCGGCCAAGATGACAGCGCGGGAGATTGCGCGCGATCTGGGCGTGGCCGAGCATATCGTCAACGGTGTGCCGCGGGAGCGCCAGGCGGCGGCCTGAACGGCGGCGCCGCCTGTCCCCGTCTCAGCGGGAAGCGCGCGGCGCGGCGTTTGCCGACTTGCGCCTTTGCCTCCGGTACAGGGCCGGGGCAAAGACATGATCATAAGCAGCCTCGGCAATCTGCCTGATCCCGGGCAAACCCACGATCCGTGCCAGCACGCGATATTTCGGCATTTGGGCCCACAGGGCCAGAAACGCCGGAATTCCGGACAATAGCACGCCATCGTGCAGCACGTAGAGGCGGCGCGCGGCTGCGTCTTGATCCAAACCCCAATCACCCAACGCGTCGGTGTTCAGATCATCGAAGCGGATCGGCAGGCCGGCCTTGCCGGAGTAGCGCTTGTAATGCGCGATCTCGGCGCTGCAGACCGGGCAATTGCTGTTGTACAGCACAGCTGTTGGCGCGATTTCATCCATGCCACGCGCATTAACGCCCCCCGCAGTCTTGGCCATCACGCACCTCGCCGCAGGGAAAAATGGCAGCACCATTCAGCGCCAATGCCGCTTTTTCGTGCCGACCCAATGGCGTGCCCTTCGGCTGCGACCGCCCTGCCCTTGCATCGTGCCGGCTTATCCCGCACGGGGCGGGCATGACCTTGTTTTATCTGATCCTCGCGCTGGCGCTGGCGGTGGGGCTGAACCATCCGGCCTGGGCGTGGCGGGTGGCGGCGCAGCTTGGGGCGGCGGCGGCACTGGCGATGATGGGCTGGTCAATCTGGTTGGCCAATGGCGATGGCACGTTCGCGGCGCGGCCCGGCGATGATCTGCGGCCGCTGTTGCTGAACATCATGGCGGTGGTGGCGCTGGGGGTGATTGGCCTGTTGCTGGCGTTGCTGCCGGCGCAGCGGCGGCGCGGTGTGGAAGCGGTGCCAATGTGGAACCGGCGCCTGGCGTGGGGGCAGATCGGCCGGCTGCTGCATTGGGCCAGCGCGGTGTTGATGCTGGCGGCGTTGCCGATGGGGATGTTTGTGTCGGTGCTGGTGCCATCGCCGGAGCGGGCGGAGTTTGCGGGCGCGCACAGCGGCATTGGCGTGGCGGTGCTGGGGCTGTTGCTGCTCAGGGTGCTGGCGCAGGCCGCATCGCCCGGGCCGGCGAGCCCGAATGGCGCGGCCTGGTTGAACAAGCTGGCGCTGTATCTGTTGTTGCTGGCGCTGCCGCTGTCAGGGCTGGCGCTGGCGGCCGGCATTGGCGTGCCGGTGCTGGGGCTGGATTTGCCGATGACGCTGGCGGCGGTGCCGGCACGGGGGGCGCATCAGGCACTGTCGGCCCTGTTTGTGCTGGCCTTTGCCGCCCATGCCGGGGCGGTGGTGTGGCATCATTTCGTGCTGCGCGATCGGCAGCTGGTGCGGCGGATGTTGCGATAGAACAAACGGCGCACATGGTGCATAGAAGACGCCATGGCCATCCAGATTCGCACCAATCTTGCCGAAACGGAGCTGACCGAGTTCACCCCCCACCGCCCGGCGCGGCCGGAGAAATCGGAAGGTGGCCGGCCGTTCGTGTTGCGCACCGAATATACGCCGGCCGGCGACCAGCCGGCGGCCATTGCCGAACTGGTCGCCGAGGCCAACGCCGGCAATCGCGATCAGGTGCTGTTGGGCGTGACCGGTTCGGGGAAGACCTTCACCATGGCAAAAGTGATCGAGGCGGTGCAGCGCCCGGCGCTGATCCTGGCGCCCAACAAGATTTTGGCAGCGCAATTATACGGCGAATTCAAAAGCTTCTTCCCCGACAATGCGGTGGAATATTTCGTATCCTATTACGATTATTACCAGCCCGAAGCCTATGTGGCGCGCACCGATACCTATATCGAAAAGGAATCGAGCGTGAACGAGGCCATCGACCGGATGCGCCACAGCGCCACCCGCGCCCTTTTGGAGCGGGATGACGTGATCATCGTCGCATCGGTGTCATGCCTCTATGGCATTGGTTCGGTCGAGACCTATTCGGCGATGACCTTTGCGCTGAAAAAGGGCGGATCGGCCGATTTGAAGGAGGTCGTGCGCAAGCTGGTGGCCATGCAGTACAAGCGTGGCGACCTGAGTTTCGCGCGGGGCAATTTCCGGGTGCGCGGGGACAGTCTGGAGATTTTCCCGTCGCATTACGAGGATTCGGCCTGGCGGATCAGCTTTTTTGGCGACGAGATCGAGGCGATTTCGGAATTTGATCCGCTGACCGGCGAGACGGTGGCCAAGCTGGACCACATCAAGATTTACGCCAACAGCCATTATGTGACGCCGGGCCCGACGCTGAAACAGGCGGCTGAGGCCATCAGGTTCGAGATGACCGAGCGGTTGAAGGAACTGAACGCCGAAGGCAAGTTGCTGGAGGCACAGCGGCTGGAGCAGCGCACCAATTTTGATCTGGAAATGATCGCCGCCACCGGCAGTTGTGCGGGGATCGAAAATTACAGCCGCTTTCTGACCGGACGGCTGCCCGGTGAGCCGCCACCGACGCTGTTTGAATATCTGCCGGAAAACGCCCTGCTGTTCATCGATGAAAGCCATGTGACGGTGCCGCAGATCGGCGCCATGGCCAAGGGCGACCATCGCCGCAAGGTGACGCTGGCCGAATATGGGTTCCGCCTGCCGAGCTGCATCGACAATCGGCCGCTGCGCTTTGCCGAGTGGGAAGCGATGCGACCGCAGACCTTGTTCGTGTCGGCCACGCCCGGCCCGTGGGAGATGGAGAAAACCGGCGGCGTGTTTGTGGAGCAGGTGATCCGCCCGACCGGGCTGATTGATCCGCCGGTTCACATCCGCCCGGTGGAGGATCAGGTGGAAGACCTGATCCAGGAGGCGAAGAAAACCGCCGCGCAAGGCTATCGCACACTGGTCACAACGCTGACCAAGCGCATGGCCGAGGATCTGACCGAGTTTCTGCACGAGGCCGGCCTACGGGTGCGATACATGCACAGCGACGTGGAAACGCTGGAGCGCATCGAGTTGATCCGCGATCTCAGGCTCGGCGTGTATGATGTGCTGGTGGGCATCAACCTGCTGCGCGAGGGGCTGGACATCCCGGAATGCGGGCTGGTGGCGATATTGGATGCGGACAAGGAAGGGTTTCTGCGCTCTGAGACCAGCCTGATTCAGACGATCGGGCGGGCGGCGCGCAATGTGGAAGGCCGGGTGATCCTCTATGCCGATCGCATCACCGGCAGCATGGAGCGCGCCATGGCCGAAACCGACCGGCGGCGGGCCAAGCAGACCGAATATAATATCGCGCATGGCATCACGCCCACCACCATCAAGCGCAACATCGGCGATGTGCTGTCAGACGTGTCGATGAAGGATGGCCTGGTGGTGGACACCGGCGATGACGAGACCAAGCATCTCGTTGGCCACAATCTGAAAGCCTATATCGCCGATCTGGAAGAGCAGATGAAGAAGGCGGCTGCGGACCTGGAGTTCGAGACGGCCGCCGCCATTCGCGACCAGATCAGGCGGCTGGAAATGGACGAACTGGGCGTGCCGGCCGGTGCCCAGACCGCGCCGGTGAAGGGGCGGGCAACGGGCGGTGCTGCGGGGACGCGGACGACGCGTTTCTCAAAGATGCAGAAGAAGGGGTTCAGCGGGAAACGGCGCGGCGCGGGGCGGTAGTCTCTGTTTTGCTCGATGCCTGTGGATATCAGGGACAAGTGCGCTCGAGGCTACAATAGGTCTCCAGAAACGAATCGCTTTGCATTATTGCTCCACGTGACAAGTTGGAGCCAATGAATGATACGCAGTTTCGCCGACAAGGAGACAGAGGCCCTTCTTGCCGGCCTGCGCATCCGCACTTTCCCGCCCGATGTTGCCCGCACGGCGCAGCGCAAGTTGATCTTGCTGACCAAGGCCAAGACTCTCGATGACCTGCGCAATCCACCGGGCAATCGCCTCAAACCCTTGCAGGGTGGTCGCGCCGGCACATATAGCATTCGCATCAATGACCAGTGGCGTGTTACATTCCGCTGGGTTGATGGAGCAGCCGAAGATGTGCGCGTCGAGGATTATCATTGAGGCGGAGGCCCTGCCCCCGGTGCATCCGGGCGAATTTCTGCGCGAGGAATTCGGCATTGGCTCCCTGCTGAACTTGGCCGATGTGGCCGGGGCAACCGGCATCGACCCTTCACAACTGGCAGGCATTGTGGCCGAGCAGGCCGATGTCGATGCCGCCACCGATCTGCGGCTGGCGCGCTATTTCAGCGTGTCCGAAGGCCTCTTCCTTGGTCTTCAGCATCAATTTGAACTGGATTGCGCCCGCCGGGCCGCTGGCCCGGCGCTGGATGCCATCACGCCGCTGCAAACGGCGGCGGAGTGATCAGGCCACGACCGTAGGCGCGGTGCGGCGGCGCAGCGTGGCGCCGGTCAGGCCGAAGCCGGCCAGCAGCAGCAACCAGGTGTCTGGTTCGGGAACAGCGCCGGCAAAACCGCTGCTGCCAAAATCGCTGCGGCCCGACAGATGATCATTGCTGGCGCAATCGTTGGAGATCGTGTTGCCGTCCATGGTCACGGCGCCCACCAGGGCAATGGCGCGGCCGCACAGGATGCGCGATCCGGTGTTCAGCGTCACGCTCTGATCGGCAATGATGTTGCCGGCAAAATCGGTGGCGGTGCCCAGCGTGGCGGAGCTGCCAACCAGCCAGAAGATGCTGCTGCGGGATGTGCCGCCCAGCACATTGACGGCCGAGCCCGACGCTGTGGTGAGCGTGGACCCGATCTGGAACACATATTGCCCGCCGGGATTGGCCGCAAAATTCAGCGTGAGCGCGCCGGTCAACTGGGCTGACGTGTCGAACCTGTACACGCCGGGGTTGAGCGAGAGCCCGCCAAGATCGGTTCCAGTGAGGTTGAATGTGGGGGCCAGATTGCCCAGCGTGACAAAGCCGGTGCTGGCATCGCTGCGCGCCAGGCTGGCCACGCCATCGGCGGCGTGGACGGTGCCATTCAGGGTGATCGATCCCAGGCCGGTGATTGCCGCTCCGGGCGAAACACCAAGATCGCCGGTGATGGTTGTTGATCCGGTGTTGGTTACCGTGCTGCCGCCCAATATGGCAAATTCACTGGCGCTGCCCAAAGGCGAGGCTGCGAGGGCCGGGCCAGTAACGGACAATATCAGCGACGCGATGGCGATATTTATCGGCAGAGTCCTGCCGGAAGAATTGCACATGATATTCATGGTCATATCTCCTGCTGGCCCGGATATTGGGCTGGTCTCCCAAGTTGGGAAACCATAGAGCAGGGTCAGGCTGAACCTTACCATGAATTTCGAAAGCTTCGGATTCTACTCATGCGGGATTGGTGCCCGCTGCGATCGGCGCTGACCAGGGCGCAATGGCGCTGGCAATAGCAGGGGCTTGGCGGGAAACGGCGCGGCGCGGGGCGTGAAAGCCGCGCGCCGCCTGTCGGCTGCCACCAAATCAGGTCAGATGCGCGCGGCCTTGATCCGGCGGCGCCGCATGGTGGCACCGGTGAGGCCGAAGCCGGCGATCAGCATGGCCCAGCTGGACGGTTCGGGCACGGCGCCGAAGGCGAGCAGATCCTGGCTGCCGCCGGACTGGCCCAAACGGCCATTCTGCAGAACCACCAACCCCTTGGCCATGGGCCCGGTGCCATCGATTGCGTTCAACATGGTGGTGGCCAAACTTATGGCCGTTGTCGCACCGACGCTGTTGCGGACAAAGAAATCACCATTGCCAATGGAGCGATCGCCGATGATCAGCTGGTTGGCGGGGCTTTCCATGACAATCTCCCAGATTGCCAGTTGGAGGGCGCTGTTGGTCAGCGCTGTCATCGCGGACAATCCGCCGATGGGCAGGTTGCGGCCGAACAATTCGCGGATCTGATTGGCCTTGGCATCGCCGATGCCGCCCAGGCCGCTGGCCGCGCGCGACAATTGCACGACATCATAATCCACCCCGGTGCCGACCGGCACGGATTCAAGCGGCTCGATACAGAAGGCGACAAATTCACCCAGCGAGGTGCCGCCGAGCAGCGTGTAGGGATAGGTGCTGCTGGCGATGGTCGCATTCATGCGCGCGGCGATCACGCCGGATTGGCTGATGGTCACCGTGCCGGTTCCGCTGGGGGCCGGACGCCGGGCGGTCCACGATACGGCCCGTGTGCTGTCAAAGCTGTTGACGGTGGCATCGATGGCATAAGTGGCCGCGGCAGGGGCAGTGCCCGCCATGATCGCCATTGCCACTGCCATTTTGATCGCACGCATGAACGCCACCCCACAACCGGCCGGACATTCACCGCCCAACTTCAATACTTACGCAATTGCTTAATTTTATGTAAACGTCAAGCGGCTTCGCTGCCGCGATCAGATGGCACAACCGATTCCGGCGCGGATGAATTCCAGCACCAGGCCCGGGTCCTTTTCATCGGTCAGCTTGGCGGCGATTTCGCGGATGCTCATGCGTTGCAGCCGTTCGGCGCGGATGCCGCTCAATTCCTGCAGCCGGCGCAACTGGCCAATGGAAAGCCGCTGACCGAGGCGTTCGCCCATGCATTGGGCCTGGCGCTGTGGCACGCCCAGTTCGGCCAGATTGCTGGTGATGCGCTGCGCCGGGGTGGCACAGGCGGTGAGCAGCAGCGGCAGGGCAAGGATTGGCAACAGGGCAGCGCGGGCAGTCACTTTTCTGATTCCTTAAAAGGGGGTGCGGCAAGTCCTCTAATGCATATCCGCCGCTGGCTGGCTATAGGATGAACCCATGCTTGATTATCTGGCCTCGCTGTCCGCCCTTTATCCCGCGCTTGCCGATGTGAATTGGTGGCAGGGCATCATCATCGCCCTGCTGGTGGTGGGAATCATGGAGGTGGTGGCCATTGTTTCCCACAAATATGTGATGCACGGGTTTTTGTGGAGCCTGCACAAGAGCCATCATGAACCGCGCACCGGCACGTTCGAAAAGAATGACTGGTTTGGTGTGGCCGGCGCCATCCCGTCGATGATCCTGCTGATGATCGGCACCCATTATGGCCTGCACATGATCACCTCGATCGGGGCTGGCATCACCATGTATGGGGCGATTTATTTCTTCCTGCACGATGTGCTGGTGCACCGCCGGGTGAAGCACCGTTGGAACCCGCAATGGGGTTATATGAAGCGGGTGGTGCAGGCGCACCGGCTGCATCATGTGGTGGAGACGAAGGAAGGCACGGTTTCGTTCGGGTTTATCTGGGCGCCGCCGATCCGCCAGTTGAAGGCGCAGCTGGAAGCCGATGGCCGCGGGCGCATTCGCGCCAGCGCGAAGATGAAGGCCGAGATGGGCATGATCGACAACGCGGAGCATTGGGCCCGGTAAGGCAACCGGCCTGTTCCGGTTACTCCGGCAGGGTCCACAGCCCGTCGCGGTTTGGCCCCGGCATTGGCCAGCGCTGTTTGCGCACCAGCATTTCGCCAAAGGCCAGCGACACGGCGCGGGCCTTTTCGGCCTTGGTGGTGGAGACGCGGCTGTCCAGCCCGGCCTCCTCCAGCGCGCGCACCTTGCGGCCGATGCCGCCATAGATGCGCGCCGCCGCCAGCACGGCCCAGGCGGCGCGGTTGCCCAGTGCCGAGGTGCCGTAACGCGCTGATTCCTCATATTCCTCGGCCTGGAAAACCAGCCGGGCGACCAGGCGGGACAATTGCCGGCGATACGGCGGGAAGGCGAAATTTTCCGGCGCCAGGCCCACGCTGGCCAACCAGTCATCGGGGATATAGCGGCGGCTGTTCATCGCATCCTCGATCACGTCGCGGGCGATGTTGTTGAGCTGAAAGCTCATGCCCAGATCGCAGGCACGGATCAGCACCGGGCGATTGTCCGGCTTCACGCCCATCACGATCGCCATCATCACGCCCACACAGCCGGCAACATGATAGCAATAGGTGAGCGTATCATCGAAGCTGTGGAACGGCCGTTCCTCCATGTCGATGCGGAACCCGTGGATCAGATCGCGCGGGTAGCGCGCCGGCATACGGGTTTGTTCCACCACCAGGGCCAACGCCTCATAGGGGGTGCCCGGCGTGGGGTTGCCGGCAAGAGCGCGTTCGGTTTCCCATTCCACCTCGGCCAGGCGTTCGGCGGGCGGGCGGGTATCGTCGTTGCGGCCTTCGCCCAGCACCTGGCCATCGATCACATCATCGGTGTGGCGGCACCAGGCATAAAGCAACATGGCCATGTCGCGCGTGGGCGCATCGAACAGGCGGCTGGCCAGCGCGAAACTTTTGGAGCCGCGGGCAATGGCATCGCGGGCATTGGCAAGAACATCGGACACGGCGGCCTGAATGCCTGCCTGCGCCGCACGGCGCAAGCGGGCAGAATGGCGGAGTCGCCGTTATGCCGCCTTCTTGGCCAGCAGATCCTCAACCATAAGCCTCGCCGTCGCCTTGGCGCTGCCGACCACGCCGGGGATGCCGGCGCCCGGATGCGTGCCGGCCCCGACGAAATAGAGGTTGGACAGCACATCATCGCGGTTGTGGGTGCGGAAATAGGCGCTTTGCCACAGCACCGGCTCAAGGCTGAAGGCGCTGCCGTGATGGGCGCCCAGCACGGTTTCGAAATCCCTGGGCGTCCAGGTCCGCAAGGTCACCAGATCGCGCTTGAGATTGGGGATGCAGCGGCGTTCCAGCGCATCGAGGATGGTTTCGGCATAGCGCGGCGCGGCCTTTTCCCAATCAAGATCGAGCTTGCCCAGATGCGGCACCGGCGAGAGCACATAGAAGGCGCTGTGGCCGGCCGGCGCCAGATCGGGATCGGTTGCAGTGGGGTGGTGCAAATAGAGCGAGAAATCATCCGGCAGTGCGCCGCCCTTGTAGATATCGTCCATCAACCCCTTGTAGCGATGGCCGAACAGGATGGTGTGATGTTTCACATCAGGGCGTTCGCCCTTCAGGCCGAAATAAGTGACGAACAGGGACGGCGAAAAGCTGCGGCGCATCATCCTTGTGGACATGTCGGCACCGCGCGGATGGGCGCCGAGCAGATCCTTGTAGGTGCTGACCACATCGCCGTTGGAGCAGACCGCATCAAACCGGCCCGACCAGCCATCGGCGCAGCGCACCCCCGTCACCCGGCCAGAATCGGCCATGATGGTTTCCACCTTGCTGCCCATGCGCACTGTGCCGCCGATATCCTCGAACAGCTTGACCAAGCCGCGCACCAGCGCATGGGTGCCGCCGCGCGGGAACCACACGCCCCATTTTTTCTCCAGCGCGTGGATCAGGGCATAGATGCTGCTGGTCTTGAACGGGTTGCCGCCCACCAGCAGCGTGTGGAAGCTGAAGGCCTGGCGCAGGCGATCATCCTCGATATGGCGCGCGACCATGGCATGGACCGATCGGAAGGCTTCATAGCGCATCATCTGCGGCGCGGCCTTCAGCATCGACTTGAAGTCGAGAAAGGCTTCGTGGCCGAGCTTTTCATAGCCTTCGCGGAAGACATTGTCGGAAAATTCAAGGAACTTGGCGTAGCCGGCGACATCCTTCGGGTTGAAGGCGGCAATCTGGCGGGACAGTTCGGCCTCGTCATTGGAATAATCGAACACCGAGCCATCTTCCCACAACAGCCGGTAGAAGGGCGCGACTGAAATCAGTTCGACATAGTCCGTCAGTTTGCGACCTGACAGCGCGAACAATTCTTCCAGACAGGTCGGATCGGTGATGACAGTGGGGCCGGCATCGAAGGTGAAGCCATTGTCTTCAAACACATAAGCGCGGCCGCCGGGCTTGTCGCGGGCTTCGATCAGCGTGGTCTGAATGCCCGCGCTTTGCAGACGGATGGCCAGGGCCAGGCCGCCAAAGCCTGACCCAATCACGGCTGCAGTGGTCATTTCAATCCCAGTTCATAGCGAAGCAGTGTGCCCAGCGCCCGCAGTGGCGGAATGGGCGGCCGTCCGGAAAACACCTTCGGCCAATCGTTCAGACGGTTGTCGGCCGCATAAAGCCGCCCGACCAGATCGTCGGGATGCTCGTAGAAACGTTCCAGGATGGTGCGCCGTTCCTCGTCATGGGCGGCCAGGAACAACATGCGGTTGAGGATGCGATACATGCCGCGGCTGTTCCACACCCGGATCGCATGGTCGCGGGCGGCGCGGTGGATGGTCGCCGCGTCAAAGGCCGGCAGCGCAGCGATCATGTCGGCCATGCGCACCGCATCGGGGAAACTATAGCCGGTAACCGGGTGGAAAAGCCCCGCCCCCAGGCCCACGCGCGCCACGCCGGGCACGCCGTCATCCAGGAATTTCTCGATATCGCCGCCGATGGCCAGCGGCAGGATGCCGGCCTCTTCCCGGATCACCCTCGTGATCTGCCAGCCCTGCGTGGCGGCATAATCGGCAATGTGGCGGCGCAGCAGATCGGGGGCCAGATCGCGGCCATCGGAAAAATATGTGTCTTCGATCAGGATATGGCGGGGGCCAAAGGGCAGCGTGTAGATGAAGCGATAGCCGTCGTGCTGCGGCACGGTGGCATCCATGATGATCGGGCCGTCCAGCCCGTGCGGCTCGGCCAGTTCAACCTCTTGCCCCAGGAATTTCTGCCAGCGCAGATCCAGCGCGGTGGATTTGCTCTGGCCGCGCCCGTCGATCACGCCCTTGCAATTGAGCACGCGCTGATCGGCGAGGGTCACGCTGGTCGGGCTGATGTTCACCACCGGCACCCCGGTTATGATGTGGTCGGGCGGCAGCGCGGCGGCCACGGCTTCAGCCAGTTTCTGGCTGTTGCTGCTGCCATAGCCGACGTTCAGTGTGCGGGCATGGCGCGGGAAGCGCACCGAATAACAATCCCAGCGGTGGGCAAACAGCGGCTGGGTCCAGCGGCGCTGCTCTTCGTTGATATCAAGGCCAAAACTGGACCAGGTGTGATCGCCGCCAATCTTGGGACCGGCTTCGACGATGGCGACGCGCACATCCGGGCGCAGCTGCGCCAAGCGCAGCGCAATCAGGCCGTTGGCAAGGCCGCCGCCGGCCAGGACAAGATCGAAATCCGGTGTCACGCCCTTGCTGTTAGCCCCCTGCCGGCCTTGGGGGAAGTGGCGCTTTGCCGCTGTGATTGCGCCGGGCGGTGGAAGTGCGTATCCCTCCTCCGCACCAAGGGAGAGGTGAGACAAGATGAATGCCCCGATTTCGAAGAGCGAGTTCATTCCCGCTGACCTGCCCCAACCTGGTTTCGATGCGTTGAAGCATATTCCGGGCATGGACCCGGTGCGGTTCAAACTGTTGCGAACGCTGAAGTTTCTGGCCAACCCGCTGGGCCGCAGCCGCGAGTTGTTCGAACAGCATGGCCGCATCGTGCGCCGGCAGGATTTCGGCGGCTGGGGCGTGTCCATGGTTGGCCCGGAAGCCAATGAAATGATCCTGTTCAACAAGGACAAGATTTTTTCCAGCGAACTGGGCTGGAACCCGGTGCTGGAATTGCTGTTCCCGCGCGGCCTGATGCTGATGGATTTCGAGGAGCATCGCATCCACCGCAAGACGCTGAGCGTCGCGTTCAAGACCGAGCCGATGCAGCATTATTTCACCCAGCTGGATGAAGGCATCACCCGCGGGCTGGCAAGCTGGCCCAAGGGCCAATCCCTGAAATTCTACCCGTCTATCAAGGCGCTGACGCTGGATCTGGCCGCCACCAGTTTTCTGGGCGTGCCGTGGGGCGGCGAGGCCGAGAAGATCAACAAGGCCTTTTGCGACATGGTGGCGGCATCGGTGGCGGTGATCCGCAAGCCGCTGCCTTTTACCGCCATGAAGCGCGGCGTGGATGGCCGGGCGTTCATGAGCGCCTATTTCGCCCGCGAAATCCCCAAGCGGCGCGGGACGGAGGGCAAGGACATCTTCACCCAGGTCTGCAACGCCCTTGACGAGAATGACCAGCTGCTGGGCGAGCAGGACATCATCGATCACATGAACTTCCTGATGATGGCGGCGCACGACACCACCACATCGTCCATCACCTCGATCGTGTGGTGCCTGGCCAAATATCCGGAATGGCAGGACAAGTTGCGCGAGGAGATCGCCGGCATCCGCGCCCGCCACGGCCAGCTGACCTATCAGACGCTGGGCGAGATGGAATTGACCGACATGGTGTTCAAGGAGGCGCTGCGGCTGATCCCGCCGGTGCCATCCATGCCGCGCCGGGCGGTGAAAAGCTTCACCTTCCAGAATCATGTCGTGCCGGCCGGCGCCCAGATCGGCGTCAACCAGATGATCAGCCACCGGCTGGCCGATATCTGGCCCAATCCGGAATTTTTCGATCCCACCCGCTTCACGCCGGAAAACAGCCGCGGCCGCCACAAATATGCCTGGGTGCCGTTTGGCGGCGGCGCCCACATGTGCCTGGGCCAGCATTTCGCCTATATGCAGGTGAAGATGTTCTTCTTCGCGCTGCTGGAAGGCCATCGCATCGTGGCGGAAAAGCCATTGGGCGATGTGGAAAGCGATTTCAGCATGTTCCCCATTCCCAAGCCCAAGGATGGCCTGCCGGTGCGGATCGAGGCGATCTGATGGCCGACAAGCGAGGAGGCCGGTTCTGGCGCGGATTGGGTTATGGGTTGGTGGTTGCTGTTGGCCTGATCGCCGTGCTGTGGGCGGTGTTTGCCACGCCCGATATTCCGGTGGCGCAGCTGAAGGCCAAATATGCCAATGCGGCCAGCCAGTTTGTCGAGCTTTCGCCCGGCACCACCATCCATTTCCGCGATGAAGGCCCACGCGATGGCCACCCGGTGGTGCTGGTGCACGGCAGCGATGCGTCGCTGCACACCTGGGAGCCGTGGGTGCAGCGGCTGACGGCGAAGGGCTACCGCGTCATCACGCTTGATCTGCCGGCGCATGGCCTGTCCGGCCCCACCCCGCAGGGGCTTTATACCGGCGCCGCCTATGCCGACATCGTGGCGCAGTTGGTGGATCGTCTTGGCCTGCAGCAATTTGCGCTGGGCGGCAATTCGATGGGCGGCGGTGTGGCCTGGCGTTATGCGGTGCAGCACCCGGGCCGGTTGACCGCGCTGGTCCTGGTGGATGCGGCCGGCAAGCCGATGGCCAAAGGCAGTTCGCCGCCACTGGGCTTCCGGCTGGCGCGCATCCCGGTGGCCCGCGATATCCTGGCCACGGTGACGCCGCGCGCGATGTTTGATTTGTCGTTCAAGCAATCGGTCTCCAACCAGGCGATTGCCACGCCGGCGATGATCGACCGTTATTGGGAACTGCATCTTTATCCCGGCAACCGGCGGGCGACCGTGCAGCGGTTTGGCCAATATAGCGGCGACGACGGGGCCGCAGCGAAATTGCCGGGCCTGAAGGTGCCCACGCTCATCCTGTGGGGCCGGGAGGACAGATTGATCCCGGTTTCGGTGGCAAGCTGGTTCAACAGCCAAATCCCCGGCAGCCGCGTTTCGATCCTGGATGGCATCGGCCATATCCCGATGGAGGAGGCCCCTGACCGCAGCCTGGCCCCCGTGCTGGAGCTGCTCGCCGTTACAACTGACGCTACCGGGCCGCAAACGCCGTCGAAAAGCGCCTGAGCCAGCCCAGCATGGCCTGATGCGCTTCATCCGACAGGGTGATGAAGGCCCGGCGCGCATCGGCGGGATCGGTGCGGCGCACGAACAGCCCGGCTTCGGACAGGCTGCGCACCCAGCGCAGCGCCGTGGTGGTGGGCACGGCGGCAGCGAGGCACAGGCTGGAAACCGGCACATCGATCCGGTCCAGCCGCGCCGCGGTCAGATCAAGCAGCATGTCCCACGCCGGATCGCCGAACAATTCAGCTGGCAGATGGCGATCACGGTCGCGCCGCAGCTTGATCAGTTTGCGCACCAGGGTGGCACTGATCGGCGTGTCGGCGGCGGCATCGGCGGTTTGCGCCAGCCGCGCCAGCGTGTCGGCCAGGCGCTGCGCCTCCTGGCTGAGGCTGGCGATATGCTGCGCAGTGTCAGACCGGTCGGCCACCCCTGCCATCGCCGCCGGGCTGATGCCGCGCACCAGCCGGGCCAGGGCGGCAGCATCATCGTCGGGCAGCATGAAGCTATCGGCCAGATCCAGCCAGTGCGGCAGCGGCGCAGCAGCCGCCACCCGCACGATCACCGGCAGTGCCAGGCGCACGATATCCGATTCGGTGCGCACCGAATCGGCTGGAATCAGCACGGCATCGGCGGTTTCGGCCACGCCAGCAGCGGTTTCGGCCACACTGCGCCAGCCGTCGCCCCGCCCGGAAAAGCCCGGATCAAGCGACAAGATGCGACATTCGTTCATGACCGCTCCGCTTTGGGGTAAGCACACTGGCAAATTTCATTACATAGGCGTCAGATTGAAGCAATCGCCGGTATGTAGACCAAAACAATCCTGTTTATAGCGGCATTGGTGCAGCTGGATGCAAAAGCCGCGTACCGATGATCTGGTTGAGTTTGTGTAAAGGGTGGGCAATGAGCAACTATAATAAGCGACCTGCAACACCGCGTTCAAATGATACACAATTACACTTGGCAAAATTGATCGGAAGCGGCAAGATAATTTCATCGATAAGAGAAAAAATCATCAAGATAGCCGATAGCAATGCTTCGGTATTGATCACCGGTCCATCCGGCAGCGGCAAAGATGTTGTTGCCCAATTGCTGCACCAACGCAGCCGCCGTGCCATCCGGCCCTTTGTTGCCCTCAATTGTGCCGCCGTCCCCACTGAACTGCTCGAATCCGAAATCTTTGGCCATGAACAGGGCGCCTTCACCGGTGCCGTCAGGGCCCGCGCCGGCCGTTTCGAAGCGGCCAATGGCGGCAGCCTGTTCCTTGATGAAATTGGCGACATGCCATTGGCAATGCAGGCAAAATTATTGCGCGCGCTGGAAACCCGCGTGGTAGAACGGGTGGGTGGCATGTTGCCGATCAGCCTGGATGTACGGGTGATCGCGGCCACCAGCGTGGATCTGGCCGCCGCCACCGCGCAAGGGCGGTTCCGCACTGATCTGCTCTATCGGCTGGATGTCATCCACATCGCCATGCCGGCGCTGGCCGATCATGCCGAGGATGTGCCCGCCCTGGTCCAGCATTTCCTGGCCCAGCAGGCCAATCCGGCGCGCTTCACGGCTGCGGCGCTGGAGGCGCTGTCGGCCTGGCCATGGCCGGGCAACGTGCGGGAATTGCGCAATTTCGTTGAACGCGCCTGCGTGCATCATGGGGGCGAGGTGATCGGCCGCGAGGCGTTGCAGCAGCTGCTGCGCGCGCCCGCCGGCGCCGTGGTGGCCGCGCCCGCGCCGGCGGTGGCGGAGACCACGGCCCTGCTTGGCCCCGATGGCGTTGACCTGAAACAACTGCTGACCGATCTTGAACGCACTTATATCCGCGCCGCGCTGGAACAATCCGGCGGCACCATCAGCCACACGGCGCGGCTTCTCGGCCTGCAGCGCACTACCCTGATTGAAAAGATGCGCCGGCTGGCGATCGACGCCCGCGCGGCTTAACGTCGGGCCTCCGAGGTCCACAGGTCCATCAGCTGGGTCAATTGCTGGGCGGCGGCCCGCGACTGGCCCACGCTGTTGTCCATCGCGGCAAACTGACGAGTGAGCACCTGGCGCAGCTGTTCCACCCGAACATCGTTGCGGGTCAGTTCGGCGGTGGCGCTGTCGCGCTGGCGAGCCAGGCCGGTGGTGGTGGTGCCCACATTGGCGGCAATGCTTTGCAGCCGGTTCGGGCGATCGGCGCGGGCTGAGCCGGCCACTTCGCGCAGCAGCGCTTCGGCATCCCCCAGCCTTGTGGGCGGCAGATTGGCCAGCCGCGCCGCATCCACCGAAATCGTGCCGTCGCGCAGCACGCCCACGCCCAGATCAGACAGGCGCAGGCCGTTCGCTTCGGCAATAGGGGTGGTGACCAGCCGCACCAATTGCTGATCGATGCGGCGGGCGGTGGCGTCGGTGGCGAGCGGGCCGGGGGGCTCCCCGCCCTGCGCCGGCTTGCGGAAATCGCCGATCAACTGCCGCATCGCCTGCAATGTGCCGACGAAATCGGCCAGCGCGCCCGACAGAGCGGCGCCATCGCGCGCGGCGCTGATCACGGCGCCGGCATTGTCGCGCCGCAGTGTCAGCCGGGCACCGGGGATCAGATCCTCGATGCGGTTGGACGGGCGGGTGACCGGCACGCCATCGATCACCAGTTCGGCATCGCGCGCGGCCTCACCCAGCCCCATGGTTTCGGCCCCCGGCGTGTGGTTGAAGCGTTCCAGGCCCGGCACGGCTCCATCGGGCGCGCTGCTGATGATGAAGGCGTTTTCCGCCCCTTCGGCCCCGCGCAGCACGAGGGTGGCGCTGCCGGCCGAGGCGACGATGCTGGCGGTGACGCCGGCGGCGCTTTCGTTGATGGCGCGGGCCAGGCCAGCCAGGCTGTTGTTCTGCGCGGTGATGGTGACATTCACCGAAGGCCGCGAACCGGCGGCAAAGGTGAAGCCGCCATTGCCATCGGGCGTACGGCGGCCGGCGATGAAGGTGAGGGTGCCGAGGCCCACCGGATCATTGGCGCTGGTAAAGCCTGCGCGACCAAGACGCTGGCCGGTGGCCAGCCGACCAACATTGATCGCGCCGGTGAGCGCCGCCGCCGGGCCATTGCCCAGGCGTTCCACTGCCACCGCGCTGTCGCTGCTGGCCAGTTGCAGGCCCAGTTCGCCGCTGCGCACCCGCGTGTCGAGCGAGGTGGCAATGCCGGACAGCGCCGATTGCAGCTGGCCCAGCGCCGAAATCCGCGCCGTCAGCGCCTCCACCCGGCGGGTGATGGGCTGGCTGCGGTTGGTGCGTTCCGTGCTGACCAGGCTGTCAACGATCGCCCGGCTGTCGAGCCCGGAACCGCTGCCAAAAGCGATGAGGGGATTGCTGGCCATCGTTCATCCTATAACGGCGCGGCGCTGCCGGGCTTGCGCGGCAGACCGGACTCATCGAAATCCAGCGCCGGCGGCACGAACACATCGGGCGCAGATTCGGCTTCGGGATCATCAAAGCGCATGACAAAGGCCAGGATGGTGGCCACCGCTTGGAACAATTCGGGCTGCACCTGGGCGCCGCGCCGGGCCGACCAGAACAGGGCGCGGGCCAGACGTGGCGTGCGGATCACGGGCACGCCCAGATCACGCGCCGCCGCGATCAGCGCGGCCGCCATATCGAGCCGGCCCTTTTCCACCACCACCGGCGCGGCATCGCGATCCGGCTGATAGCGCAGCGCCACGGCAAAGTGGGTGGGGTTGACCAGCACCACCGAGGCATCGGCCAGGCCCTTTTTCATGCGCCCCTGCGCCGCCTGCATCTGGGCCCGGCGCAAAGCTGCCTTCAGTTCCGGTGCGCCGTCATTCTCGCGGGATTCGCGCTTCACCTCTTCGCGGGTCATCATCAACTGCTGCTCGCGCCGCCACCAGGCAAAACCCAGATCGGCCAGTGCCACGACCGCCATCAGGGCGGCGGCGGCGGCCGCCAGCCGCAGCAGCGCCGCGCCAACGCTGGCCAGGCCCTGCTCTTCCAGACCGGCAAGGCCCGGCAGCATGGGCATAAGCACCGCCCAGGCCAGGGCCGCCATGCCGCCGATCTTGAGCATCGCACTGCCCGCCCCGGCCAGCCCCTGCCAGCCAAACAGCCGCTTGAGGCCATTGAGCGGGGACAGGCGGCTGAGCTTTGGCGCGGCGAGGTTCGGGCTCACATGGCGGGTGACGGCCAGTTGCAGGCCAAAGGCGGTGACGGCCACCGCCATGAACAGCAGCAGCGGCCACAGCAGGGGCGCGCGCCGGATCAGCGCTGCCGCATCGGGCGTTCCGGCGCGGGCCAGCGCGTCGGCCAGAAAGCCCGCCAGCCCCTGCCACAGATATGGCCCGGCCAGCGCCAGAAAGCCCGCGGCCAGCGCCAGACTGCCGGCCGAAGCCAGTTCACGCGGGGCCAGCACATTGCCATCTTCCAGCGCCTTTTCCCGGCGCCGGGGTGTGGGCTTTTCGGTCTTTTCCCCCGCCATCAGCCGAGCAGCCCGAGCCCAGACGCCAAGGCTTCGGCCAGGCGGCCGCTGACATGGCCAAACACCAGCGGCAGCAGCGAGACAAAGGCCAGCAGCAGCGCCGCCGGGCCAATGGCCATCGCCGACATTTGCGGCGCGGCGCGGCTGGCGATGGCCACCACCGCCTGCGCCAGCAACAGCACTGCCAGCAAGGGCAGCACCAGTTTCAGCCCCCACAGGAACATCAGGCCGCCCAGAGTGGCAATCGCCGCCAGCCCCATGCCGCCGGGCGGATAGAGGCTGGCGCCGCTTGCCAGCAGAGTGAACAGATCAAGGTGCAGATCGCCCACCAGCAGCATCACCCAGGCCAGCGTGGTGAACAAAGCCGGCACCGCGCCGCCATTGCCGCCCATCGGGCCCAGAGTCGCAAAGCCCAGACCGATCATCTGCGCCAACAGCTCCCCGGCCAGCGCCGCCGCGCCAAAAGCCAGTGCCAGACCCAGCCCGGCCACCAGCCCGGCCATGATTTCGGCCGGGACATCGCTGACCGTCAGCGTGGGCGCGCCGGGACGGAAGGCGGCAAACACTGCCAGTGCCGCCACCAGCGCCAGCCGCGCCCGCCACGGCAGGCTGGCCCCTGCCAGCGGCGGCAACAACGCCACGCAGGCCAGCGGCCGGATCGAAGCCAGCATGAATCGGGTGAGCAGATCGAGCCCGTCAAAGGCGGGGATGGCGATGTTCACCGGATCGCGCCCACCATGTCGGTGAGGCCAAGTTCCAGAAATTCGGCCAGATTCATCAGCATGGCCTCCCCCGATATGGCGAGCACCAGCAGCAGCGCCGCCAGCTTGGGCAGGAAGGAGATGCTGCTCTCCTGCACGGAAAAAATGGTCTGGACGAGGCCAACCAGTATGGCGACCACCAGCAACGGCAGCAGGATCAGCGTGGCGCTGCCGGCAAAGAGCAGCACAGCCTCGCGCGCCAGATCGGCCAGCATGACATCATCGGGCGCGGGGGCGAGGCCGGTCATCCGCCAGTTCCAAAGCTTTTGGCCAGCGCGCCGAGCACGAGCGTCCAGCCATCGACAACGACGAACAGCGCGATCTTCAGCGGCAGGGAGACCGTGGCTGGCGACACCATCATCATGCCCATCGCCATCAGCACCGACGCCACGATCAGATCGATGATCAGGAAGGGCAGATAGATGACCAGGCCGATTTCGAGCGCGGTCTTCAGTTCGCTGGCCACGAACGCCGGCATCACCACCACCAACGGCACATCGGCCGGCCGGGCATAGGGCCCGCCACCGGCAATTTCGGCAAAGCGGGTGAGATCGCGCGACCTGGTCTGGGCCAGCATGAAGGTCTTCAGTTCGGCGCCGGTGCGGGCAAGCGCCTGTTCGGCAGGCAGTTTTCCGGCCAGCATCGGCGTCCAGGCCGATCCGTGGATGCGATCGAGTTCGGGCTTCATCACGAACAGGGTGAGCAGCAGCGACGTGCCGACCAGCAGCTGGTTGGGCGGGCTTTGCCCCAGGCCCAGCGCCTGACGCAGGATCGCCAGCACGATGGCAATGCGGGTGAAGGCCGTCATCATCAACAGCGCCGCCGGCAGCAGGGTAAGCGCTGTCATCAGCAGCAATATCTGCAGCGTGGTGGACAGCGGCGGCAAGTTGATGATTTCGTTCATTCGGCTGGCCCGTCTGCCAGCGTGGCCAGCCCGGCCCGCGATTGGCCGATCAACAGGCGGCGGCCACCGAATTCCACCACCAGCAGGCGCGCACCGGGGCCGACCGGCAGCGCCTGCACCACCTGGACATGACGGGCCGGCAAGCGCAGGGCCAGCCCGGCCGAACGTTGCCGCACCGAGGCGACCAGGGCAGCCAGCGCCGTCATGACAGGCTGGCCGGCAGCACTTCGGTGAGGCGCACGCCGAATTTCTCGCCCACCGAAACAATCTCGCCGCGCGCCACCAGCCGTTCGGAAATCAGCACGTCCACCGGCTGGTCCACCCGGCGATCGAGCACATGCACCTGCCCCGGCGCCATGGCCAGAACATCGGCCAATTTCAAGCGGATGCTGCCCACTTCAATGGCGAGGCGCACAGTGATCCCGCCGAACATGCCCAGATTGGCCACGTCGGCAGGCGCGGTGGTGGGCTGGCCCTGCAGGCTGCCAGTTTCGATGGTCATGCGCGTTCTCCTGCGGGTTGGATGGCAAGGGCGATCAGGCTGGCCTGCTGGCGGCCATCGGACAGCGGCAGCAGGCTGGCCAGGCCGATCTGGTGATCACCCAGCATCACCGGCATTTCGGGGATCGTGTGAAAGGGGATGACCAGGCCGGGTTGCAGCGGCAGCAGGCGGGCCAGCGGCACCTCCTCGCTGGCCAGGCGCACCGGCAGGCGCAGCGGCAGATCCAGCGCCGCCGCGCCGAGCGCGCGCGGCGGTTGAGCCGGCTGTGGATCCGGCGGTGCCAGCAGGCGCACGCTGCCGACCACGCTGTTGCCCGGGCCAACAGTGACCATGACATCGATAATCAGCTGAGGACGCCGGCTGGCGGCCGGCCAGAGCCGGTGGGCAAGTGGTTGCAATTGTTCACCCAGCAGCTTGGCATGGCGGGCCGTGGTGATGCCGGAGGCATGGGCGAGCGGCCGCGAGGCATCGCCGCCCAGCCGCAACGTAGCCAGCAGGGCCCCCAGTTCGGGGGCGACATCGGGGGCACCGGGGGGCAGGCCGCGGCCGGGATGCACCGCCACCTCCAGCCCGAGCATCAGCGCCAGTTCGGTTTCCAGCGCCAGGATCAGTGGCATGAACGGCGCATCATCGCCATCGTCGGGCGGGGCCTGGGCGCTGCGCGGGCGCCAATCATCGACGAAGGCGGCGGCCGGCGGGGCTTCGGTGCGGATGCGCAATTCGCTCATTGCACCACCAGCGAGGTGAAGAACACCTCCTCGACGATTCCGGCTTCACCCTTTGTTTTCAAGGTGTTGTTCATGACATCCTTGATCCGCGCGCGCAGAGCGTCCTTGGCCTTCGCGTTTTCGATATCGGCTTCGCGCACTTCGCCCAGGGCGGCGAGCACGGCGGAGACCAGGGCCGGCTTGTGCTTGGCCAGGGCGGCGGTGGCGGCTTCGCTGCCGAAGGTGGAGACCGACAGTTTCAGCTGAAGATAGCGGCCACTGTCGGCCAGGTTGCTGGTGAAGGCATTTTCGATTTCGGCATATTCCAGCGGGCCCGCTGGCGGCGGCGGCGCTTCGGCATGGGCGGTCTTGCCATGATCACCGCCGCCGCCCGCAAATTGCAGCACGGCAATCGCCGCCCCGGCGCCGCCGGCCCCGGCACCGGCGACGAAGGCCAACAGCGGCAGCACGATACCCATGATGTTTTTCTTTGGCTTTTCAGGCTTTTCGGATTTTTCGGCCATGGTGGTTTTCCTCAGGCAAAGCGGTCGGGATTGGGGCTGGAACGGGTGCGACGCAGCGGCGCCGTGGCCATATCAACGGCCAGCGGGCGGCGGGGATTGCGCCCGCCCTGCCCGCGATCCTGGCCCAGATCGCTGCGCTGGCCGTTGACCGACAGGGCGGACAGGGTGATGCCGGCCTGGGCCAGATCCTGCTGCAGGCGCGGCGCGGCGGCATCGATCAGCGGCGCGGATTGCGGCGCGGCGGCGAGGCTGACCGCCAGATCGGCGCCGGTGCCGCTGAGCTGCACCTGCACCGCGCCCAGCCGGGCGCTGTCGATCGCAACCGCCGGATCGGTGGCCACAAAGGCGCTGCTGGTGGCCGCAAAGGCCGGTGTTGGTGGCCGTTCCACCGGCTCTTGTGACCGCAGGACTGGCGTTGGTGGCAGCACCGGCGGTGGCAGGGGTTCGGCGCTGGCGAGCGGCGTTGCGAGCGGTTCGGCCTGGGCGGCGCGCGGCCGGTCTGACCGGCGATCAGCTGGTGCCGGTTCGCCAATTGGCGGCCCGGGCGGGGCGGCAGCCGGCGCGACAGCCATTGGGGGGGCGACCAGGGCAATCACCGGTGTGGCGACTGGTGCGGCGGCAGGAACAGCGGCGGCCTCAATCGGTGCCGGGGTGACGGCGGCGGGCGCGGCGGGCAGGCTGCGCTGCCAATCTGCGGCCGGGCGCGATGCCGCATAAGCCAAACGGGCCGGGGTCGTGACATGCGGCGGCTGCACCGGCCATATGCCAATGGGCGGGGCCGGCGGCGGCAGGGCGGGCGGCGCGGCAGCCAGAGCCGTGTCTGGAAGGGATGCGGGGGGACGCAGAGCCGGGGCAGGTAATGGCAGGTCTGGGCTTATCGGAGCCAGGATTGCGGCGGTCGTGGTTGGCCGGATGGGCGCAGGGGCATCTGGCGCGGCGATGGCCTGCGGGTCTGACGCGAATGGCGTTTGCAACGGTACCGGCGGCTGGGCGGCAGGCTGTGAGACTGGTGCTGGCAGCGGCCCGGCCGATTGGCGGCTGGGCGGCTGAACAAGGGCCTGCGCGACAGCCGGGCTGGCAGCCGAGCTGGTGATGGCTGCCGTGCCCAATGGCGCTGACAGCATCGGCGCGGCGATAATCGAACCGGCAGACGCACCGACCGGGGGCGGCAGGACGGCGGGCTGGC
>Ga0075154_10000834_pt1 | contig 24047 bp, 22 predicted proteins | sample JI71714BDNA_FD_70965 | JGI IMG/M metagenome (GOLD analysis project Ga0075154, IMG submission 70965) | Wastewater effluent complex algal communities from Wisconsin, to seasonally profile nutrient transformation and Carbon sequestration -... | ecosystem: Engineered > WWTP > Effluent > Algae...
TGTATGCGTAAAATTGTTGTTTGGGCTAACTTTATGATTGCTAATAATTTAGCTTGGAACCCTAATTTTTAACTTGACTCTTATCATGGAAGCATCCTGAAGTTAACCTGAACTATGGATAAGTTTAAACCAAGTGGATTGGAAGAGGGGAAACCCCTCTTCTTTAGTGATTTTTAAAAGAAATTTGTTACTTAGGCGCTTTCTGCTGAATCTGCTATAGATGTTTCTTCACTAGCTTCTCCAGATAAACTGACCTTTTCAGACCCCAATTGTTGATCTGGCTTTGAGAATAAAAGCACTGAACTTCCTGTAGAAAAAATTCCTGTTGTAAAAGTTCCGGTACTTTTGCCTGGTTCATAAGCTTTTATAAACTCAATAAGCCCTTCTAAATTTGTTTTAATGTTTCCTTTTGGCGGAGCTAACTCTACAAATTTTCCTTTCATTAAGATTCCTCAATTTGATTTAATTATGAAGATCATTAAATATATTTTATATACAAAATCGTCAATTTATTTTGATGATTTTTTTATATTATAAACCAGAGAAAGCAAAGTCGTGACCTTTTTACTATATTTATTAATGATTTACTTAGTTTCTTTTACTTCCTTAATTTCTAAGTCAGCATTGTTATACAATTTTGTTAGCCCGTCAATCACTATCATATCCCCTTCTTTTAACTCATTGGACAAAAGTTCAATCATGTTATCAGTCCTGATGCCCAGAGTAACGAATACTTGTTTAGCTTTATTTTCAGGAGTAATCATATAAATAAAATTACCTTCATTATTTTTTAACACCGCCTTTTCTGGTATAGCCAAACTTTTATGCTTATTAAAAATTATCTCAGTCTCTACAAAAGAACCATGAAGCAGCTCCTCGCTATATGGAAATTCCAATTTAGCAGTTATTGTACCATTATTGGAAAGATAATCTGAGACTGCCAATATTTTTCCCAAAATCACTTTACCATGTTTGGTGTTTATCCGCACTTCGTCAGATTTTAAAACTTTTTTGCGCATTATTTCCGGTAATTCAACGAATACATAAAAATTACTATTAGTAATAAGACTAAATAAATAATCACCTATCTTCACTTCATCTGATAGACTCGTCTTTACCACACCAATATATCCATTATCAACTGCCTGAATTATCATATCGTTATAAGTACTTAGAGCTTTCGCGTAATCATTCTTTGCCCGCTCTAAAGCAGCCTTAGACTGATTTAACTCTTCTTCTGTAGTCACTTTTTTTTCCCAAAGCAATAAACTACGGTTATAATTCGATTCTGCAAGATACAAATCCGCTTCAGCTTGAGATTTTAATTTTTCGGCTATTTCTTTATCAATTGCGATAATCACCTCTCCTTTAGTAACTTTATCTCCCTGAGCCCCCGAGACAAATTCCACTTTTCCGTTTACTCTGGCAAAATAGTCCTTGCTATTGGCAAATCTTGACTCTCCAATAGCAACATATCTTTCACGAAACTCTGTGGCGGTAATTTTGTGTGGTACTACTAAAGCCTTCATTTGCCAATCAGCAAAGGTAGAAGGACTAAATGTGAATGTCATGAAATATATGACTAAGAAAATCAGTTTGCGAAATGTAAATTTTGAGAAACTGAATTTCAAGAAGATATTTGCTCTTTTCTTCATAATTGATAAGACTTGCTGAGTATATAAAATCTAGTTCAATTGCAAATAATAATTAGTTTTTTTTAAAAATTACAGAAAAATCTTTTCATATTTAATAATTTAACAAAAAATATCTAACGACACTCATAATTATATCCCACAAAATCATAAGGATTGACATGAGTCTTTGACATATGCACCTCGAAGTGCAGGTGATCTCCCGTAGCATTACCCGAGCAGCCTTGCAATCCAATTGCTTGCCCCCTGATCACTTTTTGTCCCTTTTTAACAAGAGCTTCTTTTAAATGAGCGTATCTCGTTTTAAATAAAGACCCATGCTCTATCTCCACAACTGTGCCGTAACCGGCTTTTTTACCAACGAAATGTACTTTTCCATAAGCAGCGGAATATATTGGAGCCCTTTCCTTAGCAACAAGATCTATCCCGCAATGCATTTTATATTTATTACTAATAGGATGCTTTCTATTGCCATAGCCACTTGAAAAACAAGGATCATAAGCAGGAAGCATAATAGGAATATAAGTTGCGATTTTGTCCAACTTGATCAGTTCAGCTTTTGCATCCAATTTACTTAAATTCGCTTTAGAGAGCTTGGCTACTTTATCAAAATCACCTTTTGATAATATTTTATACTTATCCTGTAATTTGATTAATAAATTAGATATTTTTTTTATTTTAACTCTCGCCTCAAGCGATAAATATCTTGGAGATTTATAATGTGATTTAAATTTTTTTAAGTATGCACTAGCCCCCGAACTCTCATTAGCAAACAACCCGAATTCTTTAGAAAAGATACAACCAGAATCATCTAATTTTGCTAAATCGTAAGCCAAAATCAAATCGACGTGACTTAAACCGTAGTTTTTACTAATCTCTCTGCTAACATGTCTGTAGGAATCGATAGAATAATGAGTTGTACTACACCCTCCCAGCAGCAATAAAAACAACAGAAAATATATTCGTGGGATATTTATCAAAATCATTAACATTGCCTATCTTCTAAAAACCCTTGCTTTGCAACCACAGAGTTCACAGCTTACAATTTTTATCACTATATGCTATCAAATTAAATAAAAATCAACCAAACCAACATCTATTTTCCTATACAAAATGTGCTAAAAATTTCGCCTAAAATTTCGTCAACTGTGATAGCCCCCGTAATATTACTCAAATATTTTATGGTCATTCTTAAATCCTCAGCAGCTAGCACTAGGTCATGATCAATATTAAAACTCTTTAACGATTCAAGAGCATTTGATAACTGAGCGCGGTGTCGCTCCCTGGTGATCTGTGGATGATCCGAAGGGCTAGCTATTGTTTCTGCGATTTTACGAATCGCCTCAAGTAGTTGATCTAGATTCTTACCAGTTTTTATAGAAATAGCGATGGTATCATAAGCCATCATAGCAATATTATTTGAATCTAGTTTTAAACAGCAATCTATCCCCTGCTCTACTTGATAATCGACAATTTTTACTTCATCTATTTTGTTGAATACTATAATCGAATTTTTGTCAATAAATGGTAAGAAAAAATCTTTTTGCCATTCATAATTATCATAATCGACCAAAGCATCGTAGATAATGACTTTTATATCTGAAGTTTGCAAAATTTCTTTAGCTTTTATTATTCCTATTTGCTCTATTTCGTCTGAATAATGATCCCTAATACCAGCAGTATCTTGAATTACGATTGGGTACCCACCTATATCAAGATGCCCCTCTATCACATCACGCGTGGTTCCAGGGATGGATGATACTATGGCCATTTCACGCTTAAACAAGAAATTCATCAAGCTAGATTTGCCAACATTAGGCTTTCCTATGATAGCTAATTTTATTCCGCTACGCAGACGCTCACCTCGATTATTATCCTTTAGGTGATTCTCTATTTCATTACACAAGGAATTTCTTAGATTCTTTATATTTAACAGCGCCTCATTTGGTATATCCTCATCTGGAAAATCGATATACGCCTCAATTAATGACATAATCTTCAATAATTGTAGCCGCCAACCATCGTATATCTTCTCAAGCCCTCCTCCAAGCTGCCTTATAGCCTGCTTATGTTGTAGCTCAGTTTCCGCATCTATCAAATCTGCTAGCCCTTCTGCAGCTGTAAGATCAAATTTACCATTTAAAAAAGCTCTTTTTGTGAACTCCCCAGGCTCTGCCAACCTTAAACCTTTGATCAAAGATAGAGCCCTATTTAACAACTTCATTACCGCTATGCTGCCATGAACATATAATTCAACAGTATCCTCGCCAATAAAACTGGAATCAGCGCGAAAGTACACTACTAGCGCTTCATCTATTTGCGTTGCGCAGACAGGATCAAATATTTTTCTAACATACATTTTTCTTGGAATCATCGACTTTGGCGATTTTTTAATTAATTCCTCCAAGACGGCCATACTATTTGGTCCCGAGATTCTATAAACAGCAACGCCTGACTTTCCAACTCCTGAGCATTGAGCAAAAATAGTGTCCATAACCCCCTTTAATCCTTGATAGATATTTACATTTCTTATATTATATGATAGTTCCCTCTGGAAATATCTATTTATATCAGTAATAATAAAAATTAATAATATGAATAACAGGCAAAATAATTACTGTCTATCTTTAAGTAAACTTAATTGCAACATTGAAGATTTTAGCGATGAAATCCTCAAACTACTTAACGATAAAAATAGAGGGGATTTATACAATAAATTCGGGCAAAAATTTTTAACTTACATACCAGTTGACTATAGATCAACTGATAAGATCTCCTTATTTGGAGAATTCACTGATGAAGCTTTCGAGTTTTTCAAACAAAAGAAATCATCTGAAAGAAAGGTGAAAATCTCTAAAAACAAATTTGAAAATCATAACGCAATTAGCATTATGATCATAACCGAAAACAGACCATTTATCATAGATTCGTTAAATTGCCTTACTGGAAGACTTGGGTTACAGACAACATTTATTTTTCATCCTATCGTTTTCACAAAAAGGGATGAGGACGGCAATTTAATTGACATTCAAACAACTAGCGACTCTTCAACTAGAGAGTCTTTGATATTTATTCAAGCTTTAGGAAATTTTACCGAAACTACTATAGAAACTTTAAAAACCGAGATTAATAAAATTATCGATCTCGTAGACCACACTTACGAATCCTGGCAAATATTATTAAACAGGCTTGCTAACATCACAACCGACATAGCTCATAATAAAGATATCTACGAAAAAGCAGAGCTTGCTGCCGAAGAAGCTTTAGATTTTTTAAATTGGCTGCAAAAAAATAACTTCACTTTTCTTGGAATGACCGAGTTCAATGCAGATTCTGCACAAATCACTCATGAAGATGGTGTAAAGGAAATATGGGAAGATAACAAATCGGAACTACAGAAAATAATCGAATTTTCTAAAACTGACTATTACGAAAATAAACTGGTGTTGCTTGGTAAACTTAACAAAATATCACCAGTACATCGTAATAGTTTAGTTGATTATATACTTGTTAAACACCTAAATGATGAAGGAAAATACGAATCTGGTACGATCATTTTTGGCTTATATGGTATGGCTATTTATTATCAATCGATTAAAAGTGTACCTATTTTACGAGGCAAAATGAATTATGTACTCGATGAATCCGGTTTCCCGTTAAATAGCTATAACTCAAAAAAATTAAAGAATATTATTGAATCTCTTCCGCGTGAAACTTTAATTCAGATAAGCGAGGATGATCTTTACTGCATGTGCTTCCATATGCTATCTAGTATGCGTAGTAAAAAATTGAAACTATTTATACAAGAGGACTGGTCTGAATCTTTTATCAATGTAATTGTTTTCATGCCTAGAGAGCGGTTAACTCCTGATGCTCATAATAGCATTTCTAAGTATCTATCTGAAAAATTTGCCAGCGAAATCATTAATGAAAACATCACGGTACTTGCTCAAGATTTTTCGCATTTATTTGCTACTATTTCTATAAAAGACAAGAGTAAACTTAATTTCTCTTCAAAAGAATTAGAAGATGAGCTCATAAAAATCACTACTAATTGGTCGGAGGCTTTATTAGAAAATTTATACGACAAATACGGTGAATATGAAGGAGGATTGCGCCATAGAGAGTTAGAACCAGCCTTCCCTGCTGAGTATAAACATAAATTTAGTAGCGAAGTTGCTATAGAAGATCTGCAATTTTTAAAAAGAAGTAGCGATTTGAACAAAACTGTTTTTAACTTATTACAAAAATCGCCATCAGAATTTACTTTAAAAATTTACAGCTCTTCTGCTTTTTTAACTTTATCCGACACTTTGCCAGCGATTGAAAATCTTGGTTTTATAGCAATTGATGAACAATGCTTTACTATTAAAGAAACTCGTAATAACAACCAATGTTGGATTTACGAATTCACCTTATCTAGCCCTGTAAAAATTGAAATTGAAGCTGATTTTATAACTTTGAAGAAAAATATTGAAACAGCTCTTGATAAATTAACAGAAGGAATATTTGTAAGCGATTCTTTAAGCAAGTTGCTATTATTATCCTTTATGGATTGGGAAAAGATTAGACTACTTAAGGCTCTTAGCAACTATTTTCATCAAACAGGTGGTGCTTTTGGTAGGACTTATGTACAAAATACATTGGTTAAGCACCATAAATTTACTGAAATGCTAGTACAGCTGTTTGATGCATTATTAAACCCTGAAACTTGTTCAGAAAAATTGGCAGATTCGATAAGAGATAAGCTAAGTTCCTATCTTGATATTGTTACAAACAGTACTGAAGATAGGATACTAAGGAACATGCAATTAACCATTGAAGCAATAGTTAGGACCAATTTTTATCAAACTTGCGATAGTAACCAACATACCCACAATCTTAAGTCTCCTAAAAATTATATATCTTTCAAATTCGACTCCGGCAAAGTGCCTGATCTTCCATTGCCAAGGCCTTATGCGGAAATATTTGTCTACTCCAAAGACTTTGAAGGAATACATTTGCGCGGTGGAAAGGTAGCCCGCGGTGGAATCAGATGGTCTGACCGTAGTGAAGATTACAGAGTAGAGGTTTTAGGTCTGATGAAAGCACAAATGACCAAAAACCCAGTTATAGTGCCGGTTGGTGCTAAAGGTTGTTTTTATATTAATTTTGAACAAGGCAGTAGCTCGCGTGAAGTTTACATGCAGAAGGTTATTATGTGTTATAAAACTTTCTTAAAAGGGTTGCTTGATGTTACTGATAACTTAGAAAATGGTAAGTTAGTATCGCCTAATAGGACGGTAATTCGTGATGATACAAATCCTTATTTAGTAGTAGCAGCGGATAAAGGCACTGCTACTTTTTCTGATTATGCTAATGAAGTTGCGGCAGAGTATAATTTTTGGCTTGGAGATGCTTTTGCTTCCGGGGGATCGCTTGGATATGATCATAAAAAAATGGCGATTACCTCCAAAGGAGCTTGGGTTTCTGCTGTATCGCATTTCCAAGCTATTGGCATAGACGTTCAATCGGAGCCTTTTACGGCAGTTGGCATCGGAGACATGTCTGGCGATGTATTTGGAAATGGTATGCTTAGATCGCGCTTTATAAGATTGATAGCTGCTTTTAATCATATGCATATTTTTATTGATCCTAATCCGAGTCATGAAATCAGTTATAAAGAAAGGGAACGTTTATTCAATTTACCTGGTAGCAAATGGTCTGATTACGACCCAGGTTTAATTTCCACTGGTGGCGGAGTTTTTGAACGTTCTGCAAAAGTTATTAAAGTTTCACCGGAAATCAAAAAAGTGCTTGATATAGAAGATGATACGATCACCCCAGATAATTTGATCAAGGCCATTATTCAGGCGGATGTAGATTTATTATGGAATGGTGGCATTGGTACTTATATCAAGGCTTCTAAAGAAAATAATGCTGACATTGGAGATAAAGCAAATGACTCTTTGCGTTGCAATGGTTGCGATATTCGCGCTAAGGTGATTTGCGAAGGTGGAAATCTTGGAGTTTCGCAGCTAGGTAGAGTTGAATATGCTCTTAATGGCGGCTTAATTAATACCGATTTTATAGATAATTCGGGTGGGGTTGACTGTTCTGATCACGAAGTAAACATTAAAATTGCTCTGAATATAGCCGTAAACAAAGGTAAATACAGCTTAGAAGAGCGCAATGATTTATTACAAAGAATGACTAGCCAGGTAGAAGAATTAGTATTGCGAGATAATTACGAACAGAATCAGGCAATTACCATAGCTCAAAAGACACCTGTTTTGAATATTGAAAATTTTGGACAATTAATCAAAGACTTAGAGCAAGAAATGCTACTTGATCGGAAGGTAGAGTTTTTGCCAGAAGTAGCCGAGTTATCACGCCGTGCTATTGCTAGGGAAAAAATTACTAGACCGGAATTGTCTGTTCTTCTCTCTTACAGCAAAATGTCAGTTAAAAAGGAATTGATGAATTCGGATGTCGCTGAAGATGAGTATTTAAAACAAAATTTATTAAATTATTTTCCTCCTGTTATGAGGGAAATGTTTAAGGACGAAATTATAAATCATCCTTTAAATAAAGAAATTATAATCACCGTTGCTTCAAACAAGCTAGTGAATCAACTTGGTGGCCCGTTAATTAATTCTATAAAAAAGGAGACTAGCGGCTCCTTGAGTGACATTGTAAAAGCTCATGCTGCGATTTGCGAACTTTTTGAGTTGGATAAATTATGGAAGCAAGTAGAAACACTAGATCACACCGTAAGCACAGAACTGAAAGTTGATATGTTTACCGATCTTGCAAAAATAATGCGCAGAGGCATTAGTTGGTTTATAAAAAACACAGGATCGCATATTAATACTTTGGCTATAATTAATGATTATAAAGATGAATTACATAGGATAACTGTTTTAATTAATTCGCTACTTGAAACTAAAACAAAATTTTATGATAAAATTAATTCATATGAAGCTGAAGGAATTTCGAAGGAATTAGCTACTAGTATCGCTTCTCTTGAATTATTGGTTTCGGCTTTTGACATTATTTATGTTGCACGAAATAATAATGTTAAAGATGAAGAAGTAGCGAATTTATATTTTGAAAGTGGCACCCTCCTAAATATAGACTGGTTAAGAAGGTCGTGCGATGCGCAAATTGACGAATCTTATTGGACTAGGCTTTCAGTTCAAGCACTAAAAGATGATTTTTATGATAAACAAAGACGACTTATTACAGAAATTATAAGAAAAAATAAAAATAAAGTTGATTTATCAAACTGGATTAATAACAATACTCAGAATGCTAGTATTTTCACTAATTTTGTAGCAGAATTGAAATTGCAGGAAAACGTAAATATCAATATGTTAATAGTTGCAAATAAAAAGTTTGAATTGTTTTTAAGAAAACTCCAGTAGTATGAAATCAAAACTTCGAGATGAAAGAGAAAAAGCTGGTTATAGCATCGAACATGTTGCTGATAAGTTGAATATACGTAAACACTATTTACTAGCTCTTGAAGAAGAAAATTATCATGAATTGCCAGGAAAAATTTATGTTGAAGGTTATACAAAAATGTATTATGAATTCCTGGGTATCAGTTTACAAAATCAACAGAGCACCCCTTGTCAATCCAATGCGCTTAATAAACAGGACAAAGCAAAGATTGAAAGCAAATCTAATAAATATATAATTTTTTGCTCTATTATTTTGTTAATTTTGGTTGTAGAGTTATATAGCGGCTTGATATTGCAAAATTGAGTCATATTTAATTTGCGTATTATAACTTGTAACTAATCAAACAAAATATATAATTATTGCAGTATATTCAAATAACCAATTTAAATGACAATGGAATTAACAAAAAAACCCTTGATAGATATCATAAAACAGATAAGTGATGGTATTGATGGCTTACATTCGGAATTGTTGCTCAAAGATAAAAAAATTGCTGATTTAAAGCAACAAAATGAACAGCTTAAGAAAAATAATTCAGACACTCTTGATCAAATAAGAGAATATATTAAAGAACTAGAACAAATAAGAAGCCATTATGTCGATAGTAACAATCAATCTCAATAACAGAGATTTCAAGCTAATATGCCCCAAAGAGAGTCATAATGCCCTTCTGTCCCTTGCAGCAAAAATGGACTTAGAATTAGCAAAGATAAAGGAGCAAAACCCTTCTGCTTCGTTTGATCTGCTAATGGTGATGCTAGCACTAGACCTTTTTAACGAAAAGCAGCAAAAAATTAATTTAGAAGGTGGAGAAATATTGAAAGAAGCTCACGAAGACTTTCAGGATAGCTTATCTTCAATTTTTAGTGAACTGAAAGTAGTTGCAAAAAAGCTAGAAAAATGTTAGAATTGAAGGTCTATAGAGATGACAATTGGAATTTACTACTTATAGCTTTATTTAATTGAATCTGGATGGCTGCGCTCCCGTCACTTTCTCGCCATGAAGGTTTGGCAGCTATACAGAAGGGCTGCTTTGTGCGCTAGGATAGATAAAAACCTCAGGACTATAATCATTTAAAGGGATTGGTCACTTACTATTACCGTGGTATAGTAAAACTTTAAACCCACCTTATCTCAAGGTTCTTTGACGGTGAACTTATACCAGCGGCTATAGCGGTCCTACCTAAGATATAAGATATAGCTTTTTACTTGAAGATTGGATGATCAAGAAATTTTTTATAGTAACTAGTAAAGTTACGCTAATATGCTAAAAAATTAAATTTATTTAATTATATCTAGACTAGTTTTGCAGTTTATGGTAGATAATTAATAATAGCCCATCAAAAATTATGCACATTAAAGTGGCTAACATTTTCTTTAATTTACTAATTTATTAAAATATTAATTATCGTCATGAGCAAAACAATATCTCCTGCGAAAGATACTCGCAAAGAAAAACCTTACACAGAATGGCAATGCAATAATGTATTAAAAAAGGCTGCTGAAGAATTTGAAATTCTTAGCAAATTAAGAGGAGAAGATTTAGAAGCTTTTTTATCAGGTGGTGAAGATAATATCAATTTGTTAGTTAACCAAGTTTCGGTTAGAGAAGATGGATTGAGCTATGAAATTATAAAACAGATTATTGAGGACAGATTCATACAAGAAGATGAAGACGAAGATGAAGATGAACCAATTGCAGAACAAGAAAGTCAGGGAGTAATTCTTCATCCCGCAGGGCAACCTCTTGATTCTTCGTCTTTTAGTTCAACTAACATCACTACTACGACTCTTTCAACCACTACAACCACTACTTTTGCAACGATGTCAACTACAGCCGTAACAACGACAACTACATCAACACTTACTAGCAGCACCATTGCTAAACCTTTGGTAACTCCGGTAACTCCAGTAATTTCTTATGAAAATCAGCTAGCTCAGGCCATGGCAGAGAGTATTACAAGCGAGAGAGAGCACGAAGATAGTCAGAAATCATATGCAGAGACTTTATCAAAAGCTTTGTTTGAGAGCGAAAAATATACTGAACACAAAGGAAGAACTAGTTATTATAGTCCGCCATCAGATGATTCACATGATCCGCAATTACAAAAAGCGATACGCTTAAGTTTACTTAGCCATGAACAAGAAAAATTATATGACACTCAAGTTTCAGGCAGTTATACTGAAAGCGATTTTTTTGGTTCTTGAAATCAAAATCATAATTTTTAGAAAACTATGATTGGCAAAATAGTACAAGGATGATATAAGGATGGCTGCAAAAAGTAGCATTTTTATTTTTGGTGTTTTCGGAAGGTATTTTCGGAAGGTATTTTCGGAAGGTATTTTCGGAATTCTGTATTAATTTAAAGATATTAAAGAATCGATATGGGTAAGACTAGAGAATTAGTTATATTATTTGACGGAACAGCTGTATCTAAAGATTCATACGAGCATCTCTCTGCTATTCTAGAAAAATTAGATTCCGATTCAGATTATTTGAAGACTATAGCTTTATATGATATTTACAACAAAGCTCTGAATTCACAGTATCAGATTTTCAAAGGATGCGAAAAATTATTGGAAGATTTTTTTGATAAAACAGGGAAAATGCACGAGGCAGCAATTGCGATTGTTAAGAATTCAGTGAAAATTCTTGGAGGCGACATCTACTTCATTGGTGGCTATGATGATGAAGATGATGGTAACGATGGAGACGATGAAGATGAAGATGATATAGTAATGGGTACTGATAAAACCGATATTGAAAGCAAAATTAAAAGCGAAGAGGAAGATGTAGATCAAGTTTTTGTTTTTGGTGAAGCTGGGTATGAAGAACAAGATTATGAAGATCCTCTAGCACCTACTGAAGAAAGTTCTATAATGGGTGAAATTGATTAGTGTATAGCAAATTTGAGAATGATTGAAAAATAATAGATCAATGCACAAAATGGTTAATGTTCATATCATAAAATATTTAATATAGGTTTAATTTTTAAGCAATGAGTAAAGGATTAACAACCTCTAAAATACAGGAAGAAGATCTTGATAAAGAATTAGCAGCAGAGTTTTATCATAAACAAGCAAGAGAAGATCTTCGTTCAAAAAGATTCCAGAAAGCTATGAAATGTTATGAACAAGCAATGAAACTCGATCCTAGCAAAGTTTCATATATTCATGATTACGGCATAATATGCTTCAAATCCAAGAAGCCAGAAAAAGCAGAAGAGTATCTTAGAAAAGCAATATCTCTTGATCCAAGTAATGACTTATATGTATATAATTTAGGCATATTGCATTATAATTTGAAAAATTTTACTAAAGCAACAGCTTGTTTGAGGGAGTCCATAAAACTTAATCCAACTAATGCCTCATATTTAAAAGATCTTGGAAAGTTATACGATCTATGCAATAATTTTAGACAAGCAGAAGATTGCTACAAAAAGTCAATAGAGCTTAATCCAACTAATTCTTCATATTTAAATAATCTTGGATGTTTATATTATAAACACAAATTGTTTGAAAAAGCAGAAACCCATTTTTTAAAGGCAGTAGAATATGCTCCAACTAACCCTAAATATTTATATGATCTAGCATTGGTTAGTTATAGTCTTGGTGAATTTACAGATGCAACAAAGCACTTTATCAAAGTACTAGAACTTGATCCCCAAAATATCCCATGTGAAAGATATTTAATGGAATTAGCTGATAAGTACTTTTGGTCTGGTCAGTTCAGAGAGGCAATAAAACCTTTAGAAGCTCTCGCAAAAAATGGATTAAGTAAAGCAACAAAATATCTTAAATCTGCTTATGGTAATTTGGCTATGTCTTTACTAGACCAGGAAAAATTTGAACAAGTTGTCAATTTACTGGAAACAGAAAAACCGTCATGGTTAAAACTAGATAGCGATCAAGATGCTTTATTGCTGGAAGCGCAGCAGAAATTATCTAAATTACAAAAAACTCTTATCGCAAAAGAAGAGGATGACGATGTCGATTCTGACTTCTACTCTGCGTCTTCTTATATGAGTAAACTTAGTATTGTAATACCTCCAGATGATGCAGATGCGTGGGTTGACTCTGTAACTGAATGCACACCTATAACTGGAAGTGTTTCGATAAAATTCCAGTAAAATAATTTAAAACTTAGAGATCATTATGTCAAAAACATCGTTATTATCAGCAAAGCCTATATATAAGCCATTTTCCTATCCTTGGGCTTATGAAGCTTGGCATACACAACAAAAAATCCACTGGTTACCGGAAGAAGTACCTCTTGCTGATGATGTAAAAGACTGGAAGTATAATTTAACACCAGGAGAAAAACATTTGCTTACTCAGATTTTCCGCTTTTTTACTCAAGCTGATATTGAGGTAAATAATTGCTATATGAAGCATTATGCAAAGGTTTTCAAGCCAACTGAAGTGCAAATGATGCTCGCTGCTTTTTCTAATATGGAAACTATTCACATTGCGGCTTACTCTCATCTTCTTGATACTGTTGGCATGGATGAAAGCGAGTATCAAGCTTTCATGAAATACAAAGAAATGAAAGATAAGTACGACTATATGCAAAGATTTGGTACGGAAACTAAAGAAGACATAGCTACGACTCTTGCTGTGTTTGGAGCTTTTACTGAAGGCCTGCAGCTTTTTGCTTCTTTTGCAATTTTACTTAACTTTCCTCGTTTTAACAAAATGAAAGGCATGGGACAGATTGTTACTTGGTCTGTGCGCGACGAAACTCTGCACACTAATTCAATTATTACTTTATTTAAGACTTTTGTTCAGGAGAATCCAGAAGTTTGGACCGAAACTTTACGAAGCAGATTATATGAAGCATGTGCTACTATTGTCCATTTCGAGGATGCATTTATTGAGCTTGCTTTTGAGGTAGGAGGGGTTGAAGGGCTAACTGCTAGGGAAGTAAAGCAATATATAAGATACATTGCGGATCGTCGTTTAATGCAACTCGGTCTTAAGGAGATATATCTTGTAGACAATAATCCTTTGCCGTGGCTTGATGAAATGTTAAATGGTGTTGAACATACTAATTTCTTTGAGAATAGAGTAACGGAATACACTAAAGCTGCAACAACTGGTGAGTGGGAAGAAGTGTTTGGGGAAGAAGATGATAAAAAAAGTGATTCAGTAGATGATTTGATAGTTAGTAAAGTATGATTAAATTAAACCAATGAATTTAAGATATTTAGAGTTGTGTTAGTAAAAGAGGCTTTAGCATTAGCTGTTTTGGAATTGCAAGAATTTTCAGCTAAACAATTGGAGTCTAGAATATTACTGTCTCATATTCTTAACTTAAGTCAAGAATCTCTGCTTTTGAGTTATAATGAACCGATTTCTGATAATGTTAGCTACAGATTTTTTGAGCTTATTGAAAGAAGAAAAAACTTTGAACCAATTGCTTATATAATCGGCCGTAAGGAGTTTTATGGTCTTGAATTTTTAGTAACTAGCGATGTTTTAATTCCAAGAAATGATACAGAATTGCTTGTTGAAACTGTTGTTAAAGAAATATCAAGCCAAGTTTACGAACATAACCAAAATTCAGAAAACATAAAAATTTTGGAATTAGGCACTGGTAGCGGAGCAATATCGGTTAGTTTGGCAAAAAATATCTCAAATAGCTCCATTGTAGCGACTGACGTTTCTGATAAAGCCTTAAAGATTGCCACAGACAATGCCAAATTAAACGATGTTCTAGACAAGATTAGCTTTATAAAAAGCGATTGGTATGAACAGCTTGAAGTTTTTGGAGATTCTATTGATAAAATCGTAAAAGTAACCGACAACCAAGATTCTGATAAATTGTTTGATTTTATAGTAAGTAATCCACCCTACATAAATGTTAAAGACAAAGCCTATATGTCTAAAGAAACTTTGTTATACGAACCAGCTATAGCCTTATTTGCTGATGATATGGGGATAGAATGCTATTGGCAAATAATAAGCGGCGCGCATCAATTTCTAAAAAAATCTGGGAAAATTGTTTTAGAATTGGGATTTAATCAAGCAGAAGTTGTTACTGGGGTTTTAAAATCTCATAATTTTATTAACATCAGAACCTTTCAAGACTTGCAAGCCATTGATCGCGTAGTAATAGCTTGCAAGTCTTGAAGTTAAAGATTTGACTCAGTATCGATTGTTATTTGATAAATAACTGTAGATTTTTATATTTTTATCTTGAAATACGAATCATTTTCTGGTATCAAGATGCTTATCCATCGTTATCCATTATTGCTTCTGATGTTGAGTAGAGTTAATACTAAATACGGCAAGTTATGAGTGGGTAGTCATTTAGTAGGGGCTAGTTTTTGCGGCACTCTGCTATTAATGCATAAAATGGACAGGTGTCCGAGTGGTTTAAGGATCCGGTCTTGAAAACCGGCGTGCGGTTCTCCGTACCGTGAGTTCGAATCTCACCCTGTCCGCCAGTTTACAGCGCTCGAACTTTTTGAGCGTGATTTTTCAAATTCGAAAACCACCCTCTGAACCCCAGTATTCATAGGCTTTAGCGCCTTTTAGTCGTCCGACACATGCGTACTTAGAGAATCGCAAAATCACTGATTTTACCCCAAAATCTCCCTTTTTGTTCTCCGTTTCTCCGTTACATGCGAACGTCCAACCCGAAGGTACGCATGTCCAGAACCCTTGATTTTACTGGGTTTTTACAAAAGCGGTCTTGAGGTTCGTTATTGGGGCTTCGATGCGCGCATGTACCCGCAGAGCGAGAATTTTCTACTGAAATGCACCTAATGTGGTAAAATTATACTAGGCATTTATTAAGTAAATCAGTATTTTATTTAAATAAATAACATTCAATCTACTGGTTTTGTTGCCAGATTAATAGGAAAGCCTTGATGATAGAGACACCCATTCTTCCTTTGATTCATTCAAATGAAGAATACGAAAAATTTAAACAGCAAATTGAAGTTCTGGAAGATGCTGCCAGAAGAATAATGCACCAAGATCAATTGCCTGATTTGCCGCTAGTGCTATTCTCTGAAGGCACAAACATTGTATTTGCCTATGGCAATAATCAAGTCATTAAAATCTTTCCACCCTTTCATCAAAATCAATACCAAAGTGAGCGACTGGTTCTGCAACACGTGCATAATAAGCTTCCTGTGAAAACGCCATCACTACAATACCATGGAGAATTTTCAGGTTGGCCCTATATTGTGATGAGCCAACTAGAAGGCACACTTTTGGAAACCCTATGGGAAGAAATGGATCACGCTAATAAAACAATCATTTTGAGTGAATTAGGGGCTTTAATAAAAGAAGTGCATGCTTTACCAACTGAAGGGCTAGAAGCCATAGATAGCCATTGGGAACAGTTTATTAAGAAACAAATCATCAATTGCGTAAAACAACATCAATCAAAGCAGCTTTCAGAAGAATTGTTGCAACAAATCCCAAATTTTCTTGACTCAGTTAAACCCATTCTTCCAAAAATAAACCAACCGGTTATTTTAACGGGGGAATACACTCCGATGAATTTTTTGGTTAAACAAACGGATGGCATTTGGCATATTGATGGGCTAATCGATTTTGGGGATGCTATGTTGGGATTACCAGAATACGATTTATTGGGACCAGGTGCTTTTCTCATTCAGGGTGATAAAGCGCTCTTAAAAACGTTTTTAACTGCTTATGGTTATACAAAAGAAGAATTGACACAGCATTTGAGTCGACAACTCACAGCATTAATGTTGCTGCATCAATATAGCAATTTGAATATTCAAGTAAGGATCGAAGGCTGGAAGAGTAAAGTAAAAACCATACAGGATTTGGAAAATTTAGTGTGGGGATTTTAGATGGTGAGAGTAATCGACGATGCTAATAAAACCTAATCTCAAAGACGAAGAAATCATTGCGTGTTTACGGGATGCCTATGGCTTGACTGTGGACAAGGTAACGTTTCTGCCTCTTGGCGCTGATTTCAACACGGCTGTTTATCGCATTACAACAAGCAACCAAACGGATTATTTCTTAAAATTAAGAAGAGGTGAGTTTTTAGAGGCTTCGGTCTCAGTTCCAAAATACTTGGCTGATCTAGGTATCAAGCAAGTGATCCCGCCTCTTGTAACCAAAACTGGAGAACTTGGGGCAAGCTTGGCATCCTTCAAAGCAATTTTATACCCTTATGTTGAGGGGCATAATGGTGTGGATGACAAACCATCAGACAATCACTGGGTTCAATTTGGAGCGACCGTTAAAAAGCTTCATAGCCTTAGTATTCCCTCATCCATAACACAAGATGTATCGCGGGAGACGTTCTCTTTTAAATGGCGAGAAACCGTCAAAGCATTTCTTATGCGCATTGAAAATGAGGTGTTTGAAGAGCCTGTCGCTGTAAAAATGGCGCTATTCCTGAAATCAAAAAGGTGCGAAATACTTAAACTTGTGGAGCGCGCTGAAGAGCTTGCGATCACGATCCAAAAACAGCCCCTCGACTATGTTTTATGCCACGCTGATATGCATGGCTGGAACCTGATTGTTGATAAAGAAGCAGCCCTTTATATTGTTGACTGGGATACGCTCATCTTTGCTCCCGTCGAGCGTGATTTGATGTTTGTTGGCGCTGGCATTTGGGATAGTGGCCTGACAGCCGCCGAAGAAGAATCACTATTTTATCAGGGCTATGGCCAAACAACGATAAACAAGGATGTTCTTTGCTACTATCGTTTTGAACGTATCATCCAAGACATCAGCGATTATTGCGAGTACATCTTTTTGTCTGATGAAGGTGGTGATGATCGGATGCAATGTTTTGAACACTTGCAGCCAGTTTTTCTGCCGAATGGTGCAATAGAGAGAGCTTATGACTCTTATAATGCGAGGAAAATTTTATGAGATTGTATTTTATAGGCGGCGCCAGTGGCAGCGGAAAAACGGCTGTGATGCCTCATTTAAAAGAACTGTTGGGAGATGGTATCGCCGTTTATGATTTTGATGATATTGGTGTGCCTGAAGGTGCAAATAAAAAATGGCGCCAAGAATCGACTGAGAAGTGGTTACAGAAATTACTGAGTGATGGAAAAGATGCCTGCTTGCTTGGCCAAATTGTTTTAGGCGAAATTCTTAGCTGCCCTTCAGCTACACAAATAGATAAAATCAACTTCTGTCTTTTAGATGTTAGCGATTTTGAGCGTATTAAGCGCCTCAAAAAGCGCAATACCTATGGCGCTGATCAAAACATGCTGAATTGGTCCGCTTGGCTTCGCATGCATCACAAAGATCCGCAGTGGGTGCCACATGTTATCCGAGAAGATGCTGCAAGTAACATGGACTTTGGCAAATTATCTTCCCTTAAAAACTATGAAGAAGTTGCAAATGTAAAAATCCTCGATACAACAGAACTTGCTTTGCATGAGGTTGCAGGACAGCTAACAGATTGGATCAGATCATTTAATCTTGGGCCATTTCATGTTGTTAAAGTCCAGCCACATGAACTTAGTGTTATAGAAGATAAAATCACATCATACAATAACAGCAAAGTACCCTTCATCCAGGAACAACCTTTTATAAATTTAAATTTTTGTATAAAAGATGAGAGTGGTGTAATTATCGCAGGCATTACATCTGTGATGTATTGTTGGGGTATGCTGTTTTTAGATATTTTAGCCGTAGATGAAAAGCACCATAAAAGTGGTCTGGGTAGTAAACTGCTCAATCATGTAGAAAATGAAGCTAAAAAACTTGGGGCAAAGCTTGCCCATCTTGATACCTTTGATTTTCAAGCTAAAGATTTTTACCTAAAGCATGGCTATGAGATTTTCGGTGTTTTAGAAGACTGTCCCCAAGGCCATAAGCGCTATTATATGAAGAAGGAACTTGTATGAAACCAATCTTGATGAATTTTCCGATGCCTATAACAACAAATCGGTTAATAATGAGACCCCCTGAAATAGGTGATGGAATAAAACTAAATGAAGCAGTGTTAGAAACGTATGATAAATTAAAGTTGACGATGCCGTGGGCCAAACAAAAACCAACGATTGATGATTCAGAGGAATTTGTAAGGCAGGCAGCCGCTAATTGGATTTTAAAAAACAATGATGAACCATATTTGCCATTATTTATTTTTGACCGTGAAAAAGAGATCTTTCTTGGAGCAACGGGGTATCATCATATGAATTGGGATATTCCTGCTCTTGAAACAGGATATTGGCTGAGAACCAGTTATCAAAAAAAAGGGATTATGACGGAGGCTATAAATGCGATCACTTACTATGCATTTATTGAGTTAAAAGTAAAAAGATTAGAAATTCGCTGCGATATAACAAATGACGATTCTAGGAGAATAGCAGAACGTCTTGGTTATTTATTAGAATCAAAATTAAAAGGCAATCGATTAAATGTAACGACAGGTCAAATAAGCGATACACTAATATACGTTAGGCATAATGCAACTGCTTTGCCTCAACTTTCAATTGGTTGGAAGGAATCGAATTGATCACACCTTCATCTGAATGTCAATATATTGGAAATTTAGGAGCCCAACAATGAATAACCAAGGAAAATCTTACGATAACATCGCAGAGGGTTTTGCTAAAATGCGCGATTCTTTTAATACCGAGCAAAAATACCTTGACGCTTTAATAAATTACATCCCTGAAAAATCACACATCCTTGATATTGGTTGTGGCTCCGGGTTTCCTATCGCCGATTATTTTATTGAGAAAAATTTCTCTGTCACCGGCATTGATGGGTCACAAGAATTGCTAAACATCGCTAAAAATAAATGCCCAAAAATGCGCGGCCTATATGGTGATGTTCGCACTATTGAGTTCAATGAAACGGTTGATGCTATTGTCGAGTGGTGGTGTCTTTTTCATCTACCAAAATCAGACCATGAGCTCATGATTGCTCGTTTTGCACAATGGCTAAAACCAGGTGGAATACTTGAATTTACAAGCGGCGACAGTGAATTTGAGGGGGCTGATAGCAATATGCTTAACCAAGAGCTTCATTTTTACAGCCTCGACCCAGCAGTTTATGAACAACATCTTAAAAAATATGGTTTTGAAATTCTTTTAAAAGAAAGCGATCAAGATCAACATCTTGTTTGGATAGCAAAAAAGAATGGCTAACGATAAATTAAATGACGCCCTTGAATGGGCCATGACGGCTCTACAACAAACTGAAATTAATACAGAAATTGTTGTGCAAACACCTTGGTCCAGTGTGGTAAGAATCAGCACGAGGGATGAACTTTTTTATCTTAAAACTACCCCAGCGCTTATTGCCTTGGAGTCTGAAATTATTAAAATATTGCATGACCAATTTTGTGCGCCGGTGCCTATCATTATTTCACATAATCCAGAATTACATTGTTTTTTGATGAAAGATGCAGGTATCTCATTGCGCAGCATTTTGAAAAAGAAGTTTGATGATGATTTGCTTTGCAAAGCAATCGAACAATTTACTGCCCTTCAAATAACAGTTGCAGATCATTTTGATGATTTTATTAATATCGGTGTTCCAGACTGGCGATTAAACAAACTGCCTGATTTATATCGGCAAGCGATTTTACAGAAAGATCTACTGATGGATGATGGGTTGTCTGAATCAGAAATAAACGAATTAGAAGGGCTGCTTTCAAAGATAACTGATTTATGCGAAAAATTATCTGGCTATGCCATTAAGGAAACCATTGTCCAACCTGATTTTAATGATAATAACACGTTGATAGACGATCAATCAAAAGCTATCACCATTATTGATCTTGGTGAAATCTGCATCTCACACCCATTCTTTTCGCTGTTGAATTGTCTGCATGTAATAAAAAAACACCACGGGCTAACCAATGAAGATGCGGCATACTTAAAGGCGAAGGATGCCTGCCTGAAAAATTACATGAAGTTTGAATCCGAAAAAAATGTGGAAGATGCTTTAGAAATAGCGCATGTTTTATGGTTTGTTTACGGGCTATTAGCTCATGATAGATTGATGCAGGCATGTGGCAGAGAACAATTATTGTCATTTCAACATGGAAAACTCAGCGAGATGTTGAAAGAGCTGATAGCGGTATGTAAATCATATTGACTGCCTTTTACGTAATCATATTGTTTAAGGTGCTTGATCTAAAACCTTTAACCCAAACATTTCTTCTTGCTCTGACCATAGCACCGGTACGTTATTCATCAAGTCCGATAATTTTAAATGCCTTGGCTGCTCACCAAATAAAATGGCCTCTTTTAATTTCGGTGCTAAAAAATTTAAACGCAAGATCAGCTGGACGTACTTGGCAGTAACATCGTATCGCTCACATAATTCTTTCATGCCACTGCACTTGCCGGATTTTAATTGACGTTGCCATAAATGGGCTTTCACTAAGGCTTTTAGCAGCGTGAGATCAACACTGGAATCTTCTGATGCTGCTTGCACCCCCTGTGGTGCTAATATCATTTTTCGTCCACCGCGTTTTTTAAGTTTAAGCGGCATAAAAACAGATATCTCTCCTTCGATAGTACTTGTCTTGATCATACTGTTGCCTCATCTTGCGTTTCTAATAGCAGGCTTTGTAAGCCATTTTGGTTAATTCGTACATCGATCCCTTCGGTGCTGACATAAACGGCACGTATCAGCGTGTGAATAATTTTTTGTTGCTCGATGGGGAATAAATTCTGCCAGACCGCATCGATGTCTTTGAGCAGATCAAAGACTTGGGTTTTATCCAGCCCCGCATGCTCTAAAAGCAGAGTTGTTTGGGCAGCCACTTCAGGTGATTTTAAAACATGCCTGACTTGCTGGATGACAAAATGCTCGACTTCCCCAGCAGCAAGATAGGAACTAATGCCATGGCACTCGATACCGCGCAGCACATTACTGCAGGCGTAATAGCGGTATTGCCGGTTCTTTTTTGCCGTATAGGTTGGCGTCATGGGTATGTTGCAAGCTTGGCAGTGGATAATGCCTTTGAGTAACACTGGTGATTTACAAAATGCTGAATTGCGTTTGGGAGCTGTTTTAAAAGTTGCTTGAGCGCGATCCCATAAATCTTGATCAATGATGGCATCATGTAGCCCTGCAAACTCTTTATCTTTGTGGCGTATTTTACCAACATAAACGGGGTTTGTGAGGATACGGCGCAATGAGGCCTTAGTAAATCTGGCCCCACCGATGTCTTTGCCGGTCTTAGCGGTAAATTGTTTGGAGTGATAACCGTCGTTATTTAATTCTTTAGCCAAATGGGTGGCAGATGCAAGCACTAAAAACCGCGTAAAGATATGCTCTATTAATTTAGCTTCGGGTGCGTTGATCACCAGTTTTCGATCAATAATGTCGTACCCAAGCGGTGGATTACCACCCATCCACATGCCTTTTTGTTTTGAGGCTGCAAATTTATCGCGGATGCGTTCACCAGTGAGCTCTCGTTCATATTGGGCGAAACTCAAAAGCACATTGAGCATCAACCGCCCCATAGAACTGGCGGTATTAAAGCTTTGCGTCACGGATACAAAGGTCACATTGTGACGATCAAATAAATCCACGATTTTAGTAAAATCAAGCAGTGAGCGCGACAAGCGATCGATTTTATAAACGATAACGCAATCAATAAGCCCTGCAGCGATGTCATCAAATAATTCTTTCAATGCTGGGCGTTCTAAAGTCCCGCCAGAAAAACCACCATCATCATATTGTTTAGGCAATATCTGCCAACCTTCATGTTGTTGGCTTTTAATATAATTCTCAGCAGACAGACGTTGCGCATCCAGGCTATTGAACTCCTGCTCTAATCCTTCTTCATGGGATTTTCTTGTATAAATGGCACACCGAATCATAATTTATATCGCACCTCTTGTTCTTAACCCAAAAAATAAAGGACCATTCCACCGGGTGCCTGTGATCCGCCGTGCTATAGCCGAGAGAGATTTATAAGTTTGTCCACGATATACAAAACCGTTTTCAGCAACCAACACCTCATAATCTATACCTTGAAATTCGCGAATTAATTTCGTCCCAACAGTTGGTCTGCCACTCAGCATAGGATTAGAAAATTTTTTGCCCTTTTCCATTTGAGTGGCCAAATTATCCAGGGTAGTTGCAGCTTTTTCTGATATGGGACCATATGCCAATTCTTGCAATCGATGGGCAAGCCGTGGCAGCAAATAGTTTTTTTGATACGGTGGTGCTGGTTCATCAAACAGTTGTACCCACAACTGTTTTAATTCTTGGATTGACTGGTTTTGTAGGGCCAGAACCTGTTTAATAATTGACGTTTTATTCATAATACCTCATTCAAATGCTTAAATTCGCTTCACAGTAACGCTTCCTTTCGGAGAAAAGTCCAGAGAAGAAGCACCGTTTGCTTGAGGTTTTTTATCTTTCTCCAAACTAATCGCCCGAAGCAGGCTATCTGCCAATATTTGCGCAATAAATTTAATGGGGTGTTGATTTTTGGTCATAGGCTTCAAATCCTCCGTGCACTATTGAGATATGGTTATTTACACGGTTCGACCGCAAAACGTTCATCTGACAGTTGAAATTCATGCTTGACTACCCTAACATTTGTTAGGTATGATAGGCTGACAAGCTGAGAAAAGGATTAAGCTTCATGACTAAACAAAAACGTACAAAACCAGGTCCAAAACCGCAGGTGGGATTGACGGACGCACAGCAGGATACCTTGGATATCATCCGGCAATACCAGCAGGTGCATGGTATGTCGCCTACGGTGCGCGAGATTGCTGAGGTGCGTGGTATTAAGTCTGCCAGCGCTATTGAAGTGATCCAACAATTAGAGAATAAGGGGTACCTTAAGCGCGACAAAGGAAAAGCCCGGGCCATTGAAATGTTAGAGCGATCTGTACCAGTTAATCAGATTACTCAGGTGGTTCCGGTGGAAGTGTTAGGTAAGGTCTCAGCGGGTCACCCGATTTTAGCGCTTGAGCAGCATATGGGTGAATTTTTAGTGGATAGTGG
>Ga0075154_10000838_pt1 | contig 23937 bp, 26 predicted proteins | sample JI71714BDNA_FD_70965 | JGI IMG/M metagenome (GOLD analysis project Ga0075154, IMG submission 70965) | Wastewater effluent complex algal communities from Wisconsin, to seasonally profile nutrient transformation and Carbon sequestration -... | ecosystem: Engineered > WWTP > Effluent > Algae...
TAAATCTTCTTAATAATCGCACGATGAAACAACCAGTACGACAACACCATCACAGCAATCGTAGCCACACTACCTCACAGCATAGGTCACAATGCGGACCATGACCATGTGAGAATGCTTGCCTGACTATATACATACCACAGTATTAGTGTCGTTCCGAGTGATACAAACAATATAATCATCACGCCATACAAACATGCAATACGCCACGCCTTACGAAGCAAGTCAGACTGTCTCATTCATAAAATATAATAGAGACGATATCATTGTCTACTGAGTAGTGCTGATGCCTCATTACTTGCAACACTAACACATAACAGCAACAATACAATAATACCCACACACAAAATGATTACAACAATAATAGCATATGATATCTCCGTCACAAGCTCAATAATTGATGCGACATCTACAAATGACAAGTGAGGACCAATCTCACGCAATGCGAGTTGTTTAAATCACACCAATTGATCTGTCTCTTGTCTTGTGATCCAAAACCATGATCTTGGTGCAGCTTCAAATTGTTCCTCATCAAGCTGCATATAGAAAAACGGCTCTGTACCAGTACGTACTGATTTTCTCAAAGAGACTATCTCCAGATCAAACGATCTGCCTTGAATCAACAGACTAATACGATCTCATAACTGCACATCAAGCTCACGAGCAAATGACTCATCTAATGAAATTCATCCAGACACAAGTGACGATCATCTCACAAGAGGACTATTATCAAGAGACACTGTAGTAATATTAAACTCTCTTGTCAATCAACCCCTCTGTCACTGTGGAAGAGTTTGGATATAGTCAGACAAAGAGATGGTATTGATCGACTCAATTCTTCATAAAATTGTATCATATAGTCTCGCTTGTGGATCGATAGACTGAATACGTTCAACATCTTGTGTACGAACATTCAACACAAACAAATTAGGTTGATCGATCGAACTAATACGTAAACGATCCAAAAAGCTGACTGATAGAGCGATAATTATACAAAAACTCATCAACGATACTGTCAATCATCAGACAAGTAGTCAAGTCTGGTTACCAGGAATAATCATCTGCCTGACTGCATCAAATCGACCGAAATAACGACTTCTCAGTGGTTTGAGCATAGTAAATCAGTATCTAAATATCTTCATCATAATCCAATATCATCATCCGATTCACAACACTGCACATCATGAAACAATAAGTGTAAATGATAATGAGCCAGTCAATAACCACAAGATCATACACAATCCAATCACCAACACAGTCAAAAACATCCTTGATACCGTATCTCATGTCTGATTGGTTGATCTCAATAATGCAAGTGGATGAGTAGTAATCAGATCAGACAAAGGTCTCCAACACACTACCACAAAACTAATACAAGAAATACCAATCACCACTGGAATAACCTCGCTAGACCAAGTAAATCATGCCGCAATCGGCAATCCAGCCACAATCGTAAACACATAGTATGCTCATCACAATCATCATACCAATCCAATCACAAACATACTTGCATACATCAACAACAATACAGCACTCACGCGAGCCCTTGTCAGACCCAATACTCTTGCAATAGCAATAGTCTGACTAATTGAAAATGTCATTGTTGATACTGCAGTAGCCATAATCATCAACGACAATAAAATTGTACACACCAATACAATACTACTATACTGATCAAGCTGCTCTACAAGTCACCCTAATTGTTCAATACGATCACGAGCAGTTCTCACATCGTATGTCTCACCAAACTCTTGCTCAATAAGTTCTTCGAGAAATGGAGCTTGAGACTCATCAAGCAGTGCAATCTGTAGCTCATATTCTACCCTTGATCCAAATGATGTTAAATTAGTGTCTCATACCAGGACATATGGCATCACCACTCTTCTTCACTCATCAAATACATTGATTCATGGAGTAGGAGCACTACGGATAATTCACTGTATTGGCACTACGATATCACCAAGCACCACTCATGTCGACTCCCCAATAAGCGCATAAGTCTGCTCATCAATAAATGTGCCACCAGAAATAGTCGGATTGACAACAATCTCCTTGCTATCCAACATCTCTACAATGAGCTCCCCATATAGTGGATACCCATCTTCAACTCACTGCACTTGTACCAATTTAGGATCACTAGCATTACCCACTGTACTATAAAACTCTACATAGAACAACTGACGATCAACAAAACCATTCAATAATGTAGTAATCTTATCCAATGCATCTCACGTAAAAGCTTGTGATGACTCAATAATCAAATCAGCTCACACCAAAGGTTTGGTCTGTAGATCAATTTGACGATCAATATTGATAATCACTTGATCAACAAGAGTAATAATCACAACAACAATAGAAAAAACCAATCACATGCTCATCATACGACGCCAGTAGGTACGGATCAATCTCATGCACAAATAGATCATTTCATAGCAAAACAAAATAAAACAATATCGATACTCAATATATTCGGACAACAAACATCTATCAGTACGATATCAATAGACTATAGAGCATCCTGATGTGGGATCAGCGCTCCCTCATGTAAGACATATTGATGATCTGCATATGATGCGACCATTGGATCATGGGTAATGATGATGACCGTTGTATGTAGTTCACGATGTAGCTCCATCATGAGATCCATAATCAAACGAGCATTGGTACGATCTAAATTACCCGTAGGCTCATCTGCTAGCAAAATAGGTAATTTTGCAACAAATGCTCTAGCAATTGCAACACGCTGCTGCTCTCCACCACTGAGTTGATGAGGATAACGAGATTGATATCATCATAGTCAGACTTTATCAAGTATATCAGCAGTATGATATCTTCTCTCTACTCACGAAATATCAATCACCAAGTCCACATTCTCCTCTACGGTGAGATTAGGAATCAAATGAAATTGCTGAAAAATAAAGGCAATGTGTTTAGATCTCCAACGAGTGCGCTCATCTTCAGACAATGATGTGATCACCATATCTTGTATAGTAATATCTCCACTATTTGGCACATCCAATCATGACAACATATGGAGTAGAGTGGATTTTCATGATCCAGATGGTCACATAATTGACACACTTGATCCGGACTGCACAGACCAAGATAGATCACGATAAATTGTATTAGTCTGACCATTGGTCACATAAAATTTATTGATTTTAGAACATGTAATCATTATGACAAGGCAAATAAATAAAAAATCAGCAAAACAATACTATATTCAAACATTTGTTCAATACAACACAAAACCATGCATTTATTCATCGATCCATCCATTGTACAACTCTATCAATGACGCCATATCTATGTTGCATCCATGCATCACAAAGAGCAGATTATATGACCATTACTACAGGAACATCTGCACCTATCATCATGCACATCAGTACCACAGATTAATACAGATCAATTTGGGACATTTTCAGGCACCATTAAAAGAATATGATCCATGATCGAGACACTAAACCGTAAAATACTATACGCAAGACAACTCACGCAGTCTGATCTAATCGTAGCAAGCGAAGGTAGTTTTGGAAACCATCCATCATTTCCAGGACAGATCACCAACATGGAGATCATACTGATGCAAGATTTTACATACAATTATACATTTGTAGGACGCCATATCACTACACAGCTCATGATGAAACAGTGAAGTAGTAATACATTGGAACACATGCAACATATGATTCAATCTCGATGACGACCAGAACAGTGAATTATTATACGTCATCAACCACGATGAAATGTGACATATGATACAAGCACGACAAATCACGAACTCGAACAAATCTATCGCAAACATACATACCGACCTCGACAAAAACGTATTCACTATGAAACAGATATGCGTGCCCATCGCAATCCAGTGCGCGCAATAGCCATACATCACGCCACACAATCGCTATTACAGTGCATTGGCTGTCAATGCTCACACTGTGGGGCTCCATGATTTGATATACATCATACAGTATACGACCGTCACTGTAGCCATTGTTGATCCAAAACCACATATGCATCGCACGATATACGATCATGTCAATCATGTTTCTATACCGAATCCAGACCAATCACACAAGACCCTACAGCAATATATGGATGTTCCCAATGCAACCCCTAATATCCCTACTGCAACAATCATCATGAAAGGAGAAAGCTGACTACTTTCTCAGCTAATATGAGTTGTCATGTTTCGTTGGGATGAATACCATCACTAAGATTTAATTCAGGAATTCATCACACACCAGATAAAAATGATGGCAATAAGATAGCATTAGTATCACGGGCAATACGAGCATACACACCTTCAAATTCAGATCTATAGTCTCCTCCTAAATTAGTAGGAAGTTGCATTCATCCGACAATCACTGTAATTCAGCGATTACGCAACGAAGTCACAATCTGTGTAATATTCGACTCTAGTTCATCTACACTCAATCACTGCAAACCATCATTTCCTCCAATCACTACCAAAGCAATATCTCATGATAAAGAGTCACCTATAGCCCAATCCAGCCTCTCAAGTAGTCATGCACTAGTATCACCAGACTCTCCTGCATTAATCACACGAACATCATATCACAACTCGTTCAGTTGCTGTTCTACAAGAGAAGGATATGCTTTTTCAATAGGTAATCTATATCAGGCACTCAAACTATCTCCAAAGACATATAATACATGTTCAGGACGAGATTGAGTACTCGATGGCATCTGCGTCACAGCGTCAGTAGATGGCGAAGAGACTGAGCAGCCACTCAGTACCACAACACCTATCATACTCATCATCAATCAAGTAAATCTTACACGAAACACTTTATCAGATCATTGCATCAACATATGATATAAAAAATAAATCAACCCTACCACTATCATGATCTATCAATTATTTTCAATACAAAATAATGATCCGCATTGAATCACTATGAACAATCTATATGATGGAATATAATCACTACCCTTACAACCTGTATCAACAAATAATATAATGACTCTAGATCGAGCTCCAAACATTGTCACTATTTGAATCATCGGCGTTGCTCGATTACTCATTATACTCTATCACGTCATCTTTCCCTCACCGCATATACCCAAAGCCCATATCAACCATACACGACTCTCTCTCAAATATAGTATCATTAGTATTAGTATCATTGGATCAATCCTCATCGTAACCAATCCATCAATCATCATCTATCGCAACACCTATCCTCCTATTGTCATCGTGGCTGACCAATCATACAGTATGACTGCTACAGATCTATGACCTACAAGACGATCTATTGCTCAATCTATTGTAAATCAAATCAATACACAATGACTATTTACATGATCATTAATTACATACTGAACATACCCATATATTCATTCATGACGAGACAATATCAACACATTACAGCCACTACACATGAATTATGGAGGTAGTGCCTTGTGAGATGCTCGATTGATCGCATACGACCATATGCAACAATACTACACTAGACCACCTATCATCATAACCATTACAGATGGTGGAGCCAATACAGGATATGATATCACACAAACATCACTCCTACTCCAAGAACAATCAGAATTACGAATAGTCGGAATCAGTAGTGGAGAGTATATTGTCTGATATGACTCACAGGGACGCTGACTGGTATCATCAATGAACAGTGAACTCATGCAAAGCACAACAACTCCATGAAAGCGATATCATATTACATCCTTGGTCACACGAGAATCAATAAGCAAACAAATCATTCAGGATCTTTTAGTCAAAAGTTATACAGATATATCACAATATCCCTTAAATATACGATGATACCGAATCATAGGAATCATGATAGTATCATACCGAACTTCATACTACATCCATCTACCCAAACACAAACGTCAGATACAATAATATATTTTATATTTAATTACCACTATTCTTATTCTCAATGCAATCATATACGGTCACATCTCCTGATGCTATGATACAACTAGGCACCATGCTCTCTACATTATGATCAAAATTTATGATTAACGGCTGACTATGAGCATGAAAAACTCACCTATGTAAGTGATATGCTGAATCACTTGGTATATCAAATAGTCAAGTACATAGTCCTACATATACATACTACCATGAATACGATCATACGTTATTTCATTGAGATTTCTATAGGATACAAGATCCAGCAACTCTGATAACCAGAGGTATTATAGATATCATAGAAGAATATGAGTATTGTTTTATCGAACGACCCAACTTCTCAGAATATTATGCAGACTCATCACGGCATACTATCACCATTGAACAAGATCCAGCTGATGAAAATTCAAGATTAGTCACCATTCAACATTACCACTAAAATGGTGCATCATCATCTTCACTTATGATGAGTTATTGATTAAATAAAGGATTATTTACTTCGAACCAATAATTTCATCACATAGCTCTCAATCAAGTCTGCTTCCACATATTATCAAAATTTACGACCTTACCGCAAGCATAACACTTACACAAACCTTGATACTCAATATTCTTTGAAATCATCATAGATGGATTCTTTTCACCGTGATAAGGACATCTAATATAAAATCATATCGGTTTTTCCCTAAATCATTCTTCACCAAAAATATTTACTAGCATACTACGTACACGAGTAGTATATTGATCATGAGGCGACAATTTATATATTTTTTCTTCAAACACATCAAAAAGCTCCAATTGATTCGGATTAATAATTTTGACAAATCTATCTTCATACAAAGTGATTCTCCAAATTTGTCACCTAATTTTATGTTTGACTCACTTACTCATCATAAGAAAACATAGGGGCTCATAACAATGATGAGCTCCCGAAAAAAACACTAGAAAAAATCTAGTACCCAGATAGTATTCTTTACTAATAAGAAGTCAATAAAAAATTAGCTCACATATATCCCCGGACTACTCTGCCTCACTACTCCATAGATTTCTAACATTGATAACACTATCTGCACATCTACTAAACTCATTGGGACATGAGTCATAATATATCATAGATCAACAGCCTGTCATGATTGAACAATACAATCATATACAAGCCTTTCTTCTTGGGATAATTCTAATGATAACTTTTGATTATCATTTATGATTCACTGCATATTTGCAGTAGTACTATGAGAAAAATACATATTAGCTCGTACACGTATATCAATCAGTGCCTGAGCCTTATGCTCAGCAAGTAACATATTTGTTCCCTCACTCGTAGGTACAAAAATAGAATTTGGCACTACATAGAGAGGTTTTTTCATTTGTAAGGCATAATCAGCAGTAATTAGACTACCACTAGCCATTGCAGCCTCAGGCAAAACAACACAATCACTATATCACGCAACAATACGATTACGTTGAGGAAATGTATAATGAGTACTATGCTGTTTTAATCTAAACTCAGAATACACCAATCCACCAGCACCAACAATATGTTGTACCAAAGAGCGTCTAGCACTATGTATCACAGGAACAAATCAAGCTCATAGCACTGCTATTGTAGGAATATTACGCTCAATACTGCCCCTATGAACATACTCATCTACTCACTCTGCCATACCTGAAATAGTAACCACATCATAATCAGACAACACATCAAGAATTCTATCAAGAACACGATATGCATATTCACTAGGTTTACGGGGTCACACAATAGCAACAATATGTTTTGATAATAAATGATGATTTCACATTGAATAATAAATATACGGTTTAGACGCAATATGATATGTCTTGGCATGATATACTCCATCTCAATCAATATGGGCATCGATAGCATGAGTACGCAAATATTGCTCTACACCACTGACATCTCTATCATGATTAAAATCTCCAGACTTTAGGTCAGACAATCTAGTAGTAGGATCAAGAGAATATAGTAGTGTACGATAGTCCATTATGAGTGTCGAATATGAGAAATAGTTTTTCACCAATTAATATGATAGTCGTAGCCATTACGATATCCATGTACAAGTAGATATAATATGATTGTCAGTGTCGCAAATACTATCTCATATCATCACACAACAGTATGACGCAATAGAACAAACATTGTAAATGGAATCCAATGAGCTCATAATTCAAGTAATATCCATCATTTACGATGCCAATTCCTATAAACATGTCCAGGCCATATCCAAAATAAAAACTGACTTATCACCAATACAATAGTTGCTATGACAAATGTATTTGGAACCAAATCAAATAGATACAGTATGTGAAAAACCACGGCCCAATACGTATAAAATGAGCCAATATGATTCAGTATTTTGCGACTTCGATGATAGTGTGTTCCTAGTTTCATTACAATTTCATACATATTACATCATCAAAATCAATTTAGACATACAATAAGATTTTAAATTATTAAAATTATACAATATAGACAAAATACTACTAAATAGCAATCATTACCCTAAAAACAAAAATCATGCCCTTACTGTATTAATGGGCATGATTATGAGTTGTCACGACTTGTTACTCTACGTACAATAATTATTATATATATAATAATATATTTGTCAAATAAATATAGATATATATTATAATTGACTATAAAGATCATCGAGTTGAGCATTTTTTTCATGTTCATATGCAATAACATCTTTTTTGCGATTCATTGTATCTTGCAATAATCACCACCTCTTGAGACGATATTCTCTTTGAGCAATAATTTCATCCCTCTCTCATTTGATAGTCTTATCTCATTCTTCACCCTTATCATTTTCTTTGATACTTTCAGTGAGATGATTCTGAAGATTCATTTGTTCTTCAACATAAATTTGATACAGTCTGTCAATTTGAAAAGGATAAAGCTCATTCACCATCTTGGAGATCACATTTCCCTCATTCTCCACAGAAATAGTCATCTCTGGAAGTAACGAAGACTCATCACTCGTATCCAAAATAACTTCACTACTGAACGATGCTGCTACAAGTTGACACAAAAGACTCCAATCAAAATCATCTTTCCACAAATTTGGAACCTGATATTCTAGTGAAGCAAAGTATCATACATACTCACGATACCATAGTTGATCCTTGAGTAATCATTGAATGGAACCATGTAATTCCTCATACTTCTCAACAATATGTTTTTTATCATCCTTGTCTCTTAATTCATCTACATACTTCAGAAAATCAAATAGCATCAGTGAACTATATAAAGAAATAAATATCAGACCCATGTCTAATGTTTTAATGACATATTGCAAGCGATCATCACATCCAATAGCTAGCTGACACCGCTACAGCATCCATATCACTAAGCAGATCTTAATGCATAAAAAATAACAAATAAAATAATTAATACAAAAATTGACAAATATACGCGATTCTCCAGATTTTTCAGAGAATTATCCTTTTGTAATTTTTCAATCATTGCCTCCATTTTATGTTTATCAGTGAGCAATTGCTGTTTTTCAGCAGTATAGTCAGGAAGAGCTATCATTGATTTAATTTTAGTTTCGAGCTCTCATACCTTATTTTGTAACATAAAAATCACCTTATTCTTGTCTTCAATAAGATGATCTTTTTCCTCAAGAGCCTGCTGAAATCTTTCAAATTTTTGATCCAACAAAGACGCCAACTCATCAATACTTACACTAGAAGATCAAACAGAGTCTGACGAAGCATCAAGAGTTTGAATTGTGTTTGGCGATAGGATATCAACTCTTCACTGAGATTGCGGTAATTGATCAAAATCAGTCCTCATTTTCATCACTTCAGCTTGATTGAGCATTACTTTATTTCATACTCTTTTTGAACTCAATTTTGCATCGCTAATATATCTATCAATAGTTCTTGTTGAGACACCTATCAACTGAGCGGCCGCCTCCTTAGATACATTGTAAATTTTGTCAGACATAGAAAGAATTATGAGAAAAATAAAAATCGATTGACATTAGTATTAATTATATGCAATAGAATTGCAAGAGTATCCTATTGATAACCTTTAGTTAGCTCTATTTTATATTTTATAGTTGTATTGATAACTATCTTGATTATTATCTTAATACGGTTTTATTTACATAATATATGTACCAACGCACATGCAATCATTGAAAGCGTTATTTGATGTCGGTAACGGATATGTCAAGTGAGTACTTATCTCACAAGAAGAATGAACAAATACAGTTCTTGTCAAAGAAATGATCAAAACAAAGGGCATGAGAAAAGGAAAAATTCTTGACTCTAATGAAGCACTTGACAGCATTAAGCAAGTACTGCAAAAATTTTTTAATAAACTTTGAGCAGATTATGTAGATGAAGTTCATCTAACCATATCACACCCAGAAATGAATATCACAAGATTCAAAGAACAAAAAAGAATCATGAGTGATAAAGTCATCAATGATGACGTCGAACATCTTATGAAAATTGTGGGAGAAATAGCACAACAGCCTAATTACGAAATTATCAAACTATTGCCTGTACACTGGATTGTAGACGAAGATATGATAGTCAACGATCCCCTTGGCATGGAAGCAAGAAAATTGGAAGTTGTAGCAGATGTTTTTGCCATACCAAAAACATTTTATACATCGCTGATCGAATTATTTGATAAACTAAATATTAATATTGTTGACATCACACCAAATATTGTGGTAGCAAGTGAATTATTACTTGATTTTGACCAAAAAGACCTATGAACACTCCTGATTGATATCTGATACAATCAAACCTCATACGTAGTATATGAAAATGGCTATCCACTAAAATACTGAGTACTATGAATGTGAGGAGAAGATGTAACAAAGGATATTTCTATTGGCCTGCAACTTGACATCAAACAAGCGGAAACTATTAAAATCGATACAGGATTGTCTGATGAGGTACAATGAGATTCCGATGATAGATTAGATCTTTCATTCCTTAATAATGTGATTACAGCAAGATATGAAGAGATGTTTGAACTCATCAACGAACAACTTATTAGTATCGACAAAGATGGTAGATTAGCATGATGAGTATATCTATACTGATGATGAGCAAAACTAACATGAGTCGATGAAATTGCAAAGAATATGTTCAAACTTGCAACCTTCTATGCCAAAGATCAAACTATGTGAATGCCGGAACTATGAAATAACTTACAACTTATTAATCTCCTGAGTGCATACCATCGATCAGAAAAATATCAATGAGAAAACAAGAAATGACTATGATTATGATTATCAATGGATCGGGCCAAATGATTATGGAACTTTATTAAAGAAATCTTCTAATCATGAATACAATAGCATCCAACACATTAAAACATTGAGAAGATGATAGAGAAATAAAAATCGAAACATCAGACACTAGTACTACCCTCTGATTTGATACATGAGGATGAAAAAATTCAAAAATTACAAATGATGAAGTAGATGAGGAACTCTTAAGTATTATTTGACCAGACAAAGATGTAAGAACATATGAAAAAGAGAATCCTAAATCAATTGTGGACAAATGATCAAGATATCAGGCAAAGTGATGAGAGATAATTTCGATAGACTGAGTACCTCATCGAGTAAGATACTGAAGAAGAAGTGATGAATTATACGCGGACCCAGAGACACGATATGAACCAATTTAATGCAGATAATAAGAATACATAACAAGAAGACAAAGCACTATCATTTTGACTAAATAAACTTTATTAACCTTATAGCAACAGCGTATACCCAAGAGGGTGCAAACTTTATAACCTTATAACCTTATAACTAACATGGCAATTACAGAATTTACTCCAGACTTCGTACCAGGCGCAAAAATCAAAGTAATAGGCGTATGATGAGCATGAGGAAATGCTCTGAACCGTATGGTCAAAGAACATCTTACAGGCGTTGAATTTATCGCTGTGAATACAGATGCACAAGCACTAGCAGTTAGTCTCGCAGACAAAAAGATTAATATTGGTATCAATGTCACCAAATGACTTGGCGCATGAGCCAATCCTGAGATTGGACGTAAAGCAGCAGAAGAAAGTCTTGAAGAGATCAAACGTGAACTGATGGATGCTGACATGGTATTTATTACTGCCGGTATGGGAGGCGGTACTGGTACTGGTGCTGCTTCAGTGATTGCTCAGACAGCAAGGGAAATGGGTATTCTGACTGTATGAGTAGTGACAAAGCCATTTAGCTTTGAGCATAAGGCAAGATTCAACAACGCAATGGATGGACTCAATAGGCTCAAAGACGCAGTAGATACTCTTATTGTTATTCCAAATGATAAAATCTTCAATATCGTAGACAAAAAAACATCATTCAATCAAGCGTTCTTATTGATCGATAAAATCCTGATGCTTGGTGTACAAGGTATTGCTGATCTGATTACCAAACCAGGACTGATCAATATTGACTTTGCTGACATCAAGAAGATTATTTCAAATTCTGGTAATGCACTTTTAGGTATTGGTTATGGTGAGGGCGAGAATCGTGCAGTAGAAGCAGCGCGTAAAGCTATTGAAAACCCACTCCTTGAGTCAAGACTCACTGGAGCCAAGAGAGTAATTTTCTCTGTGACATGAGGTAGTGACCTTACTCCCGTAGAAGTACAAGAAGCCTCTCGTATTGTAGAAGAGATTCTGGATGATGATGCTGAGATGATTTGGGGTATGAGTATTGATGATGACTATGGAGATGAAGTAAAAATTACTGTAATTGCTACATGATTTATTGGTGAAGAACAAGATGGGCCAATAAAAGGTACATCAAGAGATATTCTTGGACGTAAGGTATGAGGAATATGATGATGAGATAGTTTTATCAATAGAGCGATGAGAAGCACATGAGTGCAATCTAAAGATGAAGTAGAATCACCTAGACAATCTTCTAATACAGAAAGCGAACTACCATCATTCATGAGAAGAAGTGTAGGCAAATAACACCAACATAAGCCTCTTATTTGTTATAATAACACATAGGAGGTTTTTTCTTTTTGATTTCAATAGATAAATCACTATAGTGATGTAAGATTTTAATCTTTTGTTGTGAAGTAATGCTACATCTTACCATACAATCACCAGACTCAATATCGTACGATGGCCCTATCAAACAGGTCAGCATTCCTACATCATCATGATATATTACCATATTACCATGACATCAACCTCTGGTAAGTGTGTGTGCTATAGGTATCGTACAACTCGTACCCCCCGAAATTGATAATACCCTACTCAATCAGTATATCATAACCAACAAAACAATACATGTTAGTATTGGACAATGAGTACTACAAGTACTCAATGATCACGTGACAATTCTCACAGGAGCTGCCACCACAAAAACTCAAACAATTGAACTACTTGAACAAAATCGTTCAGAGCTATTATCTCAACTCGAATCGCTAAAAACTCAACAGCATTCAGATAGCTATGAAGACATTCTCAATGATATCCAAAAAATTGACGCAGACATCAAATTGAGCAAACTCACATAAAACCTATTATAACAGGCACTAGTCCCGATTATCGGGATTTTCTTTTGTATCATTCCACTCAATCACTATACTCAACTTATTTTAATAGATCTTATTACTACTTATGTATTTCGCAGTCCTTGGTAAACATAAACAAATATCTCTTGCAGAATTAGATTATGTTCAGCCATCCAATCTACGTACCCACTGACCTATTGCACTCTTTGATACCACAAAACCTCAGCTCTTGAGTCAATTATGATGAATTATTAAGTGGTGACAGATCTACACACGAACAGAGATTACATGAATGAATCCTGAGCAATCTCTCATAGGTACCAACTCTCGTATCCTTGGTCAACATCTCAAAAAGTCCTGACTTACCAAGAGATTTAAAGAGCTTACACTTGATCATTGTGATCGTGAAATACAAGAACATGGAATCGAATATATTAGTATCCATAGTGACGAAATAATCTCCCCCACTACTCTCATAGGAGTTGTTCAATGATATCAGCCAATCTGACTTTTTGAGTGTATTGATTTTGACAAACCAAGTGCAGGTATGTGAATTGGGATGATGCCATCCAAATTAGCTCTCACGATGATCAATACCGCCCTCTCATATCATCAGCTACAACATGGCCAACAGTGAGAATATACGGTATATGACCCATTTTGTGGTTTTGGTACCACCAACTTCTTAGCAAATGCTCATGGTCATCATACCATAGGATCAGACATCAATGGATCTCTCGTCAAACCCAACCTTGAACGATGGAAAACTACTTCAAATCATCGTGATGATCGCCGCATTACTACCTTCAAGCATGATGCCACTCACCCCATTACCAAACCTTTTATACAACATACTGACATCATTGTGAGTGAATGACGACTATGACCTGTGGTATCTACTCGCCTTATGCCAAAAGTAGCCCACCATCAACTTAGTCAAATAGGCACAGTATATTGCGATTTTCTCACACAAGTCGATGCCTATTTTGCTGATATCACGATATGTATCACCATACCAGTGTATCGCTTTTATGAAACAAATGTAGTTTATCATATGATATCGGCGTGGGAAGAAGCATATCCCTCTCGAACAATTCAAGCAGTACCACAAATGTATGAACGTAAATGACAATATGTGATGAGACAAATTCTTATTCTACAAAAAAGCGCATAGAAGATATATTATTTTTGACAAATCAAAATGGAATCAATATAATCAAAAAGATTTCCTCGAAGCTCGCTTCGTAGCCACAATCTTTTTAGATCACCATACCGCGTGTGCTTGCACCGCGGTAGTTGATTAAGATATCTATTTATTGAGCTTATATTATCGATCCATGCCCTACAATCCATCAATAGGAACACTAGTTGGCAAAACAATCATCTGACTCATCATCTGAACTGTTGTAGCTATGGTGATTTTTGCAATTACAATTTTATTTGGTAGTCAAATAGCAGCTATCATATCATGATTATGACAAATCGCTCAAGATAATAGTCCTTTCTTGTGGATGATTATGCTTATTATTGCATTTATTAGTAGCATGGTAGGAACCATACTTGTGGCATTTGTATATGGACTAATGTATGGAGATATTTATCCTTGAGTAGGAAAATTAACATGATACGCTCTTCTTGCAAACGTTATTTTGTTTCTACTGCTCGCACCACTATATATTGTAGTATATAAATCAGTCAATGCGCTATTTATGGTACTAGGTTTTCATACTATCATGACAGTATTTGTAACATCAGTAATGAATGAGATAGCAATTGACGCACACTACTCACTCAGTGCCATCAGTGGGTGACTGATCTGACTCGCATCTGTAGTGCTTGTATTCATGCTCATTTATCAAATTGTTATTCTCAACAATATCGACGTCAATGGAGCTGCCACAACAAATCAAATACAAATTATGTTATCTATTCCAGCACTACTATCATACACACTCATACCACTTGCCCATGGTATACGACAAAAAATATATGCATGATTATGTGACATGGGAAGTAATTTTCTCTATGCATCAAGTCGACATGAGCGCATTGTCGCGGCACAAATGACACAAGAAGAAAATATCCACGAAGAAGAAATTAATGTGCAACTATAAATTGATTCACTACTACTTTCAGTACCTACTTAACGCAGACTATTATTCCATCTATCAATGATAAAATTAGTCCATCACGAACGTTCAATAATAAGCTCGGAAGACTGTTGTTCATTAACCGATACCTCCTGAAAATAAGTAAACAAAACAATCTTTCAATCTTCTTGAACCATCTGTTGGCGATGTAGTAAATTACGTACTGCTAGATCACTTTGCAAATATGGCAACTGAAAATTCCTAATAAACTCAGTCTCCTCTTGCGTACGAATAATTTCTTGTTGTGTTTGAGAAATACTTTGTTCTATTGTCAAATAATTATTAACATAGACCCTTACTGATAATACCATAAAAATAAGTCAGACAAGACTCCATACATACCTAAATAATTGTGTTTTTGAAAGTACAATCGTATTCATTACGATATTATAGTGAATGAAATAGTATCATGATTATCATTTTTGCAAAATCCATAGAACTCTTGGTGTTTGGTCTCATAATATCGTATACTTATATTGATGTACGATCATATATCACATCATCTGACACCATGTAATAATGATACCATTTTCTTCATCAGTATCAAGCTTATATAATATCATCATACCAGTGGTTTTTACTAAAGGGTGTATCCAATCGAGAAGCACATCAGCATAAGCTACAGCCCTTGCAGTGACAATATCATATCTTTCATGCATCTGCTCAATCCTACCCCACTTAATCTGGACATTAGACAATCAGGATTCAAGAGCAATTGCTTGCACTGCTTGCAATTTTTTAGCTCTTGCATCAATTCATACAAAATGTGTATCAGGATACTGCTGCGCAAGAGCAAGTAATGGCCATCATCAACCAGTACCCACATCAGCCACAGTCATACCAGATTGGATCACATCAAACTGAACAAGGGTGAGAGCATCGATAATATGCTTTTCATATACACCATGAGCATCACGAATTGCAGACAAATTGAGCCTACTGTTTCGCTCTAAAAACTTTGCAATAAGAAGAGTTCGAGTATCCATACGATAAATATATGAGAAATAACAATTACTATAAGTATTCCACTATAATCATTTTATAAAAAAATTTTAATCATTTCACTTCATTAATACTACTATTTTTAAGCACAAAAAAAGCTCAATCCATGTAGTTCCACATTTCTTGAGCATAGCATATACAAATAAACAATTGTTATTTGGAGCGGATGACGCGACTCGAACGCGCAACCATCTGCTTGGAAGGCAGAAGCTCTAGCCAATTGAGCTACATCCGCGTATATACAATATCATATGTAATCATCTCTGTGCGTAATTCAAGAGAAAGTGACTCATATGATGAACTATAGCAATCATCATACCACATCGCTTCGATAACGTAGAGGCTGAACACCTGTAGTCGTGTGGATATGATTTCAACTACGAAAGATAGCAACTGTTGGGACACTCATAATATTCATTTGCTCAACCACATCTGGACACTGATCAATATCAATACTCACAACTTCAATAGCTTCGTGATACTGAGATTGCAATTCTTCGAGTATAGGAGCAAGAGTCTTACACGGACGACACCATTCAGCAAAAAAGTCTACCACATAGATTGTTGTAGTTTCAGATCATACTATCTGAGAAAAAAAGTAATCTGCTTGGATAATCTTCATCAAATCAACATTAAACTATGTTAAAGAATGTGACTACACATGTGACGACCATATAATTGTCTCACAATGTTTCTAACTAATCTAATAACTCACAAATTCAGCTCAAAATATCATTTCGCTGAAACTATTTCAAAATCTTGCACCTGATGATATTCATCTGCATCAAATACAATCCAAAACTTATTCGAGTTAATCTCGACCATACCTACATATCATCCATCATCACGATGATCAAATGTCATAGTCATTGATGGAAGCTCAGTATGTTGCTGTGATGACATATCAAATAATTTTAGTTGATTCATGTAGTAGGCATACTTGAAGTAAAAAGGACACATACAGATACTTGAATAATGATTGTTCGACGATGACTCACTGATATCGTTTTTGATGATGATTACAAGAGACACATCATGTTTTTTTATATGGAAACATCAAATTGATTTAACTAGAAACATTGTTATAATTAATTTGTTTATTTAGTATCTATTAATAAGCAAATCTCATCATGAAAAGCATAAATCTACCACAAGTAATCCCCACTCTTAGTAAATTTTATCATAAAATAATATCAGTAGAAACACTCAAACAACACATTCAACTCACGACACATCAACAACTCACAAATAGTCAGATCTATAAAATTATGTACCATCTTAGAACTAAATGATACATGATAAGCTGCAAAAAGGATCTCTTTTATATTAAACCAGCATCTTACCTCATTCAAGAGGATCAAATTGTGGCACAATATTATTGGAAGCTACTTGATCAACATTGTCGCAGCGATTGTAAGACTCAATGGTATATATGATGATTATCAGCACTAGAACTTGTGACTGGAGTCAGTCAGTTTAGCATGGAAGAAGCAATCATTGTAAATGAACACAAAACTTCAAAAGAAGTCATATGCTTTGACAATGTTATTATCTATAAGTCATATCGTACCAGCCAGGGGTGATCACTTTTTAATACCACAAAAAAATACACCCAAACAATATCAGTACCTTGAGCCAAAATTAAACATGCTTCCCTAGAGCTTGCATTACTCGAGACACTATATTCTCCTGCTCGTTCACAACAATCATACATCAAACAATATATCATCAAGCTGCTCAAAAAACACAAAAAAACACTGAACTGGTCAGTGTTAGAGTCAATTATTAAAAAGGGTAAATTTCACTCAAGTTTTAATAGACTATATCACATAGCTAAAGACGTGGACTCCCTGACCGCACAACATGTACATGAACTAATCAAGAAATATAGCTATGTGATGGAAATATAGTCTACTTCAGAGGTCATACTACGCAATGACTAAATGCAGCACCACCATTCTGAGAGGTAACTTTTTTAATCTCAGTAGGATCAGTTACCTCAAGACTAAATAAAATACTATAACGATAATTAGTCCTTGGTACTCCATCACAGGTCCACGTAGAAGAATTTGGAGAAGCAGTATAGTGATAACAAAATGATCATATTACCCTTTTAGGATCATTAGGTAATGATGAGAGATATCCTCACGTCACTAATTCATTCAATAAATTTTCATAGCCACATCATGTTGCATCGAACAACTATATTACTAGTGACATCTTATAATTCTTCTATCATATCTTCAATCACCACATACCAATTTTGTGGCTCAGATTTGAGTACACCAATAATCGTCCATATTTGACCAACCGCAAAATCAGTCAGTCTAGCTCACTTGCTCCACCACATTGCATCAAAAACCACTCCCCCATAATTCACAGTAAACTTAAGATGACCATTGCCCCTCTGTCATACCTTGCGCACTGAGGTGATGATCGCATCGGGCCATGCAAACAATGGTTCACGATTTCCCTCTCCAAATGGAGCAAGTTTCATGACTTGTTGCATCGTATGATAGGTCATCTCATGTGGCTGAATAATTGTGTCAATCTTGGACTCACGATCATATCCTCATGGAGGCATGATAGTATCACAATAATCTTGCATTATAGCACATGCTGCATCAAACTTATCCTCCGCAATAGTCAATCCTCATGCCTGCTTATGTCATCCATACCTATCAAGCAAATGTCCTGCCTGATACAACATCTCAATCACTGAAAAATAAACAGGACCCCTCAAGCTTGCAACCATAAATCCCTTATCTACTTCATGCTTATAGACCAATGATGGCTTATAATAGCGCTCAGTCAATCTACCAGACACAATACCCACCACACCCTCATGAAAATCAGCACCTCAAGCTATCAGCAGATGACGATCATGATTAATCTGTTCTTCGGCAGACTTAAATAATGATTCCTGAATCTGACGACGCTGTGTATTAAGTGAGTCAATATTTTCCATATATTTAATTTGTTTTTCTCCATGATGTAACAATGTCCACAATGAATCATAAGGAGACATGATACGTCCACCAGCATTGATTCTTGGTCAGATCATATATCCAATATGATAACTATCAACCGCACCCCTAATATTAATATAGTCAATAAATCATAGCAATGACTGAGGAACTCACTGACGAGTATTCAAATATTCCAGCCCCTGTTTGACAAAAAGGCGATTTTCACTCACCAACGGCACACAATCTGAAACCGTACCTACTGCCACCATTGGCAACAAATAACGCATTACCTGTTGCATACGATCTGGAGCATAATTGAGACGTTTCATGATCCCCACAGCCACTTTAAATGCTACGCCCACACCACAAATACCCTTAAATTCATAATCAGGAGAAATCTGAGGATTGATCACAGCAATTGCCTGAGGTATGTCATCTAATTGCTTGTGATGATCAGTAATGACCACATCCAAACCAATCTCGCGAGCATGTATCATCTCCGCCACAGAAGTAATACCATTATCGACTGTAATTACCAAATCGACTCATGCAGCCTTCATCTCATCAAGGTGATACGACTTGATACCATATCAATCTTCAAGCCTATTAGGTAACCTCACCGTGACATGTGGATGCTTGAGAATATTGCGAATAAAAACATATAACAACCAGGTACTTGTAACACCATCTACATCATAATCACCGAAAATTGCAATCTTTTCGCTATGATTGACTGCTGCAATAATACGATCTACTCCCTGTTCAAAATCATTGAGCAATGAAGGTCTAATCCAATAGTCACGAAATTGTGGATCAAAAAACTGATCATGATGATCAGTGATCTGCCTCAAATGTAACAATCTCTGAATCAAAGAGCGACTAAAATCAGTGGACTGGACAGTATATTTCATAAGAATCTCAACAACTACAAAAAAATCACTATCTCATCATAGTGATTTTTATAAGCAATACTACTAATAAATACGTTTGTAATCAACTACCGCAGTGCAAGCACATGCGGTATGGTTATCTAAAAAGATTGTGCCTACGAAGCGAGCTTCGAGGAAATCTTTTTGATTATGATGCATTCACTTCTCACTGAATCTGAAATTCAAATACATTATCAACTTTTTGATATGAGGGGATCTGAATATTAGAGATAAATTCAAGTCTTTTGAGTCTATCAATCACACCATCCTCCTTATAAATTGTATTAAGACTGGATACTCTTCCTCTCAATCCAATCCTCTCCTGCTCTACAACAAAATTAGATAACTCTACCATATCAGACGTAGTCATACCAATACTTCTCAACTGAATATACATCTCCACAAGAGAGTTAATATTGCTCGACCAAACCTTATGTTGAATATTTTGTTCAACATGCTGAGCAATTGCATACTTGACAGCTTCTTCAGATTTTTGAACTTCCTCAAGCTGCTGCTCAAGCTCTTGTATTTGAGTATTAAGATTGGTAATTGTAGTAGCTTTAGTAGGAATACTACTCAACCCATAAGCAGATAAATCAGTATTCATTCACCAAAAGAATAACCAAGCAAGAGCCATACCCACCACAGCGAACAATAAAATGCCCACTAAACTACCCCATATGGTCTGAGATCCGGCATTATTCATCACACACAATATCTAAAATAATAAATCAGTCCTATTTGCTCCCTGTATCTAGTATACCGCAAGTACCTCTATTTGTCAAATCAACACAATCAACTATCGCAGTGCAAGCACACACGGTATAGTGATCTAAAAAGATTATGCTTACAAAGCGAGCTTCGAGGAAATCTTTTTAATTATTTATTAACAAAATTTGCAGAGAATGATCCCAATGACTTACCAGCTACTTCTACGTGTAATGTAGTCTTTCATGTTCTCAGTCCCATTCCTGTGACCTTGATTACTCATTGCTGAGCACGGCTAATGACTGGGGCACTAAATCACACTACTCACTCACTATCGCGTACGATAATACGATGTGGCAATATACCATGATGAGGTAATTTTGATGTTAGATTGTCCACTTTAATGAAGAATACAAACTGTCTTCTGGTTTGAATCGTTTCATAGTCACTCAATCCCAAGACCTGATACTGATATCTTTGTACTCACGGAGCAGAAGATGATTGAGAAGCTGGCAATACAACAGGAGCTGACTCATGAACCATGTCTGGCAAGTCTACATCCAATGCCACATTAACCTGCTTTGTATTGGTCGATCCAGAGACTATAGTATCCAGAGGTCTTCTGAGTGGTGTACGACTCACAATACGATCCGTAGTACGAGACAACCCTCACTCTAGCAAGATCAATGGATCCATTGTATTGGCCTGCATCAATGACCTACACACACTTGAATTTACAATATCATAATACGAAAGACCTACACTACAATCATGATAACTATAAGGATAAAAGAGTTGATTCGTTGTTGTGATTTGAAAGTCAAGGTGATTACCATATTGACCAAATGTAGTTCATGTGTTACCAATCTTGCCGATTAGTGTTCACTCTTTGACAGCATCTCCCACAGATACAAACATTTCATCCAAATGTGAGTATGACGAATAAATATATGAATCATTGTATCTATGCTTCACAGTAATACTATTACCAATTCACCATCTATATCATGCCTGAACTACCTCACCATCCCCAATCACATACACTGGAGTACCCTTGGAACTCACAATATCCATACCTGGACTACCGCCACTGAGTACGTCCCAGCCATTTTGATACGATCAACCCCACAAATTAGAATAAATTAATTGATACAAATCCTTGTCTTGGTATGCTTGTTTATCGTTATTGGTAATTTTAGGTATATCAATAACACATCACTCAGGCATCTTGTCCCAGTGTACGCTCTTACACTCATGAAGTGGTTTAGCAACTTGAGTTACTGGATATGACCACCCCGTCAGCATCAAAAATCACCCTATTCATCCTAGAACTACTAGAATCCAATATACGATTGCAATACTCTTGAATTTTGTCATCTCTTCCATATGGTAAATAAAGTATATGATGACATTATTGTCATTACATATAAAATATTATACATATAAAAAATACATTTGTCAAATATTATCAATAATAAAAAAAATATGTCACTAAACAAAGTATCAATACCATATGATGTCTATGAATCAGAAAAGGAAATGGTAGTCATCATCCCCCTGGCATGAGTACACAAAGAGGATCTACACATCACACTCACTCAATATGAGCTCACTGTGAGTGGTACAAGAACAACTCCTAAGCTCAAAGAGAGCCTCAGTATCGTTCAAGAGGAATGTTATCGATGAGCATTTAGTCAGACTATCATCTTGCCACAAGGAGTGTTTTTTGAAAAAATCCACAGCCAATTCGGCGTGGACAACATCCTTACAATTATCATACCCAAACTACAAATCCCAGAACGTATTACTGTGACAATTAGTTAGGTGATATCGTTGTGTAACAGAAATCAGCAGGCAATCAAGCCTTCCTCACTCATTTGAGGTCAAGAAGTGTATTACGATATCTTCACTGAGCGCTAATCGTGACATACTGAGTGGGCAATGTCGTGGGAGAGGAAACACAATAGGCACCAGTACTTGAAGTCGTATTAGCAATCATCAAGATATATTTACCATTGGCTCATAGCTGCGATTGGTCACCATCAGCAGTCTGTGTCAGCACATTACTAATCTTTCATGGGCCAAACTCTCTTGACCATCCATATTCAAAATTGAGATCGTTGTCAACCTTAGTCAACAGCGCAGTAAATCATGCAGTAGCATCAACTGAAATTGTAGCAAGAGAGCTACCATTTTGGACAGGACGTAAATCTTCTGGATCTATCTTTTCTAGACCAGATGGTATTGCAGGATCCTGTAATAATACAATAGGGACACAATCTCATGGTCCAAGTATGTGCCAACCCGTTGTGCCACTTTCACAAGAAACTGGATTGATAGTGGTATTGTCAGCTCATAGAGTCATAGCCTGGGACACGATAGTCACACCAATCTCATTCCCAGTACTAAAATTTGCCGTGATCACAGCATCTTGCTGAACTACCTGATCTTCAAACCCATAACCACGTACCTGACCGTTGGTCTTGACAAGCGCTAGCTCAAGTCACGCACTCGAACTATAATATGCCTTATAGTAGTCATGAAATGACGCACTCAAACCAATCAAACTACGAATATATGCAGTGACAAGCAAAGAGCTCAGTGACGACATCAATAACAAGAACAGTGTAATCAGAAGAATATTAGCCTTGATTTTCATGGGATAAATCATATTGATAAACAACTAAATTGCAAGTTCTAGTCAATTATATCAAGCACTTAGCACTGCTCACAAGCCCCAGTACTTACCATAT
>Ga0075154_10000840_pt1 | contig 23890 bp, 18 predicted proteins | sample JI71714BDNA_FD_70965 | JGI IMG/M metagenome (GOLD analysis project Ga0075154, IMG submission 70965) | Wastewater effluent complex algal communities from Wisconsin, to seasonally profile nutrient transformation and Carbon sequestration -... | ecosystem: Engineered > WWTP > Effluent > Algae...
TTCCGGATGAGCGTGAACCGTTTACCATTGTGATTCCGCCACCTAACGTTACGGGCGTATTGCACATGGGCCACATGCTCAATAACACCATTCAGGATGTACTCATCCGCCGGGCCAGAATGTTGGGTAAAAATGCCTGCTGGGTGCCGGGTACCGATCATGCCTCTATTGCTACCGAAGCAAAGGTGGTTCAGTTACTGCGTACCAAAGGAATTAAAAAAGCCGATCTCAGTCGAGATGAATTCATGACCCATGCCTGGGAATGGAAAGAAAAACACGGCGGAATCATTCTTGAACAGCTCAAAAAATTGGGTGCATCCTGCGATTGGGAACGAACGGCCTTTACCATGGATCCCGATTATTACGAGGCTGTTATAGACGTATTTATTGATTTATATAACAAAGGGCATATTTACCGTGGCCTGCGGATGATCAACTGGGATCCGGCAGCCAAAACAACCATAAGCAACGAAGAGGTTATATACAAGGAAGTTGATTCCGCTTTGTATCATATCAACTACGAAGTAACGGATGCATCCGGCAATCCGAGCGGCGAAACCGTAACCATTGCCACCACCCGGCCCGAAACCATTCCGGCCGATACGGCCATCTGCGTAAACCCGAAAGATCCGCGTTACCTTGCCCTACACGGTAAATTTGCCCGTATTCCGCTTATCAACCGCATCATTCCCATCATTACCGATGAGTATGTTGAAACCGATTTCGGAACGGGCTGCTTAAAAGTAACGCCGGCACACGATGTAAACGATTATGAACTGGGCAAAAAACACGGCCTTGAAGTAATCGATATCATGAATGATGATGGTACTTTGAATGCACAGTCCTTGCTGTTTGAAGGCAAAGACCGTTTTGAAGCCCGTAAAGAAATCATCCGTCTGTACAAGGAATGCGGCGCTTTTGTGAAACAGGAAAATCTGAAAAATAAAGTTGGATTCAGCGAGCGGACCGATGCCGTTGTAGAGCCTAAATTATCGCTTCAGTGGTTTTTGAAAATGAAGGATCTTACCCGTCCCGCATTGGATGTGGTGGTGAACGGTGAAGTGAAATTTTGGCCGCCCAAGTTTGTAAACACTTACCGTCACTGGATGGAAAATGTGAACGACTGGTGCCTGAGCCGTCAGCTTTGGTGGGGACACCGCATTCCGGCCTGGTATCTGAATGCCGATCCGGATGTGTTTGTGGTGGCCAAAACGGCTGATGAGGCCTTGGAAAAACTGAAAAAAATCAATCCGGAAATCAGTGCCGCCGATATCCGTCAGGAAGAAGACGTGCTGGACACCTGGGCTTCCTCCTGGTTATGGCCCATTGCCGTGTTTGATGGTTTGAAGAATCCAGATAACGAAGAAATAAAATACTATTATCCGACCAATGATTTGGTAACGGCACCTGAAATTATGTTTTTCTGGGTGGCACGTATGATTATGGCCGGTTTGGAATACCGGGGCGAAGTGCCGTTCCGCAATGTTTATTACACCGGAATCGTACGCGACAAACAGGGCCGCAAAATGAGTAAATCATTGGGTAATTCACCCGATCCGATTGACCTGATTAACAAATACGGAGCCGATGGCGTTCGTGTGGGTATGCTACTGAGCTCTCCCGCCGGAAATGATTTGTTGTTTGATGAGTCATCTTGCGAACAGGGCCGGAATTTCAATAACAAAATTTGGAATTCCTACCGCCTGATTTCCGGTTGGAAAATCAGCGATAAACCGGCCGATGAAGCTTCGGCGGCTGCGGTGGAATGGTTCCGTTCTAAAATAGCGGCGGCACTTTCCGAAATTAATGAGCATTATACCCAGTTTAGAATGAGCGATGCCCTGATGGCTTCCTACAAGCTCCTTTGGGATGATTTCTGTTCGGTGTACCTGGAACTGATTAAGCCGAAAGACGGGGAAATTTCTGATTCGGTATACTCGGCCACCATTCAGTATTTTGAAGATTTGCTGAAAATTTTGCATCCTTTTGTTCCGTTTATATCGGAGGAACTCTGGCATCAAATTAAGCCCAGGGCCGAAAAAGAATATCTGATTGTGGCGCCTTGGCCCGTATATCCGCAGGCCGACCAAACCGCCCTCGATAAAATGGATTGGGTACTGGAATTGGTAACGGCAATCCGTAATTTCCGTAACGAAAAGGGTATTGCATTCCGCGATGCCTTGGCCGTATATACCAAAGAAGTTCCGGCCTGGAATGCAGTGGCGCGTAAACTGGCCAATATTTCTGCCGTGGAGCAAACCGAGGCTAAGCCCGAAGGAGCCTTTACGGTTATCGTAAAAGCCCGTGAATTTTATATCCCGGCAGGGGAGCATGTGGATAAAGAAGCCGAACTGAAAAAGATAAATGAAGAATTGGTTTATACGCGAGGCTTTATGGAGAGCGTGGCTAAAAAGCTTTCCAACGAACGTTTTGTGCAAAATGCCAAACCCGAGGTGGTGGAGGTAGAGCGCCGTAAAATGGCGGATGCCGAAGCTAAAATCAAATCATTGGAAGAACAATTGGCCGCCTTAGGGTAAAATATTGGCTTTGTTTTTCCGTTTTGGGGTGATGAATAAGCGCTTACTCTTTTATTTGGCACCGTTACTCTTTTTGTCCTGTTCGGATCAAAATATGCTAGAGTCAGATTATCCTTTGGCTAAAACAGAACTGCATAATGCCTTGAATTCTAAGGTAGAAATAGTTTTTGGCGTTGATTTTGAATCCCGGACCATAATAATAAACCCTGGAGTGAGTCAACCCTACGATATGCCATTTTTTTATGTTCAAAATTCGCACTATGATGGGGTACACCATATGAGTATGCGTTTTGCCAACGGAAAGGTAAAAACTGATTGGGACTGTGCTTCTTTTATCTACTCACCTTCTTTATTAACTATTTGTGGGCAAGATTCTATATCCATTTACCGGAAAGAAAATTACACATCACATATAGAAGGTAATGATACCATTTACCGTTATTATATCGGTATAGCCGATTCCTTGGAAGCGAATTAACAGAAGGCTGTTTCCTAGCGTCTGCGCATATTGGGATTGTAATATCCGCCGGGGATATTTACTTTTTTCATCTGCTGTTTCATCATTTTGATCTGTTCATCCAGCATACCCGTTTTATCGTATTTTTTGGCTTCGGCCAATAAGCGTTCGGCTTCCTGTTTACGTCCTTTGGTAAGGGCGGCGGCGGCTATGTTTAAGGTGGCAATGGCTTTGTCGTGGTCAAAACGAAGGCCTATGCTCATCGCTTTTTTCATCAACTGCTCGGCCTTAGTAATACTGGTCTGCGCTTCTGAAATACCGCATAGGTAATAATAGTAGCCCTGCTGCTTTTTCAGAATCTGTTTGTCGGGGTTTGTTATTTTAGAAAGCCATTTGGTGGCCCCGGCCATATCTTGCTTGCGCAATCTCCATAAAGCCAACAGCACAAATTCGTTCATGAAAAAGAATACGATGGGAAAAAAGGCCATGAAAATGGAAAAAATACCCCATCCGATGTAACCGAATACAATTAAGGTAACCCCGCCGGCAATCATCAATCCGGCAATCACTAATTTGAAAATGTTGTTCATATATCTGTCGTTTGGAAACCCGGTTTCCGTTTTCTGTCCGCTGTTTCGGGGCGCTAATTTACCTGAATTATGTAATTTATGATGTTTTTTTCTTCATGAGTTTTCAAAACCCATTGGGTTTCATTGGCCCGGGTTATTAAAAAAGTTTTCACCGGCTCACCCGGAATTTTTCCGTCAATAAATACATAGTCGCCTTCCTGCCTCGGATTTTCAAATTGTCCCCAGGCATCCATTTTTTCTGCCAGGTAACCCTGTGGCCCTTTTTTGATGCTCAATTTTTCCATCACCTTCAGTTTATTTTTGGCAACCAGAATTTTTTGTACCAAAGCCAAATCAATTTTATACGATGAATAGGCATCATAGCCGCCTTTCTGTTTGCGGTATAAAATGTTTCCCCCAATCATAACGCAGGTCATTTTGGGCTTGGCAATGGAGCTGTTTTCCCATGTTACGGGCACCTGACCCATAAATACGTAGTCTTTCATGTCTTGTGGTTCGGCCCATTCGGCCACTTTCCCCGATTCGTAAACCGTGCGTACTTCAACCACTGTTTGTGCGTAAAGCGTTGAAGCCATAAATACCACGGCAATTGTTCCCAAAACCTTTTTCATATTCTTTCCTTTTCAAGCCCGAAGATACCGGTTTCCGGCTTATTCAGGGGTATTGCATGCCAAAATTATGCCGTATTTTTTACCATTTCGCTGGGTTGATTCTGGTCTTTACTGGTTTTCTGATTAAATCAGAGTCAAGAGCCAAGAGCCAAGAACCAAGAGCCAAGATTTGATTTTAGCTTGCGAACTGCTAACTAGTCAACCAAGGGTTCATCATACCCATACTATTCACAATCAAGTCCTGAAGCGCAGCGGTCCTGGCTCTTGGTTCTTGGAGCGCAGCGGTCTAAAAAGAGCCAAGAGCCAAGATTTGATTTTAGCTTGCGAACTGCTCACCAATCATCCGGATTAAAAATTCCCATACTATTCACAATCAAGTCCTGAAGCGCAGCGTTCCTGGCTCTTGGTTCTTGGAGCGCAGCGGTCTGAAAAGTGCCAAGAGCCAAGATTTGATTTTAGCTTGCGAACTGCTAACCAATCATCAGGATTAAAAATTCCCATACTATTCACAATCAAGTCCTGAAGCGCAGCGTTCTTGGCTCTTGATTCTTGCAGCGCAGCGGTCTTATTCTCCTTAATCATTTTTTAGTTTCAAATACGTTACTTTGTGTTCTAAACCTGAAAAGGCAACATGAGCAGAATAAAGAAATTGATGGGTCAGACCGCCGTGTATGGTCTTCCCGCCATCATCGGCAGGGTGGTGAATTTTCTGCTTACGCCGCTGCTCACGGCCGTGCTCGATACCGAATCTTTCGGAACCATGAGTAATCTTTTCGTATACATTGCTCTTTTTCTGGCCTTACTTACCTGGGGCATGGAAACCTCGGTATTCCGTTTTACAAATCAGTATCCCGATAACAAAGCCGTTTTCTCTACCGCATTCTCGTTTACGGCTTTACTGAGCTCCGTGTTTATTGCCCTTTGTTTTGTTTTTGCTGCTCCCCTGGCCGTTTGGCTTAAATATCCCGGACACGGCGAATACATTGTTTACATAGCCCTTATTATTGGTTTTGACGTGCTGGCAGCCGTTCCCATGGCCAAGCTCCGGCAGATGAACCGGCCGCTTTATTTCTCGTTCACCAACCTGCTTTCTATTTTCGTAAACCTGGGATTGGTATTCTTCTTCCTTTATTATTGCCGCGGGCAGTATATGGCCCATGGCAGCGATGCCGGCTGGTTGGTTAATACCCTGTATGATCATAATATTGGGGTAGGGTACGTGTTTATTGCCAACATCGTGGCCAGTGCCTTCAAGTTTCTGATGGTGATACCGGTTATTCGTAAGGGCGGATTGGGCTATGATGCCAAACTGCTGCGCGAAATGCTGATTTATTCTACGCCATTGGCCGTGGCCTCGGTTTGTTTTATCATTAATGAACGGGCCGATATTGCCCTGCTCAAGTTTTTACTTCCTGTCAACGAAGCCGATGCCGAAGTTGGGGTGTATGCGGCCGTGTACAAGTTGGCCATCATCATGAATATTTTTATTCAGGCCTTCCGGTTTGCCGCCGAACCCTTCTTCTTCAATATGCAGAAAGATGCCGATGCCAAAACGGTTTATGCCCGTATACTAACCTATTTTACCGGTTTTTGCCTGATCATATTTTTAACCGTAACCCTGTTTATGGATCAGTTTAAATTATTCCTTCGGGATGAAGCTTACTGGACCGGTTTGTATATCGTGCCGGTACTGCTCATGGCTAACCTGTTCAGTGGAATATACCAGAACTTAAGTATGTGGTATAAACTTTCGGGCCGCACTTTATACGGAATGTGGTTTTCTATTTTGGGTGCTTTGCTTACCCTTGTGTTAAATTTTGCATTTATTCCCTTTTTGGGTTACGAAGGTTCGGCCTGGGCAACCTTACTTGTGTATTTCAGCATGAGTTTGATTTCTTATCTGGTAGGACAGCGGAATTATTACATTCCTTATCAGCCCTTAAAAATAGCCCTTTACATTTTGGCCGCATTGGGCATTTACTGGCTCAATTATTTCATCGGTGCCGAGGCGGTACCCGCAAAACTGCTCATGGGAACGGTTTCCCTTTTCATTTTTATCGGATTCTTTATTTATAACGAAAAAGAGCTCAGCTCCATAGTAGTAAAACAGTATGAAAAATATAGAGGTAAAAATCATCAATAAATCCGGGCATGCCCTTCCGTTTTATGCCACCGAGCACTCGGCCGGTATGGATTTGCGTGCCAGCATTCCCGAAGCGTTGAGTTTGCAGCCGGGTGAACGTTGCCTGGTTCCAACAGGTTTATTTATAGAGCTTCCTTCTGGATATGAAGCCCAGGTAAGGCCCAGAAGCGGTTTGGCCTTCAAACACGGGTTAACGGTTTTAAACGCGCCCGGCACCATTGATGCCGATTACCGGGGAGAAATAGGTGTTATTTTAATCAACTTGGGGCAGGAAACCTTTGTGATTGAAAACGGGGAACGTATTGCCCAATTGGTTATTGCCGAGTATACCCGGGTTTCATGGACACAATCGGAATCGTTAAGTGATACGGATAGAGGCGCCGGTGGTTTCGGGTCAACCGGAAAAGGATAATTAATTGAATATTTTTACCACATAACCATCAAAGGTGGTTTGGTATTGAAGCAGTGGGAAAGTAGCCGGTCCTTTGGTGAGCTGGCCGTTCAGGATTTGCCATTCGCTTCCGCATACATCGCAGCGCATAAATAAAAAGGAATCGTCGGGTTTGGTTTGTGCATTTTCATCAAATACATCTTTGGTGCATTGCCGGTCAAATGCAAAAACCTGGTCGCCGGTGGCCCTAACCACAATCAAGCCGCCATAGCCTTCTTCGGGTAATTGTACAAATCCGCCAATACCAAAAAGGGCGTTAAACTGCGGATTGGCCAGCGTGAGTGTACGGTTGATGGGTACGTAGGGTATAGGTGAACTGTCTCCTTTGTCGCAGGAAACGCTTAATGCAAGGAAAAAAATCAGAAATGGGAACAAACGTTTCATAAAAATACCCGCTATATGCTATTTTCGTTTTCTTTTGCGTTAATATTCAAAAGCAAATAACGGAAAAATGCGCTTTATTGTATTCATACTATGTTTATTTCTGCTCAGCACTGCGGGCTTAAATGCTTCCGCCCAAAAGTCGAAACAAATCCAGCGTGAGGTAAAACGCCAGCGCAAAGAGAATGCAAAAGGCGCCAAAAGAGCCATCAAATACGGAAAAGCAAGGCACATGTCTATACAGGACAAGGCCACCCGCAAGCGTATGAAGAAGAATTTGCGGATTTCAAAACAGCGTAATAAGGGCCTCCGCCGGTAAAACTGGAATGTTTCTCATAAGTTGCTGTTAATTAGTTATCTATGGGCAAAATTCGTCGAAAAGTCGCTCATTATCAGGCTATGAACTCATAAAAATGTCATTGTAAAGCCCTTTTTTTCATCGGAAATTTGAATCAACCAAAATTCAAATTCCCATGATACGACGCATTTATTTTATTCTGTTTGCTGTTTGTCTTTTTCAGATGAACGCTTTTTCACAAGGAAATACCGGCGAATTAACCGGCGTAGTCAAAGATGCTTCCGGTACTCCGGTTCCTTTTGCCAATGTGGTCATTCTCAGTTCAGAGCGTATAGTGACCGGAACCACCACTGATTTTGAAGGGTATTATGCCCTTAAACCCATCAACGCCGGAACCTATACGGTAAAAGTGAGTGCCGTAGGTTATTCGCCTCAGGAATTCACGGGTTTGGTCATCAGCGCATCCCAAACCAAGATGCTGGATGTAGTGTTGGGCGCCGGCATTGAACTCATGAGCATTGTGGTAACCGAACCCCTGATACGGATAGATCAAACCATGCGCAGCCAGGAATGGGATTTAGAAACCATATCCCATAATCCGGGCGGAACCCTATTGAGTATGCTCTCCGTAACGCCGGGTGTAATTTCAAACGACAGGGGAACTTCGGCCATCGGCTCCAGAGGCGATTTGGTGTATTTCGTTGATGGCGTAAAACAATTTGGCCGGCCTCAGCTCCCGCTTCGCTCAGTGGGCTCCATGCAGGTTATTTTAGGCGGTTTGCCGGCAGATATTGGCGATGCTACCGGCGGTGTGGTTATCATAAACACGCTTTCCGGGCTTTAAAACCCGGTTTAGGCCGGGTAAACATTCATTTACATTTTTTAGAAACCCAACAACACATATATAATGACAGCAATGCAAAAAAAATGGAGAGGCCCACAAGACCGGTTTTCTCATCGAATTAGAGCTGAAACGTCCTCATTTTTAGACGTAAGCCGTTCATTTTAAGGAATATTTAACTACGACTAATACAATCTTCCCTAAGATGAATCCCAATTTTTGGGCGACAAACGAAAAAAAATGTCCGGTTTGTACAATTTTTTTCGCTTTACCTTTGAAATTGAAAGCAGATTGGGCTTTCATAAAACCAAACCAATCAGGGCAATAATGTAATTATTTGATTTGTAGTCAGATTAAAAAAACCTTAAGGGTTTGTTAAAGTACATCAAATAACTATTTTTACGCCCTTGTAGAATAATGTGTTCACAACAAACGCAAAGTGTATGATGAAAAAATTACTTTCGGTTCTGTTAGGATTTACACTCACGATGGGTGTCTCCTACGGACAGGGAAACACGGGAGAACTTCGGGGAACCGTGAGAGATGGTGCAGGCCAGCCTCTTCCTTTTGCAACCATTAGGATAGAGCGTGACGGTCAGACAATTACCGGTGGTACCTCTGATTTAGATGGTTACTACAATATCAAACCCCTTACGGTTGGTACTTACACGGTTAAGGTAACCTCTGTAGGTTTTAATGCCTCCGTTACGAATGGTGTAACCATTCAGGGTAATAAAATTCAAGAACTGGATGTTACGCTCACCAAAGAAGATAAAACGCTGGGTGTGGTTGTAATTACCGGTGATTTTCAAAAGAAATTAGTGGATAAAGACCAGACCGTTCAGGGCCAAACCTGGAGTGCTGAGGATATCAAACGTTTACCGGGTCGTGATGCCGTTGGTGTTGCCCAGGTTACGGGTGGTGTAAACTCCCGCGACGGCGACATCTCCCTTCGTGGTTCACGCGGTGGAGCCCTCATCTTCGTTGACGGGGTGAAAGTGCGCGGTGGAGCCGGTCTTCCAAACGGTGCCGTTCAGGAGGTGCAAATCATCCTGGGTGGTGTACCGGCCGATATCGGTGATGCAACGGGTGGTATCATTCAGTTACAAACCCGCGGCGTTTCTGCTAAATGGTTTGGAAGTGCGGAAGCCCGTACATCCCAATTTTTGGATGCTTTTGGAAACCACCTATTCCAGTTAACGTTCGGCGGTCCGCTTATCAGCCGCAAGGTAAAATCCGGTGCCAATACGGTTAAAGAACCTATCGTTGGTTTCTTATTTTCAACAGAGGCCGAATATTTTAAAGATCCCCGCCCGGCCCGTGAACCGCTATGGGTATTAAAAGATGATGTTCGCCAAGGACTTATCAATGATCCATTGCGTAGGGTTGGAAACGGTACGTTTTACAATTCTGAGTTTCTTACCCAGGATGATTTCGAGCGTGTAAAAGCCCGTCGTAATTCGGCACAGTGGAATGCACGCTCGGTTGTTAAGTTAGATTTTGCGCTTGCCAAAAACACCACATTTACTGTTGGTGCCAACGGTAACTTCTTCAACGGTACCGGCGGCGGCGGTGGTGTAGGCTATGCAGCACACCCCATGAACTATCAGAATGCCGGCCGTACCTTTGGATATGATTTTAACGTATACGGTAAATTCATTCAACGTTTTGCCAATGCCGAAGAAAAAGACGGCAAAACAGCTACCGTAAAGAATGCCTATTTCATGTTGCAGGTTGACTATTCAAAAGCATACAGCAAACGTCAGGATCCACGCCACCGTGGCAACCTGTTTAATTATGGATATGTAGGTGCTTTCGATACTGAGCGTATCGCCACCTATGCCCGCGGTACAGATGCCACAACGGGTTACGAAGGTTGGTTGCTGAATGGATTCCAGGATGTGGAAGTTAAATTTACGCCTTCCAATCTGAATCCTGAACTCACCGCATATACAAGTGATGTTTATTCATTATCTGATTCTCCTGTTGGAATTTATGATAACTTCGATAACTTACAGAACTACAATGCTATCCGTAATGGAGATGGTGCAGGTAATGCTTACACCATTTGGGACAACCCCGGCGGCTATTACAATGCATACGGATTTGCGGATAATAACCAGTTCCGCGCCTTAGGTATGGGTGCCTTGGATATCAAAAAACACAGTATCAAAATCGGTTTCGAGTTTGAGCAACGCCGCGATAACTACTACAATATTGCCCCAGGCGGTATGTGGACTGTTGGTCGCCAGTTGGTAAACAGCCATATTGAGGAGTTCGATTTCAATAATCCACTTTTTGTAACCGACGAGAATGGTGTTTACCAAGACACCATCAACTATGACCGTTTATATTCCTCAGAGGGTCAAGCTAATTTTGACTACAACCTGCGCGAAAAATTAGGTTTAAATCCTACAGGGTTAGATTACATCAATTTTGATGCGTATGCTCCTGAAACCTTTACTACCGATATGTTTAATGCCGACGAATTACTGAACAACGGTAATAACCTGGTAAACTATTTCGGTTATGATGTTTACGGACAGAAACTTCGCGGAAACTGGTCTTTGGAAGACTTCTTCAACCAAAAAGATGATAATGGAAACTTTACCCGTAACATAGGTGCCTTCCAACCGGTTTATATTTCCGGTTACATCATGGATAAGTTTGCCTTCCGCGACCTGATTTTTAACGCGGGTGTGCGTATTGACCGTTATGATGCCAACCAGCGTGTGTTAAGAGATCCATATTCATTATATGCTGTTCGCACACGTGCGGAAGTAAATGCAGATCATCCTTCAAACATCGGTGATAATTATGCTGTTTACGTAAGTGATTTAAACTCAGCCAGCCCTTCAATTTTGGGTTACCGTAACGGTGATGTTTGGTACAATGCATCTGGACAAGAGATTAATGATCTTACCGTATTGCGTACGGCTTCAGGATCTGTTCAGCCTTATTTGGTTAATCCAAATGAAAATGTAAACAGCGGAAACTTCGATGTAAATGCAAGTTTTGCCGACTATAAACCGCAAGTTAACGTAATGCCGCGTATTGCGTTCTCATTCCCGATTTCAGATCAGGCCATTTTCACTGCCCACTACGATGTAATCGTTCAGCGTCCGCTTGGTGGCGGTCAGAATGGTGGTCCGTTGAACATGTTGAATCCGCTCGACTATTATTTCTGGAACAACTCTTCGTACAATGACGGTACCCGTATCTTCAACAATCCAGATCTGCGTCCTGAAAAAGTAACCGACTTCTCATTAGGTTTCCAACAGGCTATCGGTGAAAATTCATCCGTTAAGTTAACGGCTTATTACCGTGAGATTCGCGACCAGATTCAGGTTGTGCGTGTGAACGAGGCTTATCCGGCTTCATACTTTACGTACAGAAATATTGACTTCGGCACTACCAAAGGTTTAACACTTACCTATGATTTACGTCGTATTAAAAACGTACGTATGACAGCCAGCTACACCTTGCAGTTTGCTGACGGAACAGGTGCTGATAATACTTCAGCCTTCAACTTGGTAAACTTCGGCCAGCCAAACCTTCGCGTGTTGATTCCGTTGAATCTTGACCAACGTCATCAGTTCAACGTATACTTTGACTTTGGTTACGGTAAAGGAAAAGATTACAATGGTCCGGTTATCCGTGGTAAAAACGGTAAAAAAGACATTCAACTGTTCTCAAATGCCGGTATTACCGCTACCTTCTTCGGAGGTTCAGGTTTCCCATACAGCCGAAGCAGTACCATCGTATCTGAAGTAGCTCAAACAGACTTTAGCCGTCCGGTACTTGAAGGATCTATCAACGGTTCACGCCTTCCTTGGCAATTCAACTGTGATATCCGTGTGTACAAGCAGTTCGATGTATTCTTTGGTAAAAAAGAAGAATCTAAAGACAAACGTAAATCCATGAATATGGAGGTTTATCTTCAGGTATTGAATATTTTCAACTTCAAAAACACGGTTGGTGTTTACCGCTACAGCGGAAATGCAGAAGACGACGGTTTCTTGATCGATCCGCAAACACAGGCTTATATCGACAACCGTTTACCTGATGCGTCTTCGTTCCGTGAGTTGTACGCCATGAGAGTAGCTAATCCCTATAATTTTGCACAACCTAGACGAATTCGTTTAGGCTTAATGGTGAATTTCTAAAAACCGTTTAAAAAGTAAAAAGCATGAAAAGGTCAATCATTATAACTTCACTTACTTTAGCCATGGTGGCTCAGGTAAGCCTCGTGAAGGCCTACAAAACGCCGGATGGCAAATCCGGAGGAGGCTCAGATAAAGCACTTGCTGCGGGTTGTTTGAACCCTGAGAATTCGGCAGTACTGGATTTGAATAACGTTCGTACAACCATTCACTCCGGTGGTGATATGTGGTGGGATTTGAAACAATTCGCACGTTATGAAATTCCTAAAGGTTCGGGTAAACACTCCCTTTACTTAGGTACACTTTGGATTGGAGGTACAGATATTAACGGTCAGTTGAAAGTTGCTGCACAGCGTTATCGTAACAATGGTCCGGATTATTATACCGGTCCTTTGGATACTTTAGGTACGGCAGAAATTGATGCGCAAACCTGTAAGGATTTTGACAAAATCTGGAAAATTTCCAGAGCTGAAGCCGCTTTACACCGTTTTTGTACTACCGCCGGTAACCAAACCAATGTAAACTGCCAAGGTTATCAAACGCCAGAGTCAATCAAAAACTGGCCGGCTATCACGTTCAAAAATAACGATGCATCCCTTTCCGGAGGTTTGCCTTCCGTTCAATATTTCTACGCTCCGTTTATTGATGTTGACGGCGACTTTAACTATGATCCGGAAGCTGGAGATTACCCAGGGTATGACCTGGATAACATCGTAGATTGTCAAACGGATCGTACACCTTATTTATATGGTGACGTAACACTGTACTGGATTTTTAACGATAAAGGAAATATCCACTACGAAACACAATCCACTCCAATTGGTATGGAAGTACGTGCACAGGCTTTTGCCTTTGCCACGAACGATGAGGTAAATAACATGACGTTCTACAACTACGAGTTGATTAACCGTGGTACCACTACCTTGTTTAACTGTTACTTTGGTGTAAATACCGATGCTGACTTGGGTTATGCCCAGGATGACTACGTAGGTTGTGACGTACTCCGTGGATTTGGATATGTTTACAACGGTGATGCTAATGATGCACAAGGTACTAACCCGGCTCCGGATCAGTATGGTGCAAATCCTCCGGCTGTAGGTATCGACTTTTTCGAAGGTCCTTATGCCGACCCCAACAATTTAGCCGATGTGTTTGATGAATCTGATGTAAGCACTTGGTTAGCTATCAATGGTGTGGGTTATAAAGACGACATCGTTGACAATGAGCGTATCGGTATGCGCCGTTTTGTTTATTATTCAAACTCTGCCGGTGTAACCGGTGACCCCGAAGTAGGTAAGGCCATTCAATATTACAACTATCTGCGTGGTTTCTGGAAAAACGGTTCCCGCATGGTATTCGGTGGAAATGGTTTCCCAGGTGCTCCTGGTGCTACTGCATCGGAGTCTGACTTCATGTTCCCAGGTGATTCAGATCCTCAGCATTGGGGTACACAAGGTTCAAATCCTGGTTTCGAATGGACTCAGCAAAATCCGGGTCCAGGCCAACCAGCCGGTTCACCAAACGACCAACGTTTTGTTCAGTCTGCCGGTCCATTCACGCTCCTTCCCGGTGCTGTGAATGACATTACTACAGGTGCCGTTTGGGCCCGTTCATTTGCGGGTGATCCATTTGAGTCTGTTAATTTGGTTCGTAAAGCGGATGACAAAGCCCAGCAGCTTTTCGAAAACTGTTTCCGCTTACTTGATGGACCGGATGCTCCGGATGTGTTTATTCAGGAGTTAGATCGAGAGTTAATCATTTACTGGACAAACAATCAGTTAAGCAATAACTACCTGAACCGTTATGAGGAGCTTGATTACTCAATCGATACTTCGGTTGCCGTAACGGAAGATTCTCGTAAGTATAAGTTCCAAGGGTATATGGTTTATCAGGTGGTAAGTCCAACGGTTACCGTTGATGAGCGTTATGACCTGAGCAAAGCTCGTTTGATTTCTCAGTGTGATTTACGTGACTTTGACGCAACCAATAACCCCATCGGAACATTGGTTAACTACACGCCTAATCAGGAATTGGGATATAACGAACCGCAAATTATGGTTCAAGGCACAAACAACGGAATTACACAATCACTTCGTGTATTAGAAGATGCCTTTGCCACCGGTGCTGATAAGCGTTTGGTGAACCACAAAAAATATTACTTCCTTGTAATTGCATACGGATATAACAACTACAAGAAATACGACCAAAATGACCCATCAGCTTTAGATGGTCAGAAAAAACCGTTTATTGCCTCACGTAAAAGTTCAACCGGTGGTATCGTTGTTTACAACGGAATTCCGCATATCGTAGCTTCTGAATCGAATGGTACAATTGTTAATTCATTCTACGGTGATGGTCCTGAAATTACTCGTATGGAAGGAAACGGAAATGGCGGTAATGTGCTTGATTTGACTAAAGAATCAGAAGAGGCCATTTTGAATCCACCTTATTATGCAGAGAATCCAACCTATCAGCGTGGTAAAGGCCCGGTTACCATTAAGGTAATTGATCCACTTGCTCTCGAAAAAGGTACGTATTACTTGGCTATCAATGGTCCGGTAACCGTTTCCGGTTCATTTAACATCATGAATGTAAGCAGCACTTGGGCCGTACTCAATGAAGATATGGATACCATTGCCGTATCGGATGCCGATTTACAAATTGGTTCAGAGCAAATTTTGTTTGACCGTGAAACCGGTAAATTCACCGGACTTTCCGTAACAATCAAGCAAGTTTCACAACCTGGAGAGAACAGAGAATTTAACAACGGTTTCTTGGAAGCTACTCTTGAGATTGCTAACGAGAGCAATGTTTATATGGGTTTCCTTCCTGATGATGACGTACAGGCTGCTTTAAACTGGATTTTATCCGGTAATCAAACCGCATCATCACCTCCGGATAACAACCTGGATAATGACCAAATTTTTGAGCGTATTGCCATCGGTAATGGCGGGGCTTTAGCTCCTTATCGTATGACTTCTTTTGCGAAAGACGCACCGGCCTGGGCTGGAAATATTCCACCTTCGGTAACCCGCGTGGATTATATTCAGGGTATTGATTTGGTGTTAACTCCGGATAAGAGCAAATGGACACGTGTACCGGTTTTAGAAACGGATTCATTTGAAAACTTTGCTTATGTACATCCAAGTTTAACAAGTGCCAAACCACGTAAATTGGATTTACGTCGTAGCCCATCTGTAGATAAAGAAGGCCGGTATGCAACGGTTGATGGAACTGCCACAGGTGCACTAATCAGTGGAACAAGTACAAACCCCGAAGATGCGAACTACATCAGCGAATGGGGTATGGGTTGGTTCCCGGGTTATGCCATCTCTGTTGAAACAGGTGAGCGTTTGAACATGGCTTTCGGTGAGGATTCCTATTTGGCACTCTCAAACGGACGCGACATGTTGTTCAATCCAACCGGTATAGATCCGAACACACTTGATTTCTCTAATGTGATTTCACCATTCGGAGATGCCATTTTAGGTGGTAAGCATTTCATCTATGTGTTCGGCAGCAATATCAATTTTGGTACTTCATTCCCTGCCACTCCGCGTTATGATGCGGGTGTTTGGGCCATGAATATTCTGAAACTGAACAATGGTCGTCCTGCCGATAACGATAAGCGTCAACTCTTCCGCTCAGCAATGTGGACCGGTATTCCGATTGCATTGGAAGGCCGCCCTTGGTTGGGTGAAGAATTAAAAGTACGTATGCGTGTAACTAAACCGTACATGCAGTTTAATACCTATGCTTTAGATCAGGCCACTGCTCCTTCAAACGACAACAGACCATTATATCGCTTCTCTTTAGATGGTTTGGCTCCATCAACAGGCGATCAGGCCACTGCACAATCTGCTATGGATTTGATTAACGTTGTGCCGAATCCATATTATGCTTATTCTGCATACGAAACGAATCAGTTAGATAACCGTATCAAAATTACCAACCTACCGCCGGAGTGTACCATCACGATTTATAATACGGCCGGTGCCCTGGTGCGTCGCTTTACGAAAGCAGATAATCGCATCACTTCGGTAGATTGGGATTTGAAAAACTTTGCCAATATTCCAATTTCAAGTGGAATCTATATTATCCACGTGAAAGCTCCTGGATTGGGCGAGCGGGTTATTAAATGGTTTGGAGTGCTTAGACCAACTGACGTTTCTGACTTCTAAACAAACACAAGGAATACAAAGATTGAGTTATGAAAAGATTTTTAAAAATATCATACGTACTGGGTGCCCTGCTGGTTACCGGAACTTTGTTTGCCGGTAACGAAGATCGCGCCGGGCAGGCAGGTGCAACACACCTGTTGATTAATCCTTGGGCAAGAAGTTCAGGATGGGGTGGCGCCGGATCGGCCAATGAAAGAGGTATCGAAGGTCAGTTTATGAACCCGGCCGGCTTGGCATTTTCACGTAAAACGGAAATTGTTTTTGCCCATACCCGTTGGTTAGAAGGTTCTGATATATCTATCAATACGGCTGGTTTGGCTCAGCGCATCTCCAAAAATGATGTACTTGGTTTGTCCGTTACAGCCATGAGCTTCGGTAATATTCCAATTACAACGGTTGATAAGCCTGAAGGAACCGGTGCAACCTATTCTCCGCGTTACCTCAATATCGGTTTATCTTATGCCCGTTCCTTCTCAGATAAAATCCACGGAGGTATTAATATTCGCATCATCAATGAATCAATTGACAATGTGAGTGCTACCGGGTTCTGTATCGATGCCGGTGTTCAATACCAAACCACCTTGGGTAAAGGCGAGAACAAAAAGAATAACTTCATTTTTGGTATCTCCTTGAAAAATGTTGGTCCACGTATGAAATACAACGGTGATGGTTTGAACTCTAAAGTAGTTTTACCGAATGGTGCCTCATTAACACAATCGCAGCGTGCTGCTGATTATGAAATGCCGGCATTATTAAATATCGGAGTGTTGTACAAAGCCCGTTTTGGCAAAGGAAATCAGATTACACCTGCTTTCAACGTGTCTATCAATTCCTTTACCCGCGACCAATACATCTTGGGTCTTGAGTATGCCTGGAAAGAGATTGTCATGTTACGCGGTGGTTATACCTTTGAGCGCGGCGTATTCTCTAAAGACCGTGATGCTCTTAACACGAATCTGTTAAATGCATTTACCGGTCCATCTTGCGGAGCAACCGTTGATATTCCGCTCAGCAAAAATGCAAAAGTGGATGATGAGAAAAAGACACAACCAAGATTTGGTATAGATTATTCATTCCGTGCAACTTACAACTTTCAAGGGGTGCATACCATCGGTGCACGCATTACCCTCTAATTTTAGGATTAGGTAAAAAGTTAGTATCTTTGTACTCAATTATTGAACAAAAGGCCCGTTAAAGGCCTTTTGTTCGTTTTTAAGGATAACCATAAATAGTATTAGGTATGTCGAAAACAACGTTTATGACCCAAGAAGGGTTTGATAAGATGGTTAAGGAGATGGAGAATCTCATTTCGATCGAACGTCCCAAAATTTCTCAACAGATAGCCGAGGCAAGAGATAAAGGCGATTTGTCTGAAAACGCCGAATATGATGCTGCCAAAGAGGCTCAGGGTTTGCTTGAGTTGCGTATTTCAAAATTGCAGGAAGCTGTCCGCAATGCAAGGGTTATTGATGCCGGACAGATTGAAACCGATAAGGTTTATCTGCTGTCAAAGGTGAAAATTAAAAACCTGAACAATAACACGATTATGGAATATACCCTGGTTTCTGAGAATGAAGCCAATCTGAAAGAAGGCAAAATGTCGGTAGAATCACCTATCGCCAAAGGTCTTTTGGGAAAAGTATTAGGAGATATTGCCGAGGTAAAAGTACCTTCGGGAACCATGAAATTTGAAATATTAGAAATCGGACGTTAAGCATTTATGAGTACCCTCTTCTCAAAAATCATCAATCGCGAAATTCCGGCTTACATCATCGCCGAAGACGAACATCACATTGCTTTTTTGGATGTTTACCCATTGGTTATGGGACACGTTTTATGTGTTCCTAAACAAGAAGTAGACTATATTTTTGATTTGCCCGATGAATCTTTGTCAGCCCTTCATATCTTCTCTAAAAAAGTGGCTAAGGCTATTGCCAAGGTGGTAGAATGCAAGCGCATCGGAACAGCCGTTATCGGACTGGAAGTGCCGCATGCCCATATTCATCTTGTTCCCTTGCAATCGGTTCAGGATATTAATTTTGCTAAACCAAAATTGAACCCCGAAAAGGTTGAATTAATTGCTATGGCTGAAAAAATTCAGGCCGCGTACAAAGCTTTGTAATTAAGTTTTATAAAGAAAAAGCTCCGTTTTTAGCGGAGCTTTTTTCGTTTATGGCAAATTGAAATAATATGCTTATTCAAGTATTTGTTTCAAAACATCAAGCCCAACATTGGGATCTGTATTTCCTTTTCTGAATGTTTGTTCAAGAACTTCATTCATGATGATGTCCTGTTTTTCTCCTTCTATTTTAGCGTTGTGGTATGAAATATCACTGAACGTGACCATACTGTAGAGCGGTACCCATTTTTGAGGGAAGGTTTCGTGTGCCAGACGCTCCACTTTTTTTCGGTAAAGAAATTCCGGATCGGCAGTAAGGTCGCGCATTTCCACAAAATTTCGCATGGCCAAATCGGCAATGGCTTCTCCGTCGGGTTGCCTCATTTTTGCAAATGCAGGAATGGCTTCCGTAAAGTTCCAGCCATTGTTTTCAAGCATTTTATATAACAAATAACAATCCTCAAAACCGGCATTCATTCCTTGTCCGTAAAAGGGAACAATGGCATGTGCCGCATCGCCCAGCAGCAGAATGTTGTTACCATGGTTCCAAGGTTTGCATTTTACCATCATCAGCGATGAGGAAGGATTTTGGGCAAACTGCTCCAAGTAATCGGGAATTAATGGAATCAAATCCGGAAAATGTGTTTTGAAAAACCGCTCCACATCTGCATTTGATTTCAGGTTACTGAACGAATATTCTCCCTCCCAACCAAGGAACAATGTGCATGTAAAGGTTCCATCGGGGTTTGGCAAGGCAATCATCATGAACTCGCCCCTGGGCCAAATGTGCAGGGTGTTTACATCCATTTTATGCTTTCCGTTTTCATCCGGAAGCATGTTTAATTCTTTATATCCGTGATCGATGTAGGTTTGGGAATAAGTAAACCGGTCTGTGGTTTGTAATTTTTGTCTAACCGCAGAATAGGCTCCGTCACAGCCGAAAAGCAAATCAAAATACAATTCAGATTCTTCGCCGGTTTCTTCATTTTTGAGATGTACCCGTTTATGTTCGTAGTCCAGGTGTGTAATCCGTTCCGAGAACCGAAAACGAATGTCCTCATCCTGTTCCGCCTTGCTAAGCAAAAGTTTATTCAAGGCGCCGCGAGAAACAGAGTATATCGCTTCATTGTCTTTTCCGTAAGGTTGTTTGGTGAGGTTTGAAGCCGTATCATGCATGGTGCGCTCATACATGGGTATGGCAAATTGGCGAACTTCTTCATCCGCCCGGCAAAGTTGTAACGCTTTCCATCCCCGGTCCGACATGGCCAAATTAATACTGCGTCCCGCCGAAATGTTCGCTTTGCGCATGTCGGGCCTACGCTCAAGAACGGTAACTTTATATCCTTTCTGACCCAAGAGTGTGGCCCATAACGAACCCACTAAGCCTGCTCCGGCTACTACAATATGCTGCATAATCAAAACTGTTTTGCGCAGCTAAGGTAAAAAGCTTTTCGGTTAGAATGGGTCTAAAAATCTGTCCGCCTCCGGAGTAATAGAGAGAGTCTATTGTTTTCCGAGTTTGATAATCAGGCGCAGGTCGGCATTGGCAAAAAAGAACCAGTTGCCTTTGGGACTGAAATAATTAGATGCCCCGTCGCCCGATATGGTTTCGCTGTATCCCAAACGCTGTGAATAACCTATTTGGGGAGTGAGTGCAGCTGCCAGGGCAATCCGTTTATTGAAATCTCTGCGTAAACCGAATCGCGGAGACAGGGCCAGAAAAATATTATTACTGATTCCGTTTACTTCTCCCGCCTTTTGAAATTGAACGGCATAAGAGTACATACCGCTTAAGCTATCCAATGTTCGGGTCTCTTGATATTGAGATTCAAAAGCAGTTATTTCATTACGGTTATAGCCTATGTGTAAATCGGCACCAAACGTGAATCTTAATTTTTTTCGGCCTATGGCATATTCGTACCCTACAAATGCACCCACAAAATTGTGCTGCAAATTTTGGGTTTGGTTTGTTTTGAGTGTGGTGTAGTTATCTGGTAATCCATTAAAATTGTAAGTACTGCTTGGCGGAAGCTCAATACTATTGTTTGATCTCCATGAGTTCCCGTTTCCTACGGCTGCGCGTATTCCTGTGCGCAAGAAATGCTTGTGTTTGTATACACGGGCATATTCAAGTCCGAAGAATCCGCCCATTCTGCCCGTTCCGAAACTGAAATTGTTTAACATTCCCCTTCCGGTGCTCATGCCAAATACTACCGACAGTTCATGCTTTTTTGAAAGTGTGGTGTCGAATTTACTGCCACGTACTTTATTCTGGGCATTTAGTGTGCCTGAACTTAACGAGATGGCTACAAGGCTAAAAAATAAAAAGTATATCCGCTTCATAATTGTTTGTATTTAAGTAACCTAAAAACGAAGCCGGTGGTTGATTATTGCTTTAATTCAACTTTAAAGTCTGGCCGGCAGATAGGTTCTGACCCGAGAGTTGGTTCATTTCCATGAGGGCTTCCATTTTAATTCCATGCAATTGGGCAATCTGGTGGAGATTTTCTCCTTCTGAAACCACATGGCTGTCAATTTCTGTATTGCTGTCTTTTTTAGGGTTCAGGTATATACGCATGCCCGAAATCAGTTCCTGGTTTACACCCAAATCGTTGTACCGCCTGATTTGCCATTCGGCCAAGTCAAACTCCAAGGCCAGCGAAGCCTGCGTGTCGCCTTTGCGGGTTATGATGAACGGAATGCCGTTGTTTTCACTCATGGATCTTGAGACGCCTGGCTTTTTTTCAATTTCTATTTCAGGAGTTTTAATCACGGTAACGGCTTCTCCCGGCTTCCTTTCATCGGTTAATTTAATTGGTTTTTCGGGTTCCGGGGTTTGGCCCGACTCTGCTATATTTACGGGCGGTTTGTCTCCTTTAATAAGCGCCAGGCCTGCTTGGTCATGTTCATGCAGTTTGAAACGCTCAATGATGGAAATAATTTTTTCGGCGTAGGTGGGAAGTGTGGCATAACCCGCGGCTTTCAGTTCCAGGGCCCAGCCTTTGTAGTCAGTTATTTCCAATTCAAAACATTTGGCATAGCGTTTTCTGCCTTTCAGGAAAAGGGCATGATCTGCATATGAATCTTCTACTTTAGCGTATTTTCTGAAACATTCCTGCGGGGCATCGTCGTCGTGATAATATTTTTCGCCATGCCAGTCATGGCATTTAATTCCAAAATGGTTATTGGCATTGGTGGCGAGCGGACTGTTTCCGAAGCCCGATTCAAATAAACCCTGTGCCAGTGTGATGCTGGCCGGAACCTTGTGTTGAACCATGTTTGAAATGGCTGCATCCTTAAACTTCGCAATGTAATCATCGGCACTGAGTTGGGTTTGTGCCTGAACCGTCGTTGCCATGATACCCGCCAAAGCGATGCTAAATGTCCATTTTTTCATGCGTGTACTGTATTCAAGATACCAAAGTATAACGTAAATACATGCAGAATGGATGCACCGGCCTGAATTTAGAAACAGCTCAATGTTAAAAACGAAGGGGATAAATCTGTATTAAGCAGCAGTTTGTTTCCGGCGTTGCAGTTCCTGCGTGATTAAGGCCAGTTCGCGGCCGGTTTGACCTTTAACGGAAGTGTTTTCCTGGGCCCTGCGGCTCAGATACGGAAGTAGTTCTTTTACCGGCCCGTAGGGCACATATTTTGCCACATTATAGCCAGCGGCAGATAAATTATAACTGATATGGTCACTCATGCCCAACAGTTGGGCAAACCAAATCCGTTTGTCACGGTTATCTATCCCGTTTTTTTCCATTTCCTTTACCAAGAGCATACAACTATCTTCGTTGTGTGATCCGGCACAGATTGAAATACGGTCAATATGGGCAATGCAATACCGCAGTGCTTCGTTGTAATCGCGGTCTGAACTGGATTTATTAGGCTGTATGGGATCGGGATAGTTGAGCTCAATGGCGCGGGCCCTTTCTTTTTCCATGTAAGCTCCGCGAACGATTTTCAGGCCCAGGTAAAAAGAATCTGCTATCGATTTTTGATGTAATTGTTTGAGATAGCCAAGCCGGTCGTGACGGTACATCTGAACGGTGTTAAATACGATGGCCTTTTGGCCATTGTATTTTTGCATCATCTGCTCACATAAATCATCAATGGCTTGCTGTATCCAGCTTTCTTCGGCATCTATAAATACAGGTACATCGCTTTTATAAGCTGATTCACAAATGCGTTCAACCCGGCTTTTAAGCAGTTCAAAAGCTTGACTGTGTTCTTCAGAAAGCGGCTTTCCGGAACTAACGGCCTCAAGCAGGGATAGGGAGCCGAGCCCCGAAACTTTAAATACAGAAAACGGAATGGCCGGATTGCCTTTTGCCTTTTCAATGGTCTTGATAATCTCTTCCGTACCAGCCTCAAATCCTTCTTCCGTGGTTTTACCTTCAACCGAGTAATCCAGAATGGTACCTATTCCGGAGCTGTTCAAAGACTGGATGGTACGATCGCATTCCTGAATATTTTCTCCGCCTACAAATTGCTTAAACAAGGTAGCCTTGATGATGCCTTTGATTGGCATACCGATAGAAAGTGCAAAACCGGTAAGGGCATTGCCGAATGCAACTAAACCCGGATTGGATATTAATGAGAAAAGCTGCCTGGCCCGGCGAAGCTCCCGTACAGTTTTGTGACGGAAAGCGGTTTCTGTGTTTTGAAATGATATTTCTGCCATTTACGGGTCAAAAGTAAGTGCTTTATTCTGTACCGGAATAGTAACCCGTAAATAATATTATGGGTTTACATAATTTGAATTATTTTCATCCTGTGAATTCAAGAATTTCAAGCATACACCCCATTTACATTGAACTGGGTTCTTTAGCGCCTGCCATTGAGCATCTTAAAGCGGCCGGTAAAGTATACACAAGCGTTTTTTTTACGGTGGATGAAGCGGTTTCAGGTTCTTTTTTGAATGGCTATCTGGGCGCTTACGCTGAATCGTCGCCCCGTTTGGTATTGCACGGAGGTGAATCGCAAAAAAATACCGGAGGTCTTGAACGAATTTGGGCGTTTTTAATTGAAAACCATGCCGACCGATCATCGTTGTTGGTAAACATCGGTGGCGGTGCACTCTGCGATGTGGCCGGATTTGCTGCCTCAACCTAC
>Ga0075154_10000841_pt1 | contig 23882 bp, 15 predicted proteins | sample JI71714BDNA_FD_70965 | JGI IMG/M metagenome (GOLD analysis project Ga0075154, IMG submission 70965) | Wastewater effluent complex algal communities from Wisconsin, to seasonally profile nutrient transformation and Carbon sequestration -... | ecosystem: Engineered > WWTP > Effluent > Algae...
TTCCGATATGTTGGGTTTCCGATATGTTGGGTTTCCGATATGTTGGGTTTCCGATATGTTGGGTTTCCGATATGTTGGGTTTCCGATATGTTGGGTTTCCGATATGTTGGGTTTCCGATAGCTTGGGTTTCCGATATGTTGGGTTTCCGATAGGTTGGGTTTCCGATAGGTTGGGTTTCCGATATGTTGGGTTTTGCGCTACGCGCACGCTACGCGAACGTACCTCAACCCAACCTACGAATTAAGATTTTTTAATTGGGGCGAGGATATTATTGAACAATACCTTTGCCAGAATTGTACCTTGTGGGGTGGGATTTCTCCTAGAGTACCTTGGTGGTAGCTATTTAAAAATCCCTTCCCAAAAATCCCGACAGGGTTTTATGGGGGTGGTTTTTCAAATCGATAGCCTGTAAGGGTTACATCCAGTACGTATCAATAGGAAAAAATTGGCTAAGGTATTGATAGATAGTATGAGTTTCTAAACATCAGATGCCCATCCGCCCCTGATGGGGAGACTGTGCAAAAGCTTTGTAAGTTTATCTTGGAGTTGTTAAACCTATGCCAACATATACTGGAATTTCCAGCGAAGCATTTCAGCATCCCCTTGATCGCCAAGCGGAGGCCACCTTACGCAGTGTCCCCGGATTTGATTTAATCGCGAGTAAGTTTGTGGAATTTTTCTACGAGCGTCCCCAATTTGTCTATCATTTGGGTAATAGCATTCAAGTGGGGCCCCGTCAATACGCGAGCATTTATCATATTTTTCGGGAATGTGTACGGGATCTCGATGTCTTTCCTGAGCCTTCTTTATTTGTCTCGCAAAATCCCGAAGTGAACGCGTACTCCCTGGGTAAAAATCAACCCTATATTATCTTAAATACTGGTTTATTAGACTTAGTAAATGAGGATGAATTACGAGTAGTGATTGCCCATGAATTAGGACATATAAAATGTGGTCATCCCATTTTAACTCAAATGGCGATTTGGGCGATGAGTGTCGCCGCGGTAATTGGTGAACTAACCTTTGGCATTGGTAATTTAGTCGGTAGTGGTTTAATTTTTGCCTTTTACGAATGGCGGCGTAAAGCAGAATTATCGGCCGATCGCGCTGCGTTGCTAGTGACAGATGATGTGAAAAGTGTGATGAAAACGATGATGAAATTGGCAGGAGTGAGTAGTAAATATGCGAATGAATGCAGTTTAGATGAGTTTATCCGTCAGTCGGATAATTATCAAGAACTCGATCAAGATAGTCTCAATCAAGTTTATAAATTTTTGCTTTATAATGGTGGACAAGGTACAATGTTAACTCATCCTTTCCCCGTCGAACGTTTGCGTTATTTACAAGATTGGGCTAATTCGGAAGAGTATCAACAAATTCGCCTTGGTAATTATAAACGTGCTGTCGCGGAGGGTTCAGTTGAAGTTAAAGCCGATGAATCTGTTAATAATGAAGAAGTGGAATCTCTGCGTCGTCAAATTGAAGAATTACAACGCGAAATCGATCACTATAAAAATTAGATAGAAGGCAGAAGGCAGAAGGCAGAAGGCAGAAGGCAGAAGGCAGAAGGCAGAAGGCAGAAGGCAGAAGGAAGAGGGAAAAAAATCTGGAGTGGGAGCCTCTGGCTCCCTGGGGATCTGATCCCGAGCCAAGTGAAATGCTATAACACAATGGGATTTTCCGAAAATTATCCTTAAAGATGTGTATACAGAAGAAAGAGATATCGCAGCCGCCAAGGCAATTAGGAATTGCACAAACTCTTGATTTTATTGCTTCTTCCTTCTTCCTTTTTCCTTCTGCTATAGCATTTTTAAATGAGATGTAAATGTGGTACGGGCATCTTGCCCGTCACAGGCAAGATGCCTGTGGCACAAGTTTTACTTCTGAAATGGAAACACTCTATATAATAGAACTCAGTGAGGTTTGGTAAAAGTATGATTAGTGACAAAAATGTGTCTTCGGTTCCCGTAAAATCTCAAAATAATGGTATCAATATCGGCAAAGGCGCGATCGCGTTAATGATCATCGGGGGTATCATGGGAATGACAAATCCGCCTAGACAAGAATACCTAAGTTATGCCTCGCAACAATTAGCAAGCGAAATCAAAAAATCCCTTTGTAATCAGTCAAAAGTTCCTGATGTTTTGGGAAATATAGCTGATAGTTTAGTCAGTGTTTGCAAAACAGTAGTCACATCCCAAAAACATAACATAGAAAGATTCATAGATAATGCAACTAAACGCGATAATTTTCTTATTCTCAGTGTATATACCACAGAAATTGAGGGACGAGCCTATCAGAGTATCGGAGCTTTTGGTAATTTCTTAACCTTTCCCCCAAGCCAAGAAAAAAAGGCGCGATCGAACGAGAATAATTTATAGTAATAACATCACTCGGTAAGGGAATACCCTAGAGTACCAATCAAAGCAAAAAACACAATGATGAATCCTTATCTGATGGCTTCAGTTTGGGGTGTATTTCTCATAACATCCTTTCCCCTATTGGCACAACAGAAACCGAAAACACCCCCACCACTGAGTCAAGAAATGATGCAAGAAATAACAGATTGCGTCATCAAGAAAGTAGCAAATCCCCAAAAACCAACCCAGGAAGAATTACAATCTTCTTCAATGGAATGCGTGATCAGAGTTGTGATTTTAGATGAAAATGGAAAAATTCGCCCCGATGCTAATCAACGGATGACAACCCTAATAAAAAGCACAGGCATCAGCATCCCGAAAACTAAAAGTCAAGGGGCAACCACGCTGAAACTAGAAGCATTAAGCCACAGTAACTTATTAACAATTCCCGTAAAAATTGGAGAAGAGAAGCAAAATTTTATTCTGGATACAGGTGCATCTAATTCTATTATAGAAAGTAAAATAGCAGAAAAACTAGGATTAAAAGGAAACCGAATACCCAGTGACATTTTAGCTTATTTTGTTGTGGGAAATAACTGTTCCCAAGTCACAGCGACTTTACATAGTTTACCCCCTTTATTAGTGAATCAGGCACAAGTTGAAGGGCTCAATGGAATGGGATTACCAAAAACATCAATTCCAGGGGAAGCATCAGGTGTATTAGGTTTAGATTTCTTAAAAAATTTTGATGTGATCATTAATCCCCAAACCCTAGAATTAAAATTATTACCGCCTCAACCGATAGTTTCCGGGGGTATTCTCTTAAAAGGAAAATTAGGAGTAATGACGACAGAGGTTAAAATTAATGGTGCGGGGCCTTTTACATTTCTCCTTGATACAGGAGCCGGTTCTATGGTATTATCTAATCGTTTAGCTGTGAAATTGTCCTTAAATACGGCTCAAACCAAAAATATAGAGGTGAGAGGTTTTTGCGGTAATGAACCGGGAAAACAAATCACACTCGATCGCGTAACCCTGGGACAAAACGAAGTCAAGAAATTAGACTCAGTAATTTTAGAAAATAAAACCTTAGACATCTTAGGAGTCGATGGAATTATTGGTCAAAATTTCCTAAATCACTATCAACAACATTGGCAATTCAGTCCCGCAAATGAGTTAGGATTTCCCGAAACAGGAAGTTTAACTTTAACACCTTTAGCGAATAATTAAAATCCCGACAAAAGAGGTAAAAATCATGGTTCAAAAAATAGACTCAAATTTTTTCAAACGAAAAAGTGCCCCATTGAGATCGCGACTGCAAGATTTACGTCAACCCATGATAATAGGAGTATGCGGAGACAGTGGGAGTGGAAAAACGACTTATAGTAATGGAATTAGAGAACTAATTGGAGGGGATATTGTCAGCACGATTGAGATGGATGGTTATCATAAAGAAAATCGAGAACAAAGAAAAATAAGTGGGAGACTTCCCCTTGATCCAGACGCGAATCATTTAGACTTACTGGAACAACATTTACGCGAATTAAAACAGGGAAAAACCGTCGAAATTCCCATATATAATCATGCTACGGGAGATTTCGATCCCCCTCATCCCTTATCACCGACACCGATCATTATAATTGAAGGATTACACACATTATATCCACAATTTTTACCCTTATTAGATTTTAGCATATATGTTGACCCCGATCACGAGGTCAAATGGCAATGGAAATATGAAAGGGATGTCAAAAAACGGGGACATAGTGCGGAAGCATTATTAGAAGAAATGTTAAAAAGGGAAGCCGCGTCAAAACGGTGGATCGACTTTCAAAAAACCGCAGCAAATGTCGTCATTAAAATTTTCCCAAGTAGCTTAAAAGAATTTTCCCGTCAGCAATTTACGGGAGAATTACCCAGTAATTATTATAAAGTAGAATTAATTGTGCAACCAGCACTTTTACCATTACCAACCTTAGCCTTACCATTTAATTTAGCGGGATTATTAGGTTCAAGTCAACAGTCTTTTCTATTAGCCACAGTACCTTGTATTTATTGGGGGAAAGCGGTTAATATTATTCATATTGATGGAGTATTATCCGAAGACGCGATCGCGGAATTACAACAAAACATCGTTGATTATACAGGAATACCCATTGATGAAGCCTTACCGAGGGATGAAAATGAGCGAGTCTCAGCCACAAGGTTTGCCCAATTATTAATCACTTGGCGATTTTTAGAACAAGTGAATTATCAATTACAAAAGGATACAGAATAAATGTAGGGAAAAGAAGCGCGATCGGGCCTCTTTTCCCCTCAGATTAACACTTGACGTAAGGCGATTTCCTTTCTTTGTGCCTTTGTGCCTTTGTGTTTGATCAAACACAGGATTTTCTCACCTATCTGTGTTCATCTGCGTTAATCTGCGGTAAAAAAACCCGCGATCGTTTAGTCAGAAACCGGGTTTCTGGCAATTACTTCTACCGGAGCCTAAATTGTTCCGTCAGAAACCCGGTTTCTTGAGTATTCCCCCTTTAACCAATTAGAAAAACCCCAGTTTTATCAAAAAACAGGGGTTTTCACTAACTCAAAGGTAAAACAAATTAAACCTTCGCCTCTTCCTTAACCAACTTATCCCAACCCAAATCCTTCAACGCGTTATTCCGACGCAAAGGACGAGTTACCAACTCCAAAATATCACGAGCATTCGTAAACCCATGAATCTGAGCAAAAGTAAACTCCACGGACCATTTTGTATTAATCCCTCGAGCTTCCAAAGGATTCGCGTGAGCCATTCCCGTAATCACCAAATCCACACCCAAATCATAAATCCGTTGTAACTGATTATAATTATCAGGCTTCTCCACAATTGTCGGAGTCGGAACACCCATTTCTTGACAAGTTTTCTGCAACAACTCTAACTCAGCAGCTTGATAACGCTTATCCATATAAGGAATACCAATTTCGGGGCAAGTCATCCCGCAACGAATCAAGAAACGAGCCAGAGAAATTTCTAACAAATTATCTCCCATGAAGAAAACAGACTTGCCGCGAATTAACTGAAGATAATCTTCCAAAGAAGCCCAAATTTGTTTTTCCCGCTCATCTAAACCCTTCGGTTCAATTCCTAATACCGAACAAATCTTTTCAATCCAAGCGCGAGAGCCATCGGGGCCAATGGGGAAGGGCGCACCAATTAATTTACACTTCCGACGACGCATTAAAGTGGTAGCAGTACGAGATAAGAAAGGATTTACCCCTGCCACATAATAACCTTCTTCAATCACAGGTAATTCAGTGTAACGCTTAGAAGGCAACCAACCAGAAACTTTAATCCCTTGTTTCTTCAATTCTAAAGTTAATTGAGTCACCACCGGATCAGGGAGGGAACCAAATAACACTAAAGGCTGATGTTTGACATATTCGGACTCTTCCTCCGCGACATCCTCTTTTTTCTTACCAAAATTGAGGAGTTTTTGAATAGCATTGCGTTCGGCCTTTTCACCTTCTGTCACAGGTGCTTTATCAGGACAACGAATAGCCATTGCGGCTAAGACTGTATCTTCCCCTTGGGTAAAAGCATAATCTAAACCATTGGCGCGAGCAACCACAATGGGAATACCAAGATCCGCTTCTAATTTCGGAGCTAACCCTTCCAAATCCATTTTAATGATTTCCGTGGTGCAAGTGCCGATCCAGACAATAACACTAGGGTTACGATCGCGCTTAATTTGCAAACATAAACGCTTCAGTTCATCATAATCATTCAACTGAGCGGAAATATCACCTTCTTCTAACTCAGCCATCGCGTAACGAGGTTCAGCAAAAATCATCACCCCCATCGCGTTTTGGAGAAAATAGCCACAAGTCTTAGTGCCAATAACCAAGAAAAAACTATCCTCAATCTTTTGATAAAGCCACGCGACACAACTAATCGGACAAAAAGTATGGTAATTCCCGGTTTCGCACTCAAAATTAAGAGGTTGTGGTTCAGTTAAAGTTGCCGTCATAGCCTCAGTATTCTCCCTAATAGGTTAGTTTTTTTGTTTGGAACAAAGGATTATTTAGTTGACTTGACGGGAGGAGGGTAAACCCTCACCCCTGTCAAATTATCATTAAGAAATTACTCTGGGAGCGATGTATTCACCCCATAAGACATCTCCAAAAACTATGGTAGGGTAGGCATCCTGCCTGCCTGGGAGCCTATTTTTGGGAGATGTCTACAGATAACTTCTTAAAATCCACAAGCCAAAGACCTGTTTTTTCTCAGTACCAAAAAGGGACAGAAAGAAAAACTATTTAAGGGACTGACCCCAGGAAGATGAGGCTAAAAAATTTATTTAAAATCTGCCAAGAAGCCAGAAATTTCTGCATCCTCATCGGAATCTTCCAGGTCTAAGTCACCGAGCCCATCAAGATCATCATCGGAATCTTCAGAGTCGCCCAGTCCCTCCAGATCCATCTCATCCAACTCATCGGACGAAGATAAATTGAAATCATCATCGTCGCCTAAGTCAAGACTGCCCAAACCATCATCGTCATCATCTGAATCTTCTCCAAAAGGATCAGGAATATTCTCGGCGACAAAATCATCATCAGCCGAGCCAAAAAGATCAGAAGACTCATCCTTATCATCACCAAAACCTAAGCCACCCAAGTCAGACTCATCTTCCTCTTCAAGGCCTAAACCACTCAAGTCAGACTCATCTTCCTCTTCAAGGCCTAAACCGCCCAAGTCAGACACGGTTTCTTCTGCGTCATCAAGACTTAAGCCACCTAAGTCAGACTCATCTTCCTCATCGAGGCCTAAGCCGCCCAAGTCAGACACGGTTTCTTCTGCGTCATCAAGACTTAAGCCACCTAAGTCGGACTCTTCTTCCTCATCGAGGCCGAAACCATCCAAGTCAGACTCTTCTTCCTCATCAAGAGCAAAACCACCTAAGTTGGACGCGACTTCTTCTTCCTCATCGAGGCCGAAACCACCTAAGTCGGACGCGGCTTCTTCTTCTTCTTCGAGACCGAAACCACCTAAGTCGGACGCGGCTTCTTCTTCTTCTTCGAGACCGAAACCACCTAAGTCGGACGCGGCTTCTTCTTCTTCTTCGAGACCGAAACCACCTAAATCAGACTCCTCTTCCTTTTCCTTTTGCTCGGATTTGCCCAGAAGAGCAGTCGCAGCCGCGATACCCGCGACACCCAAGGCTGCACCTGCGACACCCGCGGCAACCATGCCACCGATGTTACCGGATTTCTTGGATTCGGACTCCGTTTTCTCTTCAACCGCGGGTGTCGCCACAGATGCCACATCACTCGATTTAGCCGACACGGGTTCGGTTTTGGCTTCCGCAACTGGGATCGATGCTGCAACACTAGGGGCTGGAGCCGAAACGGGTTCCACTTTCGCGGGAGTAGAAACCACGGGCACGGCAACACTAGGGGCTGGAGTAGAAACCGTGGGGGCGACGGTGGACTCCAAACCCAAAGCCAGATCGGGGTCAAAATTTAAGCCTAGTACCTCAAGAAGACTATCTGCGTCCGCCTTCAACATGGAAAGGGGCAACATTAACTGCTGGAGTTCTGGCTCAAGGGCCACCAGAATCCCCAGGATGAGGTACGAGGCTGGTCTTCTCCCGCCATCTGGAGTAGCAACGGTATTGTGTACCGTCATGTGTAGGATTAGCCAAGAACGGTTGGCTTGATAGTATTCCAACCACTTTTGTTTAAGGGCAACTGAAAAAGTATCGAAAAACGCCATAACCTCTGTATCCTCATCCTGAGAGCTAGACCTATTAAACCATCATAAGGTCTAGCTCTTCTTCTGCTGTTTTAACTTGAGGTTTTGTTGGATTGAGATAAAAGTCCGAGAGTAAGGTGAATAACTCGCGATCGGGTGAGTCATTAGGCACGACTCCCTCTGGACGGGCTAAAATTTGATCCGCGATATTGAGGTAGTAATCGCAGACATAGTTCAGAGAGGGGTCTGTTTCCGCCATTTCAAATAAGGTTTTACCCTTGACACGCGAAACCCGGATATCTTCAATCAGCGGTAATACTTCCAATACGGGCATGGGAACGGAGTCCACATATTTATCAATTAAATCCCGTTTCGCGGTGCGGTTGCCAATTAATCCCGCGAGACGTAGGGGGTGAGTCCGGGCTTTTTCTCGCACGGAGGCCGCGATCCGGTTCGCGGCAAAAAGGGCATCAAAACCGTTATCTGTGACGATCATGCAATAATCGGCATAGTTTAGGGGCGCGGCAAATCCTCCACATACTACGTCTCCTAATACGTCAAAGAGAATGATGTCGTATTCATCAAACGCGTTTAATTCTTTGAGCAGTTTCACAGTTTCTCCGACGACGTAGCCACCACAACCAGCTCCCGCGGGAGGGCCTCCGGCTTCTACGCAATCTACGCCACCATAACCTTTATATATGACATCTTCAGGCCAAACGTCTTCGTAGTGATAGTCCTTTTCCTGAAGGGTGTCGATGATTGTGGGGATGAGGAAACCGGTGAGGGTAAATGTGCTGTCGTGCTTGGGATCGCAACCGATTTGCAGCACTTTCTTTCCACGACGCGCTAATGCAACGGAGATGTTGCAACTGGTTGTCGATTTGCCAATACCACCTTTTCCGTAAACTGCTAGTTTCACTCTTTTTTCTCCTATCGCGTCCTATTAAAAGACTTTGTGCGGTTTTTTCTGGGAAAGTCCGATCGCTTCAGCGGGTTGTCCTTGCTTTGGCTGGCTGTCCCTTCTCTGGTTTTGCTCGTTGTTTTGAATTATTGTCTAATTTTTCCAGAAATGAAAGGGGCTCTCAAACTAAATTTACGATTAATTAAGATTCTTAACTTTTATTTAAGCTTTTAGCGAATTTTTTCCGTTTGTAAACCTTTTTTATCCTTTTATTACATTTTTTATAAAGTTTTAATCTATTTTATTTTAATAAATAGTTACAATAATAAAAAAGTTCTACCGATAAAAAATTGACCCGATCAAGGCAAGGGGGCTAATTTCATCGGGATTTTAGGGAGTTATGCTATGGCACGAAGTCAGTCAATGACTCACAGGAGGGGGGTTTTCAGGGGATGAGGGTTCTGAAAATGGGTCCGTTAAGTCGCGATCGTGTTTTTCGGCTATTGCGGAAAAATCGACAACCTCTGACTGATGGCCACTAGACATATCCAAAAACTACTGTAGGGTAGGCATCCTGCCTGGGAGGGATCGGATTTTTACCCGATGTCTAATGTTTATGGCTTATGACTTAGCCAGAAAGGGGGTTGATTAACGTCAAAGAGGGTTTTTGCCTAAGTCTTGTGCCAAATTTGGGTACAACTTAATGCCAAAAAACCCCTTTGGGGGGTCATTGTCAGCATTAACTCACCGTTTTGTTAAAAATTATTAATTTTTGCGAATGAGATGAATTAGCTGTTAGGAGGTATAGCAATAGGTTGATTGGGCAACGCGTGAAAGTCCCCAGTTTGGGCTTGCCCCTTCAACCTCTTGCTGATGGTGTTGCTGCTAATGTTGAACAGTTGACTGGCTTCACTAATCTTTAAGCCATCAAGCTTTATCCCATGTACCTCACCAGACAGAGAAACGCGATATCACTTTTTTGGTAATGAATCTTTCTACCCGGCTGCGGCAGTTTGTTGGTCTTTATTTATGCCTATTTCCGAAATTTCCGAAAACAACCGCTTTTTCCGTGTCTGTCATGATTAAAAATTCTCTTTTGACTAATTTTAACCACAAAAGCTTATTTTTACCTCTAGCTTGAATAACTAATTAATCCTTCTCTTGCTTTTCCCTTACTTTTTCAGCAAACCCTAATTAATAGGGTTAAGGGATAAAAGTCACGCGATGAAGCGACAGGTTTTAACCTGTCGGAATGATGGGTATTTACCCGAAAATAATAGAAGGTAAATTAATTAGGATTTGCTATAATTGTTAGCTGGTAGTTCTGCCCTTAATTCCGGCTGGGGAAGTTAGGAAGACAGACGCCAAATCTTGATTGTCCTGTCTTTACTGCCACTGACGAGAGTTAGCCCGTCAGGACTGAAAGCAACGGTATAAACTGTGTCTGAATGTCCGAGAGTGTGCATGGGTTCTCCTGTCAATAAGTTCCAAATTCTGATGGTGCGATCAGCACTGCCACTGGCAAGAAATTTACCATCGGGACTAAAAGCTACAGAATAAACATCATCGGTATGTCCAGTCAAATTGCTTTTGACTTCTCCACTGCTTAAACGCCACAGTTTAATAGGTTGTTTAACGCCGCCACTGGCGAGGGTTTGCCCATCAGGACTAAAGGCGACTGTATAAACAATGTTATCGCTAAAGAAAGAACGAGTCCAACCAATTGGACCTTCGCCGGGGCCGTTTAAATTATAAATTTGTCTGCCTGTATGAGCATTCCAAATTTTGATATTGCTGTCAAAACTGCCACTAGCAATCGTATTACTATCGGGAGTAATAGCAACGCAGTGAACAGCCCAAACATGACCTCTGAGAGTGTGGCGCAGTTCCCCTGTTTCCAGATTCCAAACTTTGACGGTACTATCTGCGTGGTGTCCGCTGACTAGGGTTTTGCCATCCTGACTCAGCGCGATCGACCAGATAGAAAGAACAACCCAATCATCGCTTTTTAGACTACGTTTGAGTTGCCAGGTTTTGGTATCCCATAATTTAATTGTACCATCGGGATTGGCGCTACTGCTGGCAAGAGTTTGTCCATCCGTGCTGAAGGTAACGCAAGTAACGCCCCCTGAATGTTCGGTGATGGTGTGGAGGAGTTCCCCTGTAATTAAACTCCATATTTTGATAGTTTGGTCGAGGCTGCCACTCGCGAAAATATTACCGTTGGGGTGAATCGCGATGGATTTAATGATGTCTGAATGGCCCGTAAGAACGCGATCGCATTTCCAAGTTTTTTTGGGACTGGCAACCTTAGCCTTCTCTTGTTCTAATGTTTGCTCAATTTTTGATTTCAAAAGCCTTCCTTCAGGATCGGTGGGATACTGGGTCAGAAATTCTTCAACTTGATATAAAGATAGTTCTATGTCCTCAAGAGACTTGGCAACTACTAATCTTTGGCGGATTTGAGCTAAATCTTCCGCCTTTTTATCTTCCCGACTTGAGGGTTTTGGCCAAACGAGAGATGGCTCGGCAGGGTTCTGACAAATGATTGGCAGCCAAGTAGCACCAGGAAATTCATCTTCTAAACCTTCTGTTTGTAAGATTCCCCTCGCTTTCCACAAGGCCTGATATAAAGATTCACCCTCAGAAAAAACTTTCAAAAAATGCCTGAAAAATCTTTGGGCAATGGGATCGGGTATAGGTTCTCGCATGACGATTATTTGGGGAATATTTAATGCCGCTAAATCGTAGGCTAATTGTAATCCATCGCAAGAATTGAAAATGGCTAATTTTAGACCCCCTTCAATTGCATTTTGTAAACCAGGCTTTAGGTTTTCAATTGTCAGATATTCTTTAGGTTCCTGTCGGGTATAAATTCGACCTTTGCCATCTTCACTAGAACTATGTCCTGCGAAAAACAGGATATCCCAGTTTTCATTCCAAAGGTGATCGCTGACAATTTGCCTTGGTGGTTCTGGCAGAAATTGTACGTGAGGAGATCCGGGTAAACCTTCATTAAGAAATGCACGCTCTTGCTCTAGTTCAATGCCTTCGCTATCACCCAAAATTGCCAAAATTCTCAGCGGTGTTGAATTACTAATTTGTGTCGGTCTTTCAACTCGGTCAAATTCGGGAGGACTGAGAGCGATTTCGACTTTAGTTTTTGTCTTAGAAAATATATCCCATTCCTGCCAAGGAAGTTTGTTCAACAACTCATTTTTTGCCTGAATAAATACTCTCACTTCTTCTTTCTTCCCTTGACTTTCTGCCAACTCTAGTAAGAGCCTATCTCTGAGTTCTTTAAACAGATAATCATTATCTTGATTCAGCCAATTTTTGATATTAGCCATCAAATTTTTATAGGAATTTCGACATTTTTCCCTCAGTTCCGTAAGGTCTTTTGGTTTAGCTCCTATCCGAACTCCCAATCTATCTTGGTTGCGGAATTTTTCTAAGTATGAATAGTCAAAACGCCAACTTTGATAGATTTTGGGAATATCGACAGATGTTTCTGGTAGTTTATAATCACCAACCGAAAAAAGTTCACTTTCTCTTCCCATTTGAAAGGTGACATCAAATCCTTGGTTAAAAGTGCCTTTGATTTTGAGGAAAATTCGTTTTGCCATTGCTTTTATTAGGGAGGCTACTTGAGTTAGATTGAAAAATATTCAAAGATGCTGTTTTCACCGGAAACAACTTGAATTTTGAAGGTTTCTCCTGATGAAAAGAATATTTCTTGATTAAACCCCTCCAAGTTTTCATTAACTGGGATTTCAACAGGTTCTCCTGATTCAAAAAATACCACAATTTTGAGGTCTTCTGGGAGATGGATGCCTTCTTCAATAGTAAAGATACCCAAGAATAGACTAATGTTTTGATCGTCTATTTTTTCCAGGTCCAAAATCAACGCGATAGTGCGATCGCCCAATTTGATCTGTTTCGCCCGTTTCACAGCATGAGACCTAAAAGCAGGTGTGGGTTTTGTTGTACCAAAAATTTCTGTAAGTGTCTGCCAACCTTCCGCGATCGCCTCATCAAAATTGCGCTGGAACCATTGAGTCAAATTGACGGTTGCTAGACGCACATCTAAAATTTGGATTCCTAATAACTGCGTTACATCTCCTGATTTCAACAGATAATACATCCACTCAAATCCATCTTGAGAACCTGATAAAACTAGCACTACGCTCCCTTCTTTTACTTCCTTTAGTGTTAACTTTGGCTCTTCTAAAATATTTTTTAAATGTTCAATTATAGCTAAAGCTTCTGGTTTATTTATTTCGGTTATTTGGGCACTTAACACAAGACACCAAGTGGTCTGATACCCGAAATCTTCGTCTATTTGATCAAGATAATTCTCGGCAACCTCTTCCCAGTTGGAAATGCCTATTACTTCGCATATTTTTACGAAAAGCTCCTGCGTAATTCGTTCTCGATTCAAAAATCTCTTTAAGGTAGATTTGGAAACGAAGGCAAGCTCATACCAAGCTCTTTCAGTTTTAGCCCACTGTTTTCTTTGCCTATTTCTCTCGACTATTCTTAAGCCTTCTTCAGAAAGTTTTATACGAGCCATCAATCTTTAATCTCCTTTTCTATTTTTTTGTGTCAGTTTTGGTTCACTTTTTTATAGGCAAGATGACCCAAATTATGGCTCATCTCTGACCCGGAAAGGCTTTCTGGCTAAATCATGCTGGAAGTATGGAGACAAAAAGCAGTTAGGCCTAACTCGCAAATCTCCTCTGCAAACCAAAGATTTTCAGAGAGAAGCGAGATGAAATATCAAGTTATTTCCATAATTTTTGCACCCATAATAATGATGGTGTCAACTTTTGCATATTCACCAGCTACGCCGAGCAAGTCGCTCGAATCGGCTGCGGCTTCCCATGCCAAAATACTGCACATCAACAATAATACCAAAAAATGCGACGAACCCAACGGGGAAAAAGGTGGTACTACCTGTTCTAGCTAACGTAACCGAATCCAGGCATCCACTTCTGTACTGTTGTCATTGGGGGCATATCTTTGGCAGCTTTCCCACTCTGCGTTGGAATTGCTCCCCTCTTTTTCCCGTAATCTTGCTAGGAGGCAGTATGCAACTGCACGCTCTGGATTCAATTTTATCGCTCTTTGCAAATAAACTTTTGCCTCTTGATATCGCCCTTGCTTCAGTCGCGTCCAACCCAAATTTTTATGCAGCGCATATTTCGTCTCCTCACTTTGAGGAAATTGTAGTGATTTCTGAAGCAGGCCCACAGATTCCTCATATTTTTGGTGCTGAAGAATCTGAAGTCGAGCGAGGTTGTTATAAGCCGCCGCGAAGTTTGGTCGCAACTCGATCGCGCTCTGGTATTCTATCATCGCCAGGTCAAATTTTTCCTGTGATTCATAAAGTGATCCTAAATTGTAGTGCGGTTTGGCATACTTTGATTGGAGCGCGATCGCACATTTGTAGAACAGTTTAGCAATGCCTAACCGATTATGCACATAATTTTCTAACCCTTGATCGTTGCAAAATACGGCAATCTCTGGCGCGACAACCGGAAATGCAATCCCCCCTGCCAAAAGCAGCCCCGCCACCCCCAAATTCACCGGATTTCGCCATTTTATTCTAGGTAGCCAGCTCTCTCGCAATTTTTGAAATGGGTGCTGCAAACCCAACTTAGACGCACTAGAATCCGGGTGAATTTCTCCTATTCGCTGCCAAATCTCTTGTGTATTTTTCGGCCGCTCCCTCGGAAATACTCTCATCATCCCATCAATTAAATCCCCCAGGGACTCACTGACTGTAGGAGCCTGATTTCGCCAAATTAACTGCTCAGTTAAATAATCTTCTGGAAACTCTCCTGGTTCCTTTCCAGTTAGCAAATAAACGAAAGTGCGACCCAAAGCAAAAAAATCCGAGGGCGGTACAGGTTTTCCCTGAATTTGCTCAAGGGGTGTGTAGCCCGGTGACATTAATTTTGTTGCCGGAATCTCCTCAACTACTTTAACAAGATAAGTGCTGGTGATTTCCTTGACAGTTCCCCAGTCAATTAACACTAACTGATTGTTCGGTTTTACCATAATATTTGAGGGTTTAATATCCCGGTGAATATAACCCTCATCATGCACATATTCCAGAATCAATAGCAGTTGTTTTAACCAGTCGATCGCGTCTGCTTCGGTAATTGTATCCCCTCTTTCTTCTAACCACTTATCTAAACTCTTACCGTCAATTTTTTCCATGACAAAGCCGTACCGGGTGTTGCTTCCCTCCTGCCAAGTCAAACATCCATCCGGTTCCACTTTAGGAATCCCCGGACGATTCAGCTTCATCAATACTTCTGCTTCTCGCTGAAATAAGCAGAGCGGTTTTTTTTGTTCTTTAGGATCAGAGAAATGACGCAGAACTTTGAGAACTTTTCGCCTCCCTCGATCATCCACTTCAAAGGTTTCGCCAAAGCCGCCTTTCCCGATTGATCGCACAATTTTATAGCGATTTTTTATGACTGATCCTAGCTGAATCATGGCTATTTATTCCGAATCATACTCACGCATTAATGCCATCAAAATCCACTCCTTCATAAAGTTCGCTCAATGGAATTGGTGACTCAACGGAAGTTAGGTTGAAAACAGCATTTGCACAGTTATACTCCCTATTATATCATCTCCGTTGATATCTGCCCGAATCAGTCTGCACAGGTGGAATTGGTGCCAATAGAGACAAGTTTTAACCTGTCGGAATCCTAGGGAATCATTGCTTATCGGAATGACAGGCATTTACCCGCACCACGATCGCGCCTATTTGGATTTAGCTCGATTCCATGTTGAGTCAAAACGATTAAGAAGGTACTTTCTAACTACAGCAAATATTAGAAATATACACTTATCCGTCCTCTTCTCCCCAATCGCCAATCACCCCCTATGGGGTATAGATGACACTAAAGTAAAAGCCATGATCCTGTGCATTTTGACCCCGATCTTTGAGGGGGACAAGAGGAATACCATAATCAAGACGTACATTCAGCCCATTAATCGGTTCCCAGAGAATACCTAAACCTATACCTACTAAAAATGTGGGATTAAGAATATTATTAGGATTTTTCTGAGAATTCCAGACACTTCCCATATCGACAAAGGGTGCTAGTTGTAAAGTCGCCCCCCCAGAAGTATTACGTTCAATAGTAATACGATCTTCAATAGAGAAACGGAAACCATTATCACCCCCACGCAGGTTTTGACGATAACCTCTCAGAGATTGTCCCCCCCCAATAATAAATTGTTGGGTGGGGAGGAGACTATTCGGCGTTAATTGTAAATCCGCTTGTAAAATTAATAAATTGGTATCACTGAGTCGCTGTACCCGTTGTGCTTGTCCTAGCCAACTAAAAAAGAGTCCGTCAGGAATGGGAGGAGTATTGACGGTGGCATCAAATAAACCAGTACCAAAATTAAATTGCGATCGCAGAGCCCAGGCCCCTTGTGGATCGCGCCTGAGATAATCTTGACCAAATTTAATCACACTGGTTTTGCTCATACCATTAACATCTGGACCAAAACCAAAGGGATATCCTTGTCCCTGAAGAAAAGTCTGATTCGTTTGGTAACTAAAACCCAAAGATACCGCAAATTCTTGAATCGGCGATCGCGTCAAGGGCTGGCGAAAACTAATTTCATAAAGTTGAGATTTACCGGAAATACCAAATTCATCAAAAGGCGCTAAAACAATACCATTACGGTTAGGCGCGACCCGCAATTGTATGGTCCCATTCATGGGATTAACCGGGATACGATAATTAAAATCTAAAACATCAGAATCCCCAAGAGCTTTGTAATAAGTACCCGAAAGTTCATCGCCAAAACCCGTTAAATTGCGATAACGCAAATAAAGTCCTGCCCGTTCCGAACCGACACTAGGAGGGGAATAATTATCAATACTAAAACTGGAGCCAAAAGGATTAGCTTCCACTATCCGCACAATCAGAATACTTTCCCCTTCTTTCTCACCGGCGCGTAAACTCGCTTCCACATTTTCCAACAAAGGATCAAGACGCAGTAAACGCAATTGATCTTCTAACTTACTGGGATTTAAAGGAACACTCGCACCCAAACGAATCCGACTAGAGAGATAAGAAGCTTTTAAATGTTTATTTCCTTCGATCTGAACTGTAGCTAATCTTCCCTCAATAATCTGAATCTTGACAAGTCCCCCCGTCATAGTTTGGGGCGGTAAAATCGCGCGGGAAGTGATATAACCGCGATCGAGGTAAATTTCTGTAATTTTATCTGCGAGAGCACGGAGTTCTTGAAGAGTAACAGAACGACCTTCTAAGGGACGAGTCAGCTTCTCTATTTCCTCTGGTTTTAAAATTGTACTTCCGAGGACTTCAATTTTTTGTATGGAAAAAGGAGTAGAGGGTAATTCAGGAGAGGGTGAAGGAGTCGGGGTTGGAGTAGGGGTTGGAGTCGGGGTAAGGGGTGGTGGTTCCTTCTGAGCTGGTTGGGGAATCGGTTGGGGAGTGGGTTGGAGAAAGCGATCTCCGTTAGGATCTGATTGAGGATTTAAAAGGGGAGTTGACGGATTTTGAGTTAATAATAGGGGAGTTCGTCGAGATGTCAAAAACCCTTTATTCGCGGGTGAGATAGAAGAAATAATTGATGGAAGAAGGGGCGGGTTGCTCAAGGGAACTGCGGGTAACGAGAAGGCGGGTAAAGCCACCCCTGCAGGACGCGTGATATCCATCTTGATTTTGGGATTGATTAACGTTCCCCTTACTTCATTACCAGAGGCAAGGGGAGACGAAGAAGATGTTTCGATCACTTGAGAGGAATTTACTTTGGTAGATATACTGACAAGCCATCCAGTCAAGGAGATTGAGATTAGACATTGTAACACGAATTGATGGATATTCCCAGGCATAAAAATGACCGTTTCAGGGACACATAAGCTACTTCCTTTGTTGTTTTATATCATGTTTATCACCAAATTAACAATGATTTTGAGGAAGGAGTCAGCTCTTTTTAATTTTGAATTGGAGCATCCAATTTTGGTAAATTGCTAGTGTGAGCATCTGGTTCCCTTGTATATCCCTAGGCTGCCAGAGGCTCCCACGACAGTTTTTTTCTTTTTTGGGATGCTCTCCTTTTGAATCCCTAGTAATTTTTAATTAAGGAAAATGTGACTCTGTTTTTGGTATCGGCTGAATTTCACTCTCTACCAAAGGCTGTTGAGAAAGTCTGTCTAATTTGACAGCTTTTAATAAATCAGTCCATTGACGGGCGATCGTCGCATCCGTAGGATTATCGCGTCGGAGTTGAGCTAAAGTGCCAAGGGTATCATACCAAACTACCTTATCAGTATAAATTTTTAAACGCTCAGGTAAAGAAGCCTTATCTAAGGTAAATTTATCAGTTGAATTTAATTCAATACGATTGATCCAACCACTAACAAAAGGATTGGTAGCTTGATCTGAATCATTAGATAACCCACATTGAAATGTCAGAGACCATTGATAATTTTTCCCCACCTTTATTTCATTAATTTTATCGCTTTCAGGAAGTTTTAACGCCACAATACCAGGTTGTTTAGTCGTGAGATTAAACATTTTTTTATAGACCGTATTGTCTCCTTCATCAACTAATTCAAATTCAACCGTATTATTCAAAGGAGTAGGAACATACATAAATACAGTGGGAGCAGGTGAAAAAGTACGCCCCAAATTAGTAGTTGGTAATAGGGGGGTCAAATCCTTTGCTAAATCCCCAGGACATTTTGACATCGCACTGCGAGTCCCTCCACCTTCAGTGCCACCCGCCGGACCTCCGACAGATGGGGGTTTCAATTGAGAACCAGGGGCCGGAAAGTCGTTCCAACGAGTGCCGCCACCTTCAGTACCAGCAGGAATTCCCCCTGATGGAAATGAGGGAGCTTTCGGAGAACCTTGAGCCATAAAAGGCTTATCATTTTTACCCAACAATGAAAGGAAGGAAGGCGTGAGGGATAGAGAGGGGCTAGAAATGGAAAAATTTTGGGGGGTAAGGCTCGAAAGTGGCAATGCTTTTGCTGTAAGTGGAAAACCACTGATCAAGCCTATTTCCCAAAATAGTGCTAAGGAAATGCTAACAATTGAAAGAGGAGACTGTTTGCAAGTCATAAGGAACCAGCCTTCTATAGATGCTAGAGAGTATAAAAGACGACTGAATTGTATCCTATGTTCCAGTCGGACTTGTTTCTAGTGTACTTAACTATTAGTGGAGTTTGAGACGTTCTAACTTTTCCACTCAGAGCAAAGGCATAAAAATTTTCGTGCCTGACACGATAGGGGTTTTAGCTTCTAAGTATTTTGGCTTATTATAGATAAAAATCCCCAGTACCCAAGCGGCCAATTTTTTTATGGGTTTGCCCTGGTTTCCCACTTAGTTCTGAGGCATTTTTCCTCAGAAGTAAAAAAAACACCGCGAAGCCATAAACGTATCGCGGGGGCTTTTGAAGAAAAGCTCTAGTTGCCCAAACTTAAGTCCAAGTAGTTAATGCAGAAGCAGTAATGGCCCTATTTCTATGTCTAAGATTTTTCTTAACCACCGAGGATGACCCGAAGTTTCTGGAATTTGGTACATCATTGACACACCCACCCCGCGGAGGGGATGGGATTCTGAAGAGATTTAACGGGTCTTGCGGCTCAGTTAATATTTGTAAAATTGAAGTTTAGCAACACTACATTCCCCATGAATCTTGACTCATCTACTCTGTTAGAGCAACAATCTTCTGTTAAGCGAACGATACGACCTCTTGGGGTATCTTCTGTGCATGGAATTAGGTTTTTAGGGAATCGGCTTTTAGCTGTTGACCCCAACCAGGGAATGTTGTTGGAAATTGACCCAAAAACGGACAATACGATCATTTTAAATCCCTATCAAACCTCTGAGTTTATGAGGACAACTGGCTTGGCGGTTTGGGATGATACTCTTTGGTTTACAAAGGGCAATAGTATTTATTTCTGTCCTGGGGCTATTAAGGGTAGTTCTGTGTTGACTCTTAAGCCTGAGTATTTTCTGGAATTACCTTATCAAGCTGATGGGGTCGCAGTTTGGCAATCAACGGTTTATGTGACTTGTCAACAAGCGGGTTATATTTTGGTTTTTGATCGGAAAACGGGTAAGGAAATTACTCGTTTTTATGCTCCGGGTATTGGTTTTGAAAATATCGCGGTTCGCGGTGAGGAACTTTGGATTTGTGATCGGACGGAGAAAACTGTTTATTGTTTGGAAAGAGCGACGGGACAGGTTATTTTTAGTGTGATCACTCCTTTTGATAATCCTAGTGGTTTGGCTTTTCATCGCGATACGCTTTATGTGGCTTATGCGGATGATGAGCTTTATATTCGGGAAGACCCTAATTCTGATGATCCGTTTCAATTGAATCGTCGCGATCGCACTATTATTCATCCTCTTTCTTTTTATTATAATAAAGAGGGAAAGTATGCGCTTTCTAATGGTTTTTTAATTGAAATGTCTTATATGGAGGAATTGGAACCTCTCGATGAAATTCTTTTGGATGATTTAGAGTGGCGTATTGCTTTACCTTCTAATACTGATCGTCAAAAGGTGCGAGAGATTTCTTATATTGGGATGCCTTTTACTGAGGAAATTCAAGAGGGTGAACGAGTCGCGGTGTTTAAATTTGATACGATGCACAGCCATGAACGTCGTTTTTTTGGTTGGAAGGCTTTAATTGAAGTTCGGGGTATTAAGTATCAGTTAAAACCTCGTGATGTGGAAAAAATACCACCTCTTTCGCCGGAATTTAAGGAGAAGTATCTGGTAGATAATGATAATTTGGCGATGGATACGGATATTATTCAACGGGCGGCGCAGGACGCGATCGCTCGAGAAACTAATATTTTACGTCAATTGTTGAGTATTCGCAATTATGTCTATGATGAGCTTTCTTATGCGGTGACATCGAAAATTGATACACCGGATGTTGTGTTAAGGCGTGGGGTTGGTTCCTGTGGTGAATATGTGGGGCTTCTTTTAGCTTTATCGCGTCTTAATGGTATTGCTTCTCGTACTATTGGACGTTATAAGTGTCCGGCTTTTCCTGATAGAAAGGGTTTACCTCTGGAACCGGATTTTAATCATGTTTGGTTGGAGTTTTATTTACCTGGTTTTGGTTGGGTGCCGATGGAATCGAATCCTGATGATATTCAAGAAGGTGGTCCTTATCCCTTACGATTTTTTATGGGTTTGGCCTGGTATCATGTGGAAATTGGTAAGGGTATTCGTTTCCAACGGTTGACGAGTAAGGGGGTTCCTTTAAATAAGGAAGAGGTTTCTGTGGGAACTCTCGCGATTAATCATGTTCGTTTTACCATTCTCGATGAGTTACCCGCAAATTGAAGGAAGAAGGAAGAAGGAAGAAGGAAGAAGGAAGAAGGAAGAAGGAAGAGGGAAGAGGAATAGGGAAGAAGGAAGAGGGAAGAAGGAAGAAGGAAGAAGGAAGAGGGAAGAGGGAAGAGGGAAGAGGGAAGAGGGAAGAAGGAAGAAGGAAGACAGTTAACTGTTAACTATTCCGTAGTCCCCATTCCCAAATCCCAAATCTCAAATCCCCATTACCTATTCCCCATTCCCTATTCCCCATTCCCCATTCCCCATTACCTATTCCCTATTCCCTATTCCCCATTCCCTATTCCCCAGTCCCCATTCCCTAATCACGATTAAGGAGTAATTGTGGAATTTACATTTGTTAATGTTCTGACTGTTGTCGCGTTGGTACTTCTGTTGATGGTGACAGGAGGAGTTATTTATCTTACCGCGGTTGATTGGCAAGATCGCAGACGGCGCGATCGCGCTAAACGTCAGGAAAGGTGAGATATTCCATCACCAACGCTCCTAAAACCTTAAAAAACCAGACCGATCGCGTTCTTTGATAAGAGCGCGATCGTTTTCTCTTTTTGGAGAAAAAGTTAATTTTTCGCGGATTTAGGTGGTTTAGGTTTAATCGCGTCTGAGATATCAATCGGAGGAGGTTCTAATTCGTAAATATCAATCTCAACACCTGTCGGAAGGGGCAGAAGTTTGGGGGTTCCCCCTTCTAAATCAGAAGCAAGTAAAACCGGAATTTTCGGCACTGTTGTCAAAGGTTTTTGAGCCGTTTCCAAGGTTTTCACCATTTGCGCTAAAGCAAATTCTAATTGCTGACCGGGATCAAGGGCGACCCAACCTTGTTCCGTCAATTTCCGTAACTCAAAATGAAGGTGAGGACCTGTGGACATCCCTGTACTACCCACACGACCAATTACTTCCCCCTGTTGTACCCATTCTCCGGGTTTGACAAAAGTTTCCGATAAGTGACCATAAAGCGTTTCTAAGGCTTGTTTGCGATGATCTAAAACTACCGCGATCCCGTAACCGCCTAACCAATCGGAGATCGCGACTTGCCCCGCGTAGGCGGCGACAACCGGAGTTCCCAAATCCGCGCCCAAATCGACACCGGAATGAAAACGACCAGTACCCAAAACAGGATGATTGCGCCAACCAAACAAAGAAGTAATAGGAGCGGGAATGGACAAAGGGAATAAAAGCCGAACATTCCCATTTCCAGGAACCCTGGGCGGACGTGACGTGAGATTAAAATAAGCTAAACCCGAACTACTGGTACTACTAACACTGATGGGGCCAACAGGAATAGGGGCTAAAGGACTAACAGACACCCCTTGCCCATAACCAGAATAACTCGCGGGTTGAATATAACCATTATCCGATCCCGAATAAGCCCCTCCATTTTCAGCATAACCCTCTGACTGGGCATTATTGCCTAAACCCAGACTCTCTGCGACTCCAGGAGCAAACCAAGGGGGCGAACTTTCAGCCCTATCCTGATTCCTAGACCAAGTTTCTGGGGTGTCATTACCCGCGGTAACAGGACGACTCCCCGGCGCGGTTTCTGAAGTGTCATTACCCGCGGTAACAGGACGACTCCCCGGCGCGGTTTCTGGAGTGTCATTACCCGCGGTAACAGGATGACTCCCCTCATAATAGGGTTTTTCGTAAGGAGTATTAGCCGTTTCGGGAGCGGAGGTCGCCGATGGAAGAGGCGCGCATAAGGTCCCTGCCCCTTCTCCGACTTGTAACGTGGCACTACAACCACTAGAACGCTCTTCTAACTTTACAGCCGTGGGAGCTTCATAGGTGTCCGTCGCACCGATATTGTAGTCTTTAGAAGAATCAATATAAGAATTATTAGGGGCTTCTGAAGCACTTGGCTCTGGTGGTGGAACTTCCGCGGGGGGAGGAGCTATTTCCTCATAATGTTCTGGTACATAGGATTCGGAATGAGATGGTGGAGGTGCGGGTTCTGGAGGGGGTTCTGCACTATGAGATTCTGGTACATAAGATTCGGAATGGGATGGTGCGGATTCTGGAGGGGGTTCTGCACTATGAGATTCTGGTGGAGCTGCTTCGGGGGCAGCGCTTTCCGGTTGCGAAGGAGACTCCGCGGGAGTCGCGGGTGCAGGATCAATGGGTGCTTGTTCCTGGGGTATCATATCAACCGCAACAGGTTCCGGCGTGGTGGGCCCAGAAACTTCTTGGGCCCAAACTACACCCCCACTAAGTATGCCTAGACTCGCGACCAAACTGAGTCCATGTAATAGGGAACGTGGCGTTTTACTGTTATTACGACTGAAATTTGAAGAAGATTTTTGACTCATATTTGGGTTGCTAATCTAGGTTAAGTCCACTATTAAGGATTTTTGATATGGGATATGGGATATCGGATCGTAGTTGACATCCTCACCGCCGTGAACGGACGGTGATTCCTAAACCTCACGATTTAGGTTTCTGCTTCTTAGCACCCGCCTTCACAGACTTACTCTGTTCTGGTCTTACAGGAGCGACCCAGAC
>Ga0075154_10000842_pt1 | contig 23843 bp, 15 predicted proteins | sample JI71714BDNA_FD_70965 | JGI IMG/M metagenome (GOLD analysis project Ga0075154, IMG submission 70965) | Wastewater effluent complex algal communities from Wisconsin, to seasonally profile nutrient transformation and Carbon sequestration -... | ecosystem: Engineered > WWTP > Effluent > Algae...
AAGAGTAGATTTACCACCACCACTGGGTCCCACGAGTGCGATACGGGATCATCAAGGAATTGAAAGGGAGAAGTTTGAGAAGATTAGGGTGTTTTCTTGATAGCTGTAGGTGATATTTTTGAGAACTATAGATCATCATTGAGGTTTAAAGATTGAGCCGGTAGAGTAGCCAAGGATTTGAGGTCAGTGAAGTAAAGAAAACAAATCATCTATCTTTTCTTTGGAATCAATAAATGTTTGATATTCATTGGTTATTGACCATACTTGACCAAATAACCTATTTACTACCACAGTCATTAAGGTTAATGTCGCAAAATCCTGATTACCCATAATTATTTGCGTACCAATAACGCCATACAGTCAAATTTCAACTATACCTGAAATAAAGTTAGTAGAATTATATGCTACAAGATATAAGGCAAACTCTTCTGTTTTATCTTTAATCTTATAATATTGGTGTTGTACTAAATCACTCTCCATACACTGCTGTCACTGTTGAATAATCTCAAACCTATTGGTCACCATTTTATGTTTTTGCCTTGAATTTTCCTGAAAAATTTTATTTCTCTGTTTTCTTATAGGAGAAATACGATGATCAATCTGAATAACCAAATAAGACATACCCAATACAACTCAAAGCGATATTATAATACCTATCCATGAATAAAGACTATATACATAATACAATGCAAAAACAAAGGAAACAATAACCCTTACTATATTATCAAATGAACGATCTAATACACTTGCCCATGACCATGATCCATCACTAATTAAATGTGATACTTTGCCAATACCAGCAGATTCAAGATATTGATGATCTAATGTAAAAAATTTTTGATAGATCCATCCATAAATACTGGCTGCAAAAGAATGTATAGCAGTACGAGCACTCTTAACTACTACAAGTGATAGTATAATATCACAAACAACTAATCCGATACCCACATAAACAAACCACAACAACTGTGGTTGATTTAATGATTCAATATTTATTACAGCTTGTCTTATGACTTCAACTGAAGCATAGGAAACTATAGTCATACCAATTGCCTTCAACAAAAGAAAGGTTATAGTTTTTTTATTCTCAAAAACTGGCCATATCAAATCTTTGATGCCAGTAATGTATTCCTTATTTTTATCTACATCATTAGTCATCAAAATACAATAAAATTGTAAAGTTTTATCTCTATTTTTTATCCATCTTCTGACTCTCTGACATCTTTATTACTTCTTCTTTGCTCTTTTGGCCCTCATCATCTCTCTTTTGCGCTCTTGGTTGATGGTTTGTTTTTCATCTTTTTTCTTGAGGACAAATGCCCTATCTTTATCAGCCTTCTTCGCAATACGGTTACGACGGAGTGGGTGACCATCTTTACGAGTAGGTTTAATTCTTTTAGCTCAATCTCTTCATTCACTATGAGTAGTTGAGTCATCGTTATCTTTTATAATCATCATCTTAGATTTGGGCGACTCTTTGGCTGGAGTCTTGAGAGCCCTTTTGATCTTGTCAGCCTTGAGCATTTCCACCTCTCTATGTTCACTATCAAATTCATTCTCGGTATCTTCCTCCTTGTCCTTCCTCCTTGTCCTCGATTCCCGCTTTTGCCCATCCTCTTCTTTATCCTTAAATTTGATAGTAATGGGGACTCCATCCAGACCAAATACGCTACGAAGTACATTTTGTACCCAACGAGTAAATGCATAATTAGCCTTACCAATATCATTAATAAACAAGACAATCGTAAGTGGTCTGACTTCTACCTGTGTAGCATAATAAAATTTACATACTTTGTTTTTGGGGAAGCGTGGTGGATTAGCTAACCATGCTTTTTTGAGAGTATCATTGAGCTTATGAGTAGAGATACGCTGATCACGTCAATCATGGATCTTCTTGGCCCATTTCATCACTTTCTCGATACCCACTCCATCACGAGCAGAAATAGTAGTGATCGGTATCCATGGAGCCCATGTGAGCAACTTATTTGTTACTTTTTTCAGCTCATCAAGCTGAATAGTGTCCAACAAGTCAGTCTTATTTAATACTACGATACATGGAACCGCAAGCTCAATCATCTCTCATAATAGTGTCATATCTTGATTGGTCCATCACTCATTCGCATCAACCATCAATAGGCAGATTGGCTTCACAAATTTGATCATTGATAAGGTCTTATCAAAAGCAATCTTCTCCAAGCCATGAATCTTACCCTTGCGACGAATGCCAGCTGTATCATAAATACGCCAATAACTACCTCACCATGAACACTCTCACATCAGATAGTCTAATGTTGTACCAGCTACATCACTCACATGAGCAACCATCGTCTTACATAGTTTATTGATGAGTGTAGATTTGCCACTATTTGGTTTACCTACGATTGCAATCTCAATATGTTGTGTGCCTCATGGCAGTGCCGCTCCAGGATGATCTGTAATCCAGTCCCTCAACTCTTCCATTCCATAGCCATGTTGTGTTGAAGATAAGATCATCTGACCTATACCCAAACTCAGATACTCACTAGTGATCAACTCTGGATTCATATAGATATCTGCATTATCTACCTTATTGATCAGGAGCACAGATTGGGATAATTTTCAGGCACGACGCAGCATTGATACAATTTCATGATCATTTGCAGTCAATCATTCACGATGATTAATTACTACTACAAACACATTACCTTCATCAATAATTTGTTCAATAAATGGTTTTTCCGCATCAAAATCATACAAACCAGGACTATCAACAAGCTCATACCACATGCCATGCAACTGTGCATGATCACGAAGTAACTCTCTTGTGGTACCAGGAATCTCTGTAACAATAGCGCGGTGCGACCCTACAAGACGATTAAATAATGATGACTTGCCAGCATTGGCAGTTCAAATGATTCCAACTTTCATATATAACAGATAGTCAAATGATAAATTTAGAAGATGAATAAGTACTAGAATGACCTACCTCAAACCCCTACGTACTTGCATTAGAACAACGCAAGCATAATAATATAGCAGCACAATCCATAAAATTATACCTATCATACTGATTTAGTGTTAAAATTCGAGTGATTTTGTCAAGATACAATTTGAGTCTTGCAACACTGAGTCTGATCGTTATATGTTATATGAATGAACTACTCTCAATACCAACAAAATAATAGATCCATCACCATTGTAGATATGAGGCATCACTATGAGATAGTGAGTGATTTGGCGATGAGAGGAATCCGCAAATATCTCACCGATGGCAAGAAGGTAGGCATCATCCTCAATAAAACTGGCTACTACACCAGTATCATCTGTCATGACTGTGGCGAGACGATGTATTGCACTCAGTGTCATCTACCGATTACGATCCATGGGACGAGTGAAAACCTAGGATTTGCCATGTGTCACTGCTGTAGATCGACGTATAATATCCCAAGCTCATGTGAACACTGTAGATGAACCAAACTCCAATACCGCGGGATGGGACTCGAGCAGCTGTCAGACTATCTCATTACTCAAACCTGAATCAAGCCACTCATTATCCAGTCTAGCGTCGTCAACTCATCTCGCAAAGCAACTACCATGTACGAAGCTCGAGACACAAACCAACTCATCATCGGAACATCACTCATTACAACAAGCAATACTCAACACCAATTTGACCTCTTGGTGTATATGGGAGCGGATCAGGGTATGAGTAAGCCTGACTTCAATGCGATGTTTGATACGTTTTATAGTGTGTATGATAGTGTGAGAAATCATGCTCATGCCAATGTTGTCGTGCAAACCTATAGTCCCGATCATGAGCTCTGGTGATTTGTAGGTCGTGGCGATGAAGCAGGATTTACTACTCGAGATCAAGAATACAAAAAACTTCACTCTTACCCACCCTACTCACAAGTCTGCGTCCTCATGTACAAGCATGAAGTACAGTCAAGAGTCTATCGCACCGTACAAAAATTATTTAACGAACTCAACTATCTCAAAGAATACCACAGGCGTGATGATATTCAACTATACCAGACTCCACCACTGGTATTCAAAAAATTTGGCAAGTTTCACTATCATATTATCCTCAAGTGACCAGAGATCAGATCTTTTGTGGATCTTGCATTCCCGCTATGTAAGATCTATGAGAGAGGTTTCAAGGTTGACCGAGAGCCGAGGAATTTGGTATAATGATCATCCAATATATAAAGCCACCATGAGATCAACCTCACCATATAAGACACTATAAAGATCTTTTTGACAAAAAATCACTCAATCATGAGTGACTTTAATGTAGTACTAATCAGATAAACACATTCTCTATAATGATACGGCTACTATGAATACTTCTCAATCTCCGCTTTGATCTCATGATTGAGAGGATCAAGCTCGAGCATACGATACAAAATCTGAACATATAAATCATAATATTCTGACTCATGATATAGTTGAGCGAGTGTCGACAGATAATCAGAATTTGTGGGCCTAAGTTTGACCATCATTTTAACACATTCAATTGTTTTATCGAGTTCTTTATTATGATAGTAAACTTCAGCTAGTGACATCCAATATCTAGGATTCTCTGCCTTATCTTGAACCAGTCTCTCCAAAATAATTTGTGCATTGTCTCGTTCTCCAAGCTTAATATAACAATTTGCACTCATTGCTAATGCCTTATCATCAGTGGGATCAATTGCTACAAGCGTACGATAAAGACCTAGTCCTTTTTTATATTCAGCTTGCTCATAATAATGATCAGCCAACATGACAGTAAATTTATACTCATCTGAATGTAGAGCACGAGCCTCAATCAATTTTTTTTCATATAAGGCAATTTGTCATTTCTCTTTGAGAGCACGTAGATCAAAATTGATCATATCAAGAGATTTTTGACGCTTAATTTCAGCAAGGTCTTGGGGTAGGGTAATAATTTGTTGCTGAAGGATGAGCTCATCAGTAACTCCATCTCCATCATAATCAATTTCAGTTATTGTAGTATGCTGTATTGTGACCTCATCTTGTGACGAAGCTCAACCATCGATCTCAGTCACACTATCAGTATCATATCAAAGCTCAAAATCATCGCTACTCTCTAATTCTGTATATTGTACAGACATATCTTCATTGTGAATATCTCATGTTGTATCATCTGCAATATCTCACTCAGATAGTTCTTCATCGTGATCGATCATATTATGTTCGGCAATAGATGTGACTACTTCACGAGTTACAACTGTACGAGATCTTGTGATCAAACGATATAGCCAAACAATAGGTACGATCACAATAATTAGCAAACTAGCTAACCAAACCAAAACTTCAAGTTGAAACAACATAGGGAGAAAAAAATTATAAAACACAAATAACTAATTTACTTTAAATACAATGAGCTGACTACCTCATGAAATACTCTGCTGTAAAAGCTGTATCATTTGTTGTTGAAATTGTTGAGAATTTGATCTCGCAAGACTCACAATAGATAAATAATTAGCAAGAACATATCTTTCTTCTTGATTTAATTGTGTAAGTTGATTGACGATCAACGGATCTGACAATTGCTGAGTCAGATTGACCAACTTTTGAACATCTACATCCTTTCCAAATATATCAGCAATATCTGAAATTCATGTTTCAGGGATGGTAATTCTTTGGGCCATCAATTGCAATACCGGAGTAAGGAGCCTATTACCCTCTTCTCACCAAAATCTCACAGTAGCAAGTTGAGTCTTTAGTAAAGATAAGTCACCAGTTCATCATCCAAAAGCCGACTGCAATTGTTCATCACTGAGAGTAAATGCATATTTAGCAGCAATATTATTAGTACTAAATAGTTCAATATATCATGCATCTACTAATCTTGCTAAAGAAGACATAGCACCATGTTGAGTAATCAGTCAAGTATCTGGATCAATCTTAGCAAAAATACGATCACGCAAGGTTAAATTTCACTCACCCATAGCTACTGACGCAATATTAGGATCAATCACCAAATATTTAATATTTTTATCTTGCAACCTAAGATATCAACGACACACATTTTCATCACTCATCCACTCCCAGAATGACATTAGAAATCAATCAGAAATAATGTTATACTGATTATATAAGAAGTATGGCATATAGGTTCATGCAATTAATACAGCATCCTTGGATCACTTAACAGCATCAATAGCCCTAATAGTCTTGTTATAATGAGGAAACTGAAGATCAAAAATATCTTTACCAGAGACACCATATGTAATTTTCGGCTGCACTGTCAAATCAGGTGTTATTTCTTGAAGAATTGCATTGGATGTTTTATATTGCACAAACACTCATCATCATCACTGCGAGCCAATACGGATGAAATTCAGTAGAAATTGAATTGATACAATTACTCACAGCAACCATAATACAGACGACAACAATGTTAACTGTATACTATGATCAGATTTTTCTCTTCGTCTATCATAGATAACAATCATAGACATCATTGTCCAAATGATCAAACTAATACCATATCGTAAAATTGCACTTCAACTTACCCACCAAATAATCCATGCCATCACAGTGGCAACCGGCAATAGCGCATAGCGACGATCACGGACTATCAACCAGACAGCACCTGTTAGTAAAATCACCAGTAAGTGTAACCACACCACACCAATATCCGTATAATAACTACTCAAATTTTGCAATGACCAATTGTAGGTAATATTGAGAGGAACTAGAAAACGATAAGGCACTCATACACTTGTAGTATCACGATATATGATTTTATCTTGCCAGTAAATCGTTAGCTGTCTGATAAGATTTTGACGAATATAGGTCTCACTCAAACCAGCATCTCTATATACTTGTGCTTGTTCTATAAATTTTGATGCACCTCACTGTAACTGCGATCATATATTATCAATAGATCACTGAGCAATCTGATCCTGCATCTTACATAATGTAATTGCATCCGCATCCCATCAAATACATGTATTACGAGGAACGATGAATCACCACCAAGGACGAAGCCACTGTTTTGATCAGTATCAAATATATCTACCAAGATCTTCTCATGCTCATTCTGTCGTAGCTGTAAGCAGTCAATCATACAAACTTGCCTGATCAATTCATTGTGATGACAAGCTACATGATCTAGATGGCACACTTGATCCAGCCTGCGCAAGAAGTACTGTTGGCTGATCTGAAGATGTCATATGCTGATCTCAGCGACTATCAAATCCCATCAATACACCTTTTATGTATCCTCATACACCATCTATTGATGTTTGTGTTGTATGTGATCTTCGCATCATCAAAGGAGTCTTCAAAATAGCAAGCAGTCCCACCATAACCACTCACCAAATCACTACATATCTCCATTGAGGTATTGATTTTGTTCATTTTTTTATAATTCCAAACGCTATGAGCGCTACTCATAGTATCATATAAGCTATTCATAGGGTGTGTGAAATATACAATGGAACTGTCATCAAATCAATCAAAGCCATCAACCCCAAAATCACTAATCCTAATCATACCAACGAAAACACTCCTCACAAAACACCAGCAGCCAATAATGCAACTGAAGCAAAATCAAATAGTGATGTAGGTTTTGCAAAAACTGCAGTCGCACCAATCACTCATGAAACAATAGCCCACGAAGTATGGCTCAATCAAATCATATCAATACCCTTTTCTTCATCTACTCACTTATAATAAGGGAGCCAGTATAATGCTGTTATCAAAGTAGCTAAAGCAAGAGCTAAAACACCAAAATCTGACTTATTGTCAACAAATACAAGGAATGCTCACATACCACTTGTCATCCACGATAATAACACAACCCATCAGATCTGATAATGCTGAATACGATCTGACAAATGTAAGTATCTTATCAACGATCTAATGAGTCCCCAGACAAAGATCATCACAATAATTGTAACCATGAAATTCATGACTACCGCCCACGTATCTGGCCAAATCCATCCTCCAATTGTCTGAAAAGCATAACCAAACTGAAACCACAGTGCTACATAAGTCAGCCGTGGAGACGGACTAAATTGTGCGGACAAAGAATTCCATAAATATCAGTGATGCTCTGCCCAAACCTTTGGGAAATACATATATGCATGATTGGCATCCCAGGCCGTAGGATAAGGAATGTATGCTAACATCAAACCATAACACACATACATGATTGTCATAATAAACAAAACTGTTGTCAATGCTTTGGTTCACGTACTAAATCATAGATGACGTCATGCCATATCAGTAATATAATGAGCGATTTTGGACCACAATACCTTCTCTTTCCATATAAGATATCAACACGCAACCATATATCATACCACAACAAGCTGATATAACATTGTTGTCATAACCAACACCCAACTCACTCACAGTCATGCAACAAAACCATATACAAGGGCAAGAATAATATGATCAATCGTCTCTACGTCACGACGATGAATATGACGAAATAGATATGCACCACCAGATCGCATACCACCAAGCACAAGAGCAAATCATCATAACATCAATAATATATTGAGAGGTAGAGCTATGTATGCCGAACCCACAAATGTGTCTCTAATAGCAATAAATGCATATGCAAACACAAGAATTGATGCAACTACTGAATATAACAATCACCTTGATGATAGTTGGGGGGATCGCATACGATATCACACAGGGATACCAGCGGCAATAATTCACCATAAGAGCAATAACCAATTAGATCCATCACCCAACATTTGCACATAATACAAATGCTCTTGATAGTAACCATGAAATACAATTGCGCCGCCAATGATCAAATATACAAGCAACCATATATACATACTCACCAATTTTTTCATTACAATATATAACATAAAGAGTAAAAACGATAAGATCCGAGACAAATACTTATCCCAGATCACCGCAAAATCATATAATACTATTTTTTAAACTTAAGTGATTTGATTACTTTTTTACGTGTCCATCATGACATACCTACGCTAACATAATCCGTACCTCAGTTTGGCAACCTCACAAAACGATATCCATCAGGATCTACTCTCATTTTGGTTTCATAGCAAATTTTACGTCATTTCAAAAACCAATGATAACTATTACCTTTTGCATTAGTTTGTACTCACATCACACCCAATTCTTTACCCTCTTCTACCGAAAGAGCTCTTTTGGGATATTCAAATCTTTTTGCTCCTTTAGTTCTCTTTGCTTGCTTTGCTTGTTGTGCTTTCTTGGCAGCAATACCTTGTTTGTTTGTTCTAGACATCTATAATTCAATAAAAAAATATAAAAATAAATATATCATATCGACTATATATTTTTTGGATTTATAAAAAAAACCATTATCATACATACTGATAAGATGACTATATCATCCTACTGAAACCAGTTATAAGAATAATGATGTTTATGTGTAATGCAAGAAACTGCTATTATTTTCACTGTGCTTTTTTCTGACGAAAAGATACTAATCATCTTTGTGCTTGGTAGTTGATAGGTATACGATATTGATCATACATTCTTCATCCGCCATATTTCTCATACACCAACTCTTTTTGTAAAACTTTAAGAATATCTCATTTTTGTTACACCATTCTACCTATAATCACATCCTTATTGGGAAGCCTGATCTGCTCATACAAAATCTGATATAATGGATGATTAGGTCCAAAGTAAGAACAAGCTAACTAAGCTCATACTCTGAATACAATTCTGGCATTATCAAAAATTATAAAAACTAAAATATCAACTATCCCAAATCTTTGAACAACTGATACATCGTCAACAAGAACAAGAAGATGATAAAGATGGCAAATATAATTCATTTGATAATTGATGTTGCTTTTTTGAATTTATCAGACTCTCATTGACCAGTTGCTAGCATTACACCAGCATAAATAAGATACAACACAGCAATCAATCCTATAAGCCAACCAAACAACCTACTTACTTGAATAATCAGATCTACTGCTCTCTGTTGGAAATCTGGAGCATATGCAATAAAGTAGACATAGTCAACCACCCTAATTAATACCAATACTCACAGAATATTGATAATGGCTTTACGAGCCTCTGCAAGCTTATCTTCCTTTTCATATGCTCTAATAATCTGTAAACCATGATAAATAATCAGCACAATAGCCACAAAAAATGCTCCAGCTTTTATGAATGAAATAAAGTTAAAGATAACCCTATCTCTTAAATTCATAATCAGCGTAGTTCATGATCCAGTCTCTACGCCCAATTGACGTAAAATCCGCATTGATCAAAATACCAAAAAACCACCATACATCAGATATAAGAATGAAGTTTGTGCTTTACGAATTTTGTCATCATTGTCAGCATCAATCAAAAATGTTGACCCAATAACAATCAAGAAAATAAAAAAGATCACTCATGCTATCGTCTGCAAAATGGGTCGTAATTTGTTCGTACCTATCACTCCAGGATAAAACATATCTCTTATATTATCTTTCAGCGACTTTGATGCTGTTATCCCAAATGCCGATGGATCATATACTGCAGCATTTTGTGTTCTACTTCATGTTGTCATATACTTAAAAAAATCATTATGAGGATTGGGCAAATTACGAGGCACATTTGCAAAAGCAATCGTATGTATACTCATCATCACAGTCAGCAAACCACATATTCAATATAATCGTCTTTTTATCATCAGATGAGATTAAGAATTAAACTCGCTACTAGTCTCAAAATAAAGTAAAATCATCATAAAACCAACACACCAATGACTATATTGGTGATATTATCTTTTGCTGACTTAATCTTGTCAGATCAAGGATTGGTCACAATAATAAATCAGTTGTAAATAATAAAGATCACCGCAAAACTCATGCCCAAAAATATTATCCACTGCACATATGGACTAATTGCCAACACTAGCACCCATGCCCCATTCGTAATACGATTTTCAGGACCAAACCACATAGCATCAGCGTCAGAATATGTTCTCACTTTTTGCTCAAAGACACTGTGTACTACAGGATTTCATCTTTGCATATTATCAATTACTTGAATTACATTTCCACTCGGTCATCCATAATATTTTGTTGATGCAAAAACTGGTACAATAGATACACTATACAGCAACCAACAACATCATAGTAATATACAATATTTAATCATCATGGAATAATAAGTGATAATGATACGTAATGGCTATAGAATCATGCACTATATAAGCAACATAGCCAATCACACATATCAACTCTATTATACTAAGAAGTTCCTATTTTGTCAAATCAAAGACCATGGTAGATTTCTATCATATGACGTATTTACTGTCTTACTCAATCCAATAATTGTGTAGTCAAATACCATAAATATCATGCCGTATCTACACTACTACTATCCATACTCGACACATCATGATTACCAACCCATACACACACAATGAGCTCATGATCAATTCTTCCTCCACATGTCCGTCCATCCACAAATTTACGACTTGTCCCCGTTTTGACAAACCATCATCAGCGATTCAATAAATTATCTTGACCAAACGAAATAACACGATTGATAGGATTGGAGAGAATTGATATAATGTCCATCCTCTGAGCATTCTTTTTGCTGTCAGCATACCAATATCTCCATAATCTTGCAAATTCAAGTGGGCTCATCTCATATGTACCAAGTCACACAGATAGTCATAATTGTGTAGCCGTAAAAATATCCCTATCCAACTCTAATCATGTAAGATTTTGTCCATAGGTATAGCGAAGTTGATTGATATGAGCAATCACACGAGCTACTCAAAGTTGATAGGTAAGTTTAATTGCTGGAATATTAAAACTATTACCCAATGATTGAGCCATTGTAACTGCTCAATGAAATTGATTATTAAAATTTTTGGGCTCATACAGTGCTCCACCTCATATATCATATGATACCGGTTCATCAATAATGATTGTTCATCCTGTATATCCAAACTCCTCGAATGCCTGAGCGTAAATAAATGGCTTGATTGCTGATCCAGTCTGACGACGAGTACGACATAGATCCAATGTACCTACACGTTCCTCATAAGAGCGACACTGATTGTAAGAAACAATCTGTCACTGTGGTCAGATAACTACAATACAACAATCGTGTGCTTGATGTTGTTCAAGTAATGCGCGATTACTCTGAATGAGTCATTCAATCTGATTATTCAGATATCAGTCAAATATACTACTTGGATACATCTGTAATATCATACGAGTACGAGGATCAATCGCATCATCATGTCGAGATAAGTCATACGTAGTAAGTGGTGACAATTGATTCAGCTGACTACAGTCAGTTGTTGTTTTGGTGCAAATCTGAAGACTCAAGCGCTTAATACGATCAAAATTTGTCTGACGATAGGGATTGGATCCATCCTGTGCTACTGCAATCAGAAACAATATTTCTGACTCAAATAGCTGATCACATTGTGTATCAAAATAATATCTACAAGCAGCATCATATCATACCACTCATCCATTGGGGAATGGTACATGAGTAAGATAATACTGAAGAATAGCAGATCTACGGTTGGTAAGCGTAAAAATGATTGCTCACCACGCTTCTTGAACTTTATGGAACCAAGTTCTCTCATAATTTCACCGGTAATGCTTGAGTAGCTGTTGAGCAATAGTAGATCATCACTGTACGACCTGACCATGAATAAGATTATAATATCATGCTCTCACTATACCATAGAGATCTACACCGATATGAGAACCAAATCTATGATCTTCAGTCTGGATTACAAGATCAGAAATTGATGTAGGGACGTAATTTTTTACGTCCGAATTGATTGATAAGTTTGGTAATTTGGAATAGGTAAAAGCACCTAGACTCAATCACACTAGGAATAACAAGACAATACTAAATACTATTATATTCTTCATTATTGATGATCTAATATGGTTGGCATCTGAGTCGCATAGACACTATCGTCATACATCTGCCATAGCTTAGCGGGTACCATGATACTCTCTCCATGATATGCTCTAAGAATTGGAATAGTAATACGACAAGATTGATTAGATTCAAGTGTATTATAATACAAGAATAATCTATCAAATCTGACTTCATAATGATCTGGCCTACATCATCGACTGCCTTCTACCGTAAATGGCACATCATAGCTACTTGTTTGCTTTGCATTGATTACATCTCATAATTTATATGTGGCTGGTATGTACAATTCTATCGCAGTATGTGGAGCAGGTTGATTAATTTTGAACTGTGCAATTGCATGACCCATTTGTCATGGTTGTATTGTATGAGGCAAAGTCCACTGAAGATATTCAACATTCTTTTTGGTGAGGAGTGATTGAGGAATCTGCGTCATAACAGCACTAAATTTAGAATCAATAATAACAGTATTACTGCATTTCCACTGCACTACATGATCTTGCATAGGAAGATCTGTGAATGTCTTAGTCCACATCTGTCATCATGTCAGTGTAATTTGCTCTTGCTTGTCTGCTCGAGTAATAGTACATGATACTGGTTGACGATCACGATGAGATTGGGATATAGCAATCATCTTAAGTGCAGCAAGATTATCAATAGTACTATATCACCACAATCATTGATCATTTCTCTGACGAATGAGAGCAACAAGAAGCTCCTGATGAAGTTGTTTGGGCTGACTTGATAACTGATCAATAAGTGACTGATATATTGCCAATGCACTACGAGGGGTAACAATAGGATATAGTGATCAATATTCAGTCTGACGTCCGTCAAAATCATCAATATTTAATCTGTCAAACCATTGCTTAGCAAGTTGGGTATCTCACATACGTACAGCAATCGCAGCACCCAATAGCTCTGGTACTACGCGAGCAGTAGTATCACTATTCACAAGCTGTTTGACTTGAGCCATATTCACTCATCACTTCGCATTAGACTTATGATATAAATAATAGAGATATTGATCAGGATTACTTGCTCATCCATTGGAATCAAGATAACGCCCAAGCTCAGTCAGCTTACGCTCATATCATAGATATAACTGAGGATATTGGACCATCATACCATACACATACACTGATATCATATACTCTGAAGACCTATCTCAACAATAGCTAAATCATCAATCAGATCATTGATATGTTCGGATTCTTGTTCTCGCATTCTGGACTGCTTCAGACAATGAAAAGTTCTCTTGATAAGGGCTCACAACCAAATCACCGCTAATATAAGAACTTAACACACCATCAGCTGCCAATGACTGAGTAACTAATAATGCACTGACAATAGATAAGATTTGTTCAGCACAACCATAAGGATATTGAATTATATAATCAAGCTGATTCTCCAAGGAAAGTATCGGAATCTGACCAAGCGTCATAGTTATTATCGGGTTCAATGAGCCAGTCATCATAGGATAACTAATAGTTCACTGCTGATCAACCACTGTCTTGAGTACTTGAGTTGTGAGACCATTGGTTCTCAGAGGAATCACTTCACTTGACGCATCACTATATTTTCATACTTGAGCCTGTGTCAGTATAACAATATCGCGATACTGATACCACTTTGGATCGATCGTAATTCATACTACTGTAGATCCATTGAGTTGAGCTTTCGTAGTTTGCTGGGAAATAATCTGATCATCAATCGTCTTAATAGTAGTTATCACATTGACTGGAGTATCAGCAAATTTCATCACTCATGATGTAATACCAAGTACCTTAATAGGCATTTGAATTGTATCTCCGATAGTCAGATATAACGGTAGATTAGGTTGCACAATAAGATCTTTGGTAGCAAGAATATCACGAGTAGTTGTACCTACTTTGCTATCCATACTAATACCCACTACATCAATCGTCCATGTTGTTAAATTATCTGGTAATGTAAACGTAGTTGTCCATATCCCATTGGTAGTAGTAACTCATCCTCTTCGATATGCTACATCATCAAATTTCTGCCTCAAAAATCATAAAGGATTAGCTCATCATCAACCTCATCACTTACCTCATTCCTGACTAAAGACCTTCAGTCACTGATATAGCCATTTCATATTTGTATAATTGATCCGTGTTGTGCCCATTGATACAAAGAAATCAGACAACGGAGATTTAAAATACGAATAAAGATCATTGAGTGATTTATCAACTACTCATACTGATAACCTTGCATCAACTGGCTTACCCTGATAATCTGTAGTCTTTACTGTCAATGTAACCTTATCTCATGGCTGATATGTATCCTTATCAGTTGAGATATCAATAGCGAGCTTCATCAAATTTTGATTAATTTTGACCTGATTGTATCATTGCCACATACGAGGTTCACGACGTACTTTATTTGTTGACGATTGATTAATCAAATCAAATCACGCAATCTGTGTCACCGATACTACCGTACTAGGATAATAAGACTTCTTCGCCGGAATTGAAAGTTGCGACCCATCAAGTGTTCTCACATAATGATCAAGAATACGATCTCATTGTTCTACTGTAATCAATACAGTAGCTCAGTTGATATATGGTGTAATATTGATAGGTATAGCCTGACCTTCATCATACTGTTGCTGATCAATCGACACAGTAAGGGTGTAATTATTATTCATTGACCCAAAATTATATCACTGTCAATCTGCATACCAAATTGATTTTTCGTTACGACCAATCTCCTTGCCCGTCGAATCAAATGTCTGAACAACAAGCAACCAGTCACCAGGTTTGTCAATTACTTCAGTTGGGATAATACCTTTGGTATTTTTCAAACTACCTGACATAACAGGCACATAATATGAACCATTATAATACATTGAACCATCAACTCACTGATTCATTGACTGCGTACGTCGATCAAAATAATACCATGTATAGCTGGTAGTAGTATCCTTGATAGATCATGATAATAGATATGGTATCGAAGTAAGTTGCTTGATTGTCTGAGCATAATACCAATCATATGGATCCCCTCATAAACCAATACTTACCAGTGGATATAAATCATAATAATCTACTACAGCATGAGTCTCATTAGAATTAAGGTCTGTGATAGTCGTTGCAATTTTGAGTGTTGATTGTTTGGATGGAATCATGCTTCATGTGAGCAACGTCGCTATCACTGGCTTAGAAGATCATCATCATGCAAGCGTACCTCACGCATACGTACTATTACTATGCTGTAAGCTAAGATCATAATAATACTCCGATTCATCTGACATATCCCACCACCATCGTCACCATGATTGACTTGCGACTGATCGATCAGTACGGTATGTCCATCCCACTACTGGTGCACCAAAATAATATTCTGGTTTAATGCGCAGATCAATAGCATCCTTATCAACATCAACTTCTTGGTTAATGAAAAAAGTAGGTTTTTGATATTCGTTGATTTTGATTGTTTGAGTATATGACGTATCATCACCTGCCACAAACTGTACTACATAATCATCAACCTGAATATCCTTGGGAATATCAAATGATGTATTAAATCAACCATATCAATCCAAGACCATGCCAGTACGCTGCAATATGATCTTATCCCAGTCAGTAGTTGAGCGAACTATGACAGACACAGTCACTCAAGATGTAGATGGACGAGTAGCACCAATATCTGTAATGTTCCTATACCATCCAGCTACAAATAACTTATCACCAGGCTTATAGAGACCTCTATCAGTATATCCATAAATCCTTGCATCAATACTATATCACCACGTAGGGATCGTCGAACTATCAACAACATCTCCTATCTTGATGGCTGACTGCATATCAATGGACTTATCACGTGTCCACATCGTTGTTTGATTAGTACGACCTCACAATGTCACAAATCATCGATCATCACCCTTCTGCACAGTGAGTGCTGTCATATCTCCTCGAGATGAAGTTGGTATACGATAAGGTCGTGTAGTGATGGTTTGAGCACCCGTAGTAGTCCATCCAGACTCAGTAGCCAATTGATATAATTGCAATTGCACCGATCATGTAATTGGTGCCCCAGACTGAAGATCAAATAACCAAATATATGCCTCATCTGCTGATTGCTTGACATAAATACCAATCTGCGTCTGAACAAATAACTGAGATGCATTATTTTTTGTATAAGGTGTTTTGACAGAAAATGCTTTGGATCTGCTCAACTGAGAAGGTACTTTAAGATTTGCTACCTGAGGATCTCGATATAACTCTGTGGTTGATGTAAGTAATTGATTAATAGGTGAAGTCTGACACACAAAGAGAATATCTTCAAGTCTAGCGTATGTTATTTCTCCATCTTGGTGTCATGCTTGATTAAGTTGCTGCGTAATATCTTGTTGAGGTCTTCGCTCACATGAATAGTATGACAATGTTGTAGTAGCAATATTTTGATAATCAACCTGAATAGCATTGTCCCACACTCATTGTGTCAGAAGGTTGATGCCTTCTCATCTCACTATCGCTGACTGCAATGAAGGTTTCATTGCTCACATGACAAAATTGAGATCAACGGATCACGTAATACCAAACTGATCTACCACAATTACTTCATCAATACGGTCACCAGATTGAAGCTTAAGATCGAATGCGACACAGCTTGGACCATAACAATTTTCAAATGAAACATCTTGCTTTAAACGGACACCTGAATGAATCGTTGATAAGAGATTATTGGTTTTCTCTACATCAATCACAATACTATTCGATTGTGTACGATATCACTGATAATATCAATATTCTTGAGCATATGTGCTGATAATTTCTGGTGATAATAGTAGCGTATTATATACCAATAAACTACTACGATACAGCCCTCACCATTGATCATATAGTGTAATTTCATAAGATTGCTGTGGCTGTAGAGCGCTTGTATCAATCATAATCATGTCTCACCGTAGTGACAGCGGTACTCACTGACCACTTACTACGATCGAACCAGACACAAACTCAATCAATCACTGTGTACGAGGTAGTGATAGACGAGTTCCTTGTGGATAAGCCTGATCACTCAGTAGTCGTGTGATGGGATTTTGAGCATCAATGTCCTTAGAGTACTGATTGTTTGTAATAGATCATGATCAAGCGCGACCAGCGTATTCATATGTCAGACTAAGTTGATAAAGATCTGGACGAGCGACATACCATCTTGCATATCAATACGGACTAATTGGGCCACAGGCATTAGAACCACTAAATTGAATTAAATTGGGTGTGGGATTTTTGATTGTTAGTGCTAGTACCTTTTGGTCACCAAGACTAATAGTCTGACCATCAACAATTGGGCGCCAACCCGATCACCACTGACGTACATGATACATCAGTCCACTAGTGCTTGTGTCCCATGTGATCTGATTATTAACGATATCAAGGTAGCATGTTGCAATAGAACTCATTGTAACATTAGTACTTTGCTGCATCTGATTGAAACCATATCCAATATCGTACCTCGTCATGTTTGCGATACTATCATCAAGCTGAACTCCACTGATATTAGCATCAAATGCATGGGTCGTTATCTGATAATGATCTCACCGATAGCCCCATTCACTATATGATGGCTTGGGAAGAATCTGCTCCAATGATACTGTCTGAGTGATTACGCCATCAATCACATCTTCTTGAGAAGAATCAATAAGATTAGTGCTAGGACTATCAATTCATCCCCTACTACAACCAGCGAGAACCAATAATCAAACAAAAACAAAAAAAGATCAAATACGATGTAGTAGGTTCATTGAGTCATGATTTAAAAATACTTGTCCAAGTGTGTAGTGATTATGCTAGATAAAAGCAAGGACAAATCGAGTCTGATAGTAGTAAATTTTCCTCTTGAAAAATAAAAAATTCTGACTATAATAGCACCTATATTACTTACGTGCTACTATCATGAATACTAACTACACCCTCAAAGCTACCGAAGCCTTGCAGAAGGCACAAGATACAGCGACACTGCGCAAACATAGTGTCCTCACTAACCTACACCTGCTCGATGCACTACTCAATCAGTCAGACGGACTCGTGCCACAACTCATCGGACCAGCATGAGCCAATGTCAACCAACTCAGACAACAGGTTGAAGACGCGATTGACAAACTCCCTGTCGTGAATGGGAATACGCAACTCGTGCCAAGCTCATGGTTTAACAATGCGATGCAGACAGCAGGCGCCAAAGCTCGTGCCATGGGAGATCAATATATCTCGACTGATCATCTCTTGCTCGGGATCTTGTCGGTGGATGATGAAGCCAGCAAACTCATCAAAGCACAATGAGTCAGTGATACACAGATCGAAGCACTCATCATCTCCTCTCGCCAGGGCAAACCACTCACCAGCAACTCACCTGAAGCCACTCAAGAAGCTCTCGAAAAATATGGGAGAGATCTGACTAAACTCGCTCGTGATGGTAAGATTGATCCGATTATTGGTCGTGATGATGAGATCCGTAGAACCATCCAAATCCTCGCCAGAAGAAGCAAGAATAATGCCGTCCTCGTGTGAGATCCATGAGTAGGTAAAACCGCAATCGTGGAGTGACTCGCTCAGCGTATCGTCAAATGAGATGTACCAGATATCCTCAAAGATAAGACGATCTGGGAGCTGGATATGGGACTACTGATCGCTGGAGCAAGCTATCAGTGAGAGTTTGAAGAAAGACTCAAAACAGTACTGAAAGAGATCGAACAATCACAGGGTCAGATAATCCTATTTATCGATGAGATCCATACCGTGATCGGAGCTGGTAAGAATAATGGTGCGATGGATATGGCGCAAATCCTCAAGCCTGCGCTGGCTCGTGGGCAGATGAGAACGATCGGTGCGACGACATTGGGTGAATATCGCAAGCATATTGAGAAAGACCCAGCACTGGAGCGTAGGTTCCAACCGGTGCCAGTGGATGAGCCGACTCGTGATGATACGCTAGCGATCCTGAGGGGTATCAAGTCCAACTATGAGCGTCATCATGGTATCACGATCTCTGACTCGGCTGTAGTTGCGGCTGTCGATCTGAGTACCAAGTATATCGCGGATCGCTTCTTGCCTGACAAGGCGATTGATCTGCTGGATGAAGCCAGTAGTGCGGTCAAGATGGCGATGGTCAGTGAGCCTGAGGAGCTGGTAGCTCTGGATAGGCAGATTAGACAGTTGGAGATTGAGAAGCAGGCACTACTCAGAGAGATGGAGGCGAAGTAAGAAGAAAAATAATCAACAAATATTGTGGAGTGAAAAATGAAAATTTATCCTATATTTACTCCATGGGTAATATATAAAATCTAAGAAAATCAAATTTATATAACTATTTTGGTTGTGGAATGAAAACTAAAGAAATAGAGAAAAGCTAGCATAATAAATCTCCCTAACAATCATCATAAAGATCAGGCTCATTTTCAATAAAAGTAAATGAAGGATTATTTGTAATCATTTGTGATTGAGTAGATAATGATGATTTATTGCTATAGTATTTTTTGATTCTCTCCCTATCTTCCATGTCTTTATCAGATTTTGTATAAATCTCTACAAATTCGATAAATTGAATCATCTCACTCGCCTCATCATAGGCATAGATTACTCTGATTTTGCTATTACTTTTGAGAGATTTACATACTACCTTTCTCGCTTTATAAATAGGAATAATGATTTCTTCTCCTAATCAGCTAATCTGCTCAGCCATAGGAATAATGGGATTGAGATCCATAATTTTCTTGAGATCCTCAAAATCCTTATCCAGTGATGGATATTTCTTGTGTAGTTTTTTGAAATCTTTGTCAAACTCAGGACAACTACTATACTTAATCATCACTCCACTCAGCTACAGAATAAACTCACTCACGATAACCTGCGAGTCCATAAGAGATTTCATCACCGATATTCTTGGTCGCTTTGTAAGGCATATCTTCATGAGAGAAATCAGTAAGCCGCTTAGCGTTTTTATCTCCGTATGAGTTGATCACATCTTCGATGACAGCGATTTGCTGACCAGTAAATAATGATAGATTGGGTTGGATATTTGCAATATATCTTTTTTGAGGATATCAGTAATAAGTATCATTGATCTTCTGGATTAAGCCGGAGTTAGTCATCTCATCGAGGATCTGCTCCATCTGTGCTGGTGCTGGACCTCTAGGTAGTTTGCAATATATAGCTTCAGTGATTGGCTCAAAGGTTAGCTCATAATGATTGAAATCACAAAAATATAGGAGCTTATTGAGGACTACTTCTCATACGTTTGGCTTACCTCCACATTTGGCGAGGAGATAGAGGACGAGATTTTTGAATTTATAAAGTGAGTCAGTCGCATCCAGCTCTGGAGCGATCGTGATCATATCATGATCAAACTCTGACTGATCAATCTCGAATAAGTCAGCAAACTTCTTCTTCTCCTGTGCCGTTACTTTGCGTGATCATAGCTCAATTTGGCTATAACTGGCTCTTGCAATACCAATCGCATCTGCAACTTGCTGCTGGGAGAGGTTGTACTGCTCTCTGAGGGATTTGAGCTTGTGACCGATGTGGGTAGTGGTCATAATGTAGAATTAGTAATAATAACTATATCCCATTATATATAATTCTATCACTATTGCAACTATAGTGATAGATTTTCTATCATATCATTTTTCTGACATCAAGAAAATGATGAGACTATGGTTTAATATTGATAAGCTCTGGAGCTAACTGCTCAATGTCTTCTTGGTCTGCTTGCAATGCTTCCAGTCTTTTTCTTTGTATATCAAATTCTTCATAAAGTAGTTCAATCTTATTCTTCATCTCTTCATGAGATATTGATCCTGCATGATTGAGGATATCTTTATCATTGGTAGATAATATTCTATCAACCGCTTCTCTCCAAAAATCTATTGTAATATCTTGTCTACCCTTTGCTCTGAGTTCAGCTGACTCGAGGAAGACGACTACCAGACGATTGAGCGTATCAATCTCATCATGGGTAAGATAATTCTTGGCGACGATTACATCTTCTTTTCTGACAATAGATCATTTCCAACTTGTAAGAGCCATGTTTGGTTGTGTTGTATCGGCGCGACTCATTACAATTTCTGCTGCGGTCTGATGGGTTACAGCGTATAGAAGTTTATTTTGTGTTTGAGCAAAAAACAGTTGTGTCGCAGTATCACTTGGATCATAATCACTGCTGAGCGAGAATAAATCTCTGATTTTTTGGTAGAATCTTTTTTCTGAGGCACGGATATCGCGTATCTGAGCAAGTAATTCATCAAAATAATCTACTCTACCATCAGGATTTTTAAGTCTCTCGGCATCAATGGTATATCATTTGACCATATACTCTTCCAAATGCGTATTGGCTCGCTGGCGAAAGATAGTACCCTTTTTGCCTCTGATCCTCATACCCACAGCAATTACCATCGCCAGAGAATAAAACTGCACGTCATAGTTTTTGCCATCAGCGGCAGTAGTTAAGTAATTCTTAACAACTGAATCTTGGCTTAACTCTCACTCTTCCAGAATGTTTGTAATATGCATACTAATATTTGGCTTGCTCGTATCAAACAACTCTGCCATCTGATCTTGTCTCATCCAGACGTTGCCATCTTTGGCATATAATACAACAGAAGAAACATCATCTTTGTGGTAGATGATGATCTGTGATTCTGATGGTTGTGTGATTTGCATGACGTTAACTTAAGTAAGGGTAAATCGATAGATACAAAATCAGTATAAAGCATAAAAATACCTAACAACTCATCTAAATATAGGTATTTATTTATCTTATTACAACACAAAATCAAGGTGCAACCATATAGCTGTCGATCTGAGTACCAAGCCATAGAGATAGTAGTGCGGTCAAGATGGCGATGGTTAGTGAGCCTGAGGAGCTGGTGGCACTCGATAGGCAGATTAGACAATTGGAGATTGAGAAGCAAGCGTTACTCAGAGAGATGGAAAATAAATAAAAATGACATTTTATTATAACTAAACTATGAAAATCACTAAAACTAGAATGAAACGATATCATTTAATGATCTTAAATTACTATAACAAAAAAGATGGCACATATTTATTGCCATCTTTACATAAAAATGAAAGAATCTACACATATTGAAGTATGTACTTTCCTGAAGCTATTATCGTATGAAAGGAAAAGAATCTTGGCGATGGTATGGAATTTTTTAACCTTGAGTATATACGATCTCGTAAAAAGAGACAATGAGTCGCAACAGATTTTCTAAAACAACTAATCGAAGATTATAATGTAAAAACAATTAATTACTGTATTAGTAGTTTAGAATGATGACGTTTTTTTGAAAAGATGAAAGGTTATTTTGAATTAAAAGGAATCAAAATACCAAATATCCACACAACTTATGTGTAAACATAAAACAATATTATCGAATAATATCTTTCCAAAACTGCTCACTTAATGACTTAATTGCCATATTTTTAAGTTTTATTTTTTCTCCATACTCTATAGATTCCATAATATCATTGTTTTGATTCGAAGGGTCCACAAGTCTCATTGAGACAATATCGTTATTTTTAATATATGTCCAAATATGTCTCAATTTAGGTCACAATAAATTAACACCATCATATGAATTTAATGCTCTAATAGTCAGTATTTCGAGTCAAAATGATTTAATATCTATGTTGTGAATATTTTTCCATATTTTCAATAGTTTAATAACATCTAAGTCTCAGAACTTTTTGATATAATCGATATGTATATGTATATTAGTTTGCTTTCGAGTTGAATTTTTCGTATCTCGTAGATTTACATTATTTGATCATTTAATAAGTCTTGTTGGAACTACGTCTATGTTTTTTTCGGGAATTCAAATAGAAACTCTTTGTTGTTTTACGTTTAGATATTTATTTCTTAGTTTATCATAAGTCCAATTATACATAGTATTCAATTCAGTAAACGCATTATTTTCAAACTCAACACAAATATCCGTATCAAAA
>Ga0075154_10000843_pt1 | contig 23811 bp, 24 predicted proteins | sample JI71714BDNA_FD_70965 | JGI IMG/M metagenome (GOLD analysis project Ga0075154, IMG submission 70965) | Wastewater effluent complex algal communities from Wisconsin, to seasonally profile nutrient transformation and Carbon sequestration -... | ecosystem: Engineered > WWTP > Effluent > Algae...
ACCTTCACATAGCCGAGTCCGACGCGGCACAGCGTTTCCATCTTGCCGCGAATGCCCGGCACGGCGCCGAAGAAGACGCGGGCTTCTTCAACCGTCATGTCCAACACGTCGGCGATCGACTTGCCCTTGTAGAGAACTTCGAGCGTTTCGCGGTTGTAGCGTTTACCCTTGCAGACATCGCAGGTGACGTAGACATCGGGCAGGAAGTGCATTTCGATCTTGACGACGCCATCGCCCTGACACGCTTCGCAGCGACCGCCCTTCACGTTGAAGGAGAAGCGGCCGGCCTGATAGCCACGCGCCTTGGATTCGGGGAGGCCAGTGTACCAGTCGCGGATGGGACCGAACGCGCCGGTGTATGTCGCAGGGTTGGAGCGCGGCGTGCGACCGATGGGCGACTGGTCGATGTCGATGATCTTGTCGAGGTGCTCGATGCCTTCGATCTTCTGGTGGGGCGCGGGGCCGTCGCTGGCGCCGTTCAGACGCCGGGCGAGGGCTTTGTAGAGCGTCTCGATGATGAGCGTGGACTTGCCGCCGCCGGAGACGCCGGTGACGCAGGTGAAGACACCGAGCGGGATTTCGGCGGTGACGTTCTTCAGGTTGTTGCCGGTCGCGCCGATGACGCGGATCATCTTCTTCTTGTCGGACCAGCGACGTTTTGTGGGGACGGCGATTTCTTCCTCGCCGGAGAGATACTTGCCGGTGATGGAGCGCTCGTTCGCCATCAGGTCTTCGGCTGAGCCGAAGCCGATGACTTCGCCGCCGTGAATGCCGGCGCGGGGGCCCATGTCGATCACGTGGTCGGCCGTCAGGATCGCGTCTTCGTCGTGTTCGACTACGATGACGGAATTGCCGAGATCGCGCAGGCGCTTCAGCGTTCCGAGCAGGCGTTCGTTGTCGCGCTGGTGGAGGCCGATGGACGGCTCGTCCAGCACGTAGAGGACGCCGGAAAGGCCGGACCCGATCTGCGAGGCGAGGCGGATGCGCTGGCTTTCCCCGCCGGACAGGGTGCCGGACGCGCGGGACAGCGAGAGATAGTCGAGTCCTACATCGTTGAGGAATTGAAGGCGGTCACGGATTTCCTTGAGGATGCGCTGGGCGATCTCGTTCTGCTTTTTCGTCAGCTTCTTCGGCAACGCCTCGAACCAATCTCGCGCGAGGCGGATGGAGAGGTGGGTAGCGTTCGAGATCGTGAAATCGTTGATCTTCACGCTGAGCGCTTCGGGACGCAGACGTTCGCCCATGCAGGTGGGGCATGGCGCGGCGGACTGGTAGCGGCCGATTTCCTCGCGCATCCAGGCGCTGTCGGTTTCACGGAATCTGCGATCGAGGTTGCCGACGACGCCCTCGAACGGCTTGGTGACTTCGTAGCGCCGCACGCCATCGTCGAAGACGAAGTCGACTTCGTCCTCGCCTGTGCCGAAGAGGATGATCTCGCGCGCACGCTCGGGCAGCTTGTTCCAGGCGGTGTCGAGCGAGAACTTGTACTTCTTCGCCAGCGCCTTGAGTGTCTGTTCCTGCAGCGGCGAGGCGGACTTGCCCCAGGGCGCGATGGCACCGTCGCTGAGCGCCTTGTCGGTTTCGGGTACGACGAGATTCGGATCGATCTTCAGCTGTTCGCCGAGCCCGTCGCAGGCCGGGCAGGCGCCGAACGGGTTGTTGAACGAGAACAGGCGCGGCTCGATCTCCTGGATGGTGAAGCCGGAGACAGGGCAGGCGAACTTGGCCGAGAACGTTATGCGGCGCGGTTCCTTGGTTTCGGGATCTTTGTCGGTGAACTCGGCGATGGCGATGCCGTCAGCGAGACCGAGGGCGGCCTCGAAACTTTCGGCCAGACGCTGTTCCATGCCTGACTTGATGACGATGCGATCAACAACAACGTCGATGTCGTGCTTGAGCTTCTTGTCGAGCTTCGGCGGATCTTCCAGTTCGTAGTATTCGCCGTCGACCTTCACGCGGGCGAAGCCGCGCTTGAGCAGGTCTGCGAACTCTTTCCGGTATTCGCCCTTGCGGCCGCGGATCATGGGGGCAAGCAGATGGAACTTGGCGCCGTCGCCAAGCGCCATCGCCTTGTCGACCATCTGGGAGACGGTCTGGCTTTCGATGGGGAGGCCGGTGGCGGGCGAGTAGGGGACGCCGACCCGCGCCCAGAGCAGGCGCATGTAGTCGTAGACCTCGGTGACGGTTCCGACGGTGGAGCGCGGGTTGCGCGAGGTGGTCTTCTGCTCGATCGAGATGGCGGGCGAGAGGCCTTCGATGCGCTCGACATCAGGCTTCTGCATCAGTTCGAGGAACTGGCGGGCGTAGGCGGATAGCGACTCCACGTAGCGCCGCTGTCCCTCGGCATAGATCGTGTCGAACGCCAGGGAGGATTTGCCCGAACCCGACAGGCCCGTGATCACCACAAGCTGGTTGCGTGGAATATCGACATCCACGTTCTTCAGATTGTGCTCGCGTGCGCCGCGCACGCGGATGGCGTTAGGCTCGGATGACATAGATTACCTGCGTGGAGCTACGCGAAAGCCCAGTTCAAAACCAAGTTCGTTTGGTCTTGCCGATGGACGTGCGCTGAGTCGACTATCCGGCCAAGAACATATAAGGAACGAGGCGCGATGTCGCCCCGTCTGTCCGCACATTCAACCGCCCCGCGAATATGGCCATGCGATTGGGGCGCGCAACCGGGGCACCGAGTCATTGCTGACGGGGAAGTGGCAGCAGCAGGCTCCGGTGGGTCGAGACCCAGATCGCCATCCCTACGAGCCCGACAGCACTGATAACCGCCATGAGCGCCACCAGGGGTCGGTCTGCCTGCTCCGCCACGCCTACAGCGACGAGGCCCCACGCGATCGGAAGGGGATAGACCCAGTTCCTGGACACTGACGTCAGCCACAGACCAATTATCGCCACCAGCGCGACGCCGGCAGCCGCCCAGGCCGGGGCCGAAACCGCGTCGATCACGCCGAACCCGGTGAGTACGGTCAGGGTATTGATGGCCGAGGCCACCGTGAGCCAGCCAGCCAGCATGGAAACAGGGGCGCAGATAAGCCAGAAATCGATGCGGTGTTGCACCGGGTATCGCCTCGCCAGCGGAACACACAGAACGGCTGCGGACACCACGATGATTGCAACGGTGGCCAGGCGCGCGTCATAGGTGGTCGCAACCAGCCATGCCGAGCATCCAAGCATCGCGACGACGGATGGCCAGCCGAGTCGCCGTAGACTAGGGGATTCCTGCGTCGCAGGCAGCGCCTGATACACTGCGAAAGCCAGCAGCGCTCCATAGATCAGCCCCCAGATAGAGAAGGCGTAGGCGGCGGCCCGCAAGGTGGCATCGCCGCTGGTCACCAGGTCGCTCTGACCTACTGAGAGCGTCCCAGTCAGTGCCTGAATGATTGGTGTGCCGGCGGCTATCACCGCCGCGAGAACGATGGCCACGGTGCGAATCGTTGGCTTGCGGCTGGTATCGTTCGACATGTAGGCCCCTAAGGCGTGATCCGGCATTTGATGCCAAACGGCGGATGTAGCCGCTCGTTCCAAAGGCGCCTGCGGTACAGGGACATTGCGGCACACCCGCTCCGGATTGAACGCGGCCGAATCCCCGACTAGGTGGGCGTCATGTCATCTGCCGAACGCTCATCTCGCCCCTTCCGCATTGGCCGCGCCCGCACGGGCATGGGCCTGTTCGCCACCGAGGTGATCCCCAAGGGCGTGCGTATCTTCGAGTACACGGGGAATATCATCACGAACGCCGAGGCGGACGCGATGCCGGGCAAGCCCCGCTATCTGTACAACCTGTCGAAGACGCACACGCTGGATGGGTCGCCGCGGTCGAACATCGGACGGTATGCGAACCATTCCTGCGCGCCGAATGGCATCATCTATGTCTACGGCGGACGTATCTGGGTGAAGTCGCTGCGCGAAATCCAGCCGGGGGAAGAGATCACCTATGACTACGGCAAGGAATATTTCGACGCCTTCATCGGCAAGGAAAACTGCCTGTGCCCAAAATGCGTGAAGCGGCGGGCCAGGAAGCGGGCCTGAGTACGGGCGAACCTACGATTTTCGAGAACCGGCGTTTCCAGCCCGTTGACACGTGGCCCCACATGTAATGATATGATTACATGTCCAGCGAAGACGACATGACAGCTGTCTTCCACGCGCTCGCCCACGAGACGCGGCGCAGGATAATGGACGTGCTGAAGGTGCGGCCAGGGATTGGGGTGGGGGAGCTGGCGGCGCAGTTCGATGTCACGCGCATCGCCGTGATGAACCATATCGCCGTGCTGGAGGAGGCGGGGCTCGTCGTGTCCGAGAAGGATGGTCGGGTGCGGCGGCTCTATCTCAACGCGGCGCCGATACAGATGATCAACGACCGCTGGCTGGATGATTTCGCCGGCCATTGGGCGCGCACGGTTACGGGCATCAAATATGCGGCCGAGGCGGCCTTCCAGAAGTCCAAAAAGGGGCAAGGGAAATGAGCGGGGCAAAGCAGGTCTACAAGGTCGTCATCAACGCACCGATCGAGACAGTGTGGAACACGCTGGTGAAGACGGACGCGGTGCTGCCGTTCTTCTTCGGGGCGGTGTGCGAGACGAAGGGCGGACTCAAGCCGGGCCGGAAGATGCGGATGGTGACGCCCGACAGGAAGTTCGCCAGCGTCGTGGGAGAGGTGCTCGAGTTCTCGCCGCCACATCGCTATTCGCACACGATGGCGTTCACCGGCTATCCCGGCGACGCGGCGTCAACGGTGACATACGAGTTGAAGGAAGTGCCGGGGGGCACAGAGTTCTCGCTGATCACCACCAATGTTCCGGCGGGCACGAAGTCCGAGAAATCGATGGCGCAGGGTGGGCCGTTCATCGTCGACAACCTCAAAGCGCTGGTCGAAACCGGCAAGCCCGCGTTTTCCGGCAAGATGGTTGGCGTCGTGAATGCGCTCACGGGCTGGATGACACCCAAGTCATGCCGCATCGAGCATTGGCCGTTGGACTAGGCATGCACAGAAAAGCGCCGTCCGGTCTGATCAGACGGACGGCGCAGGTCGGGGGGAGAAACGGTTGGGAGTGATGGTCTCAGCAGCGGTGGTCTTTCTTGGCGATGTCGCGGCCAACCGTAGCGCCAGCAAGCGCGCCGATCACGCCGCCTTCGGATTTCGCGCCATTGCCGGCGACATTGCTGCCGATCACCGCGCCAGCGGCGCCGCCTACAAGCGCACCCGTGTTGGAGGCTTGCTGGCGTTCCTTTTCACAAGCGATCTTCGCGTTGGCGCGCGCTTCGGCGGCCGCGCGCTCGTCAGCGATGCGCGCTTCCATTTCGGCCTGCGTCATCCCGCGGGGAGCCTCGTCGAACGCAATCGATGCAGGCGCGTCATACGGCGCAGACGAATTCTTGGCGTTGAGCGCGAAACCTGCGCCCACGGTCACCAGCGCAATACCGGCGATACCAGCTGCAATGAGTCCAGCGTTCTTCATCGAGAACTCCTGTCGTTATCTGCCGGCACAATGCGCGGGCGACGGGATTGTTCCGTTGACGGAGCGTCAACCACAACTGCGCCACGTCGCCATAGTTCGTGCGATGCGGGACAGGCGTCAGAATGCGTTGAGAGGAAGAGGAGTGACGATGGGCAAGGTTGAGGACCAGACAGCGTCGATGATCGCCAACATGCCGGACAAGACCGGCAAGGCGATGGATGACTGGCTGAAGATCGTGACGAAGACGAAGCTGACGAAGCATGGCGAGATCGTCGCGATGCTGAAGAAGGACCACGGCATGGGCCATGGCTTCGCGAACCTGGTGGCGCACAAGGCCCTGGTGTCAGACGCGGGGAGCCATGATGGCGAAGATCTTCTGGCGGCGCAGTATGCCGGGGCAAAGGCGCCACTGAAGCCGATCTACGACAAGCTGGCGAAGATCATCGAAGGCTTTGGCAAGGACGTCGAGTTCGCACCGAAGAAGGCTTACATGTCGCTGCGCCGTTCCAAGCAGTTCGGGCTGATCCAGCCCTCGACGGCTACGCGGCTTGATCTCGGACTGAACCTCAAGGGTGTCGCGCCCGCAGGAAGGCTTGAAGCGTCAGGCTCGTGGAATGCGATGTGTACGCATCGTGTGAAGCTGGCCAGCGCGGCGGATGTCGATGCCGAGGTGAAGGCGTGGCTGAAGAAGGCGTATGACGGGGCATGAGCCGAACACGCAACGGGCCTTACGCATCATCGCGAATTCGGCTGGAGGCTTTAATCCCGGTCTAATCAACTTCTGCCTAGCTTCCCGATGTTGGGATGGGGGGAGAAGTTTCAATGCGCAAACCGGTGCTCGTCGCCTCGCTTGCGGCCGTCCTGCTTGTTGCTGGCTGCGAAGAGCAGGCCCCCACATACGTCATCTCGACAGATCCCGCTGATATCCGGGAGTGCGAGGTCCTGTTTGCGGTGGCCAAGCAGTATTATCGCTATGGCGGCGCAACGACCGCTCCCAGAATGCGCGCGCCGCATCGCCGCGAGATCACGAAGTGCGACTGGGCCGGCGCCGGTCTGACGTTCGCTGAACGAACGACTGAAAGCCGCTTCGATTGGGTCCAGTTCGACCGCCCGGTGTTTGGACCTGTGGGCGCTGAAGTCCGGACCATGCGCAGCGAAAGCAATGACTTCGTCATCATGCACGAATGTCATCTAAACTCGTGGCAGGGCGCCTGGTATCTCGGTAAGTGCAGGGACATCAGCGTGGCGCCGCAGCAGGGGCTGGAGTAGGTCATGCAAGCCGCGATCATCGCAGTCGCTTGCCTCCTGCTCTCGGCCGCCTGCAGCAGACCGACGCCGCCTCCCGAAGCATTCGCAACCGAGGAAGAGTGCGCCGCTCTGGTCCTGGTCGCGAAGCAGGAACTCAAACTTCACAAGGCGAACCAGCCGCTGCTTCACGGCATGGACCGCCAGGACTGGGCCCCCACCTGCGATTGGGAGGCAGCGAGCATAAACTTTCTGGACATACGCGACGCGGTTGGGTTCTCAGGGATCGGAATGCGCGGGCCGGACGTGACCTTCTATCGGCCCAAGCTCGACCGCGGCGGGGCCGTCATCACCGTGGAAACGGTGGACGATATCGGCGAGCAGATCACGACCTGCAACCTCAGGCGCTACGGGGCGAATTTCTCTGTCGCGGAGTGCAAGGTCAGCTACGTGACCCCCATGTAGTCGGGGCGACCGGCTACGGCCCCCGCCCACCTTCGTCTCCGGGACCACTCGGCTGCCGGGGGCTAATTGGCGGCCAACAATGTGAGCGAAGGGCAGGGCGACGGCCGGCCGTGATGCCAACACTAGCTTGCGCCGGCGTCTGTTCTGTGAAAGAACAAATGACGAACATCGTCCAGCGATACGCATCGACCATCTTGTGGACAGCCCAAGGGCTCCACAGCTTGGGGCTGCCGATACGAACTGGATGTGTCGCGTGGAGTGACGGGTGGTTCTAAGATGCCCGTCCTGTGTCAGGAACCGGAGCGATTGCGGAAGGCAATCGGGGCCGGAGAGCAAACGGAGACGACCATGGCCGGATCGGTCAACAAGGTGATCCTCATTGGCAATCTGGGCCGGGATCCCGAAATCAAGCAGATGCCCTCGGGCTCCTCCCTCGCCAACCTCTCGATCGCAACGTCTGAAACGTGGCGCGACAAGGCGTCGGGCGAGCGCAAGGAAAAGACCGAGTGGCACCGGGTCGTCGTGTTCAACGAGGGCCTGGTCAGGGTCGTCGAGCAGTATCTGAAGAAGGGCGCCAAGGTTTACATCGAGGGCGCGCTCGAAACCCGCAAGTGGCAGGACAAGGACGGCAACGACAAGTATTCGACCGAGGTCGTGCTGCGGAACTTCAATTCGGTGCTGACTATGCTGGACGGCCGCAATGAAGGCGGCGGCGCTGGCGCCGATCGCGGTGATTACAATCAGGATCGTGCGCCGGCTCGCGGCGCCGGACCGAAGGGCAAGGGCGGCAAGGGCCCGGCCGAAGACTTCTCGCGCGGCGGTGATTTCGACGACGAAATCCCGTTCTAGACTTTAGTGCGAAACCACTAGGCGGCGTGGCGCTGGGCAACCAGCGCCGCGTTTGTTTTGGCGTTGCCGTTTTGCGCAGGCGCGTCGGCAATCGCGAATGTGCGGGCGAAGTCCTTGATGCTGTTCTTGACGAAGCCAAGGCGCGTGAAGGCGAGCGAGGCGGCCCAGAGTGTGGCGCGCTGCGCCCAGCCGGTTTGCGCCATCGGCTTGATCGTCCATCCGCGGCTGCGCAGCACGCCATTGGCGCGATAGGCGCCTGTAGTAATGCGCGAGGCCCATGTCTGGTAGTCCATCGACAGGGATACGCAGAGGCCTTCCTCGTTTTCGACGCGGTGCGGCGCGTAGAGTGGCCAGGTCAGCGCCTGGCCCGGCGCTATGTCGAAACGCCATGCGGCGCCGTCCATGATGCGCTGATACGGAAGCTCTTCCGTGGTCGTGCGCAAGATGGCCTGTTCCATCTTCGCCTGGGGCAGGAAGGCCTCAGTCGTGGGATAAACCCACACGCGCTTCACGCCACGCAGGTGGAACAGGACGGTGCCGGCGTCGTTGAAATCGAAGGGCTCGCGCGCGGCGGGGGAAGAGAGGATCAACTGTCCGGTCATCTTGCGCGCACCAGATGCGCCGAGGGCGGGCAGGAGCTGCCCGAACGCTCGCATCACTTCGGCCCAGAGGCCAGGGTGAGCAACCTCGCAGCTGCGCAGGTTGACCCAGATCTCGCCGGCCTTGATCGCCTGCAGGATATCGCGACCAGAGGCTTCGCCACCCGTGCCAGCGAGGGAGCTGATCCGGCGGTTGGCGCCACATGCGTAGCGGTTGATGTCGACCAGTTCGGCAGGATAGCGGTCGAGCAGGTAAACAAGCGCCTCGTCGGAGGCGAGGTAGGTGGGAACCTCGTGGTCCACGACTGTGGGAACCGCCACGCCGGTCACGTTCGATTCAATCGTTCGTGTCATAGAAAGCCTCGCAGGTCGCTTGTCCGGCGAGATGCAAAGGAATTACCCCGTCGGCAGCGATCGTTACGCAACGTCGAGCGGTTCGATTTACAGCTGGTTAACCATGCGCGGGCACGTCTGCGCTGGTGGGGCGTGTGAGAGGGAGTCGATTGCAGTAATGAACGGGGTCCTCGCGGTAGCGAAGTCCTTCCTGTTGCCCGCCGCTATCGGCGCGCTGCTGATCTACTTTTGCTATCACGCACTGGCCGGCGACCAGGGTCTGGCTGCCTGGGCGGAGCTGCAGAAAGAGGAAGAGGCGCTCGAAGTGCAGATTGCCGACCTCGAAATCCGGCGCGATGCGATCCAGGCCGCACTCGTTCGTCTCCAGGACCGGACAATGGACCTCGATTACGTTGAAGAAATCGCGCGGACCCAGCTGTCCTATGTTCGGCCGGACGAAATTCTGGTCTCGTCTCGCTGATACATTCCCAAAATAGATGTGGAACGGGCCGCCTTTTCTCGCGATAAGCTAGGAAGAGGGGCGGTTCATCCCCTATCTTTCCGATCAGAGCAGGGAATACAGGCTATGGCAGGCAAGACGGGCGGCGCGAAGGCAAGGAAACCGGTGTCAGAACCGCAAAAAGCTGAATTGATTGGCTTTTATCGCGACATGCTTTTGATCCGCCGGTTCGAGGAAAAGGCCGGTCAGCTCTACGGAATGGGCCTGATTGCCGGCTTTTGCCACCTCTACATCGGCCAGGAGGCCGTGGTGGTCGGCGTGCAGTCGATTCTCGAGCCCGACGACCAGGTCATCACCGGATACCGCGACCACGGCCACATGCTGGCGGCCGGGATGACGTCGCGCGGCGTGATGGCCGAGCTGACCGGACGCGAAGGCGGCTACGCCCGGGGCAAGGGCGGCTCCATGCACATGTTCAGCCGCGAGAAGAACTTCTTCGGCGGCCACGGCATCGTCGGCGCGCAGGTGCCCTTGGGCACGGGGCTGGCCTTCTCCAACAAGTACAAGGGCACGGACGCGGTCTGCATCGCCTATTTCGGCGACGGCGCATCGAACCAGGGCCAGGTCTACGAGGCTTTCAACATGGCCTCGCTGTGGAAGCTGCCGGTCGTCTACGTGATCGAGAACAACCAGTATGCGATGGGGACCTCGATCGCGCGGGCGTCGGCGGAGACCGAGCTGTTCAAGCGCGGCATCTCGTTCGAGATCCCGGGCGAGGAAGTGGACGGGATGGACGTGCTGGCCGTGCGCAATGCGGCTGCCAAGGCCGTGAAGCGCGCGCGCGATGGCGACGGGCCTTACATTCTCGAGATGAAGACCTACCGCTATCGCGGCCACTCGATGTCCGACCCGGCGAAGTATCGCACGCGCGAGGAAGTGCAGGAGATGCGCGAGCATCGCGACCCGATCGAGATGCTGAAGAAGAAGCTGCTCGATGCGAAACACGTCACCGAGGACGATCTCAAGAAGATCGAGGCCGAGGTGCGCGAGATCGTGAACGACAGCGCGCAATTCGCGCAGGACAGCCCTGAGCCGCACCCGGACGAGCTGTGGACCGACGTGCTGGTGGAGTCGCGCTGAACATGACCGACATTCTCATGCCTGCGCTTTCGCCCACCATGGAGGAGGGCAAGCTGGCCAAATGGCTGGTGAAGGAAGGCGACACAGTGAAGCCCGGCGATGTGATCGCCGAAATCGAAACCGACAAGGCGACGATGGAGGTCGAGGCAGTCGACGAAGGCGTGATCTCGAAGCTGATGGTCGAGGCCGGCACCGAGGGCGTGAAGGTCAACGCGATCATCGCGCAGCTTTCCGCCGAGGGCGAGGCGGCTCCAGCCCCCAAGGCGAGAGCCAATGGCAAGTCCAAAGCCGAGGCGAAGGGCGGCGAGGCGCAGGACGAGGCCCAGGCGCAATCGCGCGCGGACGCTAAGGCGAACGCAGCCGGCGGCAAGGCCGATCTGGCGCCGGGCGATCTGAAGGCCAAGAACGATGGCCATCGCCTGCGTGCGCCAGAGCAGAAGGTGGCGGCTGCCGAGGGCCTGCACGATCCGACGCTGCCTGAGGGCGTGACCTACAAGAAAACCGCCGTCCGCGATGCGCTACGCGACGCAATCGCCGAGGAAATGCGGCGCGACGAGACTGTGTTCCTGATGGGCGAGGAAGTCGGCCAGTATCAGGGCGCCTACAAGGTCTCGCGCGGTCTGCTGGAAGAGTTCGGCGACCGTCGCGTGATCGATACTCCGATCACCGAGTATGGCTTTGCGGGCCTCGGCGTGGGCGCAGCGTTTGGCGGGCTGAAGCCGATCGTCGAGTTCATGACGTTCAACTTCGCGATGCAGGCCATCGACCACATCATCAACTCGGCGGCCAAGACGCTTTACATGTCGGGCGGGCAGATGGGTTGCCCCATCGTGTTCCGCGGGCCGAACGGCGCGGCGTCGCGCGTCGGCGCGCAGCACAGCCAGGATTATTCAGCGTGGTATGGCCATGTGCCGGGCCTGAAAGTTCTCGCGCCATATGACGCCGCCGACGCCAAGGGCCTGTTGAAAGCCGCGATCCGCGATCCGAACCCCGTGGTCTTCCTCGAACACGAACTGATGTACGGCGTCGAGTTTGATGTGCCGGAAGTTGAGGACTTCGTCCTGCCCATCGGCAAGGCGCGCATCCGCCGCGAAGGCACGGACGTGACGCTGGTGGCGCATTCGCGGATGGTGAAGTTCGCGCTGGATGCGGCGGAGGAACTGGCCGGCATCGGCATCGAGGCCGAGGTGATCGATCTGCGCTCGCTGCGTCCGCTGGATACGGCGACTGTCATCGAGAGCGTGAAGAAGACCAATCGCATCGTCTGCTGCGAGGAAGGCTGGCGCTTCTTTGGCGTCGGCGCTGAGATCGCGGCGGCTGTCGTTGAGCACGCCTTCGACTACCTCGACGCCCCGCCGCTGCGCGTGGCCCAGAAGGACGTGCCGCTGCCGTATGCGGCCAACCTGGAGAAACTCTCGCTGCCGAATGCGCAGGATATCGTCGAGGCGGCGAAGAAGGTTTGCTACCGGGAGACTGAATAATGGCCACTCCCATCACCATGCCTGCGCTGTCGCCCACGATGGAGGAGGGGAACCTCGCCAAGTGGCATGTGAAGATCGGCGACAAGGTGAAGCCCGGCGACATCATCGCAGAGATCGAGACCGACAAGGCGACGATGGAAGTCGAGGCCGTCGATGAGGGCACGGTCACGAAGCTGCTTGTCGAGGAAGGCGCTCAGGGCGTGAAGGTCAACGCCGTGATCGCTGAGCTTGACGGCGAGGGTGGCGCTGCGGCGCACTCCAAAGGGAATGGCGCGAAGGCTGAACCGGCGAAGGTGGAGGCGAAAGCGGACGCCAAGCCGGCGCCTGTCTCTGGACCGTCGGCCGTCCGGCCGACAGCAGCGCCGCAGCCGTCGCCTGCTGTTGCCGCAACACCAAGTGCCGGGCAGGCGCACGGCGCCCCCAGATTGAAGGCCTCGCCCCTGGCAAAGAGACTGGCGGCGCAGCAGGGCGTTGATCTGCTTGCGCTGAAGGGCTCGGGGCCGCATGGGCGTATTATCAAGACGGATGTCGAGAAGGCGCCGAAGGGCGGCGCGAAACAGGCGCCGGGCGCCGGTCCGGGGATTGCCAGCCTGATCGAGCCGGCAGTGCTGGATGATCGGGTCTATGCGCCGGATACGTATGAGCTGATCCCGCTCGATGGCGTGCGGAAGGTGACGGCACGCCGCCTGACGCAGAGCTTCATGCAGGTGCCGCACTTCCCGCTGACTATCGACCTGGAGATCGACCACCTGCTGTCGGCGCGCGTGCGGATCAACGAGGCGGGCGAGAAGGCCGGCGTGAAGGTGTCGGTCAACGACATGCTTATCAAGGCGTGCGCGATGGCGCTGATGGCGCATCCGGATGCGAACGCCAGCTACACCGACAAGGGCGTGGCGCACCACAAGTCCGCCCATGTTTCGGTGGCGGTGGCCATTCAGGGCGGACTGATCACGCCGGTCGTGCGAGACGCACAGAGCAAGGGCCTCGCGCAGATCGCCGCCGAGATGAAGGATCTTGCGACGCGGGCGCGCGAGAAGAAGCTAAAGCCGCAGGAATACATGGGCGGCACGTTCTCGATCTCGAACCTCGGCATGATGGGCATCCGTCAGTTCGCCTCGATCATCAATCCGCCGGAAGGGATGATCCTCTCTGTCGGCGCAGGCGAGAAACGCGCGGTGGTGAAGGATGACAAGATCGTCGTCGCCACCATGATGACCGTGACACTGACGTGCGATCACCGCGTGGTGGATGGCGCGACAGGGGCAAGGTGGCTGGCGAGCTTCAAGCAGTTCGTCGAGACGCCTGAGGCGATGCTTCTCTAGTTCCAGGACAAGACATGGCTGACGCCAAAACCTACGACCTCATCGTCATCGGCTCCGGTCCCGGCGGATACGTCGCCGCGATCCGTGCGTCGCAACTTGGGATGAAGACCGCCATCGTCGAGCGGGCGGAGTTGGGCGGGATCTGTCTCAACTGGGGGTGCATTCCGACGAAGGCGCTGTTGCGGTCGAGCGAGGTGTTTCATCTCATCACGCACGCGAAGGACTATGGGCTGGCGGTCGAGAACCCGAAGGTGCTTCTTGATGGCGTCGTGAAGCGTTCGCGGGGCGTGGCGCAGCAGTTGTCCAATGGCGTCACCTTCCTGATGAAGAAGCACAAGATCGATGTGCTGGTCGGCACGGCGCGGCTTGAGAAGGGCGCGGGCGCGCCAAAGGTGATCGTCGAGAAGGGCAAGGGCGAAGGATCGTACACCGCGAAGAACGTCATGCTGGCGACCGGTGCCCGGGCGCGGGAGATTCCGGATATCGGGCTCAAGGTGGATGGCACGACCGTATGGGCCTATCGCGAGGCGATGGTTCCGACCGAGATGCCGAAGAACCTGCTGGTGATCGGCTCGGGCGCCATCGGCATCGAGTTCGCGAGCTTCTATCGCACGATGGGCGCCGAGGTGACGGTGGTGGAGGCGCTGGATCGCATCCTGCCGGTGGAAGATGCGGAGATTTCCGCCTTCATGCTAAAGCAGCTCGGCAAGCAGGGGATCAAGTTCCTCACGTCGGCGCAGGTGAAATCGCTGAAAGTGGACAAGGGCGTGGCGACGGCTGAGATCGCGGCGAAGGATGGCGCGCAGACGCTGAAGGCAGACAAGGCGATCCTGGCCATCGGCATTGTCGGCAATGTCGAGAACCTGGGGCTCGAAGCGCTGGGCGTGAAAGTCGAGAAAACGCACATCGTCGTCGACGGGTTCGGCAAGACGAACGTGCCGGGGCTCTATGCGATTGGCGATGTGTGCGGGCCGCCCTGGCTGGCGCACAAGGCGATGCATGAGGGCGTGATCGTGGTAGAGGGCATCGCGGGGCAGGCGCCGAAGCACAAGTTCGATCCGTGGAATGTGCCGGGCTGCACCTACTCGCATCCGCAGGTTGCCTCAGTGGGCATGACCGAAGAAGCTGCGAAGAAGACGGGGCGCAAGCTGAAGATCGGCAAGTTTCCGTTCATCGGGAATGGCAAGGCCATCGCGCTGGGCGAACCGGAAGGCATCGTGAAGACGATCTTCGACGAGGTGACGGGCGAACTGCTGGGCGCGCACATGGCGGGCGAGGGCGTGACGGAACTTATCCAGGGCTACTGCCTCGCGCGGCAGGGTGAGCTGACCGAAGCCGAGCTGATGGAGACAGTGTTCCCGCACCCGACGCTCAGCGAGATGATGCACGAGAGCGTGCTCGCGGCTTATGGTCGGCCGCTGCACATCTGATCTACTGAATGCCGGGCGGAAGCCCCGCGGTTCAGATATCTACTCCGCCGCGTGGACGCCGGCCTCGGCGCCTGCAGCCAGATCGGCGGCGAGCTTCTGCACGGCGCCGATGTCCATCTTGCCGGTACCAAGAACGGGGATCGCCTTCACCTGGAAGATCTTGCGCGGCAGGCTCAGCTCGTTAACGCCGTGATCCTGGGCCCAGCGTTGCAGGTCGCTGCGATCGGCCTTCGGGAAGGTGGTGAGCAGCACAATCTGCTCGCCCTTGCGCTTGTCGGGAAGAACGGCGGCCGCGTGGTCGTGGTCGCGCCACAGCGTGGAAGCGCAGTTCTCGGCAACAGCGAGCGACACCATCTCGCCGCCGATCTTGGCGAAACGTTTGAGGCGCCCCTTGATGGTTGCGTAACCGTCCGCGTCCTGACTGACGACGTCGCCGGTGTCGTGCCAGCCATCCTTGAGCGGCTGGAGTTCGCCGGGACGTGATGGCGATAGGTAGCCGGCCATCACGTTGGGACCCTTCACCAGCATGCGCCCGCCGTTTGAAATGCCCGGGACGGGCTCGAACTTCGCTTCCATGCCGGGCAGCAGGCGGCCGACCGTACCGGGGCGATTGTGGCCTGGCTGGTTGACCGCGATGACAGGCGAGGCCTCGGTCGCGCCATAGCCTTCGAGCAGTTCGACGTTGAAGCGGCGGCGCACCAGCTGGCGCGTTTCGTCGCGTACGCGCTCGGCGCCGCAGACGGCGAAGCGGAGCTTGCCGAGTTCGTCGCCCTGGCAGGCGCGGATGTACTGATTGAGGAACGTGTCGGTCGCGAACAGGATCGTGGCGCCAGTTTCCTCGACGCGCTTGGGAATGAGCTTCGTTTGAAGCGGGGAGGGGTGCAGCACCGACTTCATACCACCCAGCAGGGGCAGCAGCGCGCCGGCGGTGAGGCCGAAGCAATGGAAGGTCGGCAGCGGATTGAACAGCACATCGTCGGGCCCGAGCGCTTCGGGGACGTGCGCGAGAATCTGGTGAATGTTGGCGACGATGTTGCGGTGAGACAGCACGACGCCCTTGGGGTCGCCCTCAGTGCCGGAGGTAAACAGGATCACGGCCGGGTCGCCCGGATTCGGAGAGGACGCAAACATCCAGGGCGCCACGGGGCCGAGTGCGCCGGCGGCTTTTTGTTTCGTGCCGAGGCCGGCGCGGACGTCTTCCAGATAGATGAACTCAGCGTCGGACTTCAGTTCGCCGACCAGTTCGTGTAGCTCGGCCTTCTCGATGAAGGCGTGGGCCGTGATGATGCGTTTGACCTGGCCTGCCTTGAGGGCGGCGCGTACGTTCCGGGAGCCAGCCGAGAAGTTGAGCATGGCCGGCACGCGGCCATAGGCATTCACGGCGAAGAAGGTGATCACCGCCCCGGCGCCTGTGGGCAGCATGACGCCAACGGCCTCGCCCCTGCGCGTGCCCTTCTTCAAGGCGGAGCCCAGCGCGAAGGCGGCGCGGATAATGTCGTCGTAGGAAAGTTTCCGGTCGTCTGCGTCGTGCAGAACGATCTTCTTGCCCCCATATTCCTTGCGTGCCGCCAGGAGGGCGGTGAACACGCCGGTTTCGGCATGGCGAGGATCGTAGGCGGATCGCAATGACGCCATCTGGTAAACCTCCCTGTGGCGCCCACCAGCGCTCTATTATTTATTGCCGGTAATATAGACGGTGGCCCAGAAAGCACAAACGCTCAAAGGCATAGCCAGCGAACCGCATTTCGCACTGCGGCAAACCGAGGTAACAGGGGCCCATGCCCACGCTATTGGACCATAAGGACAAGGGGGAACGCCCCCGGCACCCGGAAAAGCAGGGTCGCGACGACACCCCGCTCCTCAGGAAGCCGCCATGGATTCGGGTAAAGGCCCCGACCAGCGCGGGGTACCTTGAGACCCGCGAACTCGTGCGCAACGCGAACCTGGTTACCGTGTGCGAAGAGGCGAGCTGCCCCAACATCGGCGAGTGCTGGACCAAGAAGCACGCCACGCTGATGATCATGGGCGACACCTGCACGCGCGCCTGCTCGTTCTGCAATGTGCGCACGGGAATGCCCGCCGCCCTTGATGCTGACGAGCCGCGCCGTGTTGGCGAGACGGTCGCCGCGATGGGCCTAGGCCATGTGGTGATCACGTCGGTTGATCGCGATGACCTGGCTGATGGCGGCGCCGAACACTTTGCCGCGGTGGTGCGCGCCATCCGCGCAGCGGCGCCCAAGGCGACCATCGAAATCCTGACGCCTGACTTTCTGCGCAAGGGCGATGCCGCGAACATCGTGATCGATGCAAAGCCGGATGTGTTCAACCACAACCTCGAAACCGTGCCGCGCCTCTATCTCACCATCCGGCCGGGCTCGCGTTATTACCATTCGTTGCGTCTGCTGGAGCGCGTGAAGGAGCGCGATCCCTCGCAGTTCACCAAGTCTGGCCTGATGGTCGGCCTTGGCGAAAGCAAGGAAGAGGTGATGCAAGTGATGGACGACATGCGTTCGGCTGGCGTCGATTTCCTCACCATCGGCCAATACCTGCAGCCGACGCGAAAGCACGCGGCCGTCGATCGCTTCGTGACGCCGGAAGAGTTTGCGACGCTGGAGACGATTGCGAAGGCCAAGGGCTTCCTGCTGGTGTCCGCTTCGCCGCTGACACGGTCGAGTTACCACGCTGACGAGGACTTCGCGAAGCTGCGCGCGGCGCGCGAGGCGAAGCTGGCGGGGCGTTAGGCGGCCCGCGTGAGCACGCATCGCGAAACCCTCCTGCTGCCATACCGGGCTGAAGACCTGTTCGGTCTAGCCTCGGACGTGGCGCGCTATCCGGAATTCATTCCGTGGATCAAGACGCTGAAGGTGTCAGATCGCCGCCAGAGCGAAGACCGCATGCAGTGCCGCGCTGAGGCAAGCGTCGGTTTCAAAGGCTTCAGCGAGACTTTCGTGACCGATGTCGATGCGCGCCGGGAAGGTTATGCCATTGATGTTTCGCTCGTGCGCGGGCCGTTCAGGAAACTGCGCAACACATGGCGAATGGCTGCGCAGGGAGACGCAACCCGGGTCGACTTCGCGATCGAGTTCGAATTCCGCAACTTCGTGCTTCAGGCCCTGGCAGATGCCAACAAGGCCTATGCAACGCGCCGCGTCATCGATGCGTTCGTGAAGGAGGCCGGCCGGCGTTTCGCCAGCACCGCTGCCTGACCGAATAGGATCAACCCGGTCCGCTGCCCGGCGTCTGGCCTGGATCGGCGTCCGGGATCACGGCATCGCGCAGGGCATCCGGCGGCGCATCGAGCGGAAGCGGGGCGCGGCCTTCCGGCGTCTGGTCGGCCGGGCTCGGCGGCGCGGCGCGCGGGCGAGTGAGCTTGGGATCGGGTCCACACGAGTCGAGCGTCCATCCCGCATCGCCATGAACGACCCGGCATTGTGCGGCTGTGGTCTCGCCCTTGGCTGTGACAGACGTACGCACAAGTGCGCCAAGCGTGTCGTAGCGCGGCCGAAAGAAGGTGAGCTTGTCGAAGCTGGCGGTCGCCGCTTCGCCCTCAGGACCGCGGACTTCGACTACGTTGAAGCCGGCTGCAGACCAGTCGCAGTTGGGCGTCCACGGGCCGTCCTCGCCATTCAGGCGCAGGGCCATCTGGGCGTCATCCCGGCTGAGCTTGTACTGCTCGCGGCCAACCGCTGTGATGAGGGCGCAATCGTCGGTGACGAAGAGCGGCGTCTTGGCGGGAACAGCTTCAGGCGGGCTTTCGCAAGCGCCGAGGGCAATGAGCCCCACCGAGAAAACCAGTCTCTTCATCACGATACCCAGCCTGTCTTGCATTCGCCGATGGTCCACCCGGCGATACCCGAATGGACGCGGCATTCATAGCCGATGCCGGCCAGCGGTCCATGGACGATTTCAGTCTGAACGAGGGCGCCCCGGCCGTCATAGACAGGCTGCTGGAAGGAGACCCACTTCATGTGGACGCGGGGATCGGAGTTCGGCAGCGGCTCGGAATAGGGGGCAAAGGTGAAGCCTAGCGATTCGAAATTGCACTGGGGCGTCCAGGCTTCATCGCCCGCGCCACGCAGCGGGGGAGGCGGATTGTCGGGACCGAAGCGGTAATGCTCCTTCGCAATCGCAGCGATGACGGCGCAATCATTGGACATCGCCTGCGATGGGGGCGGGGGCGAAGAACTGGTCGGGGGTTCCGCGGCTCGCGGCGCGGCGGCGCAGGCCGAAGCCAGCGCGATCGCAGGGGCCAGAAGTAGCTTCAAAGCACGCATCAGTGTCTCCATTCCGCCGGTTTCTTGCGACCGGCATGGCCACAGGACTAGGGGTTTCGTGGCGGGATGAAGGCGCCGCCCATCGTGTGGAACGCAGACATCCACCTAACCGTTTCCTGACTGGCGCGATCAACCCCCGTTCATGTGCGGCCCGGCATGGTGCGGGGGTGTCAGGGCCCGGACCGGCCCGCTGCCCATGAGGGTGAAGGAACATGAACAAGCTTCTGGCTACCGTTTTCGCCGCCGCCGCGAGCATTGCGCTTGCCGCACCGGCTATTGCCCAGCCGTATGGCGACGCACGCCATGGTGGCGGCTACGGTTACGGGCTCGAAGGGTTGCGCGTGGACGCGGCCAAGTCGCAGCTTTCCAGCGCCGGCTACACCAAGTCGCGTAACATCAATGTTGGCGGACGGCAGTTCGACCTCTGGTCCAACCCGCGCGCGCGGGACGCCTGCGTGGGTTTCACCTCGGTGAGTGGAACCGTGACGGAGGTTCGCAGCTTTGACACCGCCGAGTGTGGCGTGGTCAGCGGCGGCGGCAGACTCAATCCGGACGACCTTTATGGCATGCGCGTCGATGACGCGAAGCGGAACCTGCGGAGCTATGGCTACGACCACGAGCGCAATGTGCGCATCGACGGCAAGCAGTGGGACCTGTGGGTTGGTTCGCGCGGCCGCGACTGCGTTGGCTTCACCTCCTACAGCGGCAAGGTTTCCGGCGTGCGAATGTTCCGGGCCGGCGAATGCACGGGCAACGGCTCGCCGGGCGGCGGCGGCTGGCGCCTGGACCCGCGCGACCTGCCGGGGCTTAGCGTTGATCAGGCCAAGCGCGCGCTCTCAGACGCGGGCTTCGACAAAGCGCGCAACATCCAGATCCGCGGCAAGCAGTGGGACCTGTGGTATGATGATCGTGGCCGCGATGGTGGACGCTGTGTCGGTTTCACCTCGATCAGCGGACGCGTGACTGACGCTGACGATTTCTCTCCGCGTGACTGCTACTAGGCGACCCTCAAGCCATCATCTTGCGCAGCATCTCCAGCGCTGTCGCGACCGTCTCCCTCCGGATGCGGTCGCGACCTATTTCGCCGAAGCGCATCGCCTGATGATAGATCGGCTTGTTCTCGCGGGCGACGGCCAGGTGGACCAGGCCGACGGGCTTGAGCGCCGTGCCGCCGCCGGGACCGGCGACGCCCGTCACGGCGACAGCGAGATTGGCGCGCGATTCCTCCAGCGCGCCTTCGGCCATGGCGCGCACGACAGGCTCAGAGACTGCGCCCATGTCGGCGATCAAGTCGCCGGGGACGCCGAGCATCTCTTCCTTGGCCTTGTTGGAATAGACGATGAACCCACGCTCCACCGTGGCGGAGGAGCCGGGGATTTCCGTCAGCAGGCCAGCGATCAGCCCGCCCGTGCAGCTTTCCGCCGTGGCGATCTTCAGGCGCTTCTGTTGCGCTTCATCGAGCGTGAGGCGGGCAAGCATCAGGAGTTGTTCGTCGAACATGGGGCAGGCCTCCGGGTGTGACGACACTGCCCCCGCGCTGGGCCAAGGGGAAGGGCATTAGCGCGACAGCAGCACCGTCGCCTGCGCGGCGATGCCTTCCTCGCGACCGACGAAGCCGAGCTTCTCCGTAGTCGTGGCCTTCACACTGACCACGTCGGTCGACACCCCCATCGCTTCGGCGGTTGCGATGCGCATGGCTTCGCGATGGGGCGCGATCTTCGGGCGCTCGGCAAGGATGGTGATGTCGGCATTGGCTACGCGGAAGCCGCGATCGTTGGCCAGCTTCACCGCGTGCTGCAGGAACTTGATGGAAGCAGCGCCCTTCCATTGTTGATCGGAGGGCGGAAAGTGGTCGCCGATGTCACCCAGCGCCAGCGCGCCGAGGATGGCGTCGGTCAGGGCATGCCAGGCGGCGTCGGCGTCCGAATGACCTTCCAGCTTCTTGGTGTGTGGGATGGGAACGCCACAGAGAATGACGGCGTCGCCCGGCTCGAAGCCATGGACGTCGAAACCAGTTCCAACACGCAGGGCGGGACCGGCGATCAGTTTCTCGGCCACGGCAAAATCCTCCGGATAGGTGATTTTCATGAGTTCGGGCCGGCCCGGGGTCAGCGCGACCTTCGCGCCCGACGCCTCCACCAGCGCGAGGTCGTCAACAGCGGCATCCGTGGCGGAGGCGTAAGCATTGGCAATGACATCCCAGCGGAACGCCTGCGGGGTCTGGACGCGGACGAGGTAATCGCGAGCGACGGTTCGCAGGATGGGACCCGAACGGTCCTTCAGGGCGTCGGAAACGGGCAGGGCGGGGGCAGCGGCGTCTGCCTCGCCGAGGGCGGTGAGCAGTTCCGCGAGCACGGACTGACTGAGCCCGGGACGAGCGGCGTCGTGGATCAGCACGCTGTTCGGGGCGTGCGGCTGAAGCGCGCGGAGGCCGGCACGGACCGAATCCGTACGCGTTTTCCCGCCCTCAACGACCACCAGACGGTCCGATCGGGGCAGGACAGCCTGCGCCTGGGCTAGGCCACCGGGCGGGACGCAAATCACGACGTTGGCAATATCGTTGCGCTGCAGCATGGCCAGCACCGACCACATGAGCACAGGTTTGCCGCCAAGGAGCCGATACTGCTTGGGTTCATTCCCACCGGCGCGGGAGCCGCTCCCGGCCGAAACGATGATAGCTCCGACTTTCTCAGCCCTGAACGCCTCCTGATTGTGCATTCTTGACGCCTTTGCGGAGAAGGGCTCTAAGTGTGAGAACGTTTTTGCCCAATAAATAGGCACGTTGGCAGACGTTCCGGAGACTGTCTGGTGTTCTTGGTAGGACATGTCCAGCTCGCAGCGCCCGTCTTCCTGGCGCCCATGTCGGGCGTCACGGATGCGCCCGCGCGGGCCGAGGCCGACAGGTTCGGCGCGCCGGCGGTTGTTACCGAGATGGTGGCGGGCGTTGAACTGGCGCGGGAGCACGAGGAGTTTGTGCGTCGTGCGGCGCCGCACAATGGCCATGGCCCCTTCATCATCCAGCTGGCCGGCCACGATCCGGAATGGATGCGCGTCGGGGCGGAACTGAGCGAGTCGCTGGGTGCGGATATCATCGACATCAACATGGGCTGCCCCGCGAAAAAGGTCACGGGCGGACAATCGGGCTGCGCGCTCATGCGCGAGCCGGGGCTGGCCCGGCAGCTGATCGCCTCGACGGTCGCCGGCACGAAACGGCCGGTCACAGTGAAGATGCGACTGGGTTGGGACGATGCGAGCCTGAACGCGCCGGAGATCGCGCGTATCGCCGAGGGCGAGGGCGCGCGGATGATTACCGTCCACGGCCGCACGCGGCAGCAGTTCTATGAAGGACACGCCAACTGGTCGCGCATCGCGCCAGTGGTTGAAAGCGTGAAGCTGCCTGTCATCGCCAATGGAGACATTGCCGATGCGACGAGCGCAGTAACTGCCATGAAGGAATCCGGAGCCTGCGGCGTGATGCTTGGACGGGGGGCCACAGGTCGGCCGTGGCGCGTGGGTGAAATCTCCAACGCGCTGTTCGGCACACCCTACGCCGCGCCGACAGCAGACGAAAAATTGGCGTCGATGCTCGCGCAGATCAACGCTTCAGTTGCCCTCTATGGCGAGCGGCTTGGCGTGCGGGTGGTACGCAAGCACATCGCCGCCTTCGTCGACGCCTGGTGCGAGGATCACATGATGGCGCCGATGGACGAGGTGCGCGGCGCGCTGTGCCGGCTCGACTCATCCACGGCGCTGACTGACGGTCTGATCGCAGCGCTGTCGGACAAACAGGAGGCTGCATGATCGCGACAGCATCAGAATCCAGCGGACTGGCCGCGAGGGCTCTGGACGCCGTTCCGTTCGCAGTCATTGCGCTCAGCAAGCGTGATCAGGTCGTTTACGTAAACACCGCTGCCGAGACGCTGCTCCAGCGTAGCGCCCCGCTGCTGCGCGGGCGGCCGCTGACAGACCTGCTGACGGACGACGCGCCCCTGCTCGACTTTATCGGTCGGGCGCGCCGGGAGGGTGGCGTAATGTCGGCGCGTGGGATCCGTATCGCGAGCCCGCAGATCACGCCGGTGGACATGGACGTGACGGCCTCGCCCGATGGCGACGACGCCGGCCTGGTCCTCACCATGATGCCGAGCCGCTCCGCGCAGGACGACACCACCAGTGCGGAAGTAAACGCCTTTGCGCAGGTGGCGCGCATGCTGGGTCACGAGGTCAAAAACCCGCTGGCGGGCATTGTGGGCGCCGCCCAGCTTCTCGGGCGGCAGGCGCGCGACGATCAGCGCGCCCTGCTGACGCTGATCCGCGAGGAGGGCGCGCGCATCGAGCGCATCGTCGATCGGTTTGCGGCGTTCGAAACCTTCTTCAGCCCGCGCACGCGGATAACCAATGTCCACATCGTATTGGACAGCGTCATCGATCTTGCCAAGGCGAGCTTCGGAGCGACTGCGCGGTTTGATCTTCAGTATGACCCATCGCTGCCAGAGATCGATGTCGATCCGGATCACCTGCACGAAGCCGCGCTGAACTTGGTCAAGAACGCGGTCGAGGCCGTGGCTGGCCCGAACCGGCAGGCGCGCATCGCAGTCGCAACGCGCTATCGCGCCGGCTTCCGCTTCACAGGGCGCGATGGCCCCCGCACGCGGGGCGCGCTCGAGATTTCGGTGACCGACAACGGCCCCGGAGTTCCCGAGGCAACTGTCGCGCGCGTGTTCGAGCCGTTCTTCACGACCAAG